>Ga0265797_10011795_pt1 | contig 10870 bp, 10 predicted proteins | sample P2T30metagenome_FD_192433 | JGI IMG/M metagenome (GOLD analysis project Ga0265797, IMG submission 192433) | Plant litter microbial communities from East Loma Ridge, Irvine, California - P2 T30 | ecosystem: Environmental > Terrestrial > Plant litter > Unclassified | place: USA: California... | reverse complement strand
AATGAGTCAAACACAAATCAGATCGCGAGCGCCGTGGAAGAGCAAGAATCCCAGCCCGCCGGTGAGGGCATTCCACCGGCAGAAGTGTCGGAGAACGAACAAAGCCTCCAAACTGCTAACGAACGAGCTCCATCAGCGGAAGTGTCAGCGGACGAACAAAGACTTCAAATTGCTGGCGATGGCATTCCTCCGGCAGAAGTGTTAGCGAGCGAAACAAGACTTCAACCCGTCAGCGAGGGTACCCCACCAGTAGAAGGGTTAGCAAACGGACAAAGACTCCAGATTGCTCACGAGCGCATTTTATCGGCAGAAGTGTCTGTGAACGCAAACAATGGTGTTCCGTTCTTCAATGGCCGGCGCACGATTGAGACTCCTGCCAACGGAAGCCATCACTGTCCAAGCCGACAACACGACGAAGAGCTCAAATACCCAGATCAGCCAATGTCAAATGGCCAAGAGGATGGTGGCGACCAAGGCGGCGACCAGGGCGGACGCGAAATCGAGGCTCCTGCTGACGGAAGCGTTCACTCTCCAGCGCAACAAAATGATGAAGAGCTGGGGTATCCAAATTCACCGGACCAGTACGAGCGCCTGCATTGGTACGAAGATGGAGAGCGAGTTGACGTCCATTTCCACAGGAGGTAACAGGGAGGGAGGCGACCGTACGTTGGTCCCGGCCACTATGAGGAGAGCGACGACGAGGGAAGCGGAGAAAGTCCAGCTGAGTCCGACGGGGAACCAGATGGGCTCGATGCAGATCCAGCGCCGCCTTACGACGACTATGCGGAGGAGCAACTCCTTAAAGTCCTGTTCGCCAGCGTGACTACTCAGCGAGCACTTCGTCGAAATCGGGAAGAGCTCCGCTCATGCCGTCAAGACATCCAAGATGCCAATTTCGTGGTGCGAGGATATTCTACTGCAATCAGCCAATTGGTCCCGAATACTGAGTACGACTGGATTATGCACCGAGCAATCCAAGGAAAAATAGTTCAGTACCAGACTGAAGCTAGCGAAAATCAAGACCTCGAGACCAGAATCAACCTCCAAATCGAGTTTCTGGAAGAACGTAGCAGCAAATATGCGCGCCCTCCTCAAAAGTTCCCGCACCTGTCGCGAGAGAGTCAGCAGTTGGGATTTGTGGCACAAAACAACGAGTTCTGGGAGTCGTTCACTCAAAACGAAGCAACCTGTCGGTCATTGCTGGAGATCAATGCCAAGCTGAGGCAGTCAGATGAAGACAGAAACGCTCTCGATGAGACAATCACCCGGAACTGCAAGAGAGACCTCGACCTCGCAATGAACGATTCAGGCCCGTTGTCAGCCGCCAAGGAAGATACCGCGTTCGAGGACATGTCGCGAATCGCTGAACTCCTCAACAAGCACAAAGAACTCCAGGCTAGCAAGCTCGCAGCCGAGAAGCTGCAGGCGGAACAGTGGACGCACTTGCTCAGCCTTGCTGAGAATGCTTTCGTTAACGCCGAAGTGCTCACGCCAGCGAAAAAGATACAAGAAGCGGAGGGAGAAGAGGGAGGAGGCGGCGACAATGGAGAAGGAGTAAGGGAAGTGCCCGAGCAAGAAGTTCCAAATCCTGATGATCCCCTGAAGTCCGATTCAGAGGTCTTGAAAGATGGCGTACGAGTTACCCTTCATGCAGCGAAGGAAGCCTGCCTGAAGGCCAGAGAAGACTTCGAGAACGCTCGGAAGTTCAGCAACGAAGAGATCGCACAGCTACCGCAACCAGCCACCGAAGACGTCCTAGGCGCTGCAAGAGTTCAAAAGCTGGCTCGTCTGACCCGCGCCTTGCTAGCTGCTGAAGAAGCGTTCAACGATGCGAAGAAGCGAGCACGTGAAATAGGAATCACGCGCCCACGTGATCGTACAGCAGACTTCAGCAATGATTCTGACGATGGGTATGCCGCATCCCTCCTCGAGAAGGCAGTCGTCCAGAGTCGCGATCGCGTCACGCGTGTGCAAGGCTGGACAGGGCTGTACTTGGACCCCCAAGAGACCACTACACTAGGAGTCCAGACATTCCTCCCATTGACTTTCCAGAGGCTGTGGCCTGTGCGACTTGGAGAAGACTCATTCGACCTCACTGAGGCGGATGGACGTGCTAGAAGCCGGATTGACGCCATGGCAGGCGTGACCGAAAGTCTTCGCGGCAACGGTGACTATCCCCAAGCCGACAAGGACACACCCATGATTGATCGCGATTGACGATGAGACGGACGATTTCGCAGTGTCTGAAGCACGGTCGACAGATGATTCTGCATGTGATGGGATTGTTGTGGACGGGATAGGATGTTGGAGGAAGGTAGCATTGAAACGTCTCCCTTGGTCTCGCTGGCCGAGATCGGGGCTGGCGTTGTGCAAGCGCTGGCCGGCATCTCGCGACATATTTCTGTCATCATGCTCATTTCAATGTTTGCTCCCTATGTGCACTCGTTTTTCATACAAAATACTATTTCTATTGTGTACAACTGCAAGCATGCTCGTTTTTCCTCGCCTGACTACTGTATCATGGGAATGTGATGACTTCTGATAAGTCTTCGCATCATGCAAGTTGGACACGAGGCCACAGGCCGCATAAAACTATACCCAGATCTTCAACATGACCTGGCCTTGAAGTGATCGGCTCTTTTTGCCATGCACAAAGCATGACCCCAGAACCATGGTCACGGTGACATAAAGGCAGCCTTGACACATTCCAGTCTCCGGGCCGAACGTAGAATCACGCCGAGTGTCTGGCATGCACTCCAGAAAGTAAACAATCTACTGCCGCAGGAGTCTAGATGCTCTCGCATTATACTATGCCTCCTATTGTCAGGCCACTAGCACGCGTAAAACCACCATCCTGAACTCAAGCGCTATACGAACAAGACACACGCACAAGCTACACGCATTTTCGCAGACAACAACACGTTCTGAAAACGCCTCTACCATCTACACAAGAGGAGAAAGACCGCCTTCACAGGTCGTAGCCTTGCAATGGCTCTCCGGCTTGCTCTGTGCCTCGTCTGGGCCGCCACAGCTGCGGCACACAGAGGTGCACGCTTGCCCAGAGACCTTGGAGAGCAGTTCTTCGTCAACAGGCTCGTGGCCGAAACACCTTCGAAAAGACTCAGTACACCACAACTCACAGAGCATGTGATCATGCTGGAAAAGGGAAATGGTAGCTCCTTGAGTTCGATGTACGTCAACGCGATACGATCACAAGCGGCGGGCGAGAACGGAATCTACTCGCGGTTACAGGTAAGTCATGCTACATTGCTACCATTTCTCAGACTAACAGGAGTACTGTCTAGACTGGCGATGTGGAGATGATGGCGATTGCAGGTGGCAGCGTTTTCCTTGCTCCAGTGACCGTAGGCGGACAACAATTCTACGTGGTCATCGACACTGGCAGCTCAGACCCATGGCTGGCAGATAAAGACTTCACATGCATCGATCCTACCACCGACCTCGAAATCGAGGAACAATACTGCTACTTCGGCCCTCTCTACGACAAGACCGCTTCATCCACTTACGAGAGACTTCCGGACCGCAGCTTGAATCTGTCGTACGCGGATGGCGAGACACTGAATGGTCTAATGGGCCGAGACGCTTTTACGATGGGAGGCATAACCTTCGATGCTCAAGAATTTGGCATGGTGGATTACGCTGCTTGGTACGGAGATGGCGTTTCTTCTGGGCTCATTGGTTTTGCCTACCGCACACTCACCTCCATGTACGCCGGCGACAACCCAAAAGCAGCAGTCGCCGGAAAGGCTTTCAAGTACAACCCATTCTTCGACAACCTCTACCGCAACAACATCACAGCACCTGTCTTCAGCATGGCTCTGACCCGAGATCCCAGGCGTACAGGCCAAGGCGGCGTCATGGCTTTAGGCGGCATCCCAGACATCCCACATGCACCAACATGGATCTCTTCTCCGATTCTGCCGGTAGGGATTAACGGCTCATCCGGAGAAATCAACTATCAATTCTACACAGTAACAGTAGACGGCTTCTCCATCTCCTCCGACCAAGGCGCCCAATTCGCCTCCATCCCCGACGCCAGGCGAAACCCGCGCAAAACCGCTCTTCGAGGACCTAGAGATCCAAAGAACGCCAACAGCTCCAGCGTGAACGCCATCGTCGACTCCGGCACAACGCTCGTTTACTTGAGCGACGAGCTCGCTCTTGCGGTTGCGAGAGCATTCGATCCCCCGGGCGGTTTGGACGCAGATCTTGGACTCTATACGGTTCCTTGTGGTGCGAAGCCTCCAATATTCGGAGCGAGCATTGGTGGGAAAGTGTTTAATGTTAACCCGGACGATATGGTGCTGCAGATCAGGGAAGATACGTGCATGAGTGGTGTCCAGGGAAACCATGGTGGTCTGTGGATTCTTGGTGACGTGTGGATGAAGGCGGTGTTGTGCGTGTTCGATATCGGTGCGAGCAGGATGGGTTTCGCGGGCAGGCAGTATTATGATTTGACTTGGGATGCGCAGCCCTACTGAGGCGTGCTTGGGACGTTCGGTGCCGTTTTTTCTCTCTGAAGTTTCAACTATGCATGCGCAAGTAGAATTCACAATTGATCATAGTATTCTTAAATGTGTTCCATGAATGATGCGAGAATGAGATGTTTGGTGCTGAGCGACATTGATCGAGCAAGTCTCCAGGCAATCTTTGATGACTGTTCTTACTCTTGCGAAGCGACGACCGAATACAGATCTACCGACTATCACTATATCGTCCCAGAAACTCCATCGCCTCCAAAACCCGGAAGATCACCCATAAACCCATCCCAATGCTCCTTCGAAACTAACGGCGTCGACCCAAAATGCTTCTCCACCTCCCACTCACCAATAACAGCATCGACATGCGGTCTCACACTCTCAGTAGCACTCTGATACCTCTCATGAATCCCCCGATTCGTCAGCTCAGTATTCTCAACATACCACGCCGCATCCTGCAGAATGCAATCCGCCTCCCACACGTCCAGCAATTCTTTGCGGACGGTGCCGGAGGCGAGCGCGCTTTCGTACGCGAAGCGGTGGCCAATGGCTTGGATTAGATCGCGAGCGCGAGGGGTGATGTTCTGGGCGAAGTGGTCGGAGCGGTGGTTTGTGGCGCCTGTTGAGTCGCGGGTGACGAATTGTTGGAGGTCGGCGAAGAGGCCTTGTTCGTGTTGGGCGAGGAGGGAGGTTGGGTCGGAGGGTGGGGGGATTTGGTATTTGGATTGGAGGAGTTCGGAGGCGAGTCCTGGAAGGTAATTTGTTAGCGAAGCGATGGCAGAGATGTCCCCGTATGTGTGAGTGACCTACTGATGCATAAGACAAGGACATCACCTTCTGCGATTGAGTTGCCCTTGAGCGCGAGCTGCATCTCGCTGATCCTGTTGAAGGCGAAGAGACCGCGCCATCCGCACCGATCGGTGAGCTCGATTAGATGCCGCTGCGTGGCTTGTGTGACTGTTGCTTTGAACACACAGACGATTGCATGGCGGAGAGGCTCAGGCAGCTTCGGCGTCATGAAGGCGCTGATGGCAAAGTGTCCCATGGTTTCCATGACGGCTGCCTGTGCCATCGTAGAGATAATCGGTCCGTACTGTGTTGGGAACGACATGATCGGCACGGGCGCTCTCGTACTCGGACTGATGACCATACGTTGTTGGCTGAACGTAGCCGCGAGGTAGGCGCAGGCTTTCAAGGCTGGTACATTGCAGAGACTGAGAGCAAGACCTCCCACGCTGACTCGGTGGATCTGGTCGAAGAAGGACTGTCTGTCGCTCTCTGTCTGTTCAATATCACCAAGCAGACAGTCTCTGTCTACCTTGACGTGATTGAAAGAGGTCACCGCGTGATCGATGGGTCGACTTCCTGGCCGTTGAGGAAGCAGAGTGGCGGTGACTCCTTCACACATGCTGGGCCCGTTGGTCAAATGGACGACAAAACCTCTCACGCCTTGTTGCTTGCCATCGACGACAATCTGCGCAAAGACCACAGCAACCTTGGGAACGCCACCAAGTGGGGTTGCAGGCGGCATGGACTTTGCTGCTGCCGCAGAGGGCGTATGCAGGTCGAAGTGTGTGCCATCCGGCGAGAGCGTGGCCGTTGTTTCAATGTTCCTAGCATCAAGACCATGGCCGACCTCTGTAAGCATGAACTCTCCGCATAGCTGGAACTCTGCTAACTGCTGGAGAAGAGGCAGTAAGTGAGGCTGCTTCTCGGCGTGTGGTGCAATAGTGCCCATGCAAAGATTCCAATGGATCGAGACGACGATGGTAGCCGCGGTGTTGACCATGCAAGCGCCTGTAATGTGTGTTCTAGCATCGTCTTGATGTGGTGCGTTTGTGAAATCTTAGACTCACCATCGAGATAAAAGGTCCAGAACTTTTCGCTTAAAGTAGCTATGTCTTCAATTGAGATGTCTACTGCCGTCAATGGATGATCAGTAGTTAGTCATTAGCGCAGGTCTCACTCACCGAAGTCGTGCACGAGTTTCTTTGCTGTTGTGTAAGTATGTTCGAAGGCTTCTTCTTCTGGAGACAATCCGAGCGGATGGTTCGTTTGCTTGATGACAGACTTTAAGTCCACAGGTGTCAGTATCGTGTCATGGACCTGGTCGATTGGGTCGAGGCATGTGATCCCCTTCATATTCGCGGTGACGAGAGTGTGAAAATCTTTTATCGTGCCCTGTCGTTTGCAGTGGAGGTATCTTCTGTCGATAAGCTACAAGCTCTCAAGGGACGAGCAAGGACTATGTTCTTATAAGTTTTGCTCCGACAGCCGAGTCCAACAATCTCCGGGAAGTCATGCATATCCGATTGCGATCAATAAGCCACTCGGACCAGAGTGTCAACGTCGTCAGCATTAATGATGGCTTGATATCGATTCGCCAATGTCTAAGATGAGGCATCTCAGACGCAGCAGCTTGCTCTCCCAGCCATATCTGTGACCAAGGAGCTTCGCATGTCCACCGGGTCTTACTGCAGACCTGTAGGACCGTACATAGATAGCGGTGTGCATCGTCGCACAAGCACACCACTCGCCTGGACAGACCTTCGTCTCCCAGCGTGGCTGCTGAGACATACACAATCGTGTTCCCTAAGACAAACATCGCGATATTAGAAGGTCCAGGTCTAGGTTCAGTCGTATGGCTCTTCTCTCGAAAAATTATATTGGCGGTGAGGATGTTCCAGGCTGTTGAGCTGTGAGCCACAGTGACACCGTTAACGAAGGCTGCGACGTCCAAACCCGTGTCTCAGAGAGCGCGGCGATGAAAGCCGACGGTTCTTGGAGTCATTGGTGTCAAGATCCAGCTGGAGTCGTGGCGGAAGTCGAGACCAAGGGAAAAGGAAGCTCCATCTGCGGCTTGAAACACCTGGGCATCGGCTTCTTGTGCAACTATTGCGTGCTAACGCGATAAGCTTCGCCGCAAAATCTCAGAGCAGTATCTAGTAGGTCATGTAACACGGAGACGAGAAGTCCAGCTCATTGGCCATTGTCTACCTATTTGGCAAGTTGCCTTCTATATGCCCATGCACATATATGCTCTATAGCACAATCAGCGGTTTCATCTCAAGGGTGAATTGCCGTTGCGCACGTGCCTAATGCGTGAGCTGTGCACTTGCCAGAATCGTAAATCTGGATCAAGATGCTGATTCCGTGGCAAGGGATGAATTCCCAACAACACTGTTATCGGCTACTCTGCCGGTTCTGCTGCACCACTATCTTATCAGCCAAGAAACGATGATCTCACTTAGACACCAATTCACCCGCATGGTCTGACATACCGTCTTCGCGAACGCAGCAGTTGAGTGAGGTATGCCAGCCGTTCGCGACCGCATTTCTGTTTGTTTCAGAGAAACCCGATTTTCCTGAAACAACAGGCTTGGATCTGAGAACTTACGATAAGACACATACCTAAACGCATGGTAATTCTTCCGGGCCTCTTGATCAGCCAGATGAATAAATTGGCTAACCCTCTGCAAAGGATAAACTGTAGCCTTCTATCTGGATCTTGGACTCTGCGTACCTGTGAGACATACCTGCAGATCATCGTCGCCACAACTACTTGACATTGCTTGCAAATCTCGCCACCAGCCAAGCACTAGAATCATGAAGGTCCTCATGCTCCACGGCTACGCGCAAACCGGCGACACATTCCGTCGCAAAGCCCGCAGGCTAGAAGCCAGTCTACGCCAAATCAATGCAAAGGCAGAATTCGTCTACCTCGATGGACCAATCAAGTTGGAGACCCACGACATACCTGAAGGTACAGCATCATATCACCACAAGAGCGAGCACGACATGAGAGCTTGGTTCGACCTTCGTATCGTGCGCAATCCTCCGACTGGAATACATCGGTCGCTGGATTTGCTGGCTGCTGTGCTCAAGGCTCAAGGTCCATTTGATGGAATAGTCGCTTTCTCGCAAGGGACTGTTGTTGGTGCTATGGTCGCGTCATTACTGCAAGGCGAAGTCCGAAGGAGGGCTTACGAGGCGGCATTGGAGCAGTCGAACGACATTCTGGACTACCCTGAGAGTTTCCTGGATATTCGGCATCCGCCATTGAAGTTCGCACTATTCTATGCGAGTCGTGTCGGTACTGGAGACTACAGTGCCTGGATGTACCATCATCCACGGATCGAGACGCCATTTTGCCATTTCTACGGGAAGTGGGACCCGATGGTCAGCTATGAGGAGCGTGATGCGGTGTTGGATAGGGTTTGCGGCGGTGAGGGAGCGATGGTGATTGCTCATGGTGGTGGACACTTTGTTCCGACAGATTGCCAGAGCGTTGAAACTGCTTACACATTTGTGAGGCGATGCATGCTGGATGCATGTCAAGGCTCACGCAAAGACAGCGGGGTGGGCCTGGTGGTGTAGTCCCGTCACCTGTGAGATGGCTATCACGTCGATTGACTTGTATGGATTGCCTTTTCTTTTGCCGAGGAAATGCGATATGCGATTCAAAAGACAAGCTTCTCAGAGTTTAAGCTAGTGAGAAGGTACAGGGCTCTGGATTGGCAGACTATACGATCGCGAACATGGCTGAGATGAGCCTTGGATGCTCGTACCTTTAAGTTGCTGCCTAAAGGACAACGTAACCTTGATTATGCATGCACCTCTCCTAGCGGAGGATTCGCGTGCATTCGCCTATAACCGCCTGCAGGCTAGCATCGAAGTGGTCGCACGCCGCGAAAAATCAACAAGCGATATGTGCAAACACTTGCAGCACTCGCAATTTCGCAATCTGCACAAGTGACGAGCCAGACAGGTCAATCCATGGATGGCGCCATCTAGACCCGACCTTCACCAACGCCGCGTGTGCGCTAACTGTACCAAGCACCCGGGAGGAGCCATCCCGCGCGTCCCACTGTTACCCGACTGGACCGCTGGACCCTCGATATCTGCAAGCAGACGCCTAACAAGGAAGTATGTCGCTCAAGCCTCCACCAATGGCTTGTCTTCCCCAACAAAACGTGTCAAGCGAGCGCGCGCACGTTTGTTCTTCTGCAGGCGTGAAAGTGTATACCATGCGTCGGTCCGCCGCTGAGGCTGATGGCAGCTGAGCTAGGCCTAGGTAACCGTGGCTGTCATCTGCTGTTACCTCCCCTTGCTTGCTTGCTTGCGCGCGCATCTTCTCTCGCACTCCCTACATGTATGTAAGCATGCCGCCCAGCTGACGCGTGCCCGTGCAAGATGTACACCTCCATCGCCAGCTCCATGCGCGCCCGGCTGGCTCGAAAGCACGTGCTCGCGCTCTGTCTGTTTCCCGCCATCTGCTTGCTCGTTTTCTGGCACGCAGCTCTGTCGTCGTCGACGGCGACACCAGCGGTAGCGGTCCCGCGCATACAAGCAGTGCGCACTGGACGTGGTGGAAGTACGCGACTAGCAGCTCCGAAAGCAAACATATACCCTGCGCTGACAAGAATACAGCGTGGCACATTCCCCAGTCATGGATGAATAACGACAATTCAGCATCGGGGTGTAATGCGACAGACACGGGCCACATCATCGATGCGGCCGAATGCGCCCTTCATCTTGCCTTGGCCAACAACGCCTTCATCGCAAACACCCAGATTCCTCTGATCACCCACCAGACAGCTCGCTCCGCTGACCCTGATACTTGGTCCAAAATTATCCGCGCCTGCGTCGAGAAGTGGCTAGCAGCTGCCACTAAATCCGATGACCCTTCCACCGCAGAGATGGCGTGGTTCATGTGGGACGATGAGGGCATTCGAACTTTGGTCCAGAAGTTTGAGCACGACTTATACCCAGCATTTTCGGCCCTGCCTTATCCCGTAGAGAAGGCTGACCTCTTCCGTGTCCTGGTCTTGAAATGGTTTGGCGGTGTTGTAAGTGAAGACTACACGTTTTTGGACGCCACGACCAAACAGCTTACATTTTTGTAGTACGGTGATATTGACTCAAAGCCACTGAAGCACCCGTCCAGCTGGGTCGAATCTGCGGATGTTGACGACTGGCTTGACACAGAAGGCAACAAACATTCGCAGCATCAATCTTCGCAACCGGCGTGGGTTACTCCTACGGATGCCCCAGCCAGCTACATGTCCAGGACTGGAAGCATGAGCGCCAGGAAAAGCGCCACAAAAAAGACCGTCAACGCCATCTTCGGCTTGGAAGCCGACAACCTGCCCGAGCCTGACGATACATACTGGCGCATGGGCTACACCTTCCCAGTGCAAGTCACAAACTGGGCGCTGGCCATGTCTCCCCATCATCCCATCGCCGCACTCTTCCTCTCCGGCTTAGCTGCCAGGGTACAAGCGGACATGGACATCCTGCCTACCATCGACCCACTAAACATCACCGGCCCACCAGCTCTTACCCACACGCTCATAAATTACACAGAGCGC
>Ga0265797_10011794_pt1 | contig 10872 bp, 8 predicted proteins | sample P2T30metagenome_FD_192433 | JGI IMG/M metagenome (GOLD analysis project Ga0265797, IMG submission 192433) | Plant litter microbial communities from East Loma Ridge, Irvine, California - P2 T30 | ecosystem: Environmental > Terrestrial > Plant litter > Unclassified | place: USA: California... | reverse complement strand
GCTGCGTCACGCTGATGTTTCGGACCGGCGACGACGTATCGGTCGAGCGTCCCCAGATCGAGACCTTCGCTGAAAATCTGGGTGTGCTGACCCGCGAGATATTCCGGCTCGAGGTGATCGAGAGCGGGCATCAGGCCCTGATCGCCGAAGCCGTCGAGCAGACGGACACCATGGAGGAACTGATAGATCACTTCGACGGTCAGATCGGCGCGGAGGGGCGGGCTCTCGCCCGCGCCATCCGAAGGGAAGCCGAGTAGATGCTGAAGGTGGACGTGCCGCTCGACGACGCTGAAGAGGTGTTCGCGAGCTCCGCAGTGCATACGCGCGACCGGCTCTTGCGGGATGCGCTTATGGGACAAAGAGAGCACGTCGCCGACAGGGCGGCGGAGTATTTGGCATTTGCCGCCGACGCCGAGCTGTTCATGATGCAGACGGTGGCACCGGTGGGAGTGACGGGTACCAGTCTGGCGGCCGTGTACGACCGGGTCCTCGTGCGCGGGGCCGGGCGCGAGCTCTACGACCGCATCCGGGCGAGCACGCGCTTCGGACGCTGTCCCCTCTGCGGCCAACGAGACGTCAAGACGGTGGACCACTATCTGCCGCAGACGGCATTCCCGGAGCTTGCCGTATTCCCGGCGAACCTCGTCCCATCCTGCAGCGACTGCAATCACGTGAAGCGGGCGTATCAGGCCCGGACCGCGAACGATCAGCTGTTCCATCCCTATTTCGACGACTGGAACGGCATGCGGCTGTTGTCCGCTCGCCTGGAGATAGGGGAGAACGTCGTGACCCGCTTCCGGATTCGCGGTTCGGACAATCTCGACGCGGCGATCCGGGCGCGGGCAGGACGGCACTTCGACACCCTAGGCCTTGCCCAGCTCTACGCACAGGAGGCGGCCACCGAGCTGGTCGCGAGAAAGGGAACGTTCCGGAGCGCATACGACGACGGGGAGGAGTCCCTTCGCGAAGAGCTGGAGATCGCTGCATCGGGTTGGGCGCGCATCAACCTCAACGGTTGGCAGGCTGCGCTGTACCGAGCTCTAGCCCGCAGCGCGCCGTTCATCGCTGGCGGCTTCGAAAGGATCGAGGAATAGATCGGCGACGACTTTCTCCCGCTCCGCACATCAGAAGAAGATCGACGCGCGCCGGTCGTCGTCTGTTTACGGTCAGGGTCAAAACTTTTCAGAGCGGGACGATGCTCGGTTGGATGGAGGAGCCCACGGGGCCGGTGATCTCGTCACCTGAAGGAATTGTAGGACCGGACGGGTGCGTTCGCAGAACCGCTCACGGTGATCCGAGCGGTCGTCCCGCGGTAATGACTGCCGTGACGTGCTACTTCACCGGCCAGTGCGCCTCGCCTACCCGGCTCGGCGTTTGGAAAGCCCGCGCCCGGTGTAGATCGTGAAGCTGACCACCAGAAGGATCAGGCCGCACATCACTTCGTAGACGGTCATCAGTTGCGGCAGCCAGTGCTTCGCGACGAACCCGCCGCCACCGCTCGTGGTGATCGTCAGCGCGCTGTAGGTCAGCAGGTCGATGAACGACGACGGACGCTGGGTCCCGCACTGCCACATGTAGCCTGGCACCATGGCGTACAGCACCGAAAAGTTCAGGATGAGCTCGGCATAGCTGTTGAGCGCCAAGCGGACCCGCGTGGGCCACGCGAGCGCGCTCGATGGGCGCCGGTTGATCCGCAGCTTGTCGAACGCGTCGAGGTAGAACGCCAGGAACACCTCGTTGCAGCGACTCTGCAGATACCAGGCAAGCGGCACAAGGACCGGCCACTATCTTCCCCAGTGCGCATCGCCCGTCCCCCGCCAGGTCAGCGCGAACGTCGCGACGGCAAGCACGGTGCCGACGATCAGATATGTGCAGTTCCTACCGCGGATGAACTTGGCCCGGCCCTCACGTTTCAGTCCCCGCTTCTGACGATCGGCGAGCACGAATGTCGGGGACCAGGCCGTCAGCAGGAGGATAGATGCCTTCACGGTCCCACCTAAGCCCATTCGCGCCACGCGCGCCACCGCGCATTCGACCTTCATTGAATCCTAGACCGGAGATCCGCCAGAGGGTGCGGCGGCGACGAATGCAGGCGCGGAGGGCGGAGCGTCGCCGATCCGACGATCGTGCAGACTGTCCGACGAGCGGCGCGCTACCAATCAGGAGATGATCGACCTGATCTATCGGTGCTCGGCCAATCGCGTCCCGGCGAAGCCCCTGCTCGACCGCATCCTCAAGGGGATGGCAACCTAGGTGGCTTCAGACAGCCACACGGTCATGAGGGCCTTCGAAGATTGTATTTCGCTGCCCGGCGACCTGACGACGCGGGTGACCTCCGATCAAGCTTTCGCCCGATCAGAAAAGGTCGCCGGCCTTGTTTGCGCGCTCGACGGCGTCGACAAGGGCTTCATCGCGCCGCGCATCGTCGGGGTGATCAAGGCGCACCTGGGCGTCTTGCGTCTCGTCATCGGCATGCTTCGGTCGACGAGTAGTTTTTGGGAGAACCCAAGGCGTACGCTTTCCAGCGGATTGACGTCTCTAGCCGAACCGCCGTTCATGTCGGCCAGCACGTGGTCCGGCCTCAAGGCGCCTTTCCGGGAAACGAGCGTAGCCCCACGCGGAAGCATGCCGTATTCGATAGCCGTGCAGTCTGCTTCGGCGCGACCGTCCGACATCGCCAGCGCCGCGTCCATGTCGGTTCTGAACGACACGCTGCGGTAAGTGCCATCAAAAGAATGCAGATCGAGCAGGCGTCTATCGCCGGACTCCTCGTATCGTATCGTATCGTATCGTATCGTATCGTATCGTACTTCATTTTCCATCCTTCCATTTCTTCAAGCAGCGGGATTCATGTAGCGGCAAGCGGAAACCAGTATCCGGCTTCCGACTGACGTAATCGAGAGTTGACGGAACTTGTACATCCGGTCTTCAGACCGACTTGCAGGAAGGGCGCTCGACAAGACGATGGCGACTTACCGCTCGTCGTGAGGTCAGGCTCCAGGGCGGCGACCTGGGCCCGCCTGATCGAGAAGGAAGCCGCCGACGATGCGTCGTCCGCGAACTACAGGGAATTTGACGATTTCTCGATCAGCCTTCTGGCTACGAAAGCCGACCTGCCTCTCTCTGGACGTCCGGATCGTCGGCGTATTTGACGCCGATCTGCCGATGAATGTTCGAAATCAGTTCCTTCATCGTCATCGTGCAGCCGTCGAAGTAGTTTCGGTCCATGGGAAGGCGCGATCCCGCGGGGGCCCGGCTGCGGGACCCCGCCTTTCGGACGTAGACGGCATTCGCCAAACCCTTGGCATGGACGATCACGTCGCGTGTCGCCTTCACCTCTGCGAACGAGGCCATCAGGGCGTCGCCGACTTCTACGTGAAGCAACCTCTTGAGAAACTTGATGTACTGGGCTGGAGACGCATGCAGCGACTGGTAGATCCGTTCCTCGATCAGTTCCTCAAGAACCACGCTCCAGCCCTTAGTGAGCAGGAATGCAATGGGAACGGTTTTCTCCGAAGTCCCGCCGCCCAGCCCGATCGTCAGCCGGTCCGGATGCGCCCGCAGGATCATTCTGAGCATGTTGATCACGTAATCCTCGGTGATTGAGACCATCATCAGTAGCGACTTGCCGTATTCATCTTCGGTCATGAGGCGATCGAGCAGACGCTCGACGCCCTTTGCCCCTCTTCTGATCCTTGCGAAGGTACCGCTGCCCGTCGGAACCTCGAAATGGTGAAAGGGGCTACCCGTTTTCTTCGGAACCCCGTCACGAACGGTCTTCAAGGCCGAAAGAGTGATCTGCGTACCAAAATGCACCTCGTTCAGTCGCTCAAGGTACAGGTCCTCGTGGCTTTGAAGGGTTCGGTTTTGTTGCGACGGGTCTGCCTTTGCCGGAGCCGACGAACTCGTGCCATCTGCAGCATTCGCCATCTATGGAACCTTCATAATGAGGACGGCCGGATCAATACCTAGTTCTGTTCGATACTTTTCCTCGCGGGCTTTCTGAGCCTTCGTCGTCGGTCCGAGCAGGACACTCTTGCCGATGAGAAGGCGTTCCGAACGCGCGGCAGTCACTGATTGCCGTTTCAGATCAATCCTCGTGGAGGAGGGGAGGCGAGGGAAGGCTGCCTTCCGCGTCTCGATCCGGATCTGGTCCACCTTGCGGTTCTGGATGTCGATACGGATCAGCGAATCCCCTTCGGGTTCGCCGGCGAGCACCGAGGCGCATCCGATGTAGACCCGAAGCACTCCTGGCAGCTCCTCGCTTCGCCGTGCATCCAGGACGAGACGGCCGCGATGGTCAATGGCGGCCACCTTGCCGCCCACGGCCTCTTCGCTCGCCTTACGCATCGCCTTCTCGTCGCCAAGGCCCATGAGGTACTCGGTCGCCGACGACTGCAGCTCGCGCTGGTTGCCAAAATGGGCGCGGATGTCGCGGATCATGGGGGCGCTGGGCCGCCCCCCTCCCTTCGCGCCAAGTCGCGCGAGGGCATAGTGCACGAGCAAATCCTCGCGCATGAGACGGGCGGCGTCTTCGAGTTCTCCCGGACCAAGAACGTCGGACTGGCTGAGATCAACGGCGCGCTGCACCGATACGCGCTCTTGCGCCAGCAAATCCAAGGTGTCCGCTGGAAGTTCGTCGAGGTGCGGCGGTCGCCCGCGCAGTCGCATCAGGTCCGCTATCACCGTGAGTGCCGGCGCGATCCGCTCGCCGACGTCCGGTCTGGCGGCATCGGGGCGAAACGGGCGCTGGCTCCGGAACGTTGCCGTGCTCACACGCCGCCCGATTCGGCGACGCAGCAGATATTCCTCCTGATCCTCATCCCTTCGGAACAGGAAGAAGATTCCGGGCGCCGCCGCTACCGGATCCGACCCTAGGGTTTTCGCGATGAAGGCACGAAGTTCTGCGTGGGCGAAGTACTTCTGGAACGTTCCACGGCTCGTGACGAAGCCATCGCCGAAAGGCGTGAGGCCCTCTGTGGAGACCTGCCCGACGATCATCGTAGAGACCGCCAGAACCTTTCGCGTGAGTTGCCATGCCGCATCGAGCGCCTGCCGACGCTCTTCGACGTCCTCTATCACGTTCAGCACGAACCCGAGGTTCACCACTTCCGATGCAAACCGGGGTCGGTCAGGTTCGAAGTGAGGATCCCAGCCGTTCGCGTCGATGCCGTTGGTCGCCAGCGCGCGAAGATCGTCGCCTTGGCCGCAGCCGTAGTCGAACACTGAGACCGTCGGCCGGATCAGCCCATGCTGGACCAGCAGGGACATCGGCTGAGACAGGGTATGGCGGACCATCGCGGTCCTATGCCGCTGGATGGAGGCCGGATCGGTCATTCGACGGGTATGCCGATCCGCTCGAGGCCGGCGCTGGCGAGACGTTCGAGCCACGTGGAGCGGCGACCTATGCGTTCCGGATGAGCGAACAGACCTGCTTCCTCGAGGCGCTTCGTCACGTCGGCCCATCCGGATCGCATCGGATGGTCGTCGCCGACAAGCAGCTCCTTGCGATGGAGCACCAGCGGATTTTCGGACCTTGAGTAGTCCGTCGACGTGACCCTGCCAGTCTCGACGTTAACGCGGGCCGCTGCGGCAAGACAGGGAAACGGCGCGACCTCGAACGCGTCATACCGAAGAAGACCGATGGTGATTTCGGCATCGATCCGCGCGACGTTCCACGCGAAGGGCGCTGCAAGCCGAGCGGCCTTCTCGACAAGCAGTCGGCTCGATTCCGACAGCAGAGATACGGCGCTCGCGTGGACGTAGATCGAGCCCCGCACGCGCTTTCCTATGCCGCCCATTGTCAGTCTACCTCGGGGACCGGTCCGTGCCAGGACGCCGCGATCGCGTCGACTAGCTCCTCGACCTCGTCCTCGCCGATGAAGGGCACCTGCGAGTAGATCTTCTCGTCGCTGTCGAGCTTGGCGATCAGATGCCCCTTCCCAAGCAGACGATCCGCCCCCTTCTCGCCTAGCGCGATTTTCGAGCTTCCCTCGTCCGGCAGGCGCAGGATCAGCCGATTCCCGAGATTGGTCCGAAGCTGCATCGTCATCACCTGCACGTCGGCGCGCTGATAAATCATGAAGAGGTGAAGACCGGCAGCGCGCGCCTTGGTCGCGATCTTGTTCAGAAGAGACTCGACGTCCTTCTTGAAGTCGTCGTCCTGCATCCAGTTCGCGACCTCGTCGAAGAAGATCACAACGCGCGGAAGGCGATCTTCCCGACCGACCCTGCGGTTGTACTGGTCGATGTTCCGCATCCCCCTGTCCGCGATGAGGTCGTATCTTTCCTCCATTTCCGCCACGAGCCGTTCTAGCAGCTTCACGGCCTCCGCCTGATCAGCGACGATCCCGCCGCGTAGATGAGGTAGCCGACGCGCCCAGGCGTAGTCCACGCCACGCTTGGGATCGATGAGGTAGAGGTCGAGTTCCTCCGGCGCGTTCAGCGCACAAAGATCCAGCATCAGGTTCGTTACCAGAATGCCCTTTCCACTTCCGGTGTTGCCCGACACCAGACTGTGTGGAGCGGCGCGCTCCTGACCGCCGAAGTCGCCGGCCAATGGCAGATACAGGAGCGCGCCATCGTCCTCCTTCTCTCCGACGAGCGGGGCGAAGCGCTCGGCAGCGTCGGCGTCGAGTGAAGGCGTACGTTTCAGCCACGCATCCGCCAGATGGAGGATAGAACGTTCCGGGCGCCGGATTGCTATCGCGATGCTGCCCGCCATGGGGCTTATGCGGACGATGTCTATCCGGTGCTTCGTGAGCAGGTCCGTCTGGCGGCGCTCGAGCCAGCTGACGGTCAGCGTCTTGGCGCCTACGTAGACCAAGCCACTGTTCGGCGTGAGACGGCTTTCGAGTATCGGAGCGTCCATGCCCTCGGCCTGAAGCGCGTTCTGCAGGTCTCGGACCTTCTGCTCAAGCCAGGTCTCGCCATTCGCCTGGCCTTCGACATGGCTCATTCGGTTCAGGACCGCGGCGATCGCGGGCGACCAACCCGTCACGTCGACGTGCGAAGCGGCGACGACGACCGGGACCGCCGCGACGGCAAGCGCGCCACCCTCGCCCTCCATCGCGACGCCTGCGTCGTTCTCTACGGGTCGCGGCGCTGGCCGCGCGTCGTCGACGAACGGCGAAAGATCGTTCGCGACGACCATGGGCGCGGACATCACGGTCGCGGCGTGGCTCACGGGCGCGCTCGGCTCGGGCTTGCCATCGTGCACGTCGAACCCGTCTGGCTCGCCTCCTTCCGTGGAGCTAGGTGCCGTCTCGGAAAGCGGTTCTCCGGCGGACGGCACAAGCCCGCCGCCTGGCCAGTCCGAAGGCAACGGGAGCATCGGAGGCTGACGCTGCCCGCCCAGGTCGAGAAGAAGGTCGACAACTTCAGACCGTCCATGGACCCATTGCGCCAGGGGGCGACGCTCATCCGCGGGAAGGTCCTCGTCAGGGAGGATGGCCTTCTCAGCGTGTATCCCCAGAAGGTCGTAGCTGAAGACCATCGAGTGTCCGCTCACCTCAATACGCACGGACTGCTTGCGAAGAGCCTCGATCCATTCTGCCTGAGACAGGCCAGCGATCGTGTCGAACGGATCCATCTGCTCGAGCAGCATGTCCGCGATGCGGTTCCTCCAGATCGAGGGGTCGAGGCTAGTGTCGAGGAGGAGGAGCCTCCGGTTCATCTCCGTATACGTCGCCTCGAGCTGGCGCAGTGACGTGACCTTATGCTGTCCGACGTTGGCAGCCGTGCAGTACTTCGCCTCCGCGACGACGACGCGGATGACAGGGCCTGCAACGTCGGCGGCGAAATCGATGGCAAGGATGTCGGCCATCTCGCCCTTCAGGTCGAGCCAGTGACGGTTGTCGTCGAGAAAGAACCAAGCGGTCGCGTGCTCGCCAGCACTGGCGAAAAGCCCCTCGAGCCGCCGCTCGGCGAGAACAAGTCCAAGCAATTCCTGCGCGTAGTTGCGCCACTGCGCTGCACGCATGACGACCGCGCCAGAGAGGCGCGCAGCCGTCGCGTGCAGGTGCTTCAGCACCGCATCGCGCTGCGTCGGCGTCGCGTTCGGAAGGAGTTGGGCCAGGTCCGCGTTGAGCCGATCTCCAAGATCGGTACTGGTCACCTCGGCCGACACGATGACGTTGTGAGCCGAATTCGGCGTCGAAAAGTAGCGGATGATGCGACGATCGTCCTGAACGATCAGCCGACGGTCGGCGATACGGTCGAACGTCACGACCCAGTTCGCCAGCGAGTGCGCACGACGAAGGACGTCCGCCACGCCCGTATCGACGAACTCCACCCATCGCAGAGGCAGCCAGGGACCTGACGGATTGGTGTTCTGCTTCACGATCACGTCATGAAGCGCGTGGGTCCAACCGAGAACGGCGTCCGGCTGGAGGGGGGCGGTGAGATATAGACCGGACTCGACGCTGCGCCTCTTGAAGGGAAGTCGCTTCGATCGGGAAGTCGGCATGTGATCTTCGAAGTCGACGGGCTCGGTTATGGGATCGCCTTCGATCCAGCGTACCGACGCCGAGCGCGCGATCACATCCTGAAGAAGCACGAGATCGCTGCCCTTGCCGCTTTCGGTTACCGAAAGGCGTTCCGGGCTGACGAGGCTGATCCGGAGCTTCGACAGGAAAGTCCTCGAAAGATCGCCCGCGCTTAGCGTGTCGAGATCGATCGCCATTCGCCTGTTCTGGCTTTCGTACAGATCCCGCAGTCGAAGCGGCTCGTCGTGCGTGACGACGAGGTCGCAGCGCACGTCCGGATTCTCGTCCACCAGACGCGCCAGGCTCTTGGCCAGCAGTACGGGTATGTCGTCGGACTCGGCACCGAGCAGCACGATCGAGAAGTTGGATCGTTCATGCGGTCTAAGATCGAGATATTCGCGGCTTATGCGATGCAACGACTCGACGGCCTCCTTGGCCCCCTCTTCGCCGATGTTGCGCACACCCTCCCCCTCCGACTGCTCTAGGAGACTGCAGTCAAGAACCCGCTGAGTCTCGGCAAGAAGCTGAGGCCGCGTTCCGACGCTCTTGCCGAGGTCGGCATAGTACGTGCCAGCCAATGTGCGCACGCGGCTCTCGAGAAAGTCGCGCGCGCCCGTTCGCTGTTCCGGCCCCGAGCCGAGTATGGCCTTCGCCGATTGGACGAGCTGGACGGCCTTCGCGCGTAGCTCGGCGATCCTCAGTGGATGCCACGAGGCGGTGATGGCCGCCGCGCGCTTACCTTCGACCTCGATGCACCCGACGCACAGCAGCGGCGCGACGAGCTCTCGAAGTCCCGGTTCCGACGAAGCGTGCTCGCGAAGTACCGCGAAGAGCTCGCCGAACTTATTAGCTTGGATCACCAGCGCGGCGGATCCTAGGCCAGCTCCTCCTATGAGGGCAAGGATCGCTTCGGAATACGTCGTGCGGAACGCCTCGAAGGCCGTTCGTATGGCATCCCCACCAGCGGTGGTGATAATCGCGTCCGCCTCCAGTTCATCGAGCGCCTTGAGGAATCTTCCGCAGATAAGGTTCTCCGGGCGCTCGGGATTTGCGAGAGCGCCCAGCGACATCCCGAACACGTCCACGACGGATCCAGCGTCTTCGAGATCGATACCCGCGGCCCCGCCTCGCGAGCGGCGGTTTTCGGATACCGATCCGGTCAGCAGAAGCGCGGTTTCAGATTTTTCGGGCCGGAGATGGCGAAGATCCGCGGGAAGGGAATAGCCGACCGCGTGAGGCATGGGGCGCCAGGTCATCTGCGCCCGCGCACGCGCCTGCTTGACCTTGCCTGCTTTGATACTCTCAGCTTCGGCCGCATCTACGAGAAACGCCTCGAATTCGATCGTGTTCGAGCCGGACGGACCGTCGACGGTCTGCTTGTCCCAGTCGACCGTCCAGCAGAGGCCGAAGTCGAGCACGACCTCGGGATCGAGCATCTTGTCGAGACCCCGGTATCGGTCGCGCAGGTACAGGAGTTGGACCTTCAGCTTCTCGTTGGACCAGAAGCTCGCCTGGTCCGAACCGCGAAGCCACACGTATATCCGCCGATCCGCGGTACTGTCCGCGTCCGCACATACCCTGTCGACAAGACGAAGAAGTCCTTCGCCTAGGTCCTCCACCTCGATCGGCTTCTTGAAGATCAGCTTCTCCCAGCGCCGATAGAGAGCCGGACTCTTCTTGAGGCGATCGCGATGAGCCTCGAAGAATGCGTCGATCTTGGGACCTGGAGTCGCGACGTCGGTCTTCAGGCCGTCCAGGAAGTCCTTTTCCTCCTTCGTAAGTGTGGTTCTAAATTCCTGATCGAACAGCCGTCGGGTGTCCTGACCGAAGGTGGGCTTCTCCGTCTTCCTGGTCTGCGTGAAGACCGCCGAGAGATCGTCCCAGGCGATCTCCGCGGCCGCGGCCTGCGCCTTGCTCCACTGGCCGTCCCGGACGTTTCGGTCGTCGCACAGGACCTCGATCAGCTGCGCCGTGTCTGAAGTGATGGCCTGCGCCGTCTCGAGTTCCACAAGCTTCCGGCGCAGATCGCCTGCAGCCAGCGTTTCGCCTTCCTTCGTCCTGCGATACAGGAAAGGCTGCGCTTCGGCGCGTAGGCGCTGGAAGAACTGGGTTGCCGCCGACACGTCCGACGCGCAGCTCGTCTTAACGTCGCCCGCATTTCTGGGAAGCCTCAGCGTCGGCAGCGATTCTCGGATCGCGTTCTCCAGCATGGATCCCGCAAGCATCGTGGCGGAAACGCGCGAGCGCCGATGGGACCTCACCATCCGCGAGATCTACTTCCTCATTCAGTACGGCGCGATCCGTTTCCCGCAGAAGATGCATCTGCCGAACACGCCTGCTTTCTAGCCGCCGCCGTCTGCGAATTCCCTGATAGAAGTCACCAGAA
>Ga0265797_10011793_pt1 | contig 10872 bp, 7 predicted proteins | sample P2T30metagenome_FD_192433 | JGI IMG/M metagenome (GOLD analysis project Ga0265797, IMG submission 192433) | Plant litter microbial communities from East Loma Ridge, Irvine, California - P2 T30 | ecosystem: Environmental > Terrestrial > Plant litter > Unclassified | place: USA: California... | reverse complement strand
CCATCGCCGAGATCCGCTCCGAGCCGTTCTGCAGCATCGGGTCGAGCATGAACCGGAAGCTCTCCTGGTTCAGCGAGTACGCCACGTAGCGGCCCTGGAGCGACAGGTCGCCGTCGTAGCCGAGGGTGTTCGTGGTGCGGTCGTAGTCCGGCGCGGGCAGGTCGTCGAGGTTCACCCGGGCCGCGTCGAGGAGGGTCTCGTAGTCACGGCGGGCAGCGAGCATCGACAGGACCTCGCCGGTGCGCATCAGCGAACCGGTGCGGTGGTCGACGACGAGCATGCCGCCGGCCTCGATCCGGCCGCGGTGCACGACCTCGTCGTCGGGGAACGTCACCTGGCCGGACTCCGACGACACCATGAGGTACTCGGACGTCTGCACCGTGCGCAGCGGCCGCAGCCCGAGGCGGTCGAGCCGGGCGCCCACGACGTCGCCGTCGCTGAAGATCACCGCGGCGGGTCCGTCGTTCTTCTCCTCGTACAGCGAGAAGTACTCGAGCATCGCGCGGACGTCGGGCGTCAGGGTGCGGTCGTTCTCCCACGCCGGCGGCATGAGGGTGACCACGGCCTCGACGATCTCGAGCCCGTCGTCGAACACGCGGCTCTGCAGCGTCTGGTCGAGGCGGCTCGAGTCGGACTGGCCGGGCGGGCGCACGATGCTGCGGGTGCGGGCACGCGCCAGCGCCTCGTCGGACAGCCGGTTCTTCCGGTCGGTGTTCAGCTCGCCGTTGTGCGCCATCAGGCGGAACGGCTGCGCCATCGTCGGGTGCGGCTCGGTGTTCGTCGAGAAGCGGGTGTGGAAGTACAGCGTGCGGACCGAGTGCCGGGGGTCGCGGAGGTCGGTGAAGTACCCGATGACCTCGCCGGAGTTCAGGCGCCCCTTGAGGACCTGCGTGCGGGCGCTCAGCGACAGCGGCGACAGGGCGGCGTGCTCCAGGTGCTGCTCGGCTGCCTGACCGTAGGAGACGGCCTCGATGGCGAGCAGCGCCCGGTTCGCGGCGGCGTCGACCTCGGCGCGGGACCAGGCCTCGGGGGCGCGGAAGACCCACTGCACGATCGGGAGCTGGTACTGCTCGGCCTCGGGGCGCGCGACCGTGTGGTCGACGGGGACGTCACGGACCAGGAGGAGCTCGAAGCCCTCGGTGGTGACGGCGTCCGCGACGGTGCGTTCCGCCGCGGCGCGCTCGGTCGGGTCGGTCGGGACGAAGCAGTTCGCGACGCCGAAGTGGCCGGCGCGGAGCGGCTCGCCGGTGAGCGCGCTGAAGAACTCCACCGACAGGTCGATGCTCACGCCCGCGCCGTCGCCGACGCCCTCGGAGGACTTGCCACCGCGGTGCGGGATCGCACAGAGCGCCTCGTCGCCCTTGCGGATGACGTCGTGGCTCGGGGTCCCGTCGAGACGGGTGATGAAGCCGACGCCACAGGCGGAGGATTCGCGGGCAGGGTCGTACAGACCGAAGGGAGAGGGGTTCACGAGCGTGTCCATGTGGAGCGGGTGCCAGCAGCGGACGACGGAGGCTGCAACGGTGGAGCGCTCGCCGCGGGCAGACCGGTGGGTGGCAGTCGGGCCCTGTGGGGGTGGTGCGGTGAGCCGATGCTACGGGCTGGTATACCGCGGGCGCAACACCGTCGGGTGGGCGGTGGCGCGTCGTGGCTGGTGCCGTTCGGCGCGGAAGGGTCGGGCGTGCCTGGTGCCATTCGGCGCGGACGGGTCGGGCGTGCCTGGTGCCGTTCGGCGCCGCACAGCAGGAACCGGTCCGAACCGCGGACGTGCGCGGTTCGGACCGGTTCCGGTGGTGCAGCGACAGCGGGCTACTCGGCGCCCTCGTCCTCTTCCTGGTTGAAGTGCGAGCCGTCCTCGGTGAAGCCGGCTGCGACGCCCTCGGGGTGGTCGGGGATGGTGCCGTCCTCGCCGAGACCGCCGGGCTTCTCGGTGCCCTCGGGGTCCGGCGTGCTGTCGTGCGCGTGGGTGTCGGATGCGTTGCTGTCGGTCATGCGCTGCTCCTTCGCAGATGGTGAGCGGCGGACGTACGGTCCGTGTCTCGGGATCGCCACGGTACTCACGCTCCTGGAGCACTTGGTGCGAGCTTGCGCACCCCGTGCGAGCTCCTGTGGCCGCACGGGGTGCAGGACCTCGCACGGCGCGGGAGAACCCGCACGGTGCGAGCGCGGACGGCTGGTCCCGGGCAGCTCAGGCGTAGCGCCGGGCCGCCCGGAGCGCGGCGTCGGTGTACGAGCCGCCGAACAGCACCACGTGCAGCAGCAGCGGCGCGAGCTGGTGCAGCTCGACGCGCTCCTGCCACCCGGGTGCCAGGCGGGACTCGGCGTCGTAGGCAGCGACGACCGTCTCGAGTCGGGGGAGCCCGAACAGGGCGAGCAGCGCGAGGTCGGTCTCCGCGTGGCCACCGTGCGGGTTCGCGTCGATGAGCACGGCGCCCGTCGGCTCGGAGCTGTCCCGCGGCCAGAGCACGTTCCCCGCCCAGAGGTCGCCATGCAGCCGCGCGGGGCCGTCCCCGACGAGCGCCGGCTGCGGGGAGCCGAGCGAACCGTCCTCGAGCCGGGCGCACACACGCTCGAACACGGCGGCCTCGGACCCGTCGTACCCGCCGGCGTCGACGATGCGCGACACGTAGTCGCGGATCCGGTACTCCGCGAAGAACTCGCCCCAGGTCTCCGGCGCCTCGGACGCGGGCACGAACGGCGTGCGGGAGCGCCCCATCCGCATCGGCCCGTTCGCCGGGAACCCGGGTGACGGCGCTCCCCAGTGCGCGGCACCGGCGGCGTGGGTGTGGGCCAGCGACCGGCCGAAGCGTTCCGCCCGGGCCGCCGTCGGTGCGGTGTCGGAGACGAACTCGAGCTCGAGCACCGTCGGTCGTGGTCGTCCGAGCACCCGGGCGATGCGGGTGCCGCCCGCGTCCTCGGCCTCGGTGAGCCACTCGAGCCCCGCGGCCTCGGCGGCGGCCTCGTTCGGGTCGGTGAAGGTCTTGACGTAGGTCTCGGGCATCGTTCCATCCAACCCGGAGACGCCCGGACGCAGCCCGGATGCCGCCCGGTGACGACCGGACGCGACCGTGCCCCGCCCGACCGCCCGTCAGACCGCGTCGACGAGCGCCCGCGCCAACGGGTGCCACGCCCGCGAGGACGGCCCGCTCAACACCAGCGTCCGCTCGAGCCGGGGGAGCGTCGGCACCATCACGAGGTCGGCCGGCAGCATCACGCGGCCGAGCGTCGGCACGATCGAGACGCCCTCGCCCCGTTGGATCATCCCGAACATCGTGCTCATCTCCCGTACCCGGTGGGCGTAGCGGAAGGGCTGCCCGGCGATCTCGTGCATCCGCTGGATCTGGTACTCGCACCCGCCGCCGCCCGCGACGAGTCCGTCCTCGTGCAGGTCGTCGAGCGTCAGCGCGGTCGCGTCGGCGAGGGGGTGGTCCCGGCGCACCACGGCGGCCATCTCGTCGGTCGCCACGACGACTCCGCCCTCCGGCACGACGGACGGGTCGACGAGCACGGCGGCGTCGACCGTCCCGGCCTCGAGCCACTCGGGCATCTCGTCGTCGTCCCCCTCGTAGACCTGGACGTCGACGTCCGGCAGGGTCACCGCCCACAGCTCGCGGAGCCGCGGCAGCAGGCCCTGGCAGACGGTGGGGACGGCGGCGAGGCGCACGGTGCCGCGCGCTGTGCCGGGCCGGACCACGGCCTCCAGGGCGTCGACGGAGGCGAGCACGCTGCGGGCGTGACCGAGCAGGCGTTCACCCAGCGGGGTGGGGGCGGCGGGACCGCCGCGGCGGAGGACGGCACCGCCCACCTCGCGCTCCAGGCCTGCGACGGCGTGCGAGACGGCCGACTGCCCGACGCCGAGCGCGGCGGCGGCCGCGGTGAACGAGCCGGAGTCAACGGTCCCGACCAGGGCGCGGAGCTGGGCGATGGTGATGTTCATGCGTCTCCCTCATGGGAGCATGAGGCGGATGCGTTTGCCTCATGCCGAGCAGTGGCTCGACACTAGCGGCATGAACGCCTTCCTGTTCGTCCTGGTCGCACTCACCTGGGGCTCGAGCTTCCTCTTCATGAAGATCGGGCTCGAGGGCCTGTCGCCGCAGCAGGTCGCGCTCGGACGCGTGCTGCTCGGGGCGCTGACGCTCCTGGTGATCATGGTCGTGACGCGGCGGAAGTGGCCGCGGTCGCTGGCGCTGTGGGGGCACCTGCTCGTGCTCGCGGTGTTCCTGAACGCGGTGCCGTCGAGCCTGGTGGCGTGGGCGGAGCAGAGCGTGCCGAGCGGCCTGGCGAGCATCTACAACGCGACGACGCCGATCATGGTGCTGCTCGCGCTGCCCCTGCTGCTGCCGGCCGAACGGCTGCGCGGTCGGCAGCTCGTCGGCGTGCTGGTGGGGATCCTCGGGGTGCTGGTCCTCGTCGGGCCATGGGGCCTCATCGGTGACCCGGCCGTGCTCGCCACGGTGCCCGGCCAGCTCGCGCTGCTCGGCATGACCGCCTGCTACGGGTTCGGCCTGGCCTACATGCGCCGGTTCGTCGCCGGCAGTGGGTACGACGCGATCACCCTGACGACGGTCCAGCTGACGCTGGGTGCGGCGCTGCTCCTGGTGGTCGCGCCCGTCACGGCGACCGGCGCGATGCACCTGGACTGGAGGATCGTGGCTGCGATGCTCGCACTCGGTTGCCTCGGCACGGGGCTGGCCTACATGTGGAACACCGGGCTCGTGCAGGCCTGGGGCGCTGCGCGCGCGTCCACCGTGACGTACCTGACGCCGGTGGTCGGGGTGGTGCTCGGCGTGCTCGTGCTCGGGGAGCGGGTGCGGTGGAACGAGCCGGTCGGGGGCGTCGTGATCCTGGTGGGGATCGCGCTGGCGTCGGGGGTGCTCGGGCGGCGGCGCCGCGCGGCCGTCCCCGATGGGGCGGCTGAGCGTCCTGTCGTGGTTCCGCACGAGGCCCGGGACAGCGCACGCGGCGCTTGACGGCAGGGGGCGCCGGCCGGAGCCTCCACCCCGCGCGCCCAACGGTCACGACACCCCGCTCACCTTCGCCGAGCGGTCGCTGGTCGTCGGCCGGCGGCCTCGGATCCGACGGTCAGCGCCCGCTCGCCGAACCGCCGACGGGGTGTCGTGACCGTTCGCGGGCGCTGAAGTGGCGGACGGCGGATGCCGGACTTCGGACGCCGGGCCGACGGGAACACGGAAGGGCACGTCGACGGATCGACGTGCCCTTCCGTTCGCTGCCCGGGGTCAGCGGGTGCGGGTCGTCCCGAGACGGGGCAGGACGATGCCGAGGACGATCATCGCGACGGCGAGGAACGCGTGCAGCACGTTGTCGGCGCTGTTCAGCGGCACGAAGTTCGCGCCGCTCGTCATGCCGGCGGTGAACAGGCCGAAGACGAACAGCACGGCGTAGACGATGCCGCCGACGAGCAGGTAGAGGCGCGAGCCGCTGGCGGTGCGGGACGCGACGAGCCCGACGATGCCGAAGAGCAGGTGCACGATGTTGTGCAGGATCGACACCTGGAACAGGCCGAGCAGCAGGGCCATCGACCCGTGGCCGGCGAAGGACATCGTGCCCATGTCCATGGTCAGGCCGGGGATGAACCCGGCGATGCCGACGATGAGGAAGACGACACCGAAGAGCAGTGCGCCGCGCTGCGTCCAGGTCGAGCCGGCGGTGGTGCGGGGAGATGCTGCGTTGCTGGTCACGATCGGACCTCTCGTCGGGGCGCGGGTGCCCGCGCGGCCTCCACCGTAGGCGGACGGTCCGGGCCGGGTTCGCCCCAGTTCGGGGGTGCCTCAGTCGCAGTGGCGGGCCGGTCCGGCGGTCAGGCGGCCTGGCCGTCAGCCGCTCCGGCGGTCAGCCGCTCCGCCGGTCAGCCGATCCGCTCGACCGTGACGTGCCAGCCGAGGTCCGAGGCGCGGCGCTCGAGCTCGGACGCGTTCGACCGGCAGAGCGATCCCGAGCCGTCCGGGTAGTACCGGCGGATCGCGGACTCCGGCACGAAGCGCCCGCCGAGGGGGTCGGACCCGAGGTCGCGCACCTGCCACCAGCGCTCGGTGGCCTGTTCGAGCGCGGCGTCGAAGGGGACCTCCACGTCGACGATCTTCAGGCGGTCGTAGCCGGCGTCGTCGAGCTCGGACAACAGGTCGTCGAGGTAGTCGACGCTCGACAGGGTGCCGTGCACGACGACGTTCTCACCGTCGCGCAGGGACCGGCGGCGCAGGGTGTCCGCGACGGCCGTCGACTCGGCGTGCACGAAGCCCGCCAGCTCACGTGGCTGCACGGGGCGGCCGTCGACGAGCACCTGGCCGGTCCACCCGTCGAGCAGCCCGTCCGCCGCGGCACGTTCGAGCAGGGCGTCCTTGAAGTCGTCGGCGTCGACGTGGCGGTAGGCGTCGAGCTCCGGCATCCGCGCCAGGGCCGTCGACTTGCCGGCGCCGGGCGGACCGGCGGTGACGACGACCGCCAGGGTGCCGTCGTCGCTCGGGGCCGGCGTCCGGTCGGCATGGGCGGCGAGCAGCTCCTCGTGCAGGCGCAGGCGCTCGGCCGTGTAGAGGAAGCCGTCCGGGGCGTACCGCAGTCGGCTGCTCGCCGCGGGGTCGTCCGACCAGGGGTCGTCGAGACAGGCCTGCCGCAGGAACGCGGCGAGCTGGTCGGCGGTGCGGTCGCGGAGCGGACGGTCGTTCGTGTCGGCGTCGGTCACGGTCACGGGCGGCGGACCCGGCCCTGGCGCCCGGCGATCGCCCGGCGGACCGTCTCGTACTCGCCCTCGCTGATCAGGCCGTCCTGGAACGCGGCGGCGAGCTCCTTCGCGGTGCCGGTCTGGGCCGCGGCGCTGTCGTAGCCGGAGTCACGCGCCGGTGTCCGGTGGGTCATCGCCATCGTCGAGAGCTCGCGCACCATCGTGTCGGAGTCGATCAGGCCGGCCTGGCGCTGGGAGATGACCTCGCGCGGGGACGGCCGCGACGCCGTGAGCGCTCGCCGGGTCAGGCGGCGGGAGACCTCGGGCTGCGAGATGCCGGCGAGCCGGGCGATGTCCCGCTGGGAGACCCCGAGGTCGGCGAGGTCGAAGATGCCGCGACGGAGCTCCATCTCGGCGAGGTGCTGCTGTTCGCGGCTGTGCAGGACGCTGAGCACGGCGGCCCGCACCGACGCGGTGTCACCCTCCATCCGGGCGGCCAGGGCGTCCACGAGCGACTCGACGTCGTGCCGAGGCCGTCGTCCGGCTCGGTGCCGAGGGTCCATGTCCGTCATCCGCCACTCCGTTCCCGCGATGCCGATCGTATCGCCGTGGTCGATCCCCGCAGTGCCTCTTCCATGGACGTGCTGGGAGTCCTATGGTTTACAGCGTTGTAAACGGAGCGTCGATCAGGACTCTCCGCACACCCCGCCGACCCCGGCCCGATGGACGACGTCGTCCACGAGGAGTTCCCTGTTGCGTCCCTTCTCCGTCCGATCCCGGGGGCGGCAGCGCGCCGTCGCCGCTGCCGTCGTGGGCACGACCGTGCTGGGCCTGCTCGGCCTCGCCGCGCACCCCGCCACGGCCGACACCGCCGCCGCTCGCACCGTCCAGTCCGGCCAGGCCCGCTTCGAGGTGCTCTCCCCGACGCTGATCCGCACCGAGTACGCCGGGGACAGCCGGTTCACCGACGGCAGCACCTTCAACGTCATCGGCCGCGACGACTTCGCGCCGACGACGTTCACGAAGACCGAGCGGGACGGCTGGCTGACGCTCGACACCGGGTCGATGACCGTCCGCTACAAGGAGGGGTCGGGGGCGTTCACGCAGGACACCCTGCAGACCACCCTGACCCTGCCGTCCGGGCAGCGGGTCGCCGGGACGCCGTGGGTGTCCACGCCGACCCCGTCCTGCGCGATCGGGTCGCTGTGCGAGGCCGAGACGCTCGGGCTCACGGGGCTGTCGCTCGCGACGGACCACGCCGGCTTCACCGGTGCCGGGTTCGCCGCGGGCTTCGAGTCGGTCGGCAACGCCATGACCTTCATGACGACCGCTGCGACGGCCGGTTCGTCCGACCTGGCCCTCCGCTACGCGAACTCGCAGGGGGGCGACGGCAAGGTCGCCACCCGCACGCTGAGCGTCACGGTGGACGGCGGTGCCCCGAGGACGATCAGCCTGGCTCCCGGTGCGGACTGGGACGACTGGAGGACCACGGCCGCCACGGCGGTCGACCTGCCCGCCGGCACCCACACGGTGCGCATCGAGCGCGCCGCGGGTGACTCCGGCCAGGTCAACGTCGACAGCCTCGCCCTCGTGACGACGGGTGCCGCGTACCCGGCTCCGACCACGACCGTCGCCGGGCAGGACTGCGCGTTCAGCGCGGTCTGTCAGGCCGAGGACACGACGCTCACCGCCCCCGCCACCGCCGCGACGAACCACAACGGCTTCGCCGGTGACGGCTTCGTCGCCGGGTTCGAGCGTGCGGGCGCCGCGATGACCACCCACGTCACCGGTGTGCCGGCCGCCGGCGACTACACGCTGCAGGTCCGCTACGCCAACGGCGGCACCGCCACACCGACCCTGACCGCGGCCCCGGCCGGACAGGCCACGACGACGGCGACCCTGCCGCCGACGAGCGGCTGGGACTACTGGAACACCGTGCAGGTGCCGGTGCACCTCGCCGCCGGCGCGAACGACGTCGTGCTCGGCTGCCCGACCGTCGCGGCGAACTGCAACGTCAACTTCGACACCGTCGCCGCGGTCGACTCCGCGTCGCCGGTCCTCGCCGCGCACGCCCCGCTCGGCGGCTACCGTCGCGACCTCGACACCGCCAACGGGTCGGTGAAGACGAACCCGGGCCTGCTCTACCAGGACGGGTGGTCGCTCCTGGACGACAGCGCGTCGGCCGGGTACGACCAGGCGACGGACACCGTCACGCCTGCGAGCGACCACGGCGGGAAGCAGTACCAGGACGGCTACGTCTTCGGCTACGGCAACGACTACCGCCACGCCCTGCAGGAGCTCGCCGTGCTGACCGGCCCGACGAAGCTGCTGCCCCGCTGGGCGTACGGCGTCTGGTACTCCGAGTACTACGACCGCTCGCAGGCGGACTACCTCGCGATCGCGAAGCAGTTCAAGGAGCAGGGCGTCCCCGTCGACGTGATGGCGATCGACACGGACTACAAGGTCGGCAGCCCGACGAACGAGGGCGACAGCAAGTGGGACGGCTGGTCGGTCGACCCGGCCCGGATCCCGGACATGACGAGCCTGCTCGCCGACTGGCACGCCGAGGGCATCCACAACACGCTCAACATCCACCCGTCGATCTCGGGCAGCGACCCCCGGTTCGCCCAGGCGCAGGCCACGGCGAAGGGCAAGCTGACCAAGGGCGACGGCGACCGCTGGCTGTTCGACTGGTCCGACCCCGACCAGCTCAAGGCCTACTTCGACCTGCACACGGCGATGCAGCCGAAGGGCGTCGACATGTGGTGGCTCGACTGGTGCTGCAGTGAGGTCTCGAAGTACTCGGCCAACGGCGTCACCCCCGACGCCTTCATCAACCAGCAGTACGCGAAGGCCACCAACGAGGCCCTCGGTGGCCGCGGACTCGCGTTCTCGCGGGCCTACGGGTCGCTGACCGCGGGCGGCTACGGCAACCCGCAGCCCGTGCCGACCGGCCCCTGGGCGGACAAGCGCACCACCGTGCACTTCACCGGCGACACCACGTCGTCGTGGGACATGCTGCTCGCGGAGGTCGGCTACACACCCGGTGAGTCCGCGGCGACCGGCCTCGCGTCGATCAGCCACGACATCGGCGGCCACAACGGTGCCCAGTACGGGATCACCGGCGCCGAGCCGGGGACGACCCAGCTGCCCGAGGACCTCTACGCCCGCTGGGTGCAGCTCGGGACCTTCCAGCCGATCGACCGCCTGCACAGCAACCACAGCGACCGGCTCCCGTGGCAGTACCCGGCTGCGGCGAACGCCTCCGCGAAGCAGTTCCTCGACCTCCGCGAGGACCTGCTCCCGCTGACGTACACGCTCGCCGCCCAGGCGACCGCGACCGGCACCCCGATCCTGCAGCCGCTCTACCTGCAGTACCCCGAGGCGCAGCAGTCGTACGCGATGGCCGGCTCCGAGTACCTGTACGGGCCGGACGTCCTCGTCGCCCCGGTCACGACCGCGAACGACTCCTCGGGGAAGGCCACCCGCTCGGTGTGGTTCCCGGCCGGCAGCTCCTGGACCGACTGGTTCACGGGGGAGACCCACCAGGGCGGCACGACCGCGCAGGTGACGACCGGACTCGACGCGATGCCGGTGTTCGTGAAGAGCGGCGGGATCGTCCCGACCCGCTCGCACCACGTCGCGAACGACGGCTCCGGTCCGCTCGACGCCGTGACCCTCCGGGTCGCGACCGGGGCGAACGGCTCCTTCGCGCTGCACGAGGACGCCGGCGAGGACACCGCGACCGGCGGGACCGGTGCGAGCGCGGCAGTGGACGCCACCACGACGGCGGACGCGACGAGCCGGGCGGCGGCGGGCAGTGCCTCCACCGCGGTGCGGTACACGCAGCAGACCGCCGGCGGCCAGCTCGCCATCGCGCCGGCCGACGGCTCCTTCGCCGGCCAAGTGCGGGACCGCAGCTGGACCGCGACCTTCACCGACACCGACCGTCCGACCACGGTCACCGTCGACGGTCGTGCCGTCCCGCAGACCGGCTGGACCTACGACGCCGACGCACGCACCCTGACGGTGCCGGTCGACGAGCGGTCCGTGACCAAGCGCACGGTCGTGCGGTTCTCCACCGCGGCCGCGGTGACCCCGACGCTGCAGGTAGCCGACCCGCGGGTCAAGGCCGGCGCGACGCAGACCGTCACGGGCGGCGGGTTCCCCGCCTCGAGCGACGTGGTGCTCGCGAC
>Ga0265797_10011792_pt1 | contig 10874 bp, 11 predicted proteins | sample P2T30metagenome_FD_192433 | JGI IMG/M metagenome (GOLD analysis project Ga0265797, IMG submission 192433) | Plant litter microbial communities from East Loma Ridge, Irvine, California - P2 T30 | ecosystem: Environmental > Terrestrial > Plant litter > Unclassified | place: USA: California... | reverse complement strand
GTAATACCGTAGGGACATTGTAAATGACAGGACCAAAATTCTCATATCGAGTTGTGGAGATGGACGGGGAATGAGAACCGTGGATCTAGCAATGCAGGGTGCCGGATGGAGATTGGTATCGTGTGACGCGAGGAACAGGCGCGCGACTACCGCGGAGGGGTGGTTGAGCTCTGTCCAACGCTCCCATGGATTGGACCCGGTGTAGTGAAGTAAAAGGTTACACCATAGATACAGGCTGTGCACTGCCAAAGACGTCGGCCCACGATGAGTGCTAGCCATGGATGACCTGCCGGATATCGGGATGGTCGCACAGCATGTGTTGGCGCCTGATTGTTATGGCTTGCCACAAGTGCGACTTCCCCAGTGTGCGAACTGAAAGTAAGTAGGTAAGACAAAGTGTACTCTGTGGCAGAGGCTGCATCTGATGCTTCAGTTGGCCTACTCTTGTGTGTGCTTCAACATGACACAAGCCCGATGAGAAAGAGAAACAACGACGTCGGAGACACTTGCCACCCGTATTCACCGTGATGTAGCGGAGTCCGCCCGAGTCTCCACTACAAACAGATATGGCGGCGGATGTCAAGTTTCATGTGGCGCTGGCAGTCTTGCCAAGCCACGTACGTTGCCTGATATCTGACATGAGGCGGTAATTGTGAATCCGACAAACTGCATGGTGCGGACAAAATGCCCGGGTCAGTCTGGTGCAAAGGTGGTAGTATCGGCGGTGGCAGCAGGAGGCAGTGTTTCAAAGAAAGCAGTTTGGCCTCATGTTTGACATGGTCGTGTAGAAGGGCTTGGCAGTTCTAGAAGGGGGTAAACGGGCAAAGTGAAGCAAATGGCGATAAACTGCAGACTAAGTGTTTTGGAAGGCAGCGGCATATGAAGCTTGATGGGCATTGCCCGAGTTCGAAGGCCGAGATGTGACGCGGAAATGAGACATCAATCAATGCGCGTCCATGGCGGTGCTTGGCGAGGCTGCCACTTCGGGGAGATGGGACAAGCGAGAAGTTGGCGTGAGCGCACCAACGGTCCTAGATGGCCGAGGAAGCAAGAGCAGGTGACGACACTGGCAGGAGACGGGGTGGGACATGGTCAAAGGAGGCGAGTGCATGGAGGCTAACGGGGCGACGAGCTGGATTGCTGGTTAAATATATCCATTGCTTTTATTGACGGCGTTGGTTCTGTTCGGGCTGGAGATTTGCAACGGGCGCGCTAAGCCGATTGGGGCCCGGATGTAACCGCATTGAAACGATAGGGAATGCGCTCGTGCCTGGCGACGAGGGTAGCCGGATTGGTCCAGGCCGCGCAATCACCAAGTTGCTTGTTGTGTTTCGAGTCGGCCAGAAGGGTGGAAGAGAGGGCTCGCGATGCGCTCAGCTCGAGCGTGCCGCGCTTCCGTGTGGTGCGAGAGTGCTAGGTAGAGAGCTACTGTAGGCTGTCGGCGTGTCTGGCAGCGAGAGGTTGGGTTGGTAGCTGGGAAGCGTCTGGCGCCGGTGCTGGTGCTGGCGCCGGCGCTGGCAGACTGGCAGACTGGACGGCCGAGCATGGTCGTGTCGTCTGTCTCCTAGGGCGACCGACGGGCGATCCGGATGGCCCAACCCCCCTGTTGTTGAGGCTTCGACGGCTGCCGCCAATCCATGCATGCGCAAAAGGTTGAGATTGGGGGAGCACGTCACTCGAAATTGTGAGCGCCGTGCCCGGCGAGTGCATGCAAAATGGGATGCAGAAAATGCTGGAGCGGCGGGACGAGGGTGGAGAGGGGCGGTCGTGAATGGAAACACACGTTACGCCTGTCAAACCATGGAGCGGTCTCAGGGACTGACTGCCGCCCGCCTCGCAACCCCCCTCCTACGCCAGCAATCGTGTACGTCAACAGCTTGGATGGCGCATCGTGCAGCACGCAATAGGCGGCGGCGCAGCAGACGATTTACTGGCGAATGCGCATTCACATTTTCCTGCTGGTTGATGATCGATGATGGTGGGCGCGCTCTGGCCGCGTGAGGGATCTCCACCCGAGAACGCTAGGGGCAGCTACCTGGATAGCGCCTTCCTGGGCTGGCACCACGGCGCTCCCCTTTTCTCCACGCCTGCTCTACTTGTCCCAAGCCCTCTCCTCCCTTTGTCTTCATCCACATTCGCTCTTAACGGCCGCGCCTTCTCATCGCGCTCCTGGGACTACTCCATTTAATACTGCCTGCTTTACTTGTCACTTCTTTCCCTCGCTCCAACATCTTTCCACCATCAACACTTAGCCCGCAAAACTGAAACGGAGCGAGCAGTCTTAATATCCCAGGTAGGGCCCACTGCTTTCCGCGCCTTCAATTGTCTCCTTGCTGGCTCTGCTAACGGTTGCTGCCAGTCATCAACCTGCTTCCACTACACAAAATGCCTTCCATGCTCAAGATTGCCCTCCCGGCGCTGGCCATTGCCAACACCGCATATGGTATGTCTCTTCCCACTGCGCTGCGCACAACAGCTAACAAGTCCACGCAGCCGCCTGCAGTGCCTCCGCGACACTGACTGTCCAGAATGCCGGCGACGCCACCGCCCTCGCCTCCTGCTCGACCTTCTCGGGCAGCATCGCCATCGCGACCGGCACCACCGACGACATCGCCATCAACGGCGTCAAGAAGATCACTGGCGACCTGACCGCCATGGCCAACTCGGACATCAAGCAGATCAGCGCCAGCGACCTCACCGAGCTCGACGGAGAGATGCACCTCGACGGCCTCACCTCGCTCTACGCCATCAACTTCCCCAAGCTCAAGACCGTCGACTCGATCAAGTGGAACGCGCTGCCCAACCTCCAGGACATTGGCTTCACCGCCGAGGTCACGTCGGCCAAGAACATCGACATCCAAAACACCGCTCTTCGCTCCCTCAAGGGTATCAACATTGAGGAGGTCGAGGAGGTCTTCATCGCAAACAACGGCTACATTGACTCCATCTCCATGCAGCTGGGCAATGTCTCCAAGTCGCTTACCCTGGCCGACAACAATGAGGCCGTCAAGGTTGAGCTCCCCAACCTGATCTGGGCTAGTAACCTGACTTTCCGCTTCTGCGGTTCCGTCTCCGTTCCTTCTCTCGAGACCCTCAACGGCTCTCTCGGTCTCTACAACAACGGTTTCGAGACCTTCACTGCGCCTAACCTGACTTCGGTCGGTGAGGCTGTCGCTCTCGTCGCAAACGAGAACCTGTCCAACGTTTCTTTCCCTCAACTCACCAAGATCACCGACAACCTGCAAATTGCCAACAACTCCAAGCTCATCGAGGTTGAGGGTTTCCCCAAGCTCAAGAGCATCGGCGGTGCTTTCGACATGAGCGGTAACTTTACCAGGTACGTCTATCGTCAACACCATCTTCAACTCGTTTACTAACATGCCACAGCGTTGAAACCCCCGTCCTCGACAGCGTTAAGGGCGCCTTCAACCTTCAGTCAACCGACAACGTCACCGCAACCTGCGCCTTCTACCAGCCTCTCAAGTCCAAGAAGCTCATCCAGGGTGGCTACAAGTGCGAGGGCAAGCTCATCGACCCCGCCGGTGAGGGTCACACTGGTACCAAGCAGGGTGGCAACGGCGACAAGACTGGCGCCGCCACTACTCTCAGCGCAGTCAACGGTGCTCTTGGCCTCGCTGCCATGGCCGCTGTTCTCCTCTTTTAAACAAAAAAACGTTCACGACGCTGGCGTTCCATCTTAATTGCATAGACTACTCCCCGCGATCTGACTTTCTTTGATAGCGTATAGCATCAAATGAACAAGCGCTGAAGTTGGTGTTCAGCATCTGAGGACTGGAGGGCTTCCGGGGACGGTTCATGGGTCAGCATGTAACAATTGTATGTATCATTTGGCGACGAGGGTTGGGGCAGACTTTTAATCCGCAGTATACTTAAGTTTGCCTCGCAATTGAGAGTGAGAGAGAGAGTGTGTGTGTAGAATTGCAGGAAAGATTGATTTATTTGGGATAGTTTCAAGCAGTCATTCTCTTCATCAATTCTCCTTCTGTACAAGCCCAACACGTGCAACTCATGTTTCCGCTGCTTAGCCACATTGTCTTTATCTGTTTTGCCCAGCGCTCACGTGTGGCTGCTGTTTCCATCCCGTGACCCGGCATCCCTCTGACTTGTCTCCAAAGTCCCAGTCGCTAGCTCGAGCCGTGGAAGGTGGGGCCTGTTGTCAAGACCCATGTTGCATTAGGCACACGCAGCCCCCGTTGCCTGGCATTACCACAACGCCAAGTGCTGTCCTACAGCTTCTTCCGCCCGCGGCAGGCACTTGCATCCCAGTCGCCCTCATTGCCCAATACGTCGGCCTGCTGATCCATACCCTGTCAATCAATCGATCGTCTCATCCGCCAGCCAGGAAAGCGGTCTTCGGAGGATTGTCGTCGTTTGTCCAGGTACGCCACGATTCTACCCCGGGCCCCAACAGAGACTGATGGTAATGGCCATGACGGACAATGAAGATGCCCTGTCGTCTGGACAGTGGGAGTGATGGGAGCTCGCAGACCGCAGACCGCACGTTCTGCGCTGATACATCGTTCCACATGGAGACCTGTCAAACTTCTTTCTGGTCATTCAAGTGACGCCCTCTCTCGAAGCGACGATTTAGCCGTGTACACCGCCAGTACGCCTTGCATGTTCGGATCTCCGCTACGAAAACGATGGTGGGTTTTGCAAGGAAAACCATGCCTGTCGTCAAAACACTCAGCTACTGTACATGCCCTTGTCTCGACGTCAGCAAGGGGGGAAGTATCAATCGTTCCCCCACCATGAACACTAGCCCCTGCTTCTGCATGCCCTGGATGTGCTTTTCTGATAACCGGTACCACTTGTGGAGCGGTGCAGAGTGTGCATTGCCTACAACCCAGGCCTGATGGCTGCAGTGCCCTGCTCTTTCCTGGTCAAACCGCCCGCTTCCCCGCTGCCGTTGACCCGATGCACCAAGTGGCTCTCATATGGCTAGTATAAGAGTGACCTACCGTCCCATGTAGTTTCTTTGTCGATCAACAATTTTCCAGTATTCACGGGTGGCTTTTGTCTTTGTCTTGTCTTTTCCTTGTCCCATCCTGCTAAACTCCGTAATGATGTATCTACCGGACCCAACCAAACTTGGTGCTTCTACCAATTCGAGAGGAACCTGGGAGTCAGTCGTGCTTGAGAATGCCATTCCGACAGTGTAAGTTGGTTCTTTATCGCCATCACAGCACTTGTCTAACTGTAATAGTGAGCCAGAGGAGCTGATTCATCTTCCGCCAATCAAGGAAGAAACAATGAATAGCAGCCATGCGTTCGGCTCCGTAATGCACAGAACGCCTTCCATATCCTCCGCCTCGTCTTCGACATATACGTCTTCCGTGTACCTACCATCGCCTGTGGCTTCTCCCAGGATGTCCCATCAAGAGCCAGCCTACGACCATTCGACAATTGCACTCAATCGATTATCCATGAAGCTCGGCCACCTGCAGCCGCATCGTCGTCCGCGTCCAAGTCCACTAGCACAACAGCATGCTAGCAAAGTTGCTCGTGGTAGGAATTTGGAGAAGTACAGAATTCCACGACACGGGTCACCTGAAGAGGCAACAAAAGGGTTGAAGAATCCGGTCAAGGCCGCAGTCGAGAAGGATCGTAGGAACACCAATCGCACTCTCTTGGGCAAATTGCAGAGCGTCATTCACATGAATAACCCGAATCTTGAAGCCACGGCGGCCCCACGAGAATTCCGACGAGAGGGCGGCTTGGGCCCTTTGAAGAGAAACAATATCAAGCATGCACATGCCGCGACCGTTGACAAGAAGGACGTGATGGAAATATCACTTATCCAGCTACAACAAGACAACATCGTCTTTGACGATGTCGTGCAAGAGCTTCAGAAACAGGAATATGACAGCCGCCTCTGGCAGTCTGAGATGCAAGCACTTCTCTGCTCAGGGACTTCCCAGGAGGCATTGAGTGAGTGTCTAGATCGCCGCCCAGTCCTCAACGACCTCCCGGCTCGAATCAGGTACTCACTTGCACGCCGTGCTGGCCGAGACTTCCAGAGTCCTGCTCAACTCAAGCAGTAGAAAAGCCTTCTCCTATTGTACTTCGAGAGTTGTGTACCAGCGTTACACGAGGCATGTGTTTTTTTTTCAGCGGCATTGGTGGTACATTGAGCACATTTTGTTTCACGTCACAGTTCTTGATGAACAGTGATCGATAGCTGTTTTCTTATCGCTTGCATTGGTGGCTTCGATCTTTTCATCAAAAGCCATGTTTTTCTGATGGCAGATTTGGATCGATCACATGGCTCTGCTTTTCGGTTTATCAACTCTCCAGTCTGCCCGTCTTTACCGCACTCTTACATCTGCCCTTGTCTCCGACATCGGTCAACTTCCCTTCATTCACGAGTTAGGATCCATTAGTTATGATTATCACGGCAACTTCAATATATGGTCTACAGAGAATATCATTTGGGTATCAAATGCAATATATGGTTTCACATATCGCTGAGTGATGGTAAAATATATGCAGAAGTTGCTGACGGGTACTTCACCGACAAACTTGCTCTCATACTCATCTCATGTGCCCCGAGCAACTCTACTTTCTCACAACGATGACCACCCTGGATTCATCTCAGGTGGCAAAGTCTAAAACTGTCATCTCCCACAGGGCAGCATTCTATGCCTGTCTAGAGGCGCCGCTACACGAAACACTCCTTCCAAACTGACTCGCGCTGTCCTTTTGCATATACAACCCGACCTCTCGCATATGCTCACTGCTCATATCACTGGCCGATGGGTTGCCTGATCGTTTGCTGATTCCAGATCGGCAAAGGCGGAACCACACCTAACGCCTCAAGCTCAAAACCTGCGGGCTTTTTCTCACTTGCCGTGATGTGGCTGGGTTTGACGCAACCAACCGAATTAGTGACAGCCCCGTTTCTTCATTGATAACCACTACACGAGCTGTGCTGTCGTCGCCTCCTGTATCTTCCACTCAATCAGGCCAACCAACAACATATCGGCCAACGCTGTGCGCATCCAGTGACCACATGTTTACTTTGTGTAGCATCAATCGAAGCAGTAGGGTTGGCTGTTTGTCATGTCACATTCCTCCCTCTGTCTGGCTAACATGTAAGCAACAGCGCCCGTGCTTATCTCGCCTACACCGACGGGCAGTTTCCGTAGAACGTGTCGTTTTGACCGATCAACGCATTTACTGTCACACGTTTTGCTTTCGCTTTGGTGGCAAAGCCTTGGGAAAACACCCCCACATTCCCTGACGGCACATATGCAGCCACTCTATGCACATATCCGCGGAGTAGATTAGATTGGTCAGCAACCACCCACATGGACGAGTCTCTGATGGTTACAGTTTTTTCCACACTTGGAAGTGGCTCAGGGGCTTACCGCAGCCTTGAATCTGCTCCTCCATGGAACGCATGGTCGGTCAAGATCTGCAGTTTTCTCTTACTACTGGCAATAACCATGTGGACTGGCCGTGTTCCATACATTTGGCAGCGAAAAGCGAATCGGTGGTATGTTCTCTGCCGGGTAACTCGTGTCAAGCATTAGAGATGCAAGACAGGAGATATGATTGGGCGGCATAAGCGCGGTTATTGCCTCCGCCATTCACGTCTTGCTTGCAGGTCAGGGTTGTTGACATGCTCGAGACCCAGCCTTTCCCCAAATACTACAACATCGACTCCAACTGCTCGCCTCGCATGGACACTCCGCAACCAATGGGTCCCATGTCTTGCAGCATTGTATCAAGTGTGTATACGGTATATGTGGGCTGGTGGCCATCCTGGACTCCACAGTGGGCTGAGTTATTTGTTGCTGCGACAGGTCACAGGCGATGAAGAGACGCGGATCCGATCCAAGAGCCGGGGTGTTTCTCCAACCAACAGTAATGCAGCCAGGGATCTAGTTTGGATGCATCACGTCCACCTTGGTATGGTAAGTATAACTGCAAGCCACCTGACGGGGAACAACAGCCGCGGCAGCATACATGGTCTTGTTTTGTGGGAACACTTGTACGAGACCTGAATGGCTTGGAAAGTAGCTTTGACTTTGGCCAGGCTAGACCGGGAATTGTATTGGAAGGATGCGATAGATTCAACTCGTTGAATGGTAACCAATAACCAAACACAGACTAAACCGAGGTCAGGGGGTTTGTGCAAGAGCTTGTGTACGAAGGCATGACCCTGTGAATTATTATGGTCGTCTGTATGCGGGCCCTGGAAAGCGTTGGCAAAAGCCTGGGCGGCCTCGTTGTACAGCAAAAAGACAGACGTCTACCTACCGACGTAGATGTAGCGGTCTTTGCTGACTACAAGAGAGTTCAGCATCGGGCAGACGGTGGAAAAAAGCTTCAGATACTAAAGTTCCCAAGCTGCACGAGGCATGTGCTTGTCCAGTAGCTTGCTTGACTGGGGGCCTAGGATACCGCGGTTAAGGCATCCCGTATTCGCAAACGTCGTGCGGAGGACGGGCTCTAAAACGCGGGCCGCAACGACTAGATTGTGTAGAGCTTATGACGTGTGTCAACAACTGTGCGACTTTGCAAATATTGCGGCTTCAGTCGTAATCGGATATTACATGTCGGTAACCAAGCCTCAGTTTTCACGGTCGTGGCACACGGGAATCGGTAGTACTCCCGGCGCTTTCACGTGTCATTAACAAGGTAGCATCTCACACGGCGAGCTCGCCATGGACACGAGGTAGCGGTTGACTGGTCGTATTTTTTTTTCTGGCGATCCGCAACATGTGCCGAAATTCTCCCATGTCGGCTTTTGGAATCTATGATGAATGATGGAAGATGTCTAGTCTTGTTCATTTCGGAAGCGTCGTCATCAGTGGACCTATCGCGATTGATCCGCACTTAGCGTCATTTACATGGTCGCGCTCGAGATAATCTTCAAGCTGGCTACGGCGTTGTACGCAACGCAATTGCGCCTGCCTTTTTTGCCCACCGTAATCTCACTCTCACCGGCACGCAGCAGCAACGACAATCGACAACGACAACAAGGCAGCACTCACTAGTCGTTGCCACAACGCTCCCTTTTGCCGCCCCAAACACACACGCCTAGCCTATCTTGCGACGTCACTTACAGCACCTAGTCCCGCCCTAACGTCGCGCCCGCGGTGCTCCCAATCGCCAAACTGGACAGACCACAGTCGCAATCACCGCCGTGGCATTCGCAGAGAGAAGCGAAGAACACCGATTCGGTCAGGGCGCGTAGTTCTTCGATACGCATATCGCAGGCAAGAGGGGAGGAGGTGGACAAGGAACACGCGGGCAGATACAAACTCAGCATGCTCGCGGGAAAGGGATATTCGTGGAAGGCGGCCAAAGCAAGGCTACCGCCATCACGCCAGATAATAAGCACCGTGCGGAATCCACGGTTTCTGCTGGGCTTGGGCCTGTTCACGGCGGTTGTGCTGCTGTGGCGGTCAATGGGGTCGGCCGCGGGGGATTTGCAGAGGTACGTCGGCTCTTCCATGTCTACACAACGTCAGCAGTTGCTAACTCTTACATTGCAGATTCTACTGCTTCGGCCCCTCCAAACCACCAATGCACATGTCGGCAAACGAGAGGGAGGAATGGCAAAACCACCTGAACACACCCGTAATATTCAACCATCACAAGCCAGTCGAAATCAATGCCACTTTCATCGAGCACATCGATCTCAACGGAATCAAGTCCACTGTCGACGCAGTCAAGAACAAGGAGCGCGTGTTGATTCTGACCCCTCTCCGCGATGCCTCGTACCACCTCGCGAAACACTTTGACCTTCTTACCCAACTCACGTATCCGCACGAGCTGATCGACCTAGCCTTCCTGGTAGGTGATACTACCGACGATACCATGGCGGCGCTGGCAAAGGAACTGGAGAGGGTGCAAAACAACCCCGACGTAGCATTCCGGTCGACCATGATCGTAGAGAAGGATTTTGGCATTACCCTGTCTCAGAGTGTGGAAGACAGACACAGCTTCGAAGCCCAGGCCCCACGCCGCAAGGCAATGGGCAAGGCAAGAAACTACCTGCTAGCGACTGCGTTGAAGCCAGATCACAGCTGGGTATACTGGAGAGACGTGGACATTGTCGATAGTCCGTCCAAGATCATTGAGGATTTTGTTGCTCACGACCGGGACATTCTCGTTCCTAGTGAGTAGTAGAGAGAAGCAGTTCATGTGACTATGCTAATCAAACGTAGATGTCTGGTTCCACAGATACAAGGAAGAAAACGGCAAGATGGTCGATATTGAAGGACGCTGTAAGTCTCGAATCTGTATCAGGACCACGGATGTCCCACTAATCAACTTCAGTCGACTACAACTCCTGGCAAGAATCCCCCGAAGGCCTTAAACTCGCCGCGTCTCTCGACAAGAACGTCGTCTTAGCAGAAGGTAACTTTCTACTACAACCCTCATATAATGTTCCAGCCTACTAACAGCTCCCAGGCTACAAGCAAATGCCCACCAACCGCCGTTACATGGCCAAAATGGGCGACTGGCGCGCAGACAAGGACGAAGAAATGCCCCTCGACGGCATTGGTGGTGTAAACATCATTGTTAAAGCAGATGTACACCGCTCAGGCATCAATTTCCCCTGCTATGCCTTTGAAAATCAGGCCGAGACCGAGGGCTTTGCTAAGATGGCGAGTAGAGCGGGTTATGGCGTTTTTGGCTTGCCGAACTACGTCGTCTGGCATATTGATACTGATGAGAAGCCTGGGAACGCCTAGTCTGGGTTTGTTGAGGAAGTATGTGTGTGTGTGTGTGTGGGTGTGGGTCGATATAAAGATGAATAGTGGGGGCAGGAAGCATATACCTTTTTTCTTGGTAAAGGGGAGTTTTGGGAGCATATATACAGTTGTACACTGGTT
>Ga0265797_10011791_pt1 | contig 10874 bp, 13 predicted proteins | sample P2T30metagenome_FD_192433 | JGI IMG/M metagenome (GOLD analysis project Ga0265797, IMG submission 192433) | Plant litter microbial communities from East Loma Ridge, Irvine, California - P2 T30 | ecosystem: Environmental > Terrestrial > Plant litter > Unclassified | place: USA: California... | reverse complement strand
GGAGGTGAGGGCTGGAGGTATGGGACGGGGTTGTCCGACGGAATGTCGAGGGCTGAGCCAGTTGTGTTCGCGGAGATGGGAACAGAGCGTGTGACGTTGGTAGCGATCCAGTGGACTAATTGGACGCGTGAGTTGTTACGGGGCACGTCGAGGTCGACCATGAGGAGGACGCATTGGCCGGGGCCTCGCTCGTCGGAAAACCATACTGGCGACGAGACGGTTGGGGGTGCTGCGGTTTCTGGTGGTGATGAGTGTTAGTTGGTGTTTAGCAGTACTCGGCTCGACTGCGCCGCGACGACAGCGGATGGAACGTACCGGGACGAGGAATGCGCTCTCCGCCGGGCGACACGGTATTGTTGCCGTACGTCACGGTCAAGTTCTGAGTGACGTCGATGGGAAAGCCAGGCGCTGATCCCGCTGTCGCAACACCTGCAAGTAGCGCAGTCGCGCTGAGAACGGTCTTGGTGAACATGGTTGATGTCTTGGCTGGTGTTGCAGTCGGCGTTGTTGTGGAGCGGGTCGTACTGTTGTGATGCGGTTGTTGCTTGATGGTCGAAAAGCAACGGGCGCAAGCAGCTTCTTTAGTATTCTGGCGTGAACCTACGTCGGCTGCAGGAGCTTAGGGCTTGATGCGCAGCTAAAGGCCTATTTCCGTGTAGCCGGAGTGACAGCAGAGGTTCATGACGTTTACCAAGACTCGGTCCCTTGCTCGGGGTATCGCACGGCCAGCGGACGGCATCCCGGCACAGCTCGAGAAAAGGCTGGGGCTGGCCGCCTGAGGGGCCTTGTTCATGCCGCAGCCAGAATCATTCCAAGCATCGCGCTGGTCGCCTCGGCCTCAGGAATATCGTTAATCGAATTTACCATGTTGTCCGCGAGTGTATGTAAGCACGCGTCGTTATTTGGTTGCGGTTGCGACGCATGCTCGCTAAGTCGGGGCCAAAGAGACGGGAGCCGGCTGAACATCCAGCTATTCAGGCCGCCCTCATCGCACGATGCCTGCAATTAAGCCACGCATGAATCAAGTAAGCCTGAGATTTGTCTATGCTCTATGGTTTCGAGGCCTTGCATCCTCACATGGTTTTATCGGCGGCAGCCCTATCACCCCTCGCTCGGGATGCAGACGTTATGTCTGCACAAGCGCAATGGTATCAGAAGCCGCGCCCCATCACCAATCCTCCAGGGCTATTATAAGGTGATCATGTGGTCTCGCGCAGGGCCGACACCAATCCATTTGACCTTGACTCCGACAAACTTCTCAATGTACTCAATGTAACTCCTCGCTTGGCTGGGCAGGTCGTAGTAGCTTGTCACGCCAGTCGTCGGCTTCTTCCAACCTGGCAGTGTATCGTATTGTACTTCGACTTGGGCAAGGATCTCGGGGTTCGCGGGGAAGCCTTCAAGCACCTCGCCCTTGTACGAGTAGGATGTCGCAACCTTGAGCTCGTCAAAGTCGTCCAGAACGTCGAGCTTGGTGAGGTTGATGGCGGTGTAGTCGTTGCACGCGTGTGAGTGCTTGACAACGACCAGGTCGAGCCAGCCGCAGCGGCGCTTGCGACCGGTTGTAACGCCGACTTCATGGCCTACTGACTGAAGCTTCTCGCCCACCTCGTTGAGCTGCTCGGTAGGGAAGGGTCCGCTACTACTTGTTAGCCTCTGAATTTGTCTTTCGGTGCGATGCAACTCACGATCCGACACGGGTAGTGTATGCCTTGACCACGCCAATGACCTCCTTCAGTGACCGCCATCCCAAGTTGAGACCTGTGATGACACCTCCAAGACCAGTGTTTGATGATGTGACGAAGGGGTATGTGCCGTAGTCGATGTCCAGCATCAGCGCGTTCGCACCCTCGACGAGGATTTTGGCGTTCTTCTCCTTTGCCGATGCGAGGAGCGGGATCTGGTCGACGACGTAGGGAGCAAGCTTCTCGCGCAGAGTCTTTGACATTGTCAGTCTTTGTCCCGTATATTCCAACCCCATTGTGACTCACCTTGTACTTCGTAATCTCCTCTTCCACATCGTACTTGAGTAGATCACCGTATCGCTTCTGGAACGAGTTGGCTAACCTCCTGAGCTTCGTCTCGAAGATCTGCTCGTCGAAGAGGTCGCACATGCGGAGGCCGCTCCTGGTCATCTTGGTGCTGTAGGTTGGGCCGATACCCTTCTTGGTCGTGCCTGCATCCCGCCATCAGCACGTCAGTCCCGCAGCAGGCGCGTGTGCTCCTCACCAATCATGCCACCGCCCAATTCCACCTCCTCCAGGCCATCCACCATCTGGTGCACGTCAAACACGACATGGGCGCGGTCCGAGATGAATATTCTTCCGTCCGTCTTCAATCCGTGTTTCTCCAGCGCTTCCAGCTCCTTGAAGAAACTGGGAACGTGAACGACGCAGCCACTTCCGATGACATTGATGCAGCCAGGGTTCACGAGACCGCTCGGGAGAATATGGAAATCGTACGTGACGCCGTTCGCGACAATGGTGTGTCCGGCGTTGTTACCGCCCTGGGCGCGGGCGCAGATTTGCGACTCATGGGCTAGGATATCGGCCAATTTTCCTTTTCCTTCATCTCCCCACTGTGCTCCGAGCACCACAGTAGTCGACATCGTGAAGGCGAGAGACAAGAAGGAAAGGGTGGACGGGGCGGCAGGTGGGTTTTCAATTCCGCGTTGACTCGATCTAACAAATTCGTGCCCCACCCATCACCCCGCGATGCCGCAATTTTCCGCACGAGCCACCAGTGACGCACCTGGGCATGTGAATGAGCCGCAGGATCCCATATGTCTGGGTCTTTCCGGGTTGATCTGCAGTCATCGCAATCACAGTTCATACATTGGTGTATAGCTACGTTGTTATCGTGGTAAACGCATCAAGGAATTAAGAAATTTCATTCTCATATCTACAAACACTCCAAGTGGAAATTGAGTCACATCCATACCTATCCTCCTAACCGCGCCAAACACCCGGACCCGGCGGCTGATATGTCTCTGGTGCCGATGTGTACTTGTTCAGGTCGACGAGAATCCCCGGGTCGTTACTTCTGCGGCCCACGTTAGTATGTCTCTGATACTCATCAGTTTTACTTACTTGTAAGCACCCGGGAACGCAACTAGCGGGCTCGGCAGCCCAGCTCCTCCCCCTGTTATCTTGATCTGCGAGCAAGCCAGGTAGAACTGCGCTTTGTTCGCTTGCATAGCCATATGCAGTGCGATGTGCTCAACGCGGAGCAAGTAGTCGCCCGAAGGCGTGGCAGCAGGGATTGTTGTGTTGGGTGTGAGATACTCGTCTGCAAAACGTCATTAGTAAACGCGAAGTGAAGAGAAGGAATAGCTTACTCTGTCCTGGCCAGCTCATCTGCTTCTGCGCGTTTACGCTCGGCATCGTGGTACTGATCTTGAACCACACTGCACCACTCCCGTCCCAGCTCTTCAGATCCTTGCCATCGGGAACTTTGGCGAGGTAGTATTGCGTTGGCCCCGGGTGATTAACCTGCTGCGTGGATATGTAGTGAATAGTCGATCCGGCCGGTACGCTTGCGACGTTTGGCGCGGTTTTTGACGTGTAGCAGCGAATGTCCGCGACCGTGGGGTTCTGGTCAAGTAAACATCCTAGACAGTAGTAACTCGAACACTATCTTACCTCAATCCCTTGCTTGGTGTTTGCATTCTTGGTCTCGCGGGTCGAAGCCCAGTCTTTATCTTCTGGCTTGCCGTTTACGACAAGACGTGGGAAGGTATCTATTCGTATGAGATTCGTGTCACTGAAAATCATTTGATGTTAACTCACAATGTGCCTTCACCACCGTGGCGGCTACCAGGAGTGCAATCAGTATCTGCATGATGAGGGATCAGATCTTTGGGCCTGAGAAGCATCCAGCTCTCGCTTGACATCTTATGTATGCTCCATGACCCCAGTTCCAAATCGGACATGTGAGCTGAGTTGGGAACTATCGGTAAATTAGCTTGGCGGTTTGACATACACCGAAGTAGTCTACTGCAGACCATACACACATCGCAATATACCATCATCGACAAAAAAAACCAATAGACATCAGCCTTCTTATAAATCATGTGCCAGGGTCTAGCATCTGCCGAAACAAAGCAGTCCAATGACAAGACCGCATATTGCCAGTAGCTCATAAGATCAATCGTAGAGTTCACCATCACAATGAATAATCGGAGAGATTAGATGCCCATGTATATTGGACAAGCTGTAAGGGAAAAGTTGAATTCCCATATGCCCTACGCTAACATCGAGCAAACTAAAAACGAACGAAGTGTTGAGGTCGTATCGAATCGTAAACACACACGTCTAGTGCATGTAGCGGAACTCAGGGTGTCTGTATCCGAGATCCTTGATCTGAGCAGCGGTCTTGCCGACCAAGCGGTGGTCTCGCCTGCCCATATCACGCTGCTTGTTCTCCCACTTGCAGTAGCAGATACCAAATATGGCGAGAATACAGACGCAACACTGACCAACCAAGTTGATGGTGTGGCCGATTGGGTATCGTGGCGCGTCAGCACTTGTGTAGGTCCTGTAATGTATTAGCCTAGGATCTGATTCGATTCTTCACATGATCTGACGTACCAAGTCGCGAGAATACCTCCAGCGGTACCCAGTGTGACAACGTAAGCAGTCGAGACGGAGCGGATAGCAGGGCCGGCCGCATTGTTCGCCGCCCACGCAAGGAAACCAGGACCTCCGGGAAATGCACCAATGGTGATCAAGAAGATACCGCCGTATCGGACGTTAGGGTCGGTCGCCCATCGCATGATCGAGAAGCCCGCAATGGCCGGGAGCGTAAAGACAGCGAGGTAAACACCACGGCGGTTCGTCTTGTCTGATGCGAAAGCTATTGCGATAGCGATCAAGCAAGCACATACATAGGGAGGTACTGAGTAAAGTTGTGCCTTTGTGGCCGTCCATCCGAGATCCCTGAGGATAGTGGGCTAGTAATGTATGTTAGTAAACCATAGGTTATGGGGAGGATATCGGCTTACCATGAAGAGTGAGATACCCTGTACAGTGATGTTGATGAAGAAGAAACCAAAGGCACAGAAGTAGTTTGTGATGTTCATCACGGCCCGCTTGACGTGGTGTACTTCAGTCTTTTCGTTCTCATCAGCTCCTCCTTTCAGCACCAGTCTCTGTGTGGCAATCATTCGTTCGCGCTCGTTCAAGAACCAGCATTCTTCTGGGCTACGAGGCATAAGAAAGGGAGCAGCAAGGCCGACAATGACGGTAAAAAGTCCCTCAAAGAAGAAGATGTTGCGCCATGTGTGGAGAATCATGGTCGAAGCTCCCCATGGTGGAATACGAGCGAGACTGTAATGCAATTAGTTTTCCATGTAATCTCAAGAATTTGAAAGGACCTACGCAGTAGCGAGTAGCCCACCAAAAGCTCCAGCCATTGAGGCCGCTGAAACGTAGATACCGATGCGGAACAAAAGTTCGTTGCGCTTGTAGAAACAGGTGATGAAGAATGCCAATCCCCTACAGACTGATGGTTAGTATGCACTATAAACAAAGATAGAAGGTACTTACGGCATCACACCACCTTCAAACACACCTAAGAAGGCCCTTGCAACCAACAGCCCTGCGAAGCTGCTCACAAAGGCGCTGCATAGTGAGACGAAACCAAATCCACAGACGAGAAGTGGCAAGTAGTATTTCGGGCCAAGTCTCTTGAGAAGGATGTTGCTCGGTACTTCGACGAACATGTAGACAATGTAGAAGATGGAGGTAACCCAGTTGAAACGTACACCTGTGTTGAGACCCAATTCTTCTCCCATACCCTGGATACGCGCGTTTCCAACATTGACACTTTCCAGATGGTCAGCGAACAGCTTTGCGCAGAGTGAAATGATACGTACCGATCGAGGAAACAGAGCAGGTAAAGAAAGGTCGTGAGCGGCACAATCACGCGGTCCAGTTTACGTCGAACCTTCTTCTCTTCCTCAGCTGTCCAGGTAAACTCGCCGTCTGTAGATCGGTCGCTTCCATTGGCCTCCTCAACTAGCAAATCCGTTAGCACATGTTCGCGACAAGATTAGTAAACAACGTACAAAGCACATTGTCTCCCTTCTCCAGCTCAGCAGGGGTTGGGTGGTTTGGGTGTGTCCCCGTCGATACCATCCCTATTTGCGCCATCTTTTCCAAGTAGGATGCCGAATTCGAGATCTAAAGGATGCGAGGCGAAATCTCTTCGTTGTGTCGTGGCCCCACAAGTTCCGAAAGTCTGGGGAAAGGAATCTGGGGAAGAGCACAGCCCATATAAGAACGTACGATGCGTCCCGGTATCCGAACAAGCTTACTCGTCGCACGTCTGTGTCTTGGGTCGCAAGTCGAAAGCCAGGAAGAGGGAATCGGCAGTTACTTCGCAGCCTTCAGAGGATGGCAATACGGCACCATGTTTAGCTTGATGTCCGCTCCACCGCGCGCTCTTATCCCGTTCCAGCTGGCGGCTTGATTGAACAGGGAGCGAAGTCGGTGCGGAAATTTTACCGAGTCGACACAGAACCCTACATAACGCCGCATAATTATCAACGGCCTCCTCTTTGGTTGGCGTGTTGCGGGGCCGTTCTCTTGGCTGACATGGGTTGACTCGTGGAGCCCGCGAGGGTGACGGGCGGATGCTTTCATTGTGGTCATTTTGAAACGCCACGCTTGGCGAAGCGGGACGAGAACTTTGGGGTTGCTAGCAGCTCGCGATGCGTTTCGGCAGTTCTATTCATCTTCACAGTACTTCCTGATGGTGTTAACAAACTGTATTTATGGATTTCTTCTCCTCATAGATTGAACTGGGGTAACGGCGGATTGCGGTCAGATTACGGGCGTAATGTGTGACAGAAGATTTATCCACCGTGGACGAGTTTTGCTGCCGCACCAACAATGTGGGCGATTGACTGCTGCATATCAGCGCGGCAGGATTGCATACGGTCTACAGTATTCCAGACAACTGGGTATCCTTGCCGCCGAGGTCTAAAGTGATGCAACTGGCATCCTTCACAGATCATGATGTACCTTTGCAGCTCATGCAAACAATAACATCCCCGCAATTTAGCCGGAATCCTTCGTCGTCCGGTGGATTTTCTTGATTCTTTTGTGCCTTTCTGAGCAACAAAACGCAGAAATCCACCGACGCGTACTCGCAAGTAGAACCTCTAGAGGTTCTCAGCGAGTGGAGTGTGTGGTAGGGTCCATCAAAGTGGGCCAGTCTCGTATCTGGACTGTTCCGGTTCGATCTAGCCGTATAGTGGCTGCGAATTATGGCTTGCATCAACGCAGAATGCAAAAGCTTTGGGAAGTCGAAAGACGCGACTCGGTGGCCGAAGATGGCTGTCAGTGCTGCGAAGTAGGACGGGCGCCGGCGTCGGGGAACAGGACGCTCTTGCCAAGCTGTCGCGCCACGTGGCTGAGATACTGAGCTTCACAATATTGCGAGTTCCATAGATACATACTGACCTACAAAAGATCGAACATTTCATATTCGACAAGGATTCGCAATTACAGTATTCAAAGCGCCGATCATCTCCATAGCCTCATCTTCAGAGCCTCAACTTCTCGAAGCGCTGTATCAACGACCCACGACTCCACAAATCATCGCGTCAAGGGCCACTTCCCCTCACAAATCCATGAAACTCCACAGTCGCATACGGGAACGGATGTCCTTTCTCGGCAACGCTACCTTTGGCGTCTCGCCTTCGTCTCCACCAACTCCTTCATCACGTCTCTAATATCATTAGGTCTTACCGGCGCGTCATCCAGATCCACCTTCGAAGCTGATGATACTATAGATGCCTGGGCTTTGGCGGCTTGGGTGGCTGCCCCGGCTTTCTTCTCGGTAGCTGATCGAACACGGCAGTCGTCTTAAGGGCGGGTTTGTTCCCGCGATCATCCTCGGTTTCGGCTATTCGATCATGTGACCACTCTTGGACATCGCCTTCAGCAACTTAGACTCCAAAACGATCAGCTTCGTGGTGATCGAATACAGGTCGAGAGTTCTGCGCACCGTTCTCAGAGAGAGCTGTTTGCAACTCTTCTCGAAGCTCCAAAATAGCGATTTCCGATGCCATATTTTGGTCGTCCATTTGTCGGACGAACTCAGCTTGCTCTACCGCCAAGATGTCAAGCTGAGCATCTACTTCTTCGGTATGGCGCTGACCATCTGACAGTAGCTCTTCCAGAGGTGCTTTAACCTCATCTTCAACCAAATCCAGGCTATCTGCAAGCTCATCTCTCTCTTCTTCTAGCGCGTCCACCCGTTCCCTCGACTCATGCACTGTGTCTGTCTCAGCAGCGTGAGATCTAGTTAATCGCACGAACGCTTCATCGCGATTAGCTTCCTCTTGATCTAGACATTCTCCGCAGTTTTCGTCCCTGTCGTTCTCGAGCTTTCTCCAAACAGATCGGTGATTGGCAGCTTCTGCGGTTTTGGCAGTGGCACGGGACCATGTCGTTAGATCTTGATGCCCGCAAGCGAATGTTGTCTCTAGATCGACGTGAACACAGATGTCCGCTGTTGCTACCTTTAAGTCCTGTTCACGCTCCGCTTTCCGTTGCTGGAGCATCTTAGCAGATACATTCCCAGCATCTCGAGCCTTCTGTTTCTCTTCGTTACGTTCGCGACGGAAGCGATTGATGAGTTCCGTTACACAGGGTCTGCAGTCGTACTGACTTCTCCTACTATGGTCTGCAGTCTTTTTGCAACTCCTCTCCCCACAGGGGAGGTTGCTCTTGCTCTGGTGGCCACAGTCGTACGTAATTATGAGATTGGTACACATGACGGACAATATGATTTTGGGGTAGCGGTATCCGGCGATCTCAGTCTGCGATTAAGATATGGGTGACGGACACGACTCTCGTATAGATTTTGCGCATCTACGCTACAACCTTGGAATGATCAACGACGTGTCACTCAGAGAGTCTTCAACAGCTTCAACCTTGCCATGTGAGCCAAATCGGCACATTGGCCAAAATGTGTCACATTGGTAAATGCTTCACAAAGGCAACTAATTACAAAATCATTACATTCGGCACACGATTCCTGTTTTCCCCAGAAAACGCCGTCCACTACCTGCATCCTGTCATCGCCAAACACCCAATCTACTTGTCTGCTCCCCTTTATCACGCTAGCCCAGGATGTGCACAACATATCGCGTATACTTCTACTGCGGACACCTAAAGTCTACGACCACTCACGAGCACTCTGGCATCGAGTGCACAATCAACGAGGCGAAGAGCATCACAGTCGACGAGAAGTGCAAGCGCTGCGTCCAACGAACATCTCGAAAGAATGTCCGACTCGGCGATATCATGAACGGTGCGGAAGTACCATCGATAGTAAAAGGCGAGGAGAGTGGTGCCCATAGTGGCGACAGCGAGCGATGAAGGGAGGTTCAGAAGACTGGGTGCTCTCAGTAGTTAACTTCACTATCATCGAACCATCATGAACAACACAGAGAGCAAGAAAACACATAATTCGATTTCTGGATTGGTATCAAACTAGTATACGCATACGATGACACCGCCCTCTATGCGGTGGTCTACGCTCACAGGTTCGTTATGAAAGTCGTAGCATCGCTGAAATACAACGTACTCAAATCTCGCGTTGCGTCCAATGCATGCCAACGTGATGACCTAGTGAAGCGCTTTTACGGGTATGGGAGTAGCCTATAGTCCAAGTTGTAGTCACATAAGCCCAGCGTATAGTTCTCCCTGGTCTCTTCAGCTCGTCCCAAGCATCACAGCACCCTATATGGCAGACATCACCGTACCTGTCAGTCAAGTCTACGTCACCTACGCTCCCTTGGAAGATATCTGGAGAATTCCAATACCAGGCTGTGAGAAGAATGTCTAGCCCCATCGCCTTATAGATTGCACGCGGCATTACTCGTGCCCGGCGAAGGCTCCATAGACAGCACCCCTCTTCTGGTGCTAGCCTTGTCGACGATGGACATAGAGCTCCCGAAAAAACGAACCTTATCGTCATGAGTGCTGCGACCGACATCTCGACTTGTGACTATCCGTTGTGCGAGGGCTCGACGAGATCGCGGTCGCTAATTGGCGATGGGTTGTCGGCACCCGAGGCGTGGACTAGAGATCGGTCTATGCGCGAGGTGCTGGAGCGACTTCCGTATACGAGATATGTGCGACGAGGGCGCTATGCGTGACACAGTCTTCGGCGAAATGTTATGAATGGTATCGATGCGAGGAGAACGGGGCGGAGAGGAAGCTGTTGGACGCGTTCAGAACAGCTGATCCGAAGACGCGGCGGAATGAACATGGTCGGGGGGGCATGTGAATATATGGCATGTCTGCTCCATGCTGAGCTACATCAGTGTAGACGACCTGCGGGTTGTGTAGGAAGCCTCGCAAGCTTCCAAGGTTGGGTTCCCAGCCGCGTTCCGATGCGCGGGTGTTGCCGGCTATAATCGATAAGTTCCGACGGAGATTCCGATCAACTCACCACGCCACCTCCACAAACGCTTGACTTCGAGACTTCACACCCCAGATCACATTCCACTCAAATCACGACGCGTCTTACTTGATAACCAACATGGCCAAAGTCGAAGGTGCTCCTGCTCATGGCGCTGTAGCCCACCTCCTACCACAAACATACAAGCGATTAGTCTCGGAATGGCTGGAAGAGGACACACCAAGTTTCGATTATGGTGGTTTCGTAGTGGGCGAGGAGCTGTCGGAAGCGAAGCTGCTCGGAAAGAGTGAAGTGAGTGCTTTCGACTACTGTAAGTGCCGACTAACATTGACAGGGCATAGTAGCAGGCGTCCCGTTCTTCGATGAAGTGTTCCGACAACTAGGTTGCACGTGCGTTCATCTCACCAGATTACATGATCAAGCTTAATATTGAC
>Ga0265797_10011790_pt1 | contig 10875 bp, 11 predicted proteins | sample P2T30metagenome_FD_192433 | JGI IMG/M metagenome (GOLD analysis project Ga0265797, IMG submission 192433) | Plant litter microbial communities from East Loma Ridge, Irvine, California - P2 T30 | ecosystem: Environmental > Terrestrial > Plant litter > Unclassified | place: USA: California... | reverse complement strand
CCATCCTGGCTTGAGAGGCTTCAGGTATGCTGAGGCGTCGAAGTACGAGACCAGTCTGCCTAGAAGGATATAGTCACCCGCAAGGAAAGCACATGGCTACTATGAGCAGAGTCTATATTTGGTGACTCACCGATAGCACGACAAACAAGTATTGCGCAATGTACAGTCCGGTAGAATGTAGATTCTGCCTGACTCCCAGCCTAAGTGCTAGTCCGATTCCCTCGCACCATGCTCCGATGACTAGCACCATAAACCATTTTGCTGGTCTCTTGAACTCCCCTTGACGTCAGCCACAGCAGTTGTGACGACGTACATATTGTGAGAACAATCGCGACAATGAAGTACAAGACGGCGGCGACGATGTTGATCGGTTCGTTAGGGACATAACGTAGAGGGTTGCATCTGATATCAGCTATAGTGTCTATAGCGCGACGTACGTATCGGCTTGAGGGTTTGCCTGACGATCAGCTATTGCCTTCGAGTTGTTGATAAACACGCACATAAGGGTCGGCTGGACAATCAGGGCCTTCCCTAGCCTCCACAAGCCCAGGCAGCACCATCGCGGCCATGATTGCCAGCATCTTATAGTCCATGATGCTTATTATTGTTATGTATGATGAAGCGTATGTCGCATACCAACTTGTGGACCTACTTGCGGACTAGATGCCCCTCTCAGAAAGTGGGTCCATCCAATTCCAAACTTAGAACTCGGTCTCGGCGCCCGGGAAATTCGGGAACAGCGGGAATGGAAATAACACCTCAGGCCAGTTCTGTCGTATATCGGCTAGTACACGCGTTCTGCGGCCCAGCCAATGCAACGGGAATATCGATAAATATCACCTATAACGCCGAGCTGAAATCACACACCGACTTGCCACCCACCTTTGACGCGCACCCGCCTCCCCTGACAACGATGCGGACATGCTCATACATAGCTTCAAACATGACCTCTTCGAAATTGTATGCTGAGAGCTTGTAGTGGGAGGTGGATTGGATTGGCAAATGTCAGTAATGCGCCTACAATTCTGCGATGTCGCGTCTGACCTCCAGTGGGCGTTGGCACAAGCCCGTCGGCTCGACAAATGCCCGACTTGTCCATGAGCATCATGAAGCGGAGGGAAGTCGAGGAGAATGAGATGCACGTGGATCTGTAGACTAATTCCGTTTAGCATGACATATTCTATAATATCATCTACAGGACCAAGGTGAATTACCAGGTGGAATCATGTACAAGTTTGCATATACGAATCATCGGACGGACTACACTCAAATATAACCGTTGGTAAATTTTGGTTGCGCGAGACCTGCTGAACATCAGTAAACGACCTGGGGACGTACCTGACAGATTGGCTTTATGGCTCATTGTGTAGGGCCTTGAGTTCCGCGAGCGTAGCCGGATCAACCAGATCACCGCACAAGGATTGAACAGTCAAATTTTCATTGTCAATGGTTTGGATGAGATGATCGTAGACCTTGCGGATGTTGCCGTCTTGATGCTGGATGACGGCTGCCAGGTTGGCTCGATTTTCGAAAGGGATCGTCGATCGGTGAATGACGTCGAGTTGCCAGTCAGACAGAACATATGCCTCGTTGTCCGAGGGATAACGCTTGATCAACCAAAAGAAGCTATGGGTAAGTTCATCGGTATATATGCCTAAGCGTGTGACATACATTGCGATCTCTAGGAAGGTTTCCGCTGTCCAATAACCCCCTGACGCTCGAGCTTCATCCCTGACCAAAGTTGACACAAGACTCTCAATCTTATATACCAGTCCTGATGGTGCCGGCATAGCATAATCTGCGAAATGCTTCTTCCAGGCGTATCGCAGCGTCGTATCAATCTCCCGCTTCGTGTCCGACGAGAGGGATGAGCGACTTTCTTCCATTATGGGCTGTTTCCATCCATGCCAATCGTTGACAGACAAGGCGAACGTTCGGAGCGAGAGATGATCCGAAATAGCCAAGTCGTTCAGCATGTCTCGTCCTATCGAAAGTACATCGGCTTGATCCCAAGACGCAGTAGGCCTTGATTCGATGCGAGAATTTGCTTCTCTGTCGGGGTCGAGTTCGGGATAGCGGATGTCTGCCTTGTGTAAATTTGCCATCACCAGGCTATCGAGTCGATCGGAGTGGGTATCGGCTTCGGTGTTGCTGAACCATCGCCATGGGTTGGATCGTCTCGAAAATAGGTCGTAACAGCATAGAACGAATTTACGCACTCGACTTGACTCCTTGGACCATTCGGCGTCCTCCCAGTAACCTAATTTCGAGGGAACCGGACCCATGGTGGCTTCAATGCCAAGTTCCAGAATTCTTGCGACTATGTGAGGTAGGATACCACATAGTTCGGCCATTAAGTATACCGCTCGATTCAAAGCAGCGACATCGATAGTGTCATCCCATGGACCGTCGCGTATTTCCCCATTGTTGGAGACTCGCTGCTCGTACCTAGCTCGCTTGTCCTCGTTTAGGGGAATGAGCCGCCTGGTAGATTGGACGATGAGAGCGTCCGTACTTTGATCGGTCCGGGATTCCCCTATGATGGCCGTCAGAAAATTTCGCATTCGGGAGACTGAGGATTGGTGAAGCGCCTTTTCGGCGAAAATGAAAGACAGTTCGTCACGGGTAAAACCAATCTGATCGATCAGGACTTCATCAAGCGCTTGTTGGGTGATCGAGTTCTTCTCAGACTCCTTTATCGTTGACGCTTCATACGACATGTTCCTGTCGGAAGCCGAAGAGGAAGTGCAGTTGACCGTGATCCACCGAGTGGCACTGATTATCAGCTTGACTCCACGTGATACAGACTATACACTGACGTTTGGACGCCAAAGAACTGGGGTATCAAGACAGCCGAGCTAAGTCCAACGATGGACAGCTGATGGTCTCGCACCATGAACGGGGTCTCGACCCGAGCAAAGCTCCTGGAGGATCAGCGGCTTTCACTGCTCGGCGTACCTGTTCCCATCCAGCATTGTCACCTCCAATGTTGCCTTGCCGGTCACGCATACATCGGCGACGAGGGGAGGACTGAGTATCCTCGGGACAATCTCCTTAGGGCCACACTATACGTCAGTTCCGTGTCGAAAAAGGTTCAAGGGGCCTCACACTCGTCGCGAGGAGCTGATTGGAAACCACCACCTTCAGCCCTGATATGCCCGCTTCCGCGATGTGTTGATCAACCTCCAGGCAGAAACGCTTGAGGTCGATAGCGGCTTCGCCTGTACGAGAGAAGGCAGATGCGATGGATGGAAGGATTGCATCCGAGGCCACACGCAGGGAGTTGGCATGCTTATGGTGTCAGCCACTTCTCTAGCTGAAAGACAAAAGTACTCTCACTTGATATCTTTCCCAAACCAGCGTCCTAGTAACAGGGATACGTATATGTTCGTCGAGTCTCGTTTCAAGTCTCAAGATGATTGTACCATCATCGGGACCGAGGGGCAAATCAGAGGTCAGGTCGAATTGTTCATTGGTAATGAATTTCAATTCAGTGACATCACCTCCGACGCAGATGACTGGGCGTCGGTAAAGAGCAATGCGTTTCAGCTGAGTGATCAGCGAGGGACATTTCCAGCTAACAAAAGGACTGACCATTGCTCGATGCTTCTCAGAGATAAGCCCGAAGATTACTCCCATGTACCTTTCACTCGGAACAACATCGTCAAACAAGGAATGTACTCCACTAGATGTTAGGCAAGCCGATTGTGCCAACTCACTTTCTGAAGTTGCCTCGAGACAAGACACTGCCTTCGTATTGCAGAAGTGCGATTTGGGCTGCTGCCGCAAAAACATCTTCTAACGCAGCAAGCGCAGCTTCGACATCCTTCTTGTATGGGTCAGAAGTTATCGACACTTGCAGACATGATCACCTACTAGTTCTTCAGCAGTTGGGGTCCAATCTGCCGACATCCTGATTTGAAAGTATATAATCAGTGGGTACAGAAGAAGACTGCATGAAGAAAATACTGCGGTGAAAAGTGTCAGTGCTCAAGTTGAAACACGACAACGTCCTTTGTCGGACTTGTGTTGTTCGGTCTCAGGAAAGCGGTGGTCCTTTGACTGTGGAGCTGTAGAGTTAGACACGTTGTTACTCGTTCACGACCTCTGAACTCATTCTCTTCATGTCTTACTTACTCATCTTACCCATAGTGATGTGGAGCAGGTCTCATATACAGCCATGACCCCATTAGACAATTCGTTGGTATCAAAGCCGAAGCTCGACATAGCATCACTGTACCTCAACCGCCACCATCCTATATCGACACCGAACGACCCTGGATTTCCTTTTGCTTGGAGGTTAGCAGTTCTGCTTTCTCACCTTCCATCCATGAACAAGCTATTTCCCCACACTTCTGATTATCCACTTCCCGATTACGGACATAGATACATATTCATGCAATAATGCTACAACGATGCACAATGAAAAACACAACTCTATCACCCGCCCGTCATCACTCCTCCATTGTGGGTCTCCTGACCGAAGTCCCCCTAGCCATCTCACCCACACTCTCCAACCAACTTCCCCGTCTCGCAACTCCAGTTCCACCTTCAGGAACTTCAAGACCATTCTTCCTTGACCGATCCTTTTCTTTATTCAATTCTTCCCTCTCGCGTTCAGTCAAAGCAGCTTCATCCTTTTTCACATTCCGACTGGCGAGCGCTTCCTCCTCCATCACTTCCTTGAGTAAAGCACGCTGCGAGGCGGAAACGGAGGCTTGTCGTTCATGTACTAAAATGGAGGATGTACGTAGTATACCTGATCCGCTCCGTTGTGTTCCTCCAGCGGTACGATCAGAGTTGCGAGAATTAGTCGTTCCCGATCGTAATCGATTATGAGGTTTCCTACCTGACGCCGTGCGGCCTAGACCGCTTGTGGTCGGAGATCGACCCAGTTCGCCTGGAGTATCGGCAAAGGTGAGGTGAGATTTCGTTTGCGGAGACATGGCAGATGAACCAGGGACAGGAATCCGGATTGACATTGGTGGCGCAGAGTAAGGAGCGAGGAATGGATCATTCTCTTCATCCAATGGTCGAAGTGGTAGAGTCTGTGATCGAGTCGACACCTGTTGAGTAAACACGGGACGAATCGGATCCGATTCGGAACGCTGAGGAAACCCAAAGTCGGGCTGCGTAGCGCTATTGGGCGTCCCCACCCTTTCTCCCGCCAGGATATTGGAAGGACTCGACCGAATAGGTCTCGAAGGTGTATCATCCATACTAGCGGTGTTGAGTTCCTGCATCGAGATCCCACTTTCGGCCGATGTGAGTGTATGGGGTTTCGGACGCCTAAACGCATTCATGGCCAGTGTCACGTTCCTCAGACCCAATGTCGATCCTGCCCTCCTGACGCCACTGATTTCAGATCCAATCAAGGGAGATAGCTCCACGTCATCAATCAATCTTCTTTCACTCTGAGCGCCAGGCGAGCAATTGGTATCGACGGTCGTATTGGGCGATAGAGGACCATTCATCATGACCTCTTGCCAATCGGGTTCATTGATCACTGGCAGACTCTTGACCTCGTCTTCAAGAGGTTCACATGGCCAGTCTCCGATTCGACCAGACCCGCCTCCTGAGGTAGTGATTGACAATCGCATTTCGACCGTGTCGTCCAGATCCAAAGTAGAGAGAGGGTCACGGGGTAGCCAGAGGAAATCATCGTAATCATCGGTATAAGCCGGTTGATCGCTGTATCCTCGCATTCGCTGATACGGGGGGATATCTTCCCATGGCGCAACAGGTGGGTGGGGGACCACGAGCGAATTTGGCAAATCGTGACGAATAGGTTCAGCGGCATCTTCCGACATGCGAGGATCGAGGTCGGGAGAATATAGTTTCTCGGGGACAGGTTCTTCGCGAGATACTTCGTCTGGATGGAACGAGATCCATCGGTCCAGGCGAGAGAAAAAGACATGATCGAAAGGAATAGGTCGTCGGTAGCCTGTAGGCGTCATATGTCCGATGAATTTCGTAGCAAAATGCCATTTTCGTAACCACGTCTTGAGCCTAGTCACGAGAATATGGTCATTTGGGGCCTCCGAGTCTTTGAGCTCGACTGGCGTTTCAATCTGTCGATCAGGGCAAACGTCTTCGTCCCCGACTTCATTCTCGACAGGTGGACAGAGAAGGTCGGCTTCTTCCGCATTGAGGCTGGGGTCAGCGCATACTTTTTAGCCATGACTTACTCCTGAAACCGCCGACGAAGAGCTCGTGTGGTGCTGTCATCAGCAAACATCCCTTGGGCTGGACGTACATGAGTTTAGCGATAAGGGTAAAGAAGAACAAGATGCCAGTAGCGATAGCATCGCCTTTTGCCTTGTCTTTTCGTCAGCTTGTATCCGTAAAGGCGAAAGATAGCTTACTGAGGATAAAGAATGCAAACAGTACAAATTGGCCAACTGCCATTAGCCCAGTCTCGACCCATGAACTCACGGGCCAAAGCATCAAGACTGTATCGTAAAATACGTATACTAGATCGTTCGCCGTTCGTTTCGTAAAGTCGTCCGTAGACATACGTGAATTGTCGTTTCCATACAACTGTACGTCAGCTCAATTCAGTTTCGGAGGAGCTTACGATAACATGCGCCATAATAGACCAAAGCTATAGTTCAGCAGAGTCTCGGGAGTTGGGCTCACTGAAAGGTATAACCAATGGGCTGTTTGTCAGCAATGTTCCGGTAAATGAGTGAGCACGTACTTGAGAATCATGAACAAGTGCATGATCGCACCACCCAGGACTGGACATCAGCTTGTTCCAACCAAAAGAGCTTACGCTGATAAGGGACTTGGGAGAAATGACTGAATGTCGGACTAACATCAGCACCATCACACTAGACGACATACTGTTCAGTCCTTGAATCCCGCTGACGAGGTAAATTCGATACCCTCGTGCCAAAGACATAGACTATAGCAGGTAACTGACGTCAGTTTCCGCAAACAGAGAGAGAGTCATACCCCAAATCTGAATATCTCGAAACAAGGCTGAATAGCGACCTGGAGCAAGATATAGGAAGCAAAGTACGGCGCAGCAGAGGGCTAGTATCAGCACCACGCCTGCCTAGGGACGTACGAAAGCAGAAGCGACGATTGGGAGAGGATCAAAGTCGTTTTGCTGAAAAGCATTCAGGTATGCCGTGATTGCACTTTGACCAATCTATCCATCAGTCAAGTCTCTAGACCATTGTGAATGACGTACAGCAAAGAAGACGACCGCATTGACCATGACTATCATCAGTAAAGCCAGACAACAAAGAACATACGAAATTTCCAGAACCGCTCCATGACCGAATTGTGTATCTCTTTCCTCGTCACGATGGTCTGAGCCTTGTTGGCTACTACAAGCAGAATCGGGCAAATGGCGATAGTGAGCAATGCCACTAGGATAACAGGCGCCAGCGAAGTGATAGTCTGAGTGGCATTCGGATTGGCTTCCAACCATTCTCGCAAGGGAGGCAGGAAACCTCCAATAGTACGAAGCGATGTGAGGGTACAAAAGAATGAGACGGGAAAGATCTATCGTTAGCGCGCCCATGACCAATTAACGTACCCAAGCAAGAGTAAAAGCCCAAACCCCAAAGAAAGTGACCCAGCTCCTAATTAGCTCAGACCTGTATACACTCCTCCCCAATCTAGGCCAGAGCAGATCCGTCCAATCGGGTGCTGGGAGGGTATGACAAGCTAGAGACCGCTTTGGGTGGTTATCGAGGATTCGCAACACCAATCGAGCCGTCCGGGCATCTTTGAAACTGACAAAAGCGGTAGAAGCAGCTTGATATTCTTCCAGCTCCTTATCCCTTGCATCGTCCAGGAGCATCGTCAAGTAAACAAGTTTGGTCGTGAGGTAGTCAATCAAAGGGGCATTCTGTTTTCGCCAGACCGAAGTGACCTTCAAGTGAGTGAGAGCTTGGTAGGGATCGAGCAATTCGCGCGGAAGCGAGTGTAGGACCTGCCGTCAGCAATGTACGTAGGAGTCGACTTACATCCCAGACAGTCGACTCGGTTTTGCCCAATTGAGCATCCTCATCGTCGACGAACTCGGATAGAGCCTTTGTCAACAGATCCAGGCGTTGGGTCTTGGTGATGCACCCCGGTATCCGGGTATCGCGATCGAGTATCCCATCCACTAGACCGTTGCTAGACTTTTTGAGAACCTCAAGCGAATGCGGAGTAGGGTAAAATTTGGCCTTGTGCTTCCTGACCGCGACAAGCACACGCTGTGCCAATTCGACATGAGCCTATTATCAGTCAAAGCTGAGCTTCCGACGTACCATCTCAAGCTGCCTGATCACCTTGGTCCGACGATCCCTCAGACTGAAAATTGACCCAAGCTTGCGCACTAGGATAACCTCGTCCACCTCGCTCGAAGACCTGTCGTCCGAGATTGCACAATCACCCGATGATCCGCCCTTCTCCATGGCCGGAGCCACGGGTGGGAGACCAAGGTTACGCCTGCTCGTGTGGAATTTATGGACCAATGCGCCAGGGTACAAGAGGAAATGACGGGCAGTCTCGGTCGAGGGGCGAGTACCGGTGATGGTGGGCGGGACGACCTTGTCCATGGCTGTGGCTTCGCCTTTACGCATTCGATGAAGCTTGATGTAGTAGTCGAAATAATCTTGCAATGTCTGCTCGTCGCGCACTATCGTCAGCAATATCCACAAGCACAACTTACTATCTGGAGGAACATTGATCACCATCAAAGTCCTAAACTTCTTGATCCCTTCCGACTGATCCGCAACTGCCCAACCTTCGCCATCTTCACTCAACAGTCCTTCTTCCCCTCGCGAGACCTGTCTCTTTTCGCCTCGAGCCTGCTCCACTTTCTTCCTGAGCCTGGCGATTCCTCTGCGCCTGTATGCCAGTGCGCCCCAACCAATCCATAATGCGGTGCATGTCCACGTTATCGATATCCACCATACAAGCACAGCATGGACCCAGAGCCATTTCGACCCGGATGACGAGACCAGTCCATCGATTCCGGCACGCAGCATTGACGTACTGTCGATGTTGTCTGGGGCGTAGAGCATGTGTAGGGGAAGCAAGATGGGCAGGACAATAGCGGTTTGAAGCAGTGTGTAAAAGACTATCATCAGCACACGGTCCGAGGCGCACAGACTTACAGCAGCCCCGCAGAAACCTTGCATGAAGCGTCAAGTCCAGTCCACACTTTTCAGGCATATCCCTCTCTCTAACTCTCAACGATGAAATGATCCACATCAATGGCCAGCGAGGTAACGGAGGTCCACGATTCAAAGCCCACGATTTGGGTTGATAGATATACCCGAACTCCCAGCTCTCTCGATCACCAATTCTCTCCCTCTCCACTGCCAATTTCTCATCGATTGTATACGTCGAGTTCCATAATGCTTTCCGACTCGACTGCGCAGGTCCCTTTGTCCGGCATTTCCATCGTTTCCACGCGCGTTTGCTAGCTTGGTATAGGCGAATCGGTATGCGTTGAAATGTACCTCTTCTACCGCGTCGACGAGGCATATGGATTTCGATCTCGTAGCCAATCAGGCATACCCCGGCAATACCGATCGTGAGCCATAAATTCTTGACCAGACCCGAGTAGGCGGCCGAGTAGTCTCGTTGAGGAAGGTCCGCCATAGCTCCTATTGCCTTCTAGGTAGTGAAAATTTGATGCGAGCTGGCCCGTTCGGTATTGATACAGTATCTGAACACGATAGAGAGGGATACAAGGACTATATAAGTGACATGACAAGGGGTCAAATGAACAATGAATGGAATGTTGATGATCCCATTCCAAAGTTAGATCATGCGACTGAGTTTACGGCAACTTACAAATTGTATAAGGATCTTGAAACGCGTTGATTGAAAGATGAGCTTGGACTTTAGTTGGCTACTCAGTAGTATACAACGCCATACACAGGGTCAAGGACAACAGCTCGTAAGAACCAAGCACTTGTGACACAGATTGGGTGAGCATGCATGCTCAGTTGCCAACACTTGTAAAGCTGATGCTCCAGCTACTCGCCCTTCTCAGACAGCCGGCGGCACTTGGATTTGTTCGGTGGCCCCTGCTTCGGAAGTATCACGTTGGACAAGTGTTCACTCAGCTCTTAAGTATAAGAGGAAGGAAATTGAGACGCCGACTACGGGAGAATGGGAACATGCCGAGAGCTCCCAAGTCCAAGAAGAAGGACAACAAGTTCTATGCCGTTCGAGTCGGTCGCACGCCAGGAGTGTATCAGACTTGGGATGAATGCGAGTCGCACGTATGTCAGTAGTCGAGGGTTGTTGTTAGTAGCTGACGTGTAGGTGAAGCAGTATCCTGGTGCTGTCCACAAGGCGTTCAAGACGGAAGATGAGGCTACGGTACGTTAAGGCACCTCATTCCGAAGGTGATGCTGATGGCAGACATTTCTCGGAAGTCAGGCCCTGTCGCAATGGTCAAACGGTGTACCACCAGCTCTTCCACACGAAACCCAATCGTCTGAAAACGCACCACCATCATCATTCGACGCTGGAGCCGATTTCGTCCCTTTCACAGGCGGTACCACGACCGAAGCCACCGACCCAGTTCTATCACCCCAACAATCAGATATCCTGAAACGAATCATGGATGGCGAAAACTACTTCTTCACCGGATCAGCTGGTACCGGGAAATCCGTCCTACTTCGAGCAATCATCAAAGCGTTTCGGGAACGAGAGAAGGAAGACCTGCGGAACGCTCCTGGAGTCATCGAGAAGCTTTGGCAAGAGTATATCCAAAGTGGGGGAAAGAGTAAAGCGCCTGGAACGGAGAAGGTTTCGAGGTGGAAACTTGGAATTACTGCTAGTACCGGAATGGCCGGAGTGTGAGTCTATATAGTGGTAGCGGGGCTGATATTAGGAATATCGGGGGATCTA
>Ga0265797_10011788_pt1 | contig 10875 bp, 11 predicted proteins | sample P2T30metagenome_FD_192433 | JGI IMG/M metagenome (GOLD analysis project Ga0265797, IMG submission 192433) | Plant litter microbial communities from East Loma Ridge, Irvine, California - P2 T30 | ecosystem: Environmental > Terrestrial > Plant litter > Unclassified | place: USA: California... | reverse complement strand
GACACATTCGTCGGACCTTGAAGGGCGGTATTTGCCGCAGTACTTCAATCTCCATCTCCATAAGTAGCCAAACCCAGGTCCCAACTTCTCTATCATCCCAGGTACTCGGCAAACCTGGTCCACTCCCCATCGCCCCTCAAAGCTTCGAGATCGTCCGCCCTCGCGCCCATCTTGACAACAATCTCTCCATCCCCTCGTCTCGGCAGCAAAAACACCAGACTCGGAACAAGCGCCTGTTTCGGCCGGCGGAACGCCAACGGACACCCGAGCCCGAGCCCGAAATCGAACTGATAGCACCGCATGCCGGCCCACGAGCTGACCATCAAATCGCATTCCAGATCCAGGCGAGCGCCCATGTTGACGCTGGACCTGTCGCTCGCGCGAAGCAGCAACGTCGCGAACTCGCGCGTGGTTTCACGCAGGCCGGAAGTCCGAGGGTCAACGGCGTTTCGCAGTGCTGACGCGATGGTGCCGAGCGGGCTTGCGGCGAGTTCGTGGAGCGTGAGGTTGGAGTAGGCGTTGTTGGAGACGTGGCCGGGGTATGTTGGGGGGATGCCGACGTAACGGCGCGGGTTGACGGCGCGGGCAAGGGTGCTCTTTGTGGCTGGGTCGAGGCGGTGGAGGCGGGCTCGGGCGAGGGATTGCCAGATGAGGGCTGTCAAGGCGTCGTCTGTGGATATGTAATCGCCTGATGAGGATTGTGTTGCTGTGGATTTGAGTGTTGCTAGGGCTGATTGAGGAAATGCCCAATTGACCCATTCGACGGCTGGCATGGGGGCTCGAGATTCTGGGTCTTCGGTAACGACAGTCGGCGGGGAAGGCTTGATGTAGGTGGAGTCCATAGGCGGTTGCCAGTACGAGTCGAATGGCTGCAAGAGAGTCGTTCTGTCAAGGTTCGCCGCAGCGATCTCCTCTTCGTCAAAAGCCTCTCCACGGCAAGCTTTGTCCAGGAGATAGACTACCTGCTCCTGACCAGTCCCGTCCAGCACCTGATGATGACCGACGATGTTGACCGCCAACCCGCCACGTAACCAGTTGCATTGAATTGTCAGCACCGCACTTCGCTCCTCGTCGGCCCTGCCTGGTAAAACGTTGATGGGCGACAGGACGTTCTCGTCGAGCAGTCGGATGGGAAATCTCCCCTCGACCAATTCGTCCATGGAGGGCACATCAAGGGCTGCTCGGTAGTCGCGTACAATCAACTTGGGTGTCGGCCCTGACGGAACGATTTTGTAGGGATATGCGTCACCGGGCTGGGCTGAGCGCTTGACGACTTTGCCAGCCACCCACGAGACTGCATTTGACAACTTGTCCAGGCCCAGTTGCAGCCGAGCCACGAATGTTGATATCTCCTGTTGTCCCTGCAGAGGCCAGAAGAAGACAAAGGGTGTGGCGAAGGCCGTTGTAGGATCCTGACCAAAGATGTCAAGAGGGACCTCAAATTCGGGCTTGGTTTTGTTGGTGGTCATGTTGGTGGTATTGATGAGCTTCAGTATACTCGGGAAGTGTCTTGCATGATGTCTGAGGCTTATATGATTTTTCCCTAGAGACGAAATGGCGAGAATTGAAAAGCATGAGCTGGCCCATGATGGCTCATCGTGAGTGAGGTGGGAGAGCAGGTGTTCAAACCCTAGGGTTAGGGTTGACCGCATATCGTGAAGGAATTGAGGCTATTCACAAAGATTAAGAAGCCAAGGTCTGGAAAGGAGTGATATCATTAATGTAAGTTGCCAATGAGTTGGTAGAACATACAGCCGTCGTTGTCGCAGGAGCTGCATTTTCGATCCATCAGATCCAACTCCTTCGGTCCTCCCAGCACGCGCACCTCGGACAAGTGTTTGTGTTGGCTGCTCTGAATAACGGCGGCGGCGGGGCCAAGTAGACGTCTTCCGTCAGCGTAGTGTACCCCTTGGTCTTCTCCTGAGCCTGGACCTGCTCGGCCCGATCGTCGTGGGTCTCGTTGGGCTCCGGCAGGGAGTAGCCCGGGTGGAAGATATTGAGACTGGCTGCGGCGGCGATGCACATTCTGCGATGCATGTCAGCAATGTCATCGGTCATCAGCGGAGGGGTGGTGAATACTAACACCGAGTCCATGATGATGAAATCATCTTCCTTGCGCATCAACTCGCTCCCCCAACCCTGGCTAAGCTCAGCCACACGGTAAGCGCATCTCGTCTGAATGCACAGAAACGCAAAAGTCATAGCGCCCGTCACGAACTTGAAACGCAGCGACCGCATGAGTGCCTGGCGTGCAGGATGCAGCAAGTGCTGATGCCTGTAAACCTGCCTGGTAAAGTCCACACACAAGCCCGCAAAGATGGACAGCGTGAAGACCTGCGATACGAGCCCAGCGATCATGATGTCAACACCCTGGTCCAGGAATGTCTTCTCCGTCGCGACTGCTGAGATGGCACCGCCGGCTCCTTGCAGGATGATGGAGATAACATCAGCGCTGACGAAGACGTAGGCGTAGGCGTTGGGTGAGATGCGCGAGTACTGAGGTCCGAAGAGCAAGACAAGGCGCTTGAGCATGATGTACAAGCCGGCGGAGAGGAAGGCCGGGGCGATGGTTAGCAGGACCACGTTTATTTTGAAGCCCCATTTGGAGAAAGGGTCATCGTGTAGCAGCAGTCGACCGCCGTATCCTGTGGTTGTTGTTAGCAATCTGGGGGTCTCGCTTGATGTGCTGGCGGAGTTCATACCGGCCGATTCCATCAAGCATCCAAAAGCCATGAGGAGACTGTAAAGGCGCCATTTCGGCCAGACGAAGGATTGGTGGTAGTACACAATGGTTGATAAAGCGAAGCTCCCGATGAACGCGACCGTGGCCTCGAATGAAGGCGCGTATCCATCTGAGAGTTGCAGTCAGTACAGGCTTCGCGTTTGCCTTCCGAGAGTGGAGAGTCTTACAGATCGACGCGGATGCTGGGCATGTGTCTTTTGTACAGCCTGCTGCAGCTGCTCGTGCCATCAATTGTGAAGTCATCCTGTTATATCAAAAAGCGGCGCCAGCGCCGATGGAAGAAGGAGAAAAGAAGGTGTTGCACCGCAACAGCAGTCAGGCAAGACAAGAAAGTGATGGAACTGCCAGGGTCCCTACATTTACAAGGCGCGGCCGGGTATCTTGTAGGCCTGCCGGGCGAGCAACAAGATACGCAATTCCCTCATGGCAAGAGCGTGGTGGACGCCCTATGATGCTCCGCGAAGGCGATCACTCATTCAAACAGGCCCCGAAGTTTCCAGTGTTTGACCTGGCCGCACGCGGTCCTCGATGCATGAGTCTCGTCGCAATGGCCAACGCCGGAATCCTCGCGCATCCAGCCTGGACCAGAATGGGACGGGCGTTTCGAGATTTGTCTAAGAGCAAGGGCTGGCTCTCATATTCTTCCCAGCAAGTCCAGGATCGCGTTTTTGTCGATGAGTGTGATTGCATGTTTTGAAACGTGACTAAGTCTGCCCGTTGACGGTTTCGAGACGCAAGTTGTGATTGGCGTCAGCGGCCCGCCGCATGGGCAGGCTTCGCGAAACGTGGTGCCGGTTTAGTTCAAGTCACAAACCTGGAGTTCGCATCGTTCAAATCCTCCAAGAGATCAATATTGCGTGGAGTCTGAGCACATGGCTTGTCGATCGTCCGTTGTGACGGTAAGTTGGTAGTCATAGATAGTGATGCGATTTATTCATCGGGTCCGACATAGGGACTGTGTGATGGAAATCCATCGATCGTCGAGTTCAACGCATCGAGACGTGCTATGCACATGTTAGCAGATGACCCCGATGAGTGATGCGTATACATGCAGCGTACAGGCCAGGGAACAAGCAGAGAAGATGCAGAAAGTTTGAATAATTGGAATGCGTTCATATGTTTGCCAAGTATATTCATTGTAGACAAAAGAAAAAAGCCGTCCCATCGGCATCAAATCCGCGCTGTGCTGTGGTATATTGAACTCCCCGAAGAACCAACCCATGCCGCCAAACAAACGTTACTCATGCCAGCCAGTGGCTTTCGGAAGTACTGCTACTTCTCTGAGAATGGCGGCGAGATGGTCTCCGCTACCTCCAAACAGATCCTGAATGGCTTTTCGTCCAAATCCAAATCTAGACGTAGCGTCGCTGAGCTTCCGCTCCAGCTAGAGCTGCGGACACTTTCATCATCGCCGTGCAGTTTGGTCTCGACTGTGACGCGGTTGACCAGCTCGTTCACAAAGTGATGACAGTTGTTGAGTCTGACATCGTACTTGCCGCGCTCGCGACCGCGCATCCATGATTGCACTCGCATTGCTGCGAAGTTGTCAGTGTATCGAGCGGATCAGAAATGCTAGCAGCGGAGACTGACCATTGTCTGCAATTTCTTGATCGGTCATGGTGGTGTAGCCCTGGACCCATTCGGAGACAGTCGATGGCCAGATTTGATCGCCAGTAAGACGTTGAGCTACCAGATACTTCTGGTTCGCTTCATCGGTATGCAATTCGTGCACATAATCGCCGACCATCAAAGCTGCGTGGGCCATGCCCTCTGGAGTATCAGGTGCCCCGAGGTAGCGCCCAACTCGACGGAGGAGCCAGCCTCTTTTTCCTTTGACTTTCCTGTACTTGACGATGACAGGACGTAGCAAGCGCTCGGCATTTTGCTCCATGATGGGGTGCTCATAAGTCGGCCCGTTGGAATTTATCGCAATGTAACTCATGATGGTTTTGAGAATGTGGTGAGATGCGGATAAGCAATGAGACAGTCGACCAGCGATGAGGAGAAGGGGAAATGACAATCGGCCAGCGACGTGACGATCGAACAAAAAGCTCGCTGACCGGCAGCGTAAAGAGAAGAAAGAGAACGTAGATACCTTACAAAGGCCTCGAACATGAAGGACAGGCCGGGTGTTCGTAGCCTTATATTATTGATCAGCACAACCAGGCGATATGAACTCTCCGCGGCAGGACCATGACGCTATGATCCAGAACCAGACGGCCAGTCTCGACATTTTGCAGAAATGACTACGACGTGGCTGATTTCCGTAGAGACTCGAGACAGCAGCGCGGTTACAGCACGGCAAAGCTCAGGGCTATACCAGACAGAATGAGGGCGACGAGAGGTGAAACGAACGACTCGAGGTCGTTGTGGTGCAGTGTGGTCGAGGCACGACGAAACGGGCGAGCTCGGGTCAAGCGTTGTCGGACAATGCACAAAAGCAGGTCTGCACCTGCAATCGGGTGATCATGTGATCATCGAGCAATCGTGTGGTGTTGCATGCGTGTAGGTCAAGCCATGTAGGTATGTCGACATGTCGATGTCGATGCGGATGAGAGGAGAGAAGGAAATGGACGCGGCCGGCTTTTGGCCTTTTGAGGTCAAGATCGTCCGGCCCGGCCACCGGGCCGACTCTGGGGGAGCCCATATCAAAGGGCTTGGCTCGCTTGGATTACATCTGCCTCCGTGCTTCCTCTTCCTACACAGACACCATGTTTCACAAATATGCAAACACCTGGAAGACACCCTCCTTGAGTCCTGCCCTCATCAAGTGTATACCCCGACATCACCACAGTTTCACCATGCAACTGCCAAAATCTGTCATGCCCACAGCCGTTGGGAGGGCTGATGTAGTCCCACGTGCAGTGCAATCACCGCATTCAAGCCATTCAGAGTCATCAATCTTCATGACAAGTACGGTATAGACCCTCTTCCTACCTTGTCTTCCAAGGTTCTCCGCTTCTTGTCTCGTCCAGGTTCCTTACGCCTGTTTCTTCTCTCTGCTTCTCTGTCGTGCGTGTTTGATCCTCCCGGCGAGGACCTTTTCTTCCGACCATCAACACCACATTCACTTGTACACCTAGAGCTCGCGCCGGCGCCTGCCTCTGCGTGATCGCCCTCCACTCGACCAGATGAATCGCTTTTCAGTTCTGAACCCGTCGGTTCACTTTTCTCACTTCGACTTCTCCATCCTCTCCGAGGCAGACCGAGACCTGCTTGCCAACACACACACCCCTGGCGACCGCGATGTCCCTCGACGACCCGCCGCCTCCAGGCTGAGGCAAAGTTCATATCCCGCCGACTTCATCGCAGACGCCTACCGGAGCAGCACCATCGATCCTTGGCGTCCAGGATCCGCAAACTCGACCAAGACTGGACCGCCTCCCTTCAAGCCTGGCCTTAAATTCTATCTCGCCTTCTCCGCACTGGCAGCTCTATCGCTGGTCGTCGCTCTTGATGGCACCTCCATCTCGGTGGCTCTGCCTGTCATCGCGGACGAACTGAATGGCACTGCCATGGAAGCCTTCTGGTCCGGAACGTCGTTCTTGTTGTCCTGTACCGTCTTCCAGCCGGTCTATGCAGCCTTCAGCCATATCTTCGGTCGCAAAGCGTTGTGTCTGCTCGCCGTCACCTTGTTCCTTTTGGGCACCATTATATGTGGACTGGCAAAAGACATGGTGCTGATGCTTATTGGTCGCACAGTCCAGGGATCGGGTGGCAGCGGAATCATTGCCCTGACCAATGTCTTGATCACCGACCTTGTGCCTCTGCGGAATCGCGGAAACTGGGTTGGCGTACTCGGTGCTGTCTGGGCTCTCGGCAGTGTTTCTGGACCTGTAATAGGCGGCGCCTTCGCAGCGCCATCCCTTTGGAGATGGATCTTCTGGCTCAACGTGCCATTCATTGCCGTCAGCATCGTCATGGTCTTCTTTTTCATTCGTCTCAAGACGCCGTCTTCTCCATTGATTACCAAACTCAAGCAAGCCGACTGGATCGGATCCTTCATGTTTGTTGGAAGTATGACGGCCATCCTCATTCCCATCAGCTGGGGCGGTGTACAGTACGACTGGCTGAGCTGGAGAGTCACGGTTCCACTCGGCGCTGGGATCATCGGACTCGTGCTCACTGGATTTTACGAGCTCAGAGTTGCGGCACAGCCGGTCCTGCGATTTGTCGTCTTCTCGAACCGGACAACAAACGTTGCGTACATCACTACGGCACTCCATGGTATGACGCTGTGGACGCTGCTCTACTATCAGCCTCTCTACTTCGAAGGCGTCCGAGGATACAGTCCAATCATCGCCGGTGTCGCACTGTTTCCTGCAACATTCACCGTAGCTCCGATGGCGATCGTGACCGGCGTAGCCATCAGCAAGACGGGCAAGTTCCGTTGGGCGGTCTGGGGCGGATGGGGACTGACCGCTCTCGGGGTGGCATTCCTCTGCGCGATCGACTTCGAGACTCAACTCACGCAAGTTATACTCACAGACCTGATTGTTGGTGTTGGTCTTGGCATGTAAGTACTCTGCAAGTGTTGTTTCGATGTCTTGTCTTTCTTTGGCTGACTATGCAACTCAGGCTCTTCCCTGCCCTGCAAACGCAACTCCAAGCGGCATCCCAGCCCAGAAACTTGGCTTTTGCCGTTTCAATGTTCTCTTTCTTCCGTGGTCTCGGCCAGACGTTGGGAATCGCCATCGGCGGCAACATCTTCCAAAGGTAATATCAGTCTACCGAGTAACGGCAACCCAATTGTTTCTACTTGCTGACAACAGTCCCAGCCGCCTTGAAGCTAATCTGAACAAACACCCCATGTTCCGAGACCGCGCAAAAGACCTCTCCGCCGACGCCACCGCCCTCGTTCACTGGATGAAAGACGCAGCACCCAGCGCCGAGCGCGACGCCCTACGCGCCTCCTACACCAAGACTCTGCAGTCAATCTACATTATGGCAGCAGTCATTGCAGCCGCAGCAATGATCGCGAGTTTCTGGATCCAGCACTACGATCTCGATCAGCAACACGACACAGATCACGGTCTCGACGACGGCAGTGAGACGGCGAGTGTCAATCTCTACAAAGACAAGGAGATGTGTGTTGAGGCCAAAGACTTGGAGACATCGACCAACAAGAGTACGTCAATACGAAGAAGCCCACCGAGCGAGCGCTTTACCGGTGCGAATACACAGAATCCTCACCATGCCAAGGAGATGGGTACAGAAGCCAGGGGCTTCGAAACTCCGATCGAAAGGAAGCAATCGGTACGGAGAGATGCGTACAGGATATCAGGCGGGCCACCACCACCGCCTCCCCCACGAAGTGAGCAGAGTCCCATCAGTGTACAGCATCTGTATCACAATAAGGAGATGTGGGTGGAGGCCCGGGATGAGAGCGGGATGAAGCGGAAGAAGTCGGTGAGGAGGGAGGCGTATCTTTCTTAGTCAAATTTTCGAGCATTTGGAGATTGACTGGCTTGTAATATATAAATAATGACATGTTTATGGAACTTGTTTCGTTAGTGATGGCTGCCTTCTTGTTTTAAAAGTATGCGTTGTAAGGAATGTAGGGCGGAGGAAGTCGGAAGTCGGAGGCTAGAGAGCGAGGCGTCTTGGCTGTGCTGGCGTTTCTTCAGCTGACTGCCTGCCTACTCCTCCCATGTGCAGTACTTCCAAGGTTCTTGCTTCAACCTCATCATCAACGCGACTCGTGTTAACATTCTTGCAGCGATATAGCCTACCCGGCATGTTGGTATGCTCGCCCTTCTTACTGTGCCATTGTCGTCAACAGTGGAAACACACCTACGCGAGCGAGGCCTCGTGGAACAAACCTCTGGAATCCCCAGCATCGCAGCACAATTCAGCCCTCTGGGAGTCCTTGCTCGCTGGCGAGCATGACTGATGAGCACCATACCATGTTTGAAGCTTTTTCTCAAGAAGTCCAATACCACAGTCCACACCATGAGGAAAGCGATCAAGACAGCTCCGATGGCATCGTTTCTCAAACCTCTTCCCGCTTAGTCGAGCAACATAAGTCCACATGCCGCTACTTCGACAACTACCCACCGACAATCTACAACAAAAGGCTCTTGGATCGTGACTGTTTCTATCAAGAGCATCGCAGGTCATGTCATCTCTCACTACGACGACCTGCTTCCGGAAGAACCGCTTTTGCGCGCAGAAGCTTCCATTTCTCTGATGACTCCTTACCTCAGGCCCGTAGAGATTCGAGACAAGCTTTTGTCTTCTCGTCACATCAGGCTGGTCAAGGTTCTCCCGCCTGGCCACCTCGACGACCCACAATGAGGCAGTGAAGAATCGCAGTCAGGACAGTTGCACTATGAAGTCTACCAAGCTTCACTCGATGACATCACATCTGATGGTCAGCCATTGTTCGCAGCCCTATCCTATGTCTGTGGGAATCCGGCTCTCACTCGACATGTGTGGTGCGACCAGGACTATGTGTCCATAACGCAGAACTTGTTCGATGCATTGCTTCACGTCCGGTATGGTGATCGCCCACTCCTCTTGTGGGCTGACGGGCTCTGCATTGATCAAGAGAACACTGAAGAGCGCAATCATCAAGTCGGAATGCTGCATCAAATCTACAGCCAAGCACATGTCATAAGTTGGTTGGGCACGTACGATCAGACCGATCTCACGGCAATGGCTGATTACGTGTCCTTAACAGCGCGTGTTAAGACAAGTGTAATACGTTCGGCGGAGGCTGCGACAATGGACCATTTCAACATATGCCGTGCGGCGGTCGCGAAGTATGAAGAGCTCTTCGACAGCCTGAATCGACCGCAAATACCTGACATGAGCCACGTACTAGATGCCGAGTACTTCACTCGCGTCTGGGTCGTACAGGAGATATTCTTAGGTAAAAGTGTCACATGTCAGCTTGGAACTCAAAGGATTTCAGTTGCTGCACTTGTCGCTTCGTTGGAGTTTTGGAATGTTCAATCGCGTACTGACGTGGGTCAAAGACTGGAGAATATAGTTAACCACTACCTAGCGCCATCACTGTTAGGGCATTGGGATGTACTGCAGGACGGAGCGCTGACGCAAGACGTGGCTGTCGTCCACGGGTTTGGCGCGAAACAGTGCTCGGATTTGAGAGATCATGTCTACGGTCTTTCAGCACTCTTCGAAAACCCATCTGAGGACCCGATCGACTATTCGCTATCCGTTGAAGAAGTCTTCTGCGATTTTGCAGTACACTGTTTTGAGTCTGTTGACGACTTGTCATCTATATTCTGTTTCTACCGCGGTATTATGCAACGCAAGTATACACTACCGCCTGAAACCTCTTCAGTTGCCGACAACACCTTTGTACGATCCAGTAAGAACGATGAGGTGGCATTGCCTTCCTGGTGCCCTCTTTGGACGGCGCAAACAAGCTCAATGACTCGATATCTGACCGGTGGATTCCACAAGGCCCCTTGGAATGCATCTGGCCACCGTAGGCCACGACTGAACAGGCCGTCCACATTCGCGATCACTCTGGAAGGCTGTGTCATGTCAAAGTTTACTTGGTGTAGTACAAATACCGCAGATTCCCCACATTCGGTGCGAGCGCTGATCACAGAGATCGTCGAATACCTTCTCAGTCGTCCACAGCATGCGTCGTCAACCGACGTGTTACAGTCTTGTAATCTTGCAAGCCTGCTGTTGTCAACCTTGGGACTCCTCGCCTGGAACCCCTACTTGCACCTCGAGCACTACATTTTCGCATGGTTTCACCGTAGCTTGCCGCGACGAACGCAGACCCTGCTAGAGAAACTCGAATTCGAAGACCGCGTACGAAAGCTCCTCTTTCCGGTTTATCTTCATGAAGAAGTTCCCGATCTGTTCCGTTCAGCCCATATGGAGATCGATACTCGTGTCCCGAGGGGTGACTACGGGAAGATTGCATATGGAATAAGCGAGCAGATTTTCACGGCAAGTGGTGGCTGCTGCTTGTTCGTGACCGAGAATGGAATGGTCGGCACAGGTCTTCCTGGGATGATGCCTGGCGACGTTTCATGCATACTTTTTGGTGGCAGCGTTCCGTACATTCTTCGGCCAACGGAGATCGAGGGACAGTATCTTCTCGTTGGCGAATGCTATGTGGAGGGGTTGATGGCAGGTGAAGCAAT
>Ga0265797_10011787_pt1 | contig 10876 bp, 16 predicted proteins | sample P2T30metagenome_FD_192433 | JGI IMG/M metagenome (GOLD analysis project Ga0265797, IMG submission 192433) | Plant litter microbial communities from East Loma Ridge, Irvine, California - P2 T30 | ecosystem: Environmental > Terrestrial > Plant litter > Unclassified | place: USA: California... | reverse complement strand
TTTAGAGACACCCTTTCCATCGTCATCCACACCGTCCATGTCTACGTCCTCATCTAGCTTGGCTCGCTTACTCGCTCGCCCTTTCGACTGTCCACTCCCACTGGCTGTTCGAGACATTCCTACTCCATCTGGAATCGCAATATTCGGTCTGGCTATACAATTTGGTATTTCTTTCGGATAGAAGTCGGATGCACGACCTATACGTAGATTGCGAGATCCGGGGTGTATGATGAGGGTATGACTGAGTGGATGGACCTATCATTAGCACTCCACTCAACCTAATATGATGAAGTACTTACATCAGGTACATCAAGAGCTCCCTCTTCACTTGCAGCCTTTAGCTTCTCTTCTGCTGCAGCCTCCTTCTCCTTCTTTGCTTTTGCCTGACTAATCTGCCTGAATACTTCCAGATTTCGTTCATGTTGTACATAATCTCCAGCTGGATTCTTGATATTGAACCTAGTCATTAGCTTATTGATCGGCGGGGCCCAGACTTACAATCCAGGAACTACAGCTGTGGTGTATGCAATCTGTTTGCCCTCTGCTTTGATCTACCCTTATCAGTATGGGACGTGAGGTGGACAAGAAGGGGCATACTCTTGGTTTCTTCCGGCGAGGTAGGGGTACTGGAGTCGATGTTGAGCCTGGAGGTGCTGTTGGATTCGCTGGGGTCGGTTTAGGCGTTACATCCTCGAATACCGCCGGGGATGATGGCGGTGGGGATGAGCGGCCGTTCATGCTGATACTATACTATGTACTGTGCGATAATGGTGCACCTGTCCACTACTCATTGCTGCTCATTCAACCGCGTCTTATCAATAACCTTCAGGCACAGACAGTCGATTTACCACGTCATGACTCCGAAAAGTTGAAATCTTCCAGTCCACCTCCACTTGAATGAACATCTTCACCTAACCCATACATACCTTCATTACGAACGAACAATGGGACGAAAGGCAGACCGTAAACAAGCGCCACCACGTCCGATCCCAGGCTCTGACGCCTTCAAACCTCGTCAACCAAAAGGCAAGAAGAAGGCATCCGGCTCTTCCAACGATAAAGTATCCATCAAAGCTCCCCGTGGGCCATTCGCGAAATCCAAGAAGGAACGACAAAAGAAGGCCGAGAAGAAGCTCGAAATCCCAGAGGAAGAGGAGGACGATAGTGATCTTGAGGATGCTCTGAGGCAGGGTGAATTAAGTGAAGATGAAGATGAGGAGGAGACTGTTAAGATCAAGAGTTTCAAGAAGAAGGATGATGGTGCCGATTTAAGGAATGGGCCCGTTAAGGAACTAGTCTTTTCCGATTCGGAGGAGGACGAGGATGTCGGAGATGAGAATGAGGAGTTACCTGCTGGGCTACATACCTTTGATCTGGATGAGGCACCCGGGTCGGACGATGAGGAGATGGACGACGAGTTTGATGTAGGAAGTGAGGATGATGAAGAGATGGAGGAGGATGATGAGGTCGACTCTGCATTCGCTTCGTCCAACGAGGGCGAAGATGAGGGCGATATCGACATGGACGACGAGATGGAGGATGAAGATGAAGATGGAGATATCCAGACCAACTTGGAAGACGACTTGACCAATGAAGGATTCACCCTACCTGCCGTCGACGGCATCGAGGAGGAACATGAGCACGGAACAAGTCTTCGAGATGTCGAGACCAGGATGAGGTGGTTAGTAGGAGTTTGTGTCGGAAAGGAAGAACGTACATCGCAAGGTGTTCCCGGACAGTATGTCTCTCACCCGTGTCATGTAACCCAGCTAACAGGCAGCTCCCGATCAGACCACTTGCTACAGCTCGAACATGATATCGCAACATACTTCGGCTACAACCATTTCCTAGTCAACAAGTTGATGCGACTCTTCTCTGTTGACGAAGCCCTTGCTTTCTTCGAGTCCAACGAGTCCCCACGACCAGTAACAATCCGAGCCAACACTCTACGAACCCGTCGTCGTGATCTTGCCCAAGCCCTCATTGCCCGTGGTGTCCAATTGGAGCCTATTGGAAAATGGTCAAAGACCGGTCTTCAAGTATTCGAATCAACAGTCCCAGTCGGAGCTACACCCGAATACCTAGCTGGTCACTACATGCTCCAAGCAGCTTCTTCTTTCCTACCCGTCATCGCCCTTGCTCCTCAGCCCAATGAACGAGTTCTCGATATGGCCTCGGCTCCAGGTGGAAAGACGACGTATATCTCGGCTTTACTACAAAACACTGGATTGGTTTTCGCCAACGATTCAAACAAACTCAGGACAAAGAGTTTGACCGCCAACGTTCATCGAATGGGATGCAAGAATGTCGTCGTTTGCAATTACGATGCGAGAGAATTCCCAAGGGTCATGGGTGGATTTGACAGGGTTTTGCTTGATGCCCCATGTTCCGGAACTGGAGTTATCAGTAAAGACGCCAGTGTCAAGGTCAACAAGGTGTGTTTTTCTTGCTTCTCCTTCCTTCCCTTGACAACCCGCAATACAAAGCAACCCTCAACTGACATTCAGACCGAGAGGGATTTCCAGCTACTTGCTCAACTTCAAAAACAGCTCATTCTATGCGCTATCGATTCATGTAACCCAAATTCCGCTACTGGCGGTTACGTAGTCTACTCGACCTGTTCCATCACAGTCGATGAAGATGAGGCTGTCGTGGATTACGCATTGAAGAAACGACCTCACGTCAAGCTAGTCTCGACAGGTCTTGAATTCGGTGTTGAAGGATTCAAGTCATTCGAGGGTAAACAATTCCATGACAGTCTGAACCTCACCCGAAGAGTAGGTCTCCCAAACTTCGCAAAGAGCGGAACTGATGATAGTACTATCCCCATAAACATAACATGGATGGTTTCTTCGTCGCCAAGTTCAAGGTTGAAAAGCGAAAGAAGCCAGTTGCAATGACCAAGGAAGAGGAGGAAGCACCCCAGATGAAGCTCAACGATGATGGCGAGTTGGTCGAGGAGAAACGTACAGCATTCAACGACGAGGAAGATGAGGATATCATCAAGCGTACGTGTTCTTGTTTTCGACGTCGAGCAGCGCTAACTATCACAGAGGGAAAGAGAAAGCATCTGCTCAAGACAAAGGGTATCAAGCTCGCTCCCAAATCTGAGAAAGCCGCAAAATCTGGGAAATCTAAATCCAAGAAGTAACTCCTGTCTCCGTTCTTCTCATCGCAATCTTCTGTACATTTGCATGCATCTTACTGTCACATTACTATGCGCGCTTGATATCCTCAGCATACCTCTTCCACCAAGCACCAAACGCCTCACTCTCCCCTACGTCTACCCCTATCTCCTTTAGTTTCTTGGTACCAAGCTGAGAATTCTCTGGACGTTGAGCTGCAGCTTGGCCGGTCGCTGGTTGAGTATTGGCTACGACGTGATCAATAGGCAATCCAAGGTGTTTGGCAATGATGAGAGTCATGTCGTATTTAGTCATTGGTGCCGCTGGGGTCGAGTAATGAAGTATAGGTGGGAGAGTTGGTAATTCTGACATCAGCGGTGCTGGGGTTGGTGGGGACATACGTGTGAGATCGTAAATCACCCTTCCTACATCCTCTACATTGGTGGGGAAACGGACTTGGACGTGATCCATCTTATATTCTTTCCCAGACTGATCCTGGATTACTGTTGATCAGCTCCACCTGATTGTGACTACAAGGAGGAGGGAAATTACCATCAACAAGGACATTCACCGCAGATTCAGCATTATAGGTAGCTCGACCGAATCTCACATCAGCTACTCAACTGTATTGTTATTCCCCATTAGCTTACAGAAGTGGGACTCTCAAAACGGTCACTTTAGCCCCTTGATCCCTCTCCTTCAACACTGCGATCTCTCCATCCCGTTTCTGACGTCCATACATCTGTAATGGATCCGGCTCATCATCTACTTCATACGGTGGCCTGAGATCAGCTTTTCTCGGTTTCGTGAAGGCGAAGACGAAGAAGCGTACTTCTTGCCATTGAAAACGTAGTCTGTTGAAATGTATATCAAGGTGAAATCGTGTTCTTTGGCTAGGGATGCGAGATGGGCTGGAACTTGGACATTGATCTGATGTCAGCCTCCAATCTTGAAACGTATTTGGCGATGGGTATATACCTGTGCAGCCTTCTCCGGATCCGCTTCAGCTACATCAGGTCTCCTCTCCGCTGCGCCTTTTTATTAGCTGAGCTCCTATTCTGCCTTACAATGTACAACGGCTATACCTTCAGCTTACTTCCCATTCCCAAGAGTAGGAGACATACCTTTAACACTATGTGTCTGGAAGAATCCAGCGACAGCTTCCTTATCCATTAGATCCAATTTAGTGTAAGCAGGAACGACAGCTGCTCTGGTCAAAGCTAGCGGCGTAACTATCATTAGCCCTGACCTGAATTGGAATATACCATTTTTGACATGTTTTGAAACTAGATGCTCAACTACTGCTCGACCAAGGAGACCACTTGCTCCTGACCAGTCAGCTCCGACATGCGAATGAGAGTTATAGCACACCTGTAACGACTGTAATGCTATCGTCTTGCTTTGACATAATGTGACAATCAATAAATAAGAAGAAAGAAAGAACTGATTTCGAAAGATCGACCTCCACCTGACTTGCGGGGATTGTGTCAGAGTGGGGGAGTTAGATCGCCCCTTTATCTGTAAATGGGTACTACACCTGTGGGGAGATTAGGCGAAAGAGAAAGGATAGAGATCAGGAATCCTGATCCTTGCGTACACGTTTCACTGTAGAATTCATGACCCTCAGCCATATCACACTACTATCCCACCGGCGTTTTCAAGGCGAGAACGTCACTTTATTTCTTATCATCCTTTACCAGCAGCCGTCGGCCTTTTTGTTTTCCGAGCAGTATCACAAACCGACTTTTACTGCATAGCCACATCCACTCAGCATGTAGGTCAAAATGGATGCATGCATACGTTGAAAGAGAATACACTTTAGGATAGTCACATGGAACGGCTAAACTGGTAAACGCAGGACGTATATCAACTGTTCCATACCTTTTCGAACATTGACTGACAATATCAGACACCATGGTCCTAACAAGCGTATGGATTAGCTCATCAGAAACATACTCGGAACGAAAGATCGAGTCCAGCTTGACTGTTGTCCAATTGAAAGTGAGCTTGTAGCGTGGGTAACACGCTGATAGAAGGATAAATTGACGCCAATTACTGGTATTCAACCTCAATTCCAGAAAATCTCCATACGTCCCTCGAGCGAGTCGCAGGAAGTCATCGCCCGCTTGGAGAATGAGAATCAGACGTTAGAATCATATGGACTGAGAGAATGGAACTGCATTCATGTAAGTCGATCACTAGCTTACGGTGTGAAAGAGGATGAGCTGATTGAAGGTGGACAATACAGATCCCACAGCTCGACCCGGGGAGTACAATGATCTATCCGCCGTTGAAAAATTCGAACTCACTCCCGAAGAATACGAGTCGAGACGCGATACAGTCTTGTCGCATTTGAAAGCCCATAAATTAGGAAGATTCGCCGAAACACCTACCAACCTAACTACACCTCCTCCTGCGGCTGTGCCATCAAATATCAAGATAGGCGAGAGATGTGAAGTACAGAGTGGAGATGGAACAATTGATCGACGTGGAACTATACGATTCGTGGGAGAAGCATCGATGGGTAAAGGTGGAATATGGGTGGGTGTGGAAATGGATGAACCGACTGGCAAAGGAGATGGGAGTGTGGAGGGGGTTAGGTATTTCACATGTCTGCCTAAACATGCTGTCTTTGTTAGGGCGGATAAGGTCACGGTTGGAGATTTCCCGGAAGAGGATTTGATGGCGGATGATGACGATGAGATATGAGGAGTCACGATTTACATAAAGTGGATTGGATTGGAATGCGGGAGATTTGCAGTATACAACCCTTTGATGACGATGATGATGTTTCCACTTGCTTGATCTATATACAAATCTGATGTCGTTCTACTCCTCTCAATCTCCAATTTCCTCACTCACAACAGTGGCTTGGAAGGCGCGCTCCTGGTAGTGGTTTTCGGCATCGCCTCCTCTTCCTCACTCTCATATTCCATCCCATCCCCCATCCCCTCATCCTCGTCCGCTTCGGGAGTCTGGACAACGAAGCTCTCGGGCGAGGATCCACCGTCGGAATCATCAACCCATAAAGCCTTGCCAGCTTTCAAAGCTGGCAAAACAACCTATCATCAACTCAACCCGGTATCACCAGCGTGAACTCGAATCGAACTCACATTATGGAAAATGTCATGGAGATCATTACCGTTGATAATTTCCTTGTCCTGGGCCTTCTTTCCCTTTCTTCCATTACTGACCCTCTTGACCCCTTCGGCCGCCATCTCGATACTCAATTCGTACCAATCGCACCTTTTAATCGACTCGAACTGTTTTAGCATCAACCTCTGTACCACCTCCTTTCCATACGGTGCTATCATGGATGCGTAATCGATAGGGGAAGGAAGAGGCGCTGGAGCGTTTCTGCCTCGAACGTTTTTCGGAGTGGTAAGCGGTTTCTGAACAGGTGGCTTAGGACTTGGCTTGGATGCAGCGACTTCGAGCTTCTTGATCTTTTCAATCTTCTCGGAAGACTTGGACGTTCGAGGTTTCTTCGACGGAGACGCCATGTCGGCGAGAAGGAGTCCGGCGAGACCACCTTCGGATTCGGCAGCGAGGTTGGAATCGTAATCGGCTGCTCGCTTCAAGTCGAGGTTCTTGACTGATCGAGGAGCTGGGGTTCGGGTCTTGGGGTTTGGGCTTTGGGAGTTGTCGTCCTCATCATCATCGCCCTGGCTTGACCTCTCTTCGTCATTGTCCTCGGGAATTTCGTTTTCGATATCCATCGCACCGGATAGCTGCGATTCGGGTTCCGGCTCTGCCGACTTGGTGTCTTCATCTTCCTCAGCCGCGTTCATTACGATGTCGGCAGGACTGTTGGGATTTGGTGTTGGCGATTGATTTACATTGGTCTTGGCGAGAGCGGTGGGGCTACTGGACATACCCTTTGTCTCGAAGTCTTCAAGAGCATCGACGAGTGCGCCATCAAACTCGGTACCGAATTCGTCTTCATCATCGTCGGCTGGTACAGGTTTCTTGAAGATCTCGTTCTTTGCGCTTATCGCAGCTTTTCGTGTGGAAGCGGATCTGATTTGAGTTGACGACTTGGTGGAGTCGTTGGAAGAAGGAAGTTTAGAACTATCACCTTTCTTCCCCTTGATTGGTTTAGGTATAGATTTGGCAGCGACTTTAGCCTTCTCTTCCTCGGAATCGTAATCGCTTTCTGTTTCATGCCCACTCGACTTGGACTTGGGCCTAGGAGATGGAACAGATTTGACCTCGTGAGAAAGCTTGGATTTGGGTGCAGGTTTGGAGGAAGGAGGAGAAGATTGATTTCCCTTCTTCGGGGCAGTGGGTTTAGGGGGTGCTTTGGACTTGGTAGTAGTTGGTTTCGACTTGATTTTCGAAGGAGCAGGGGGAGTATCGTCGCACTCTTCAAGGAGTTTCCCGGATAACGACTCTTCATTCTCGTCATCATTACCTTCATCGGGAGTGGGGGAAGGTTCTTTTTTGGGGGCAGGAACGACCTTCCCTCGTGGTTTCCCGTAAGTCGTAGCTTTGGCAGGTGGTGCTCGCGCCATTGTCCTGACTGTCAATTTACTTCGAAGCCATAGAGAAAGCTTACTATTGATTGGGTTGTTTTGCGAGAAGTGAAAGAGTAGTAGAGTAGGAAGAAAAGAAAAGAAGTCAGTCACCTAGATACTCATAACCCTGTTCCTGATATACACACAGATTGACGCACGGACGTTCTACATACACGCAATCTTCTGGTTTCATAGTTAGGGCGGGTAGTCAAGGTGTGAATGAAAGGGGCGATATAGGCTGCATCGCCTTTCCACCATTCAGTGCATCTCCCACCAGCATCCATTCCTGTCATACTACATTCACATACCTCGCCACCCATTATGCCTAGAGTCATTCAGGCTGGGAGGAAGGGCCGTAACTCCACTGCTAAACCAGTTTTGCTCAAGCCATACGATCGACCCAGTACGCCATACGCTTTCGACGAAGTATCAACCTCCTCCTACCAAGTCGAGGAGGTCAAGCCGAAAGATGATCTCAGAACCGGGTCAAAGGCAAAGGCGAAGGCGACAGGGAAGGGGGACTACAATAAACTCCACCTCGTTTCTCTGATCATCAAAGTAAGCCCCTTTTTCACATCTCTCGTCAGCGACTACAGCTGATGACCAGTCGACCGATCCGGACTGGGACAATCTATCGAAATCAGTAGGAAAGACCGCCACGCGTAAGTATACGCAAACGCAAAGCCGACCAATACTGGGCTGACGAGAAGAATGTCGAGATACCTGGCGAAAGACCATTTGTCCCGCTTTACTCTCCGGGAAAAGCTGGTCAGGGTCAGGACCTGGTTGGGATGAGGGAATGAAGATTAATGCTGTACTTGAAGTCGTTAGCGTGCGTATACCGCTACAAGCATTCGTTGAGGACTGACGGTAGTCTTCCAAACCTGATTGGGCTGTTCTTGGGAATATCATGGGTGGGAAGACTGCGACTCGTCAGTTCCCGGTCAATCTGCAGTGGGAAGGCCTGAGCTGATGTTCAGAGGTCAAGGACGTTTGGCGAAAGGTCATCTTTCCGAGGTTGAAGAAAGGGATGTCTATCGAGTAGCGTAGATTGACAATTGGAAGTTCTTGGCAAAGGCAATAAGGTGTTTAGTAGCAATGATTGACATGAGTAGATGCATGCTGTACTATACAATACACCTCGACTGGCATTGACCTATACAGAGTACCTGCCTTGGGCTGCACCTCCACGATCGGCGTTCTGATAATCAGTTTCACTCAAGCACTATCGGCGACGACTTACATCCAGAGCCAACATGGAAGCTTCGACCAAATTCCTTCTGATCTCATCAATAGCAGCCCTGACTTTTCTCTCATCATTCGACTCCAACAACAAATGTAATTTCGGTTCCCCAGAGATAGGTGGATCCTCTCCAGGAGGATAGTAAACACCTCGCATTGTGATCGAAGCCCCCGAGATTTCAGACAACATTGTCATTTGTTCTTTATTTGTTGCTTTCCATCTAGCTTTCTGTGGATAATCGTTGATTGGGAAAATGGCATGATAATCCGTAGCATCTGGATCCTTTGGTTTGGAAGAGAAAGAGAATGAAGAAGCGACAGCGGCGGACATTGGTTGATTCTTCATTCCAAGATCGATTGCTTGTTGTAGTCTTGCAATGACCTTTTGGAGATTGGCAGCATCGACATTACGTCCTTCGGCTCTAGCTTTCTTGAGTGCGTCGAGAGTTTGTTGAGGTAATTGAGTCATTGTACCAGAACTACTACTACTGGTCTTGCCGGTACCAGTACCATATAATGCTGGATTGATTGCTTTATCCGGAGCTGGGCCTTTGATAATATCAACCTTGATCTCTGTAAAGGTATAATCGGCTTCTCCACGTGCTTGGGCGGTGTCGGGCGGTTTGTACTCGTTCGTCTTGGCTTTGTAAGGTATGACAGCACCTTCCCGGGACGATAGCGAGAGTGCTTCCGAAGTATCGCCATAAGTGGCCTTTTCGGCGTTCCTACTATCTTCTCGTTTCTTGTCGAATCGTTCAAGACCCTTTCCTGCGAATCCACCATTACTGGCTTTTGCTTTTCCAGATTTGATCTTTTCAAGGAAACCTAATCATCAGCAATGCTCAAGCTAAGGATGACTCACCATCAGACATGTTCTTGAGCTCATCGGGAATAAAGGCACCACTAGCTTGCATTGCTCGAAGAATATCGACGGCAAGCTTGTCTTGTTCGGGAGTGATGAATGTGATACAGGTACCTTTATTTCCTGCTCGACCCGTACGTCCAGCTCGATGAACGTAATCTTCCATATGATTAGGTGCATCGTAATTCTGTAATCAGCGATTTCTTCACGACACGCGCCGAAGACTTACGATGACGAGCTTCAACTGAGGGACATCAAGCCCACGAGCAGCGACAGAGGTAGCGACGATCGTAGGTACATCACCCCTCTTGAAATTCGTAATGGCCTCATCTCGATCTACCTGCTCTTTTCCACCATGCAGGGAAGAACAGACGTAACCCCTCGTCAATAGTTCCCTGAACAAATCATCGGCTCCATCTTGCCTCTCAACAAAGATAAGCGTTCTGAACTCGTCCTCCTCCCCGATATTTGCTTGATGGTATTCACCAAGAAGTTGTAGTAATCGAGTGAACTTGGAATCGTTGTCCCTGATCTCTACCCGCTGATCGATTTCTGCCGCTACCACTGATCTACCACCAACAGTGATCTCCAGTGGTTTCTGCAAGATCTTCCTAGCGAGAGATTCCATGGTTTTCGGGAATGTGGCCGAGAAAAGTACTTTTTGCGCGTCCGGTCGAATATTGGTAACGATCTTCATTACTTGAGGTTCGAAACCCATATCAAACATTCGATCGGCTTCATCTCTAGTCCATCAGCTCTGACTCTGTCATGGGAAATGGACAATGACTTACAGGACAAGATAAGTGACTCTTCTAACGTTTGTCACTCGACCATTGTTTGCAGTGAGCAAATCGATCATTCGTCCAGGTGTGCAAATAACGATATCGGCTCCCTTTTTCATTTCGGCAATGTCTTCCGAGATGGACACACCGCCGACACAACATGCGACTCTGAATCCAAGAGCTTTCGTGAATCCCTTGATTTCAGAATAAATCTGCATAGCGAGTTCTCGAGTTGGCGCCATGACTAGTCCAATTGGACCTTCGAGACCAGCGGAAGGACGTTGATCTTTGACGTGACGGAACATGGGAAGGAGGTAGGCGATTGTTTTACCAGATCCAGTTCTGGCA
>Ga0265797_10011786_pt1 | contig 10877 bp, 6 predicted proteins | sample P2T30metagenome_FD_192433 | JGI IMG/M metagenome (GOLD analysis project Ga0265797, IMG submission 192433) | Plant litter microbial communities from East Loma Ridge, Irvine, California - P2 T30 | ecosystem: Environmental > Terrestrial > Plant litter > Unclassified | place: USA: California... | reverse complement strand
AGATCTCGCGCCTCCAGACCATTCTCGAAGATATGAGGAGGGCAGAGCAGATGTTGAGGGAAGAGAAAAGGAAGACCGATAGCCACAACGCACAGCTAGAGACCAACGCCGAGTGCCTGACAACAAGCGTTCAGGTAGCTCTGAAAGCCTACCAAGACAGCGTTAAGCCTTCCACCTCAGGCCAGAAGCGAGGCGCCGACCAAATCGAAACGTAAGAGCGCCTGTTCCCTACTTCGCTCTCTTGCTGATCGGTACTCCAGTCCCGGACCGCCAAACAATGAGATCATTCGCCACAAAAAGCCCAAGAAAGACAAGGTGGGCTGCACTCAGTGCATCACTCACGGTTGGGATTGTGACGGTAGCTCTCAGTGCGAGAACTGCGTTCTCCGCAACAAACGCAGCAAGTGCAAGCGCATCATGTCCCGCTACTATAAGGCCAACACCTATTCCAACCACTCTTGCACGTTCGCACACGAAGGCGACGGCTACACCATACTCGTACAGTTCACACGCCTACTCAAGAATGACGATACGGGTCCATCACCAGTGGAGACGAAGGCGAAGGAGGACAAGAAAGCGAGGGACGCAGCGATGAAGGACACAAAGGAGGACACAAGCTTGACTGATGGCTTGTTTGATCGCTTGGGCAGAAAAGACGATGGCAGCGACGATGGCGGTGCAGCTCCGGCTCCGGTTTGAGACGAACATGTGGTAAGGTCTTGCACAGCAAAAAGGCCGACCTTCCTGCTCATGTAGCTAGAAGGTATATATAACGTGCAACATTAGGGAGCCAATCTGCGCTTGCGACTTCATCCAACATGTCGACATCACAAGCCGATATAGGGGGTGCAGAGTGCAGAGTTGATGCTTGACAACAGAGCGGTGCGTCTCTAGTTGATGGTTTTTGTACGAGTCATAGCTACCTGTACATCATATCAAGAACAGACAAGCTCCACTTCGGACAGGCTCTTTGCATTTCGATTTCGAAACTAAGATAACAAACTTCTACGGCTGGTGCTGCCTTCGTTCTCCGATCATGTAACACCTTCACAAAGAACAGCTCCGAGTCAATCCTTCATGCCTTCGTATTGCTGTATGTTCCTCCAACTGAAATGCCATTGCCAGGGACGAGGCTTGACCAGAACCGCGAAAGTTTCTAATTAGCAGTCGCGGGTCCAAAACGTGCAGGCTTGCGCTCGATCATACAAAACTCGGAAGCACCATTTCCAAACGCCCCGCACGGCGCTTGGCTGACATTCACCATCACCAGCCTTGCCGAAGCTCGGACGCCCAGCCACCTTCCGACGTTAGTGCGGTGCTGAGTAAGCCCACGGTAGCGCCCGCGGCACAGCGAATACTTGAACCTCTCACCTGCTCACTCACGATCGCTTTCCCTCTCCACATTTCGAAAGGTAGACCGTGGCTGTGAGTTTACCGCACGGGTTATCAATCTTTCTCGAGCGGTCCGTAGCGCTGTGTGTTTCCGGCTCCGATCCCAGGGCCATCTATGCTGGCAACCCACGTTCGTGCTCAATTCAAAAGCGCGCGCGCAACGAGATGGCAAGCCTAACACCCGCGTCACCTGTCATACTCCCGATCTCTGGTATGAAGGGCTCCGAACGAGATGGCTCCATCGGTCCCGCAAGCAGGGCTCAATTGAATGTCAGCCTCGTGAGGAGTGCGCCGCTGTTTAGTGCGTAGATGGCTGACCGCCCATCCCGTACATAAGTTTCGTTGCTACGCGCTTGACGCATGCATGACGCACTATATATGAGTAGGTGCGCTTTCGTCTTCGGGCGAATGAGTACCAGACTGTCAACTTGCGGCTCGTCAGATTGTCGGACCTGATGAGCTGTAGTTGTTACCGTCAATTTTCGTTGAGTGCCTCGCCTTGCGGCGTGGGCTTGAAGAAGATTTCTGCTTTGCGTGTGACATTGAGGATATCCAAATCACGGGTGCGCGATATCTGCCAGGAATGTTTGAGTTACCCGGCCACTTCATGGTAGGAGTGTGTGTACACGAAAACCGCCAGCCTCCTACAATCTAGCCACGAAACCGCTCCGGTCAATCTTGACCAAGTACTCTTTCCCAATATCCTCTACCTTCGTCACGCCCGAGAGTCCCATGCACAGCCTAATCTCATCGCTCAGCAGCTTCAAGCACAGCTCGACACCCTCTTGTCCCTTATAAGCCAGACCCCATAGGACCGGTCTGCCCACCCAAACAAAGTCCGCACCCAGCGCGAGCGCCTTGAACACGTCCGTACCGTGCCGAATGCCACCATCAACGTGCACGGGTATCTTCTTCGACTGCGAGCGCACCGCTTCCGCAACTTCAGGCAAGGCATCGATAGTTGCGAGCGCACCGTTGAGCTGGCGTCCGCCGTGGTTGGAGACAACAATGCCATCGACGCCGTGGTGGCATGCTAGCAGTGCATCTTCGCTGGTCGCAATCCCCTTGACCCACACTTGCATCTCAGGGTAGCACTGCTCCTTTAGCCATGCAATGTCGCGTTCCCAGCACAGCGTGGGATTGGGGGCGTGGGTGTGGAATGTGATGGGGCCTTTTGGCGGCGTGCGCTTTGGTCCGTCTGTCTTGCCGGCTTGATCTGCTTCCGCTGCATTCGCTTTGGTGGAGTCTTCTTCATCGTCGTCCTCATCGCGATTGAAGTTGGCAGCCTTGAGGTGTTTTGGCAGCTTGAACTGGTTCCTGATTTCCAGATTTCGGCGACCGAGAACCGGTGTATCGACTGTCAGGAACACAGCTTTGTACCCAGCTTTCTTCGCTCGCTGGATCAATTTCCTGCTCTTCTCCCGCTCCTCGAACAAATACAGTTGCAGTACGCCAGGATGGCCACCCAACGCGCTCTGTACATCCTCCAGACTTGTTGTGCTGAAACTGCTCAGTCCCATTACCACGCCCATTTTCTTGCATGCGCGCGCTGTCGCAGCCTCGCCATCGTCGTGTGCAAGACATTGCATCGCAGTTGGCGCGACGCCCAAGGGTACGCTGTTATTATACCCGAAGATGTTAACGCTCGTGTCGATGGCAGATATGTCGCGGAGCACACGCGGTCGGATCCGGTACTTCTGGTACGCGGACATATTCTCTTTCAACGTCGAGCCAGAGTCTGCGCCTTCATTGTAGTAATCGCGTGTCTGCTTGTCCATTCGCTCGGCAGCAATCTTCTCCAACTCGTCGATGGTCAAGCAATCAAGGTCGTGGTCAGTAGAGTTCGCCATTGTTGCTGATGTTGAAATGGATGCTACCTTTGCTGCGGTATGAGAAGAGGTGGATAGAAATGCAGACTTGAAGGAGTAGACTGATAAGAGATGAAGGCGGTATTGCCGTCGCGTCGATGCTTTTTGGCGATAACGCGATTTTGAAGATCGGCTATGTCCTCGATGACGACGTCGACGGATGTGGCTTGCCGATCTCAGATCGACATGCCTTTACCATCTCCCATTCGTGCGATGTGGGGTAGCGTGTCCAGACAATGCATCATAATTGTGCTATCCTCCTTCGTGATGGTAGATTTCAACTTCCATTTCCCTCTCTACTCATAACTCTCAGCGCCGCTGCGACTACGACTTCTGTCGCCGACTCTCGATGAAATGCCCCAATTCAAAGAAGCTCTTCTTTTACCTGCGCTCCTGTGGCGTCCGATTGACAGTATGAATGCCGAGATGCGCATCGAAATCGCCAAACTCCAAATTTTCCGCCCAACTCCACGCGAAAGCGCCAATGAACTGCACACCATTCTCCCAGATTGCCTTCAGTCTTTCATTGAGATCTGACTGGTAGTACCAATTACGTGGGCTGTCAAACTCCTGGTCTTGCTTCTCTTTCCTTGCCTCTGCGAACACTGGAAAGCCGAACTTAGTCACTGCGACGGGTGATTTGAGTGTGTTCCAGAGATAGTTCAGGTACGTGCGAAAGTAGGCGGGCGTGAGGTAGACGCACGACTGGCTGCGATATCCAATGTTCCATCCAGTCGTGGTCGTCGTGCTCTGGGTGACGCACTATGGCCGGAGTGGATGGCTTGCGTTGGTTGCGCACGCTGCGACAGTGTCGTTTGGTGGTGGGCTCACCACAGTCGCAGTGTAAGGCTGTGTTGAGAAGAAGTCGGCGGTTCCATTGATATATTCCAGGTCTTTCTCGTCCAGCAGTCCGCAATGGTATAGGTGTACGACTCTGGGTAATTCTGACCGAGGAAAACGGGATTCGCCAAGGTTGCCAACTGGAACGAGTTGAAATGATTTGCAGCATCTACATCCTCGGATTTGCTAGGATCGCGAGGAACACCGAAGTTATCATTGAGTGTTATGGAGAGTTTGCCCGTACCCTGAATGTCCTCGCGGTAGAAATGATAAAGCCTCGCGTGAGCCTTGATGACGGCGTTGCTGGACTTGCCGTTGCGTGCGCCCAGCAATGGCTCATTGAACGACCAGAAGATAGGCACGCGATCAGCGAAATGGGCCATTACGATCTTCCCATAGTTAACAAATGCATCTTCGAAAGAGGCGTTCTTGCACGAGAGTTGGAACCCTGAATCAGTCTATCCAATACCCGTCCCAGGAGCGATGGGAATACTGGAAACATTGCTGTAGAATTCCAACGGTGTCTCTGTGTGGTGGAGCACAGCGGCAAGTATCATGCCCTTCTCTAGGACGAATTCAATGAGGTTGTCGTAGTGTGCGAGACCTTGCTCATTCACCGGAGTACCCGGAAGCACGAACGACAGAATGCGTGTCCAAGGGATAGAGAAGCGATAGTATGCCACGCGCGTTGACGCGATTCGTTCGATGTCTTGCTTGTAAAGATATTAATTATCGTTGGTCACGAAGTCATCCGCGCTTCCTGGCGAGAAGAGGCTAAGCACGTCCATGTGAACCGGCGTCCTTCGTCAGCGATCGCGCCTTCGATTTGGACAGCTGAAGCCGCGTCTCCGAGCATGAAGTCAACTGGAAATGAGTAGCAGTCTCGCGGAGCGTATACTTCAGGAGGTGGTAATACCAATTCACTGCCTGGAACCGGCGTAGAAGGAACCGTGATGAATCAGATGCCTCACGTGAAGTTGACGAGGGGCATAGCGTCCCAGAGTGCGCTCCATGACGCATTGTCGTACTGACTGCCAATATCCGTTGCTGTAGCATTTAATCCAGCCTGTCAATCGCCCCATCTAGTCGTCGAAAGACTGGGTACCAGTTGGCTGAGCGAAGCGTAGGACGGCGCATACGTGGTTGTGGTAGTAGGAGATGGTCGCGATGTGGCAGTGCGCACAGTCTCAGACTGCTAAATTGGCGGAAGAAGTATGGAGGAAGCGCAGTTGCACACGTGTGATTCGTGGAGCATTGCGGCTGTGAAAATGGTTCGCTGAATGGAACGTAGATTTGCTGGTCGAAAGCCACAGTGCCACCTGCTAGAAGAGCTTGAGACTTCGTTTTGCTCCTGGAGTTCACAAGTATTGGCAAAGTCTAAGCGACAAGACATCCTTATTTGTGTCGAACATTGGCTTGGGCTGTGGGACGGCAGTGGCAGTGTGTCGTCATTCGGGTTATTTGTCGGCGCGACGTCAGTAAAGACTGCATTTCCTTGTTGTCAATGTGGGATTTGAAGGCCTGACTCGAGTCAGTTTCTCATCCATACCCAGGATGAGTCGGTGGATGCTAGTTCGAATGTTGTGGGGTAAATGCGGGCCTTCGTACCTTCCAACATCACAACTGCACGTCGCACAATGGCTGCTTATTTTGACTTTATACCTCTGTCGAACAATCATGGGAATACACCTGGAACGTTGTTTTATCGAAGCTTGCTGGGAAGCTCACATCAGAACGGTTAGATTCGACAATGAAAAGGACGAACAGATCTAATACAACACTTCCAACGACACGTGTCGTTTCCCAGATCATCCTAAGTTTCTTCCAACTTTACTCCTACATATCGCGACGCCCATGGACCCTACCAACAGGATCATTCACACATGCGCAGTCGCACCCACAATTTGTCTAAAAATGCTCGCGCCCCTCAATCTCTCTTCTTCTCCTCACAACATTTCGCACCTGCCTTTCTCCCCGAGTTGATCGCTTGAGTGACGGTCTGTGATCGCGGCTTCGGCCAAGAAGCAGACTGATCGCTATTTTGGTGGAGGACTGCTATATCTTCTGGATCACTGGCGGCCTTTACTGATTTGCTGATGACCTCTTCAGGGCCACCCATCCTTCGGTAATTCACAGATGACCTCTGTGAACGCCTTGGAGGAGTGACCGCCTAGGGACTCACTGCATTGATCGACGGCTCGAACAGCCTGACACGATGCAGCCCGACCGCGGGTGCGGACTGATTGCCATATCATACCACTGTTCGTCCACGCGATCAAGGATTCGGGCGGCGCATGTGATGGACCTCACGGACATGACTGTTCGGTTGAACGTCGTGGCGCACTTCTACTCAAGCCAGCATTGCTTCTTGCATGCATTCTGCGGTGCGCCGCATGAGGCTTGGAGTGCGGGCGACTTAGATTCGGGCTACATGTTTGATGAGTAAAACGCATGCCGTCGTTCGCTTACGGTTGCGACTTGGCTGCGGTGTCGGCCGTCGAACAAGTCGTGAACCACTGTCTTTTTCATTGAGAGCTTTGCCTAGCAGGCTGGCCTTGAGGAAGAAGCCTGCGCAGAACTGTTGGCAGACGTCCCTCCCAAACCACATGATGTTCTTCTTCTGATTTGTACACTGCCTTCTCTTGCAAACTGTTCCATGAACTCTCACTTCTTCGTGGCAAGGACTTGTACTGAGGCGAGCAATGCAGATAACGTGTCTCCGCAACACTTACGCATCGAAAGTGCGTCCACAATGTCGACATACCTTTCTGCTCACAACGCTCCGCGCACTTTCTTTTCAACTCATCTTTCACTCATTCTCAGCCCGCTCTCGCAGTCATAAATGACGGCGCCGCCATATTCCCACTCTTTGCACATCCAGCTCGCAGCTCAACCCTCAACCCACTACGACCCATCAAATCATAAACAACATATCCAAGGAGAGCGCCCACCGACTGCACACTAGAATGGGCAAGTTCAAATCCGCCATGCGCTCAATAAGCTACAAGCTCACACCCACGAAGCGCCGCGCCAGCACCCTCTACCCGGCCCCGACCCCAAGCCCTCCAAGCACACCTGAAGACCGCCCAATGTTGCCATCATTCGACTTCGAGCCACTCACACCTTTCGTCACACCCTCCAGATCGCCGCGCGTGCGAAAAAACCCACCCGTCGTCCAACCACACACATCGTCCAAGCGCAAAGCGAACACAGAATGGAAAGCAGGCATGCGCGTAGCCGCCAACGACGTCGCATCACGCATATCATCCCAGCGCAACGGGTACGCAGACATGCAAGAATGGAACGTCGCGACACACGATTCGCGCCTGCAGGCAGCGCAAGCAGATGTAGCCGCCAGCCTCGCGATGCTGGACTTTGAACTCAAGCTGCCCCTGGCCGAACTAGGCGATATTGGCCGCCCGTCTGACACGTATTCGCGGGGGAAGGCGGTGAAGGCGCCGCGTACGTTGTGGACGACGGCGGCGGCGCGGGATGTTGAGGAGCGTGGGACTGGGGTTCAGTCTCCTGCGCTCGTCTCGTCTGAACAAGTCGGTTCACGCGGTTCGGAGACAGGACCGGCACGTACGCTCTCACTCTCCAGCAGCCAGTCGTCTTTTTCGTTCGCATGCCGCGATGCGCGGCGCACGGAGCGCACGTATGCGCAGGCAGTCGAGACGTCGTCGTGTGCTAATTCTGCTAGCTTCACCCCCCAAGATCCAAGCGCCGTGAACACCGTCCCAAGCCCACCACACTCGCCGACGAACTTTCACATACGCGACGGTAAGCACCCGTCGTCCATGAGCGACGAGGAGTTCAACGCGCTGCCTAAATACTCTGATGTTGAAGATGACGACGAGTATGATGAGGTGTATGTGCCAGACTCGGACGTGGGGAGCGTGACGGAGAAGGAATCGGAGGTGAGCGAGGAGTTCGGCGTGCCCAAAGTCGACGAGGTCATGCCAAATGACGCGCCTGGAACGCCTGTAGTCAAGCGTGTGCATGATGGTTCGTATGCAAGTGCGATCAAGGAGATGGAGTTGATCATGGTGGCTGAACGACTAAAGGCAATTCAGGCGTGCGAGACGGTTTGATAGACGACAGGGAGAGAAGATGAGAGTCAGGGAAGAAGCACTTGGAACCAAGGCAGGTATGTAGTGAAGAGCATAGGTCAGTAGGAAATAAAGGTGTTGTCTGTCGTTCGATTTAGCTCAGCTCCACGTTCCGCGCTTTCCGTAGTTGCAAATTACCAACGAAGAACAAAGTTCATGTCTACTTTTCACTCCAGCACTCTTAACATCACACTGCACCAATCATGCCACATGTTTTACTGACAAGAATTTGGTACCCAATTCGAGGGTCCAGCGGGCTGTCGAACTCGGCCCGTCCCGTCACGTGGGAACTGCGTGGCCTGCACGACGCAGCACCCGGTGGGCACAAGAGCGACCACGCGGAAGATGGCGACAGCATTACGTCTGTCGTAGATGAGCGTCACATGGAGGAACGGGAAACAGTAGATCGTGTCGAGGGGTTGGCGAGGAAGACATGCAGGCGCAACGGCGGCCATGCCTCTTCCATGTCTAGCGGCAGATTCAGGAGCGCGAGGCGGGTGCCGAGCCATGCCATCGAGACAGGCATCAGGCACAGCGTCTTCGCAGCGAAGTCCAGGCTTCACCACCACCACAACCATCCAATGTCCCTCCACTGCGCCGTGCCCTCTTCCGCCCATCCCTCAGCACCCTAACCGCCGCTCTCTGCACTGCCCTGCGGCACCGCGCAAATGCTCAAAGTGCTGGGAGGGCGACTCGCCCGGCGGCCGTGGAGATTTCTGTTCCCGGCGGTGCTGCTCTTCCTCTTCGTGTACAGCCTCTCGCGCCGGCGCCCGCACGGCCACGGCCACGGCGTGCAGCAGCCCGTCCACACGGCCAAGACCAAGTCGTACTTCCCGCCGCTCGAGACGAAGAGCGCCAACAGCATCGAGCTCGACTACTGCCAGAACTTCCCCAAGGACCTGCTCGCCGAGGTCCAGGTCGTGCTCAAGGTCTCGTCCAGCGACGGGTCGGCCACCAAGGCGCACCTCGGCACCGTCACCAGCTGCATCACCAACCTCATCATTGTCGGCGACCGCGAGGAGCGCCTGGGCGACCGCACCGTGCTCGACATCCTCGCCGAGCTGCCCAAGAGCTACGAGAGTAACAACCTCGACTTCCAGGCCTACGTCGAGCAGAAGAAGGCGCACACCGAGGGCGAGACGGTGAAAGAATCGCAGCGCAGCTTCAAGCTCGACCGCTTCAAGTACCTGCCCATGGTCGACAAGGCCTACACCGCCAGCCCCAAGGCCAAGTGGTTCGTCTTCCTCGAGTCGGACGTCTACTTCTTCTGGGACACGCTGTTCCGCCTGCTCAGCCAGATGGACCACACGGAGCCGCACTACCTCGGCGCGCCGCACCGGGGCAGCGAGGGGCGCTACTTTGCCTACGGCGGCGCGGGCTTCGTGCTGTCGCAGGGCCTGATGAAGAAGCTGATTCCGCCCAAGACGACGGGTACCACCACTGAGATTGCCCGCGAGAGCCGCATCAGCTACAGGTACGAGGACTGGGTCAAGGAGGAGTCGCGCGGCGACGCCGTCCTCGCATACGCCATCCAGAACGCCACGGGCCACAAGCTGGAAGCCCTGCACCCCACCTTCTCGAGCGACCAGCTGAAGGACGTGATGACCACGCACGACCGCTGGTGCGTGCCGCTGCTCTCGCTGCACCAGCTCAAGCCCGAGCAGATGGAGAACCTGTGGAAGTGGGAGCGCACGCGGCCGTACAACAAAGTGAGACGCCTCCTCTCCTCTTTTACCACTTTCTATACTAACTACCTCCAGTACCCCTTCACATACTCCTCCCTCCTCTCCTACACCCACTCCTTCCTCGCCCAAGGCCCCTCCCGCGAATGGTGGGACAACCTCTCCACCGCCCCCGTGCCCAACGACCGCCCCGCCCACCGCAACGCCGGCTCCTGCGGCTCAGAGTGCGCCGCTGACCCCGCGTGCCTGCAATGGAGCTACGCACAGACGGTATGTCGGCACGCAGACTACATCAAGCTGGGGAACTCGGTGGACCGCGAGAACGGCGGCCAGGGCGACATGTCGAGTGGCTGGGATACGGGCACACTGAGGGGATTGGGGTTCGGCGTTGAGGGGAAGAATGGCGAGCGCGAGTTTTATGCGGGGTGTGAGAGGGCGACGTGGTTGAGTCCGACGGTGGGTTGAAGCGAGGACAACTAGCTGCAACCATTTTGGGTATGGGAAGCACCGTGGACGGCTGTTGCATATTGGGACGAGGCGTTGAGGCGATCTTTTGCATGGCGTTTTTCTTTTTGGGTACTTCACTGCGGAAGAGGATTGGACTTTGGATACGACGGCTCTGTTGTGTAGGGCGAGAGGATAAACCAAGTGTTGATACGAGTAGAAGGGTGGAATCTTACGTCGACTGCATAGCGTATACTATTCAAGATATCCACGCGCACCACATCTTACTAGCGATGTAGCGAGTCAGTGGGCAGAAATGCAGTCAAGTACGAGCGGCCATAGCGCCCGTTGGAGCATACGGTGCGATATCGCAAAGACGTTGAATATTTTCAGGCTAGCTAGAAGCTGACAATGGCATGCCATGCATATATGGCGCGTGCAGATGGGGATGGCGAGATGTGAAGGGCTCGATACAAGAAATGCATTTTGGTCGAGGCATAGCATAGATACAAGTATGTAGATAAATGACAATAGTTACTTAA
>Ga0265797_10011785_pt1 | contig 10877 bp, 6 predicted proteins | sample P2T30metagenome_FD_192433 | JGI IMG/M metagenome (GOLD analysis project Ga0265797, IMG submission 192433) | Plant litter microbial communities from East Loma Ridge, Irvine, California - P2 T30 | ecosystem: Environmental > Terrestrial > Plant litter > Unclassified | place: USA: California... | reverse complement strand
TCTACTCACATGGATGCCTCTCGCTACAAACTCGATGAAGATGTCATATATATGCTCGAGGACTGTACTTGGTCGCAAATCTTTGCTACCGACGTCAGAGTACCTAGCTGAGTTAGTAGTTGCATAATTGTTATAGGGGTGATTGCTACTGGGTTGATGTCAGGTCAAGCCGAGAGCTGGTTCAGGCGAGTGAAGAAGGGACTGGAACAATGGACACGGTTCGTTGTAAACACTGACTCTGATATGTGAGCTGAGCATGAGGTCTCTATGAAACACGGAAACGATAAAGGAAGCTCGTCGTGATCAAATCGACTTGTGTAACACCAGGCCACTGGCCGCACTAGGAAAGACTTGAGCGTGAAGGAAGTCACTTATATTAGCCTAATCAGAAGACTCTATAGAAGGAAGTCACCTATAGTAGCCTCATCAGAAGACTCTATAGCTATTGCAGCAAAATCAAGAGTAAGGCTTGTTACAGTACTATACTGTAGTAAATGAAGAAGGTCTATCACTGCTTGAACGCTTTGCTAATGATGCCAGCGTAATATTGCATAGAGGTTTGTAACTTCCGGAGTGTTGTTTGGTCGTGATTCGCAAGCTTGACGATACTTCTGAGGACACGCATAGTGAAATGCTATCTTTCTACCAATCTCTACTGCATCAGGATTAGTAGGTTACGCACTAACTTCTTGATTCGAACGAACCTTTCGAGAGAAAACGAATTCGCAATGAACTTGTCGACATCTTTGAACGAACAGGGCCAGTATGTAACGTTAGACACGAGAGAGTATGACACAGATTCGTATCCCCATATCTCTGCGGAAACCTGTCGTCATCGCTGGTAACGTAAGCGTAGTTCCGGTGACACTGCTATTCGCTGCGTTGATGAAGCTCTTACTTAGTGGGCGCTGGGACATCAACAAAAACATCGGCTGCATGCCATCGCTGCTGAGGTATGTACATTGCTTGCAAGACGGGAAACATGGCGGCCGCCCGAGCCCTTCTTCTGCAAGGTGCTGACCCTCAGCAACCTGGAAAATGGATCGGGAGCAATTCGCTGGATTTGGCATACACCCCAATGCAGATCGCCGAGGACGCTCTGAACATCCCATTGCGCAAACTGCTATTTTTCAATGTTATCCGAAACAATGGCCACTCAGTTCGATGATCTGAGTTTCCAAAGACACCGATCAATGGTGATTGAGTAAGCGACGAAGTCCACGAGGTAGCACTAGTGTGCTTTATGTGGATCCGATCAGGGCCTGGTGGTATCGTGTATGGTAGCCTGTCGATAGAACTGTCCTTACACATTGAAATGTGAAAAATTCCATTGGACAAGACTTGATGTTGCACAAGACTTGATAATCGCGAACAAATAATCTCGGCCAGCTTGGTAGCTAGGCATACGGAGTGTTCTAGAGCAACGTCGGGAGTAATGGGCGCATATGCATTTTTAACAATGGGTGCGTACATGACCTTTTTGCACAACAACGGGTTGTCGAGAGACGCTTGTTCCCCTTCAACGGTTTCGTGCTGCATACATAAAAGCCAAGCTTCGTACTAGATAATCATTAGTATGTTGAACACTCTCCAAGGAGCGATGGGGTACTTACAACCAAGTTGTGGAAGATAACATAGCCACGGTCACGGATCTCTCTAGGACTCACGTGGCGCTTCAGCTCCAAAGCCGCGCTTTTTATGCACCCAGAATGCGACATGGGGCGGAATATGCGATGAGGGATGTGAGATGCGACGAGGGATTTGATATACGACGCGATGTGCAAGATGCGAAACGGTGCGGGATGGCGATTCACCGTGGGATGCTCTGAGATGCGAGATCTGGCAGTCAACAGTGAACTATCCTCCGGCCGAACAGCCAGCGTGAACCGTCTTCGGCTAAACCGCCTCACGAAAATGCCTGGATGGGCACTAACTTCCACCTCAATCCAGAAGATGTACGGGACGGATCGCTTGGAAATGTTTCGAGGACTGTCCTTTCGATGACATTGTTGGCTACTTAGTTTCTTGTCCCTTTGAGAGTGTGCACAAGATGTGAGAGGATCTTTCAAGTCCGACGGCATAGTGATTTCAGATGTTATTAATCAGTGTTCTATCATGATAAATAAACAACACCTAAACTCGGCCCAGATCGTAGAATAATAGGTGTACTGGGGAAAATGCGAGATGCCCGTAGGTATCATCCTGAGCTGAGAAGAAAATCAAGTTCCATCTTGTGATTGTTGTGGGACGTGACCGAAGATGTATCGAATGAAGACAATTCGGTCGAGGATGGTCCAATGTTATTCTCCAACGTTACATTTGCATGGTTGACTTCGGCGACCTGATCGTATTGAATCACGTTGTGGCTCATCACATCACTTGCCCATGCAATCAATTGGAATGTCCAGGACCCCATCCGTCTTGAAGACACTGAATTTGGTGATCATTGCTACATATGACACTGACTTTATGCTAGCCAGCACCAGAACACATGAGCACAGGTAAGAAAAGAAGCTATGATGCCGGCTGAGCTCGTACTTTTCGTCAGCACTGATAGTTGTTCGGCTCAGATTGCCTGCCCATCGAATGAACGCAGCGCATCGGGAATTACCCTAGCTAGTGAATGCGTATGTCCCGTCTGTAGGACTAACCGGCATCACTAGACCGCAGGTAAGCCGGGATCGTTCCTCTGCCAGTATTAACCTTAGCCGTGCAAAAGATTTCCACCCTAGCAAGTGGCGTTTTCCACAACCCTGTCGAATCCTCCGAACCAGAATAACTCCAAGCTGCTTTTCCCAGCTTTTGTGGGACAGGAGAGTGTGGAGGAGCATGATCTCTGTCGAGTCTGACTAGCCTCATGCGCTTTGCGCCTTGAAACACATTCGATACGAGACCCTTGCTTGACATCGAGTGCATCACTTCTTGTCTGCTCATCACTTACACTGAGATCAACGTCCAGGCATAAGAGGAGCTGACCGAGCACTACCGAGATTCAGGTAAGCGGTGATGTCCAAGCTTAACAAGTCCCACGAAGAGGACCGATGAATACCGCCCTTCTACTCAGAGCTTTCCGCTTGATTGCCCGACTACAGTGACGAACTAAAACGAGAGGGCTAGCCGTCCAGACACAACCTCAAACGATTACGAGGGAGTCAACGACCAATCACCAGAGGCACAATGCTTCAGCGGTGTGTGTGACGGCTGGATTTTTTTGGAGATTGCATGCATGTACCGATCTCGAACGGGCGACCGACGGCCGACGATCATGTGCAAAGTCACAAAAGCGAGGTTGATCGATAGATCATCAATAAAGTACGGCCTAGGGTCTAGCCCCTGTTGAAGGGTCACCGGAAAGGACCCTCCGATGTGATTGCGGCGTTCACAACGCATAAAAATTGCCTGGCACCGACAGCACTTGTCCGTTCGTGGTCACTTGGCAGCATCGAGACTCTTCCATTATCAGGGAATTCACCGTGTCTGACCCAAACACTATTGGTTCTGCTTTGAACCACTACTGTATGGAGGTTCATTGTAGCTGAGCAGGACTTTGCTTGTGGAACGCGTTCCGTCCAAGCATCAACCGGCAACACACCTATGGTCCTTTCATAGTCATGCGATCGTGCTAAGCTCAATGGGCGGCTTCGTGTATGGCGCTTGAATCACCAGCATCCTTTTCGGACGAGTAGATATGGGCATGCAGCTGACTGCCTATTAGGCGCCCACTAGATGCATCTAGGGAAGCCTACTAGCTTTGACATTGGTGGAGATTGCAGGGTACGCTGCACCAAGCGCTATCACGTTATCATCTAGGCCCACAACCCAGACGGAAGGATGTTACGCACTACAGACCTTACGGATTTCGAAGCGTCGCCACGAAAAACGAGGCGGTCGGAGCTCATTGATCCTGGTAACAACGAAATTTGCTCCCTTGTCACATGTTTCCCGAGATAGATACCGGCCGCACGAAGCTCCAGATGCTCGCTTGGCAAGCGAAGTACATGACTGAGTGGCACGAACGAGGGGCCGACCCATACCGTTGCAAGTCTCATGAACATTAGCCCGCTTGGCGAGCGCGTACAGACGATCGTTGTTGCAAAGAATCAGTCTCAGTCGCATTTGCTCTCGCCTGTTAAATCTTGAATGGTACGATCGTAAGCAGGAGTGCCTTGGTGCGAAGGATCGACAAGGGTTATAAGTAGTCACTCAATCGTTTTCATCGTCTCTCACAATCGAATATCTCCATCATTAACAATCGTTCCTCGAGAGCTTGTTAGCGTTGTGCTCGCAGTCGAAAGTGTGCTCAGGACCCTCTCAAGCAAGCCAATTCCAGCCAAAGGTGCTAAGAAAGTGCTATTACCTCAACATCCCAAGCTTCGCTCAAAGGTATGTAAGAGGTCAGCTTAAACCCGAAAAGAACATGTCAAGCAGTGCATGTAGGTGACTCAGGAGCAGACCTCGCAAGCGCACTCACGGCTACTCTAATGCAAATAACACCAATATTGCAGCCACATCTATAAACGCTTTGACATTGCAAATCAAGCCGTCCAGATGGAGGAACATCGCCAATGAAGGGCCCCATTCCTTTGCATCCTCAATCTACGTAGTTCACTGCGAGGACCCAGCAAATGAATACTCGTGCGTTGGAAGAAGCCACAAATCCCCTTCTCATCTCTGTTGACGCAGTGCCGGATGGATCACTTGGCTTGTATCTTATCGGACCTGCGCTAGATCATCTATATATCTGTTCAATGGGCTCCTAACTACAATAGAACGATCGCATACACCTTTGCAATCATCAGGCTGTCCTCATCCTTCCCTCACTCTCGTGTCACCGACACTTAAGTTCACCGCATCCGTGACAACATTGATTTACAACGCCGACCGCAACTAGAAGCCTGCCGACCTGCGCGGCCCAAAATTCCGGCCTTTCGATGGCACGAGTGATCCTAAGGCCAGCATGATTCCTGCTGTCCTCGCCGAGAGCCTGCTCGTGCGCAATCAGTAACTCCCATCACAACCAGAGTTCCAAGATGTACGGTTTGAACTCACAAATTCAATTACCTTACTCATCCTTAGCCTCATATGGCAGACAAACAAGGATCAGGATGGTTCCCCACTAGGAAATCCAGGAGTGTTTGCTACTCCCGGGGAGGACCAACTTACCCTTTCCCAGGGGAATCCAGGGGAAGTGAGGCCGAAGACGACACCACAGACGTTTTTCGATTCCTGGAAGCGGAAATCATCGAGGAAAGTCCTGAGGAGGAGTCCGACAGTGACTCAGACGAGGAAACGTCTTCCGGAGAAAATGAAGGACTCACGGCCGAAGAACGGTTAGGCGGAAGGACGTTGGGACAGCTGGCAGAAAACGATGTCATTCGACGAGTCCTACAGCTGGTGGTTCGAAAAGGATTCATGGTATTCCCTTATCATGAGGAACGGCAGTACGTCAACGAAGACAAGCTCTGCGATCTGTATGACGAGATCCGCCAGGCCGCAAGCAGTTTACCTGCGGTTCCGGGATCAACGAACTATGCACGGATCGTCCAGGAACGACCACCGGTGGGAAGTCATTTCACTAGGCGAGGAGGGTACACGACCCCCGAGGGAGTCGTGGTCTGCCACACCTTGCGGAACAAAGTGAAGGACTTGCGGGACAAATTCGCAGCTGAAGCACGGTTGCAACGGGAAAGAGCTGGAATACGGTTCCAGATCCCGACGATGCTCACGAGAAGCAGCCTCTATCAGCAGGATAGGGCGGCGCAACCTCTCATCGAACGAGAGTATGCACCGGCAGAAAGACCACCGACTCCGAGCCCAAGCCCTCGTCAAACACGTGTAACATCGCGCAGTCACCAACGGGAATTAAACAGTCAACCGCAGGATGCGGGAAACTAGGTGATCCGCCAAAAGAACGACCTTGGACGGATCAACCTGGGTCACAGCGACTTGCAGCAACTCAAGTCCGCTATTCCGACAATTTGATTGTATGGATCCAGATCAGCAACGTGCCTGCCCGAGCTCTGATAGACTCAGGATGCACAGGGAATTTCTTGAGTCCACAGTCTGCCAAAAAGCATGGCACGGTGACAAGAAAGAAAAAAGAGCCTTTTCCGCTCATGGCGATTGACGGAAAACCAGTGACATACAATAGAGGTATGGTCACACACGAAACCAACGAATTACCTCTGCGGCTGGGACGCCACCGAGAGATGCTCCAGTTTGACATCACCGAAGCACCCGGATGTGATGTGGTTCTAGGATTGCCTTGGCTCATGGAATCCAACCCGACGATCAACTGGAAAGAAAGGACTTATCACTACGGAAGTGAAACTCCTACACCGATACCGATGCCTGTAGTGCATACCGCGCTAGACACGGACAACATCATCGCTATGACAGCGAACGAAGCTCTCGAGGTCATCGAGAAACGACCATCGACGATGCAGATACTCTACTGCAAGAAGGTCGCGGAAAGCGTGCCAACCTTGGAAATCCCGAAAGAATACCAGGATTTCAAGGGCTTGTTCGAAATGGAATCCGATCAAGACGCTTTGCCGAAACATCAGCCATGGGACCATGAGATCAAGATACAGACTGGCAAGGAGCCACAGAAACAAGCTGTACGACCCATGTCCGCTGAAAAAGCCGAAATCCTCCGCAAGTACATCGACGATAACTTGCGCAAGGGACTCATTCGACAATCGGAGTCACCTGCAGGATACCCAGTACTGTTCGTTCCAAAAGGGGATCAGTATCGACTGTGTGTCGACTACCGAGGATTGAATGAGATTACAGTCAAGAACAGCTATCCGCTTCCATTGATCCACGAGCTGCAGGACCGTTTGCAGGGAGCTCAGTGGTTCACGGCATTCGATATTCCCGGAGCATACAACCGGATACGAATGAAGGAAGGCGAAGAATGGAAGACGGCATTCCGTACACGTTTCGGACTGTACGAATACTTGGTCATGCCATTCGGGCTTACGAATGCCCCAGCCACTTTCCAGGCATACATCAACAATGTCCTGCGAAAGTATCGTGATGTGTTTGTGGTAGTCTACCTCGACGCCATCTTGGTATACTCCAAAACATACGAGGAACACGTTCAGCATGTGCGTCATGTTCTGACTGCGTTGCGCGATGCAGATCTGCGCATCAAGCCAGAAAAGACGGAGTTCCACAAGCGAGAAGTTAAGTTCCTCGGATACATTGTATCTCGAGACGGACTAAAGATAGATTCAAAGAAGATCGAAGCCATCACGAGTTGGCCGAAACCCACGACGGTAAAGGAAGTTCAATCCTTCCTAGGGTTTGCAAACTTCTACCGCCAGTTTATCAAGGATTACTCCAAGATTGCTGCACCACTGACGAACTTGACTAAAAAGGATCAAGCGTTCGAATGGACTCTCGAAGCCGAGGGGGCGTTTCAGGAATTGAAGACGCGCTTCTCCACCGAGCCCATTCTGGTTATCTTCGACCCGAAGAGACCAGTCACGGTAGAAACGGATGCGTCTGATAAAGCCATCGGAGCATGCCTTAGCCAACCAGACGACCAGAAGAAGTTGAGACCGGTGGCATACCTATCTCGGAAGATGGCGCCGGCAGAACTCAACTATGAGATTCATGACAAGGAACTCTTGGCCATTGTCGAAGCTTTTCGACACTGGAGAGTCTACCTTGAGGGCCATGCCCAGGAGATCAGTGTGATCTCCGATCACAAGAATCTCACGACCTTCCTAACGACTAAAGTCTTGGAACGCCGACTAGCGCGATGGTACCAAGACCTCGCTACGTTCAAGTTCAAGATCTATTACAGGAAAGGATCAGACAACGCGCGCGCCGACGCGATGAGTCGACGCGAGGATTACATGAAGGGAGAACAGAAGCCTGGAGTGCAGGTTATGGTTCAAAACTCCGACGGAACCCTTCAGATCAACAAAATCGCGGCCACCTCTGGCATCAGCAACGATCAGCTGATACGGGAAATTAAAGAAGCAATTCCACGGGATAGCTTTGCCAAAACAGTCATGGCATCCCTGGAAGAACACCCCAGCTTCGAAATGGACGATGGACTCCTCTACTTCGAAGGATTAGTTTACGTACCCAGCAAAGTACGAGAACTAGTGATGCAACGCTATCACGATGGACCAATGATGGGCCATCCTGGAGTCGCGAAAATGCTTCAAACCCTGGGCGCAGGATATTTTTTCCCGAAGATGAGAACCGCGATCGAAGACTTCAGACGCAGGTGCACGATCTGCAGACGAAGCAAGCATGACCGACATGCACCGTATGGACTCTTGCAGCCGCTGCAAGTTCCTACGAAGCCATGGCAGGCGATAGCAATGGACTTCATCGTCAAGCTACCTCCATCGGCTGACCCGGTGACTAAAGAATCCTACGACGGGATCATGGTAGTCACCGACCGCTTCACCAAGTTCGGCCGGTTCATTCCGTACCGCGAAACTTGGACAGCGACAGAATTGGCACACGTCTTCGTAAAAAACGTGGTGGCTAATCATGGGATGCCTGAACAACTGGTCTCCGACCGAGACAAGCTGTTCACATCAAACTTCTGGACGGCATTGATGCAACATCTGGGTGTCAAGCACAAAATGAGCACATCATACCATCCGCAAACTGACGGACAAACAGAGCGACTGAACCAGACCCTGGAACAATACCTCCGATGTTATGTCAACGATCGTCAGGACAACTGGATATCGCTACTTCCACTGGCACAAATCGCATACAACCAGGCACCGACGACCACGACGGGTACGTCGACGTTCTATGCTACGTATGGTTTTCAACCGAACAACCTTACGGGAACCATGGAAGTGCTCGCGAAGAATCCAGCAGCTGCAGCTACGGCGAGCGAGATGCAGCAAATACACAAGAACTTACGTCTGGAACTTATGTTTTGCCGTCAGCAGATGACGAAGTACGCAAATCGTAAGAGGATTGAGGGACCAAACCTCAAGGAGGGGGATAAAGTCTATCTCCTCCGGCGCAACATCAAGTCGAACAAACCAACAAAGAAATTGGATGCAGTCAAACTAGGACCATTCAGAATTCTTCGACGCAAAGGACCAGTTAACTACGAACTGGAGTTACCCAAGAAGATGCGCATCCTACCCACGTTCCACGTATCTTTACTGGAACCCGCAACACCAGACGCCACGCTAGAACAAGATGTCCGGGACATCAGCGAAGAAATACAAGAACCTGTTTATGAAGTCGAAACGATTCTGGATAGCAAACTTGAAGATGGTCAACGGAAATATCTCGTCAAGTGGACAGGATATGATCATACCGAAAACACCTGGGAACCGAGGTCGAGTTTCAACTCTATGAAACCGATCAAGGACTTCATCAGGAGATCATGAGGGTGCGGGAGCCAAGAGGTTCTCGAGCAGCTGAGGATCCAGAGCGTTCTCCCAGAACCCGTCAGGAACGTCCTCTAGCGCACCCCATGTGGAAGGCGACAACTAAAGGGCGAGCCCCTCGGAAGGTGTGTCGAGAGGCAAGGTCTCCTCCCCTTCCCGGGCATCCAACTCTTCCAGCGCCCGAGATTCCACTGCGATAGCCTCTGCAGCACGACGGTCCGTCAAGTCCATCTGCTGCCGAAGTCGCTCTTCACGCGCACGCGCAGTGCGCAGAGCCTCGAGGGCATCGGCCTGAGCGCTCAGAGCCTCGTCGATTTGGCGCTTGAGTTTCTGCTTCTCTTCGGTGAGGCGGCGAAACTCTGACTGGGTCACTTTGACGTCGCACCGTTGGTTTTGGCGGTTGCAGTGGTTGCATTTTCCGGAGCGAAGATGAACCTTGCAGACGCGGTTGTGTTTGACACAACTGCTGCATTTCTGAACCATGGTGTCTCCGAAGTTGTCGAGGAAATCGGCGAGTTCGAGACGGCGAGTGGTGCTGTTGCGGTTACGAACAACAGGCATCGTGAACAGCCATGATGACGAGAAAGATATGGGGCACGGGACCCTCTTAATGACCTTCGAGGACGAAGCTAGTCCTAGAAGGGGGGTAGTGTGATGACGCCCAGAGATCCCGGAGGCGCTAACGGCGCGGGATCCACAGCCGGCTCCAAGCGAAGTCTGCTGCGACCAACAGAGCACGAATCACGTGATCATGCAGACTGCTCTGTATATGCAGACTGCTCTGCTGCTCTGTTGCTCTCTGTGCTCTGCTGCTCTGTATTCACAGAGCAGAGTGCAGGAACGAACGAGTCTCCTTAGTATATAGGATGGTTAGGTTTCCATCTTTCATAGGAGCCTCGTGCTCAACTCATGTATCGAAGTCAGTGATTACAACGAACTGTATTCATTGTGCCAACCCCTTCTTCCCTCGCCTGAACCAACCTTGGTCTGACCTGATATAAACCCAGCGGCATTCCACCTCCGTTACACTTTGTTAACCTTAAGTCCAGCGCGGAGGCCGTCCCTGATGACATTGTAGTTGTTCTTTGATCCCTTGAACCTGCCCATATCGATAGATACTGCTCTGTCGTCCTGCACCTGTGGCTTTTCCTTGCAGACTTGTGAGCTGTTTGCCGATGCAGACCTGGTCTGAGAGTTCTGCGAAGCAATGGACGTGCCATTGTTCGCTGTGATCTCGCTGTAGCTACTTGGCCTCAGGCTTTCTTGCAATAGTGCCTTCAGTGCTTTGATCTCTTTGCCTTGTGCTTTGATGGTCTCCATCATGGCCTGGTTACTCTCCAGCAGTGCCTTATTGCGGTCCAATATGACCTTGTTGCTCTCCAGGAACGCCTTCTGGCTCTCTGCCGTCTGCTTTTGAGCCGCCACCAGCTGCGAGATGGTCTCTGTCATCGCCGCAAGCTTGTCATTGACGCTGTCCTCGGCCTTTCT
>Ga0265797_10011784_pt1 | contig 10878 bp, 11 predicted proteins | sample P2T30metagenome_FD_192433 | JGI IMG/M metagenome (GOLD analysis project Ga0265797, IMG submission 192433) | Plant litter microbial communities from East Loma Ridge, Irvine, California - P2 T30 | ecosystem: Environmental > Terrestrial > Plant litter > Unclassified | place: USA: California... | reverse complement strand
CCGCCTCGCGCCCCAGCGCCTGCCTGCGCTCGGGCCGTTCCAGTAAGTCGAGCAAGACCGTGGCCAGCGCGCGTCGGTCGCCGGCCCGGAACAGGACCGCATTGTGCCCATGTACCAGCAGTTCGCGGTGACAGCTGATGTCCGACGCTACGATCGCACAGCCCTGGGCCATCGCGTTGAGCAAGTGACGCGAGGGTACCAGCGCCGCATCGCCGCCCGGCAGCGCCGGAAAAACCGCGATATCCGCGCGCGGCAACACGTCCGCGGCGCGGCGCGCAGACAGCACGCCGGTGAAGATCACGTGGCCACGCGCGGCGGAGCCGGCGATCCGCTCTGCCAGCTCGTCTTCGCGCGTGCCGCCGCCCGCCACCACCAGACGCAAGCCGGGATGGCGCTGACGCACTGTCTCCAGCGCAGCAAGCAGCAGGTCGATGCCGCCTGCCCGATCCAGCCGGCCGGCAAAGGCCAGCAGCGGCGCACCCTCCAGTCCGGGTGGCTGGCGCTGGCGGCGCGGCATGCCCGCCAGCTCGGTGGCCGGCGGGATGACGGCGATGCGGCTGCAGCCGAGACCGGCACTGCGCAGCGAGGCCCGCATCTCGAGGCTGGACGCGGCCAGGGCGGCGGTACGGGTCAGCGCCCAGCGTTCCAGTGCCGGCACCCGCTGGCGCGTGGCGCCGCGCCGCTCACCTTCGGCCACCAGCGGCAAGCGCCCGCGGCCGGAAGCCATCCAAATCGCCAGGGATTGCCAGGACGGAGCGGTCCTGTCCGCAACATGCAGATGAATCAGGTCCGGCCGGGTCAGTCGCGCCACTTGCCGCAGCCTCAGGGCGAACGCCGCAGCGGACAGGGCGCCTGGCATCGCGCAAGCCGGATTCTTGGGGGCCGGACAACGCATGGCAGAGGGCAGGGCCGTGCCGGCTTGCCGTGACGGCATACGGAAAGGCCAAGGCGGCGGGGCGGTCTGGTACACATGCAAACCCACTTCCGCGCTGTCGGGTACATTGTCGGCGCTGGCCGTGCCACTCTGACGACGTCCGCTCATGCCCTGCATTAGCGGACCCGGTCCCGCCAACTGCACGGTCTGTACACCCTGGTCGCGCAGGGCTGCCATCAGGGACAGCGTCCGGCAACGGTACTCGGTCCGCCGCAGCACGGCGGGGTCGAGCAGGTGCAGCACGCGCATCACGGTTCCCGGCCACCGGGGTGCCGGCCACCGGCTTCCCCGCCGCCGAACGTGCTCGGGCCGGCACCCGGCATCGCCTCGGTCAGGCTGTCGATCAGGGTGTCGTAGACCGCGAGGTAGTCGCGCGCCATGGCCGGCATGCTGTGGCGCGCGATCACCTGGCTGCGCGCGCGCGCGCCGTGGCGTACCGCCATTTCCGGAATGCGGCAGTAATCGGCAATGGCGGACGCCAGCAGTTCCGGCGACATCGGCGGCACCAGGATGCCGGTGAAGCCGGGGTGGACCAGCTCGGTATTGCCGCCGACTGCAGTGGCCACCACCGGCAAGCCGCTGGCCATCGCTTCCAGGATCGCGTTCGAACGGTCTTCGGCCAGTGAAGGCAGCACGAACAAGTCCATCGCGCGCATCAGCTGGGCCAGGTCGGCGCGGGCGCCCGGCAGCCAGGCGCGCTGGGCGGCGCCGGCGCGGTTGAGCAGGGCCTGGCACTCGGCGCGCGCCGGCCCGTCGCCCACGATCAGCAGCCGCAGCCTGGCATGCGCCGGGTGGGGCGAGGCGATCAGGCGCAGGAAGGCTTCGACCAGGGTCGCATGGTTGGCGGTGTCGTCCATGCGGCCGACACTGCCGACGACGAAGGCGTTGTCGTGCATGAAGCCGGGCGGCCCGACTGCCGCCGCCGGGCCCAGGCGCGGATGAAACTGCACGCTGTCGACGCCGTTCGCGATCTGCGATACCCGCGCCGGTTCGGCCCCGACCGATTCCACCAGCCATTGCTCGAGGTCGCTGCTGACGGCAATGAAGTGGTCGATGAGGGGACGCAGCAGACGGCGCAGCAGGCGCGCGCTGAACCAGCCGTCGCGCCCGCCCTCGGCATCGCCCAGCTGGCGCCCATGCTCGGCATGCACACGCAGCGGCACGCCGGCCAGCGCGGCGACGAGCTGCCCCGTCAGGCCGGAGCGGTTGCGGGTGTGGACCAGGTCCGGCTGCAGCTGACGCAGCGCGCGGAACATGCGCAGGTAGTGCAGGGGATCGCGGCCTTCCGCCTTGTGCAGGTTGACCACGTCGACCCCGTGTTCGCGCATGCCGGCATGGTCGCCGCCACGGTCGTGCAGGCAAACGATGGCGTGGCGGTAGCGATCGGCGGGCAGGTGGCGGATCAGGTTGAGCAGGCCGTTTTCGAGGTTGGCCTTATCGAGGGCGTCCACGAGGTGGACGACCAGCCGTGGGCGCTCGCCGGGCGCGGACATGGGAACCCCGGCAGGATGGTTGGCGCCCATGCTTCATCCAGCGACCCGGCCTGCAGGACGTGCTGGACGACGGGCGCGCAAGGGCCACGACACTGACGAAGCTGAGGGCGCCCGTGGCGCGCTGGCGCTGGGCGTTGCATGGCGGTGGTGGGGGATCATCGGGGGCTGCTCCATGCTCGTTGGGCTGCGGTGCGCACTGGCGAGCCGGCGCATGGCTTCATTATATTGCGGTGCAATCCGGCATTTTCTCCCTTTCCGACACGGTTGACTCGGCTCAAAAAGTGCGCCGAAAGGGTGGACGGGCGGTCGTTTGAAGCGCAGCGATCCGGCCAGAGCGTGCCATCGGCGCCATGGGTTCGCCGCCGCACGGACGCGCGCGGCACGGCTCTCCAGAATGGCAGCTCGACCATAAAGACTTAGCGAGGAATTCACCATGAGCACCTACGACAACGACAAAATCGCCGCCCTGAACGCCAAGATTTCGGACGTCCGCTTCCCGATGTTTACCTGGCAGGACGCCCACGGCCACCTGCTCAGCCAGCCGATGACCAAGGAAGACGTCGACGCTGAAGGCGGCATCTGGTTCTTCACCTCGACCCTGACCGGCCTGTGGCAATGCATCGGCCACCGTCCGCTGGTCAACCTGGCCTTCTCCAAGCCGGACGACAGCCTGTACGTCTCGATCAGCGGCACCGCCGAACGCGTGGTGGACCGCGAACTCATCCGCAGCAAGTGGAACGCCGGCGCCCAGGCCTGGTTCCCGGCCGGTCCGGACGACGAGCACGCGGTGCTGATCCGCGTGGTCCCGCACTCGGCCGAATACTGGGACAACCACGACAGCAAGATGGTGCAGCTGTACGCGATGGCCAAGGCCGCCATTACCGGCAACAAGCCCGACCTGGACAGCGAGCACGAGACCATCAAGCTGTCGTGATCGCCCCCCTGACTGTTGCATAAGATATTCCTCTCTTGCAATAAATACGGCGACTGGCGTACAGTAAGTGCTTCTTCGACAAGGAGCACGGATGAAGCAGGGCAGGCGAGGTAAGCAACGATGATCGGGCCGCTCGAAATCGCGGCCAATCTATTCACCGCCCTCGCCATCGTGCTGGCCGGCCGCAACAACGTCCACACCTGGTGGACAGGGATCGTCGGCTGTGCGCTGTTCGGCGCGCTGTTCGCCCAGAACCGCCTGTACGCCGACGTGGCGCTGCAAGCCTTTTTCGTCGCCACCGGCTTTTATGGCTGGTGGAAATGGCTGCGCGGCGCCCACGGCAAGCCGCTGCCGATCACCCATGCCACCCGCGCCGGCATCCTGCGCACCCTGGCCGCCGGCATCGCCGGCACCGCGGCCTACGGCGCCATGCTGTATTCCACCACCGACGCCTACGCGCCTTTCCCCGATTCCACCGTGCTCGTGTTTTCCATCATCGGCCAGGTGCTCATGATGCAGCGCCGCGTCGAGAACTGGGGCTTCTGGCTGCTGGTGAACACCATCGCGGTGCCCCTGTACGCGAGCCGCGGCCTGTACCTGACCGCCGTGCTGTATGTCTTCTTCTGGATCAACGCGGCGGTGTCCTGGCGCAGCTGGCGCCGCCTGGCGGTCGAGGCCCAATCCCAGGCCGCTGCCACAGCAGCTTCATTGCCCATCGAAAGTTCCTCTACATGAAAGTCACCACCCTCGCGGCCGCGCTGGCCACCCTCGGCGCGCTCGCGTCCCTCGCATGTGCCGCCGAGCAGGCGCCGCCACACTTGGTCGCGGTCCGCGCCGGCAAACTGGTCGATGTGGTCGCCGGCAAGGTCCTGAGCGACCAGACCATCCTGATCAGCGGCGAGCGCATCACCACGGTCGGTCCGTCTGCCAGTATCGCGATCCCGGCCGGCGCCGAGCTGGTCGATCTGTCGGGCGCGACCGTGCTGCCCGGCCTGGTCGACGCCCACGTCCACCTGACCGGTGACCCGACCCTGCACGGCTACAAGTCGCTCGGCGTGTCGGACATCCGCGCCGCCATGTACGGCGCCCACGCCGCCAAGCTTACACTGCAGGCCGGCTTCACGACGGTGCGCAATGTCGGTGCCGGCGGTTTCGGCGACGTGGCGCTGCGCGACGCCATCGACGAGGGCGAGCTGGAAGGACCGCGCATGCGCGTGGCCGGCTACGCCATCGGCATCCGCGGCGGCCATTGCGACAACAACCTGCTGCCGGCCGACTACCACTACACCGAGAACGGGGTCGCCGACGGCCCATGGCAGGCACGCGCCAAGGTGCGAGAAATGGCCAAATATGGCGCCGACACCATCAAGATCTGCGCCTCGGGCGGCGTGCTGTCCAAGGGCGACGAAGCCGGCGCCCAGCAGCTGACGCTGGAAGAAATGCGCGCCATCGTCGAGGAAGCGCACAAGCTGGGCCGCAGGGTGGCAGCCCACGCGCACGGCGCCAGCAGCATCCATGATGCGATCCTGGCCGGTGTCGATTCCGTCGAGCACGGCAGCCTGATCGACGACGAAGGCATCCGCCTGGCGCGCGAGAAGGGCACCTATCTGGTGATGGACATCTATAACGACGACTACATCCTGCAAGAGGGCGCCAGGGCCGGCATGCTGCCCGAATCGCTGGAAAAGGAAAAGCTGGTCGGCCAGATCCAGCGCGACAACTTCCGCAAGGCCTGGCGCGCCGGGGTCAAGATGGCCTTCGGCACCGATGCCGGCGTCTACCCGCACGGCGACAACGCGCGCCAGTTCTTCTATATGGTGAAGTACGGCATGACGCCGCTGCAGGCAATCCAGGCCGCCACCATCAACGGCGCCGACCTGCTGGGCTGGAAGGACCGCATCGGGTCGGTCAGCCCGGGCAAATATGCCGACCTGATCGCCGTCGGCGGCGATCCGCTGCAGGATCCGGCCGAACTGACGCGCGTGAAATTCGTGATGAAGGGTGGGGCGGTGGTGAAGACGGTGCCCAAATAAGTTGCCGCGGTCTATCGTCACATTTGCGCCGAGCAGAGGTGATAAGCTGGTCTCGCCCCCATCGACGACGGAGAACGATGATGTCAGAAGACCAGATCAAAGCCTGCATCGAGGCCTGCTACGCTTGCGCGGCCGCCTGCGACCACTGCAGCGCCGCCTGCCTGCAGGAAGACGATGTAAAGATGATGGCGCACTGTATCGCCCTGGATATGGATTGCGCCCAGATCTGCCGCACCGCCGCAGCCTTCATGGCCCGCGGCAGCGGCTTCGCAGCAGCGCTGTGCCTGCAATGCGCCGACGTGTGCGACGCCTGCGCCAAAGAGTGCGGGCAGCACCAGATGGACCATTGCCAGGCCTGCGCCGAAGCCTGCCGGCAATGCGCACAGGCATGCCGGCAGATGGGCGCAGCGGACCAGGCAGCCGCCTGAGCCGCCTTTAACTTAATCCGGACGCGGCGGCGCCAGGTCGGACTCGTCCTGGTTGCCGCCGGTTTCCGTCGCGCCCAGACCGGTATCGCCCGGGCTGGCCTGGCTGCTGCGCGTGTCCTGGTAGCCGCGGTTGATCGCGGTGGCGTCGCTGCCGGCACCTTCAGGCTGAGCCGCGCCGGCTGCCCGCTGCCGCTGCTCGGCTTCAGCCGACACCGGCGCGCGCGGCGCCGCTTCGGCGTTCCTCGGTTTGGTCAGCGCATCGCCGCCGCTGCCGCCGGTTTCCTGCATCGTCTCATGGGTGAGGGTAGCGCCTTCCTCGCCGCTGGTCGCGCCGCCGACGCCGATCGTCGGCGCGGGGCCGCTACCCGGGTTCGCATTGTTCGTGCTGCTCATGATGGTTCCTTGTGAAAGTAGGGGATCAGACCGGGATCTCGGAGGTGCCGCCGCCGGCGCTGCCGTACTCGACCAGCTGCTCGATGGTCAGGCGGCGGTCGTTGAGGGCGGCCAGGATGGCCTTCAACTGCCCGGCGTCCGGCTCGATGTAGACCATGCGCTGCTCGACCTCATTGTCCCAGTAGCGGGTGTAGGGGACATCGGTTTCGCCCATGACCTTGGCGTCGAAGCTGCCGTCCTGCAGCTCGCCAAAGAGGGTGACCCGGGTGGTGTCCGGCGTCGTGTTCTTGACCGTGATGCTCATGCATGCTCCTGTCGGTAGGTGAGTGTATGTCCGGTTTCATTGTCCCGTACGCCGGGGATAGCTGCAAACACGGTTGAATTGCGCCTCACGAAAGGTGAATCGCATTACGCTCGGGTTCGTCAAAGCTACGAACAGGAAGCACTCCGCCCAGATCTTTAACTCGACATTACCAAGTATATTGTCGACTTCAATATCTGAACGGCATAACTGCTATACTGTACATCGATACAGCCCTTTTCATTCTGATCTCAGCATCACGAAACGCAGCCTATGCCGGACTTTACCCCAATCGACCTGGGACCGACGCACCCGGAAGCCATCGCGACCGGAGAGAGCGGGCGGATGCACGTCAAGATGTACCGCATGGCCGACGACGCCATCACAGAAGCCACCACCGACACCGAACTGGCACGCGAATTCATCGCCCATGGCGAGCTGAGCGTGAAGTCCATCCAGAACACCCAGAAGGAATTGTTCCGCTTCCTGACCTGGTGCCGCGAAGAAGCGAAGAAAACTTTGGCGCAGCTGAACGTGGCCGACCTGAACGCCTACAAGGAATTCCTCAAGAATCCGCCGCCGGAATGGGTATCGACCACCAAGTGGCCGCGCCGCGATCCGCGCTACAGGCCGTTCACCGGGCCGCTGTCCGATCCCAGCCGGCGCCAGGCAATGATCGCGGTCAAGGGGCTGATGGGCTTTGCCGAGCAAACCGGCTATCTGCGCCGTAATCCAGGTGCATTGGTGCGCAACGTGCGGGCACCGTCGGCCAGCCGCATCACGCGCTACCTGACCCAGGGCGCGATCGCGCTGGCTCTGGAAACCGTTTCCACGCGTCCGGCTGACACGCCGGCGGCGTTCCGGCGCCGCGCGCGCGACCGTTTCCTGCTGGTCGCCTTTGCCCATACCGGTGCCCGCCTGAATGAGATCGTCAGCGCGTCCATGGGCGCGATCTATACAGAAGGCAATGGCCGCTGGTGGCTGGACGTGACCGGCAAAGGCAACAAGCCGCGCCGCCTGCCGGTGCCGGCCGACATGCTGGATGCCTTCCGCAGCTACCGTTCGGCCTTCGAACTGCTGCCGCACAGCAGTCGAACCGACCGCACGCCGCTGGTCCTGTCGAGCCGCTCGCGCGAACCCGCGCGTATCACGGACGAAGCGGCCTCCGAAGCCATCAAGGCCATGTTCGCCGACGCCGCGCGCGTTGCCGATGCCCGCGGCGACAGCGACACCGCCGCCACGCTGCGCCAGGCGTCGGCCCACTGGCTGCGCCACAGCATGCTCACCAACCACGCGAACAATGGGGTGCAATTGAAGACGCTGCAGGACACGGCGGGGCACGCGAATATTGCGACCACGGCGGCTTATCTTCACAAGACCGATAACGAGCGCTATGACGAGATCATCGGGTCCGTGAACGGCAAGGGCATCATGTAGTTCTTCTTCCGGGGTTGCGTCGGGCTTTACGGATAGCGTATTTGACATAATATAGATTATGCGAAGTCAGGATTTCGCGTGCTCGCGAGTTGTTTGCCTGCCAAGCGCTGGACAAAACGCCGGAGTTGGCTCGTGTCGTCTTGTGCGACGACTGGCGCTGCAATTTGCCAGCAGGTCTTGTTGTACCCGGCGGACGGTGTCAACGTGCGTTCGGCCCATCACGCAGCAAGCGGGTCCTGGATGTCGTACCGTAGCGCTGACTTTTGCGATGCCTTCGTGGCTGCGTGTTTCGCATACTGTTGGGTGGTCGGCCGCAGCCGGCCTGAAGCGATACGGCCGGTGAGCATGTGCTGTCTTCAGGCGGAACCAGCCATCCTGCGGCATTCGTCCGCGCAACGCCTGCATGCCTGCGCGCATTGCTGGCAATGGTCCATGGGATGCTTGCCGCACTCGTCGCCGCAGGCTGCGCAGATATCCGCGCACAAGGTACACAGTGCCGAGGCGAATTCGCTGCCGCGCGCCATCAAGGAAGCCGCCAGGCGGCAGACCTGGGCGCAATCCATGTCGAGCGCGATGCACCGGGCCATGGGCTTGATGTCCTGCTCCTGCAGACATGAAGCCGCGCAGTGGTCGCAGGCTGCGGCACAGGCGTAGCAGGCATCGATACATGCTTTGAACTGGTCGAGAGCCATTCTATTCCTCCTTCATTGAAAAATAAGATCAGGTGGCCGCGGGCCACGGGTCAAGCGTTCGTGCAGCCCCCCGTCAACGGGTCCGCATGGTCAGCCCCCCTCTTCCTGTCAGTTTCACTGTTGGACAAAAGATTCGCGCTCGACCATGCGCCACGTGTGGAATACCCGGACGACATGAACAATACTGAATCCTAGCCAAATGCCTGACCTGCGCCGCACGATAGGCCAGGAGTGTCACTGGCTGTAGAGGTAGGCCGCCATGGCGCTGGCCTCGACACAGGTCACGCCCAGCACAGGCCTGGCCGTTTGCGGGCTCTACTGGCATGGATGCATGATCGATTCGACCACCATCAGTAAATGCCTGTTGATCGCGCTGGAAGGATTGTCCAGACGGCGGCGAAATGTGTGGAAACAGACGTGATCTCGAGTAATAGTTCCCGCAAGCCGTCCCAGACAATCTGTACGCCGAGGCACAGCAGAATGAATGCGGTGAGACGAAGAAACACGGCGGTGCCGGCTTCGCCGATCAGCCGCAGAAAATGCTCTCCATATCGAAAGGCCAGATATAGCAGGATGCCGATTACTGATAGTGCCAGCAATGCCCCACCCATACGCGCTAGTGATATTACAATCCTGGCATCGTGCAGGGCGACGCCCACCGTAATGGCGACTGAGATCGAGGCTGGTCCGCAACTGATCGGAAACGTGAGTGGATAAAAGGCCTGCCGGTGCGCGTGGTCTGGCGTGAAAGCTTCGGCCAAAGCTGCCCGACTGTCCGGTGTGGCAGGAGTCGCTCCAAGCAGGCGCCATGCTACCGAAGCAAGGATCAGGCCGCCCCCCACGCGAACGATTGGAAGTGAAATGCCAAAGAAATCGAGTACATACGAACCAACGAGCATTGAACCCGTCATCAGCCAAAACATGTTGCGCGCAATACGGCGCGCCAGCAGCGAGCGGGTTGTAGGCGATGCCCCTTCGGTCATACTCAGGAAAATGGGTGCCGTGGCAGCCGGATTGAGAATGGGTAACATCGCCGCCAGCACAAACAGGAAGCTTCTGGTCGCCGCCAGCATTAACTCGACTGTCATGACAATATGACTCGATCTACTCCGGCTCCAGCCAATGGATGTACGTTCATTTGGCGGAACTAGCCCCGGTATCCACGCGGGCAAGCTGCATGCGCGCCGGCGTAGGGTACATAGGTGGACTGACGATGCGCGCGATGACACTTGAGCTTCAAAAGAAACAACTCAGGCCACTGAACTGGCCGGTGCATTCCTCATCAAGTCTGGCAAGCGCCATACGATCTTTATCACCGCCTCATTAGCGGATGGTAAAACATCGTGGCTCGCACGGGCGCACACGCATTCGCCACAAGCCTGATCCGTCCATCCGACCCGGGCTCAGCTGCTGCACGAGCTCACGCTACGCACCAGTTTTTCGATGGTCATACCTTGGACGAGGACCGAAAACACAACCACGATGTAAGTGATTGTCACTATTATGTCGCGCTCCGGCCCTGCCGGCAGCGACAACGCCAGTGCGACTGAAATCCCGCCACGCAATCCGCCCCATGTGAGCACCTGCCACGCCCCGGCGGGCAAGCCACTGGATCGACGCAGCAAGGCCATGGGCAAGCCGACGCTGAGGAGACGTGTCCCGAGCGTTACGCAAACCGCTAACAGGCCGGACCCGAATAAGGTCGCGGAGAACGGGAGGAGCAGTGCTTCGAAACCGATCAGGACAAACAGCGAGGCGTTGAGCATGGAATCGAGCAGCTCCCAGAACTGGTCGACATGATCACGTGTCGTGTCCGACATCGCCTTGCGCCTTCCCATGTTACCGATCATGATTCCCGCCGCTACCATTGCCAGCGGCCCCGATACCTCCAGCGTGTGTGCCAGGCCGTATCCGCCCAGTACTGCCGCTACCGTCACCAGCACCTCTTCCTGGTAGCTGTCGATACTTTTGAGCATCAGGTAAGTGATGTATCCCAGCGCCAATCCGTAGAGAATCCCGCCGCCGGCTTCCCGCAACAGAAGCATGAGTACTTCACCGACGCCGGGCATACGATGCCGCGACACAATCTCGGCCATCACCGTGAACACGACAATGCCCACCCCGTCGTTGAACAGCGATTCTCCGGAAATCACGGTCTCGAGGTTTGCCGGCGCCCCGACCTTACGCAGCAGGCCGGTCACCGAAACCGGATCGGTTGGCGCAATCAGGGCGC
>Ga0265797_10011783_pt1 | contig 10878 bp, 14 predicted proteins | sample P2T30metagenome_FD_192433 | JGI IMG/M metagenome (GOLD analysis project Ga0265797, IMG submission 192433) | Plant litter microbial communities from East Loma Ridge, Irvine, California - P2 T30 | ecosystem: Environmental > Terrestrial > Plant litter > Unclassified | place: USA: California... | reverse complement strand
CGCACATATCATACAAGACTCGGATACACATCAAGATCCGTCCACCAACACCTACCCGTACCTGAGGCGAGACACCTCGCAGTACGACATAACCACATCTACATCTGAGTCTCTGGCTACAGGAAATGACCTATACACGTCTCTTGACTCCCGGAGAGCCAAGAGCATCCTTGTACGGAACGGAACCGACGACGATGCCAACAGCTGCACTTTGATAACAGTAGCTTCACGACCGCTCAGGCCCCGTTCGACAAGCAGCGTTTACTCGCGGTCTATATCTGGGGTTCCCAAAGATGTTGACACAATCGACGGCCAGGTAGAGGATGCGAGAAAGTTGGCACTGCAACATCCATCCGGTATCCACACACTGCTGTCGACGGACCCACCGAATGGCATCGTGTTTCTCAATTCTTCGCAGGCTGTCAATGGTAGTATAATGATGGACCAACAGAATCAGTCCATACAGACTTGCGCGGTGGACAACACAACCATGCGCGCGATTGATTTTGTGAGTTTGAAGCAGGACAACAGAGCGTTGAGACAGGAGGTGGCAGCTTTACGCGAGGAATATCATGCGTTGAAGGACCTAGTGCTCCAGCTAAAGGATTGAGTGGTCCAAACGGCGAGGGGCGTCATTTTTCTTATTTCTTCTCTTCCTTTGATGAGTCCTAGGTAGATGACTTTTGATTCATGTTGTACGAAACAACTTTTCTCTTGCTCTTGCTACTCTTTCCCCACAGCGTTCACAATGATGGCTTTGTAACTCATACACTCCAATACATTTTACAATAGTAGGTATCAACCTCCTCCACTTTAGACTCAAAACAAGAGGACTAGATTGTTGGTGAGAGCTGGTGAAAGAAGGAGAAAAGACATAGACTTCTTTCTTGGGCCGAAAGTCGTTGCAACGACTGTGAATTTAAAAAGGTTCTGTAAGTAGCAAAGTCACGTAGAGAGAAGATTGCTAGCAGGGAGGTACTGCTGGCTTGGTGTTGTGGGAAGAAAGGAAAAAGAACAACAACAACAACAAGAAAAGGAATGCACATGTATATTCTTCTCTTCTCTCACTCTCTCACTGTAACAATTCTCATATAAGCTGGTAGGTAGGTAGGTGGTTGTGTTTTGTGTATACATGTATATATATGTAAACCGTCCGTCCGTCCGTCCTACAAAGCGTACATGTACAGTAGCTAGCGTCCAACCAGAAAGAACAGAAGAATAAAAGACGCTCGAGCATGTCAGAAAAAAAAAGTTCATGAGGACAGATGTAGTAGTCAACCCGAAAGAAAAAGAAAAGAAGAAGACTCAAGGTAAAACACAAGGAGTAAGAGGGAGAATGAAAAGGGTAGAACCGGGTAAACACCGTCGTGTTCAGAAAGAAGAATGGACTGCGTCTTAGACATGCACACGCGCTCTGATCCTTTCCCCCTTCTCTCCCACCCCCTCTCACACAGCTAACTCTCTAGACTAGACATTAGGTGTTTACTTTATATCAACAAACCGTAACAACACAAAATTGTGCCTAAGAAAGTAGATTTAAAAAAAATCACCCTCTACAACAGGGGTATCAAGCACAAAGGCTCGTTGCATGAAAAATAACATGGCAAACTAAAATGGTGAAAAGAAAATGGTGCTGATAGCCATGCAAAACAGGAAGATTTTGTACATCAGACGACAAGAAGAAGATTTGGTAGGATAGAACGGCGAGAAAAAAAGATAAAACCAACGGAGCAATTTCATCAGCCGAGCGTTCGAAACACATGGTTGAGGGAGAAGAGGAGAACAGTTGCGCGACAGATGGCGCGGCCCGTCCTGGGGGTTGTGGAGACGGATTATGCCTTACATCGGCCGAGAAACAGCAAGTGTCTGATCCTGAGGAGGAGCCATTATCAGATCGAAGCATCGCAGCTTGTGACAGGGCAAGCAGAGAAGACAAAAGAAGAAAGAAGAACGAGATCTATACACAAACACAGACACAGACACACACTTCAGAAAATAAGATGATTGGACGAATTTTTTTTCTTCTTCTTCTTTCAGAATTTCTTGTAGTGGTGCTGGTAGTGGTGCTCGTGCTCGTGCAATCTCACATGCCATCCCTACATGGCACTCGCGCCAGGATATCTCGATTGATTCGACGAGCCCGGTGTCTGCCCCATCATGGTAGGAGGCATCATCATTGCACCGCCTCTTCCTCTTCCTCGGCCACCACCACCTCGTCCCCGACCGCGCCCAGCGCCGGGTATCATAAAGTCTGGGTTCGCGGCATTGGCTTCTAGAATCACGTCCTCCGGTCGCATAGGTCTCCGCTGCTGACCGGGGAAGGGGGCAAATTGACCGGCTGCAGCACCCATTTCAGGCCTCCAATTGGGATTCACAGGGCGTTGTGAAACAGAGGTGAAATGTGATGCTTCACTTGCTGCAGGGGACCGCGATCCATCTGGCAGATCGTCAAACGAGCTGTTGCGCGGAAGACTGTTATCACTCAAATTGTTTGTGGAAAGAAATTGCGGGTTGGGAGGAGCGAAGCCGCCTGGCCTAAGCGAATTGGGTAGTGGCGGTGGAGGTTGTGCGTGCGCAGGCTCTGCGAATCTGGGATCTACATCTTCGTAGTAGTCTGAGCTACGCTCTGGCCTGACATTAGATAGTTGAGCGGGTAGTTCGACAGGTGAATCCATAATGGGTGACAAGCCACGACTGCTGTTGTTGTTGGGGGTGCCAAGCGATTGATTAGACGAATTTTGTTGCTGATTCCACCCTCCTTGTACCGGCATGTACTGCTGCTGCTGTTGTTGTTGAGGTGGTGGTTGTTGTTGCTGTTGCTGCTGTAGTTGTTGGTGAGGTGATCCTCGTAGTTGTTCATGACTGTAAGATGGTTAGAACGTGAAGAGAAGAAGAAGAAAAAACTGGCACTGTGACAAACTTACTCATCTGCATATTCGCTGGTCGGGCTCATTATGCCATCATCCTGCCGCCTTTGAGGTGCGCCAGCGGGGAATCCACCCTGTTGGAGAGCGAGCATACCTGCAACGTCGCCGTCGCTTTCCCTCAGCCCATAGTTCGCCGCAGCATGAGGTGTACCTGAGCGGTTGTCCATCTCAATGGCTTGGCCTATCTGCTGTGGCATTTGACCTGGCGGGCCAGGCGGTGGCCCTCTTCCATACGGTGATTGCTCGCGCGGCGGTGGACCCTGGTTGTAGAAGTTCGGGTTGTTATATCCTGGAGGAGGAACACCTCGACCCATTGGCGGGCCTTGCATGTGAGGACCGTTTTGAGGTCTTCCACCACGTCCGCCGCCGTTCCAACCTGGCGGCGGGGGCCCACGCATACCTCCTCTTGGTGGTCCATAGCCTCCTCCCCTTGGAGGACCGTACATGCCAGGTCCACCTCGTGGAGGCCCTCCTCGACCCCGATATGGACCCCCTCTGCCGCGCGGAGCCCCATTCATCATGGCGTAGCCGTCGTTCGGCATAGGCATGGGCGGAATAGGATTGCCGTATTGGTCCACTGGCGGCCGACGACCCGAAGGACCACGGTTTAGACTGTTTATATTATCCGAACTAGCTCCTCCGGCACTGCTGACTGTCTTGAGCGAGGGATTCCGTTGATTCAATGGCTGCGTATCCTCTGGTGGTGAGGGCTTGGACGAGTCAAAGTAGGCAGCGTTTTCGTTAGGCTTGGAACCAAAGTCCATAGGTTCGGCAGGGCAGGGCGGCGGCGACTCGGCCTTGGGGTACTCGGTGCTTAGTGTTGCTTGGGCGCGGTTCGCATAGTAGGTTTGGCCGTTCATCTCGTCATTCTCGGCGATGCGCCTCTTCCTTGCCTTGCGGCTGACTAGTGTGCGCCTCATGGCGCATGTCACAATTCCGCTTGCGACAATAATGACAGTAGCGCCCAAGACAATCCATCCCCCCCAGCCCACATGGGGAACAAACAAAAGTATGTCGACGAGGAAAGCAAGGAGCGAGACCAGGAGAGTCGGGAAGGTGAAGATGAGCAGGGCGAGGAGGTAGCGCGGCGAATGGGCAGGCGAGTGAAAATGAGCAGCGACGGACAGGCCGAAGCAAATGAGCGTCATGAGAGCTGCGACAGGGTGGACGATGAGGATGGAGGAAAGAGCATGTCGCTGGGCAGAGGGCAGCGAGAAGTCGGAGTCCTTTTCGTCTGCAAACAGTTTCTCTGCGTGCCAACATCAGCATTGTCAGCGTCTCCGTAACAGAGCTACATACCAGTGTTGTAGCCCACCATGGGGCCTTGACAGGCTGACTCGCCATTTTCACAGTAGCCCAGGACGCCAAAGTGAATGCCGCGGTAGGTGGCGAGGGGAATGCTCTTGATGAGAGGCGTAGACAGCGTCGAGAGCAGCAGAAGCACAAAGGCGGCGAAGAATAGTATCGATAGGGGGGTAGCCGGGCGCAACATTTTGGCGAAGAATAGCGCAGTCTACGACTGTAGTCCGGCTCGCCAGAAGTCGGCAGTCGAGACTCGGCGATAAGGTGGTTGATAGCAACAGTGGACGTCGTGGGGCGGGTCTCAATGATGGGCCGAGTCGCGGATGGGCGCAGTCGCAAACGAGGCTAAGCGCAGTCTCGGAGAGGTGAAACGAGTGACGAGTGAGGTTGAGCGGGTAATGCCTGCTGTGGCATTGATGCCTCGAGGCGCGTGGGCACAATCAAAGCGGCTGCGAGACGGGCACATGCGAGACGGCGCACAGCGGCGGGAGGTGGCAGTTGCTGGCAGCGTGGCTTCGTGGCTGCGGGGAAGGGTGGTTGAGGTGGTGGTGTAGCTGGGCAGAGAGGCGGAGGCGGAGGCGCGGAGAAGGGCTAGAGAGCCGAGTCAAGAATCAAGAATTAACCTGGAAGAATCAGGAACTTGCGAAAAGGAGCGACGGTAACGAGCGAGCGGACGCGCAGCAAACAGCCAATGGCGTGGAATGGCAGAAAGAGAAGGACAAGCGAAGGATCGAGTATGCCTGCTAGCTGCAGAGAATGGACTTGGGATGCGGGATGGCGGCGAGCCGTTGGCGCGCACGTCTAAGCCGTGTGTCTAAACTGTCGCGCTCCAGGCTGGAAGACGCGACGAACAAAAGTCTCTGTCTGACGATGACGCCCCCCCCCCCTTCCTGCGACTGCGCTTGCCTGTCTTCTTCCCACGCTGCCCATCCAATTCCCCCATCTTGTCTCATTTCGCCAATGAACACGGCCCAGCGGCGATCTACGATGCTCCTGAAACGCGCAGAGCCTCCATCTTTTGCTGACAACCTAGTCCTGAGGCAGGCCAGAGAGAGCTCCCAAACACCAGTCCTCACCACCACTCTGCACTCTGCCAATGTTCCAAATACTTCCAAATATCTTGTCCTGCCGACACCGTAATGCCTTATCGCACATCGAAACAGGGTACTGGGGAATAGCTCCGTCGTGTCAGGTACCGACCCCAGCAACTAGCCGGTCATTCAAGACCGGATTGGCCCGTAAGCACCGCAAAACGCCACGACCTTATATCACCGCATTTATCGAAATACGGAGGCGCCGTCTTCTTGTCCAAACTGTCAGAAGCTTGCTTGCTCGCGTGCACCCCATTCGCTGTAAACCCCTCCCACTCTCCTACCGATCGGCTCTGGACGCCGTGGCCACATTCCACTTTGTCACGCAATGCTTCCTTCGTCGCGTCCAGACCTGCAGACACACAAATCCTAGCCTCAACTACCACCATTGTTCATGGCCCTAAAATTAGTCTTCACTCCAACACCATCCAACGGTAATCACAACCACAGCTGAAGTAGTAAAGTGTTTATTTGCTTCATTCTCCGCTCTCACATGGTATTCGTATGCTATGCAGATACTCCAGATCCGATCAACCTCCCCACAAGTCATCACGAACGCCTATTTTTGGGATCGAGTCCTGTCCGCACCGATGCTCATGAACTCATGGATACTTCATATGCTAGCCTACATCTACGCCCGCCGCCACGTTTAGTGACCAGCGATGGCGTACGCCCTGCGGCGGTCACGCTCCTCAGCAATCGAGAGCTTGACACCCTTGCCCTTGGGCAGCGAGATCCATGGCTTCTCCTTTCCGATGATGCTGATGCATGTTAGTCTTCACTCCTAGTGCAAAGCCAGCAGTCTCAACTTACATAACGTTGGACTCACGAGTGGTGAACTCGTTGTCAACAGCGTCCTTCAAGTGCACAATGTTGAAGCCTCCGTCATGGCGCTCACGGTGGGTAATGACACCGACACGACCCATGTTACGACCACCAGTGACCATGACAATGACACCAGTGTCGAACTTGATGAAGTCGCTGATCTTGCCAGTTGTGAGGTCGACCTTGACAGTGTCGTTGACCTTGATGGCCGGGTCGGGGTAGCGGATCCTACACGTAAAATTTTAGCAGCAATTCGGACATAGCCAGACCCTGGTCGTATGCCTGGTGAAGGAGGTTGCCCTCAAACACCTAGCCCAAACTATGGTCCAACGGCTGATAGAGCGGGAACTTACGTTCGCGCATCGTGCGTAACCAAGTAGGGAATTCCGCCCTTGCCGAGCTGAACACGCTTGACCTTGCCGAGCTTGTATTGTGCCTCCTCGTCTGTTATCCTGTGGACGGTGAAGCGGCCCTTGGTGTCGTAGATCAGACGGAAGTTCTCGCCAGTCTTCTCGATGGAGATGACGTCCATCAATCCCGAGGGGAAGGTGGAGTCGGTGCGGACCTTGCCATCGACCTTGACGAGGCGCTGCATGAGGATGGCATTGACCTCACGGGCGTTGAGCGCATACTTCAAGCGGTTGCGGAGGAAGATGACGAGCGGGAGGGAGTCGCGGAGCTTGTGAGGACCGGGGGAGGCCTTGGGAGCGTAGGCACCTGAACAGGTCAGTTTTCCATCTCGCAATTAGAACATGTCGTGCATACCGGACAGCTTGTCCAGGAGCCAGTGGTTGGGCGCGCTGAGGCGCTTCTGGTGCTTGACGGGTCCACGCGCCATTTTGACTGTAGTTTGTGAGGTTAGTCGTCGAGGTTGTCGGAGGTCCTGTCGAAAGTCAAAGTGTTGACACTCAGAAGAGTCCAATATTCGTCGCTAGCGCCGTGTGCTAGCCGAGCCTTGAAAAGGTCTAGCGTGTGCCAAGGGCCCCGCGTCCCTCCAAAACCTCGAGCGCGAATGGCTTTGCAGCGCCTTGCAATATGAAAAGATGCCGAGAAAAATCTGCAATATTTTAGTAGTACCGTTAAAACTTGACAGAGAGCACAAGAGTAATATAATACATGTTAGTGATACCCCACAGGAAATCGATGGAGATTCAAATCACGTGTCGCTGTTTACTTGCTTTGTAATGGGATACCCATTCGCATCAAGGATGCGGTCGAGTGTATAGGAGAATTGGTTTAAAAATTACCTCAGTGAAGGGGCATGGTTGCGCGCTTGACTTGTATATGGAGTGCAAATGTATCTGCCAGCGTTGAACTCGAGTATATTGAAGATCTCTAAAATCATCTAAATCCAACCGTCATCCTCCACTAACCCATCGTCTTTTTTACAATCCTGCACAACGCTACAGAATAGCAATTACAGATACTGGCACTCACACCCATCTTTCACTACCGCCGCCACAGCCGCCATTATAATATCCATTTCATTCGATCTGAAGATCTACACTCAAATCTCCAGCGTGCCATTAGCAGAAGTAACAAGTCCAATCTCGCCCGGAATGATGGTTCCATTCTCGACGGCAGCAGCATGGTGCCTGGCCAACATGCCGTAGACAGGAAGATAAGTGTCAAGGTAAGGCAGAACCTCCTTAGCACCGGGAGTGTTGCGCCAATCCCTCATCAAGTCGCACACAATGGAGAAGAGGGAAACAAGCTGAACGCCCGCCTGCTGCATGCGGGCATTTGCTGTGTCGCGAACAAGTTCAGTGTAGGTGCCAGAACCTTCGACGTTAGCAAAGACGGAGTAGCCTTCAGCACGGAGAGCGAGAGCCAGGAATGCGGTGCAGACGTCGGTTGTGATACCCGCGACGATGATCTGCTTCTTGCCCGTGGCCTTGACAGCGTCTCGGAACTCGGCATTGTCCCAGGCGCTGGTTGTGATGTTAGTATTGGTTGCAAATAGGGTTGGGAGGATAAAAAGCTTACCTGACCTCGCCTTGGCGACGGATGAGAGGTGCATTGGGGTACATCTCGAGCATCTCCTTGGGCAGAGGACCGTTGGGACCAACATCGGCAGATGTAGTCATGATTACAGGGAGATCAAAGATCTTGCCGAGCGAGGCGTGGGCCATGATGTTCTGCTTGTAGAGACTGGGGTCCCAGTCACGAGCCGTTTGGAAGAGACCGACTTGCAAGTCGAGGATAAGGAGCAACTACATGAACGTCAGCCCAGAAACTGAGTAATACAATAGAAGGACAACTTACAGCATCGTTCTTGTCGATACGCTCCCAAGGGACAGCTGAGGAAGTCAGTGACTGGAAACCATGTCATGTCAATCAAGCTCACCATCACCGCGTACGGCATGGAAAAGTGTGAGTGCCACAAGGGCAATGCTAGATCCGAATCTCATCTTGAAAGTTGGCGTTGAAAGGCTAGTACTCTTTAAAGGATTCGAAGAGGCTGGAGTTGCTTGGTGATGGGGTGATATCTCCTTCAATGCAGCACAAAGCCCTCTTTATACTTACCCGGACTTTCGGATTCTCTGCACCTTTGTTCTTCCATGGTAACTCAACACGTCCATCCAAAGCTCCTGCGTGTCCCACTCCGTCGCATGCAGACCCATCTCTTGGCTCGTTAAGATCGAGCCGGTACAGCGTTATCCCCAACGATATCTCCGTGGGCGTCTAAGGCGAACCATCATCATGCCTACAACTGACCCAATCGAGTAAAAAACTTGCATTCCACCACGATATCAAAAGCATGACCAACTTCCTAGTCATAACATCCCCCAGTCCCGAGTCCGTGCCAGTGGGCTAGGCGCATGGCCAGGAACCTTAATCATTGTACATGCGTCTAGTCTATGGGGACTTTAGGTGGAGCTGTGTAAGCGATCTGGTCCTCCCACGTGTCTTCCTGATTAAGGCTTTGATAATCAACGCGGAAATGAAGAGGAAGAGCCGTACCTGCACTGCATACTCACTTTCCCATGTTCAACCTCGCTTGAGGTTAGCGTAACTTCGGAGGTGCCTACTACCCCGGCGCTTGTGCTGCAAAGTCAGCAACATCCTTTCTTACTCATCAGCATTTCGTCGCCCAGACTTCTGCCCGCTACGCAGTACGCTTGGCGCATAGATGTTTGGTCATGTTAGTCAGGGCTTGGAAATTACGTATGCTAAAGATTTTCTTGTGGTGTTGTCGTGGCGTATACATTGCCATCACACTTGCATCCATTGAGTCTTTGATAGTCGGGGCATCACAATAGAGTAGTGCCAGGTCCGTCAGCAATTATAGATGTTTTGCGCAGATTTGAAATCCACGCGGAGCGAAGATGGTGTTGTGAAGTGAAAACCGTGGCGACTGGCCTGGGCTCCCATTACGCGAAATTTAACCTTAATGAGTAAGCATTTAATCCATACACCTTTTACACGGGAATGCGTGGGACTGATGAAGATTTTATTTGTTTTTCTTGACTAGTCTAATGCTCTCTGCACAAAAAAAAAGAAAGGACTCGAATGGACAGCGACGCGATACAAGGCTAATGCGCACCAAGACCATTACGAGCCAAAAAGTTCTGCATGACCCAGTAGCCAGCCGTAGCGTTGTAATGGAAGTTGTTGCCGTGGCCAGTGTTTGGCTGAATATACGACTCAAACACTGAAGCGGACGGGAATGCTACTTTAGCACCCTCGGGTAGGTTGGAGTAGCCGGTATCTTTGATTCCAGAGTAGCAGTTGCCTCCGCAGAACGGTACGTCGTTTTCGCCAGTGACAACAAGGACCGGGCCAGTAAAGGATGATGAGGGAGGCGCACTTCCAATTGTCAACAGCTCGCCAATGGTGAGAGGCTGCTTTGTTTTCTCGGCCTCAAGAGCTAGACCGACGTCGTAGTTACCAGGATACAGGAATGCGTATTGTAGGGAAGTAAGGTCAGAAGAGGCCATGTAACCAGATGGGTAGTTGTATGAGACGCCAGTTGTGTTGTAACCAGTGATCAGGTCTAAGACCTCCGTTGTCGCAATCTCATTCCACAAGTCATTTAAAGTGAGATTTACATTAGCCACCTTGATTGCGACCTTGATGCTTTCAATTATTCCCTTTGCCAATTTGGATCGAATGCCGTGACCCGTGGCATTGCCGAGGCGCAGAGGTTGGTTGAGGCGAGCACTGTGCAGATTCCAGCCAGCGACAACGTAAGGAAGAAACTGCGAGGCAGCGGCAAATCCAGTGAGAATCACACCATCTGTATTGTTTGGGTAGAGGGCAGAAAGCCAGAATGACTGAACGGACCCGAAAGAATGGCCAACGTGGATGACCTTTTTGTATGACCGACCGATTTCTGGAATCTTGCCATTGCGCAGCATAAGAGTGACTTCATTGAGGGCTTCAACTTCAGCTTGAGCTTGAATCCTATGCAGATAAACAGTAATTAGTAGTCGATCGCATGCGATTGGTTCATAAAGGTTACGTACTCATTGATTGGGTCTCCATGAGACGACAGTCCAATGCCCAGTCGGTCAATGGCAAGCGTGCTATAGCCCGCTTTAAGAGCAGTTTGCACGTAGCTATAATTGTGGTTGTTGAACTCCAGGTCCCAATAGGTCTTATCGAATCCAATACCGTGAGACAGAAGCTGGATAGTATCGCTGCTGCCGTGGTCTGGCTTGCAGTACTGAGCTGAAATCTTGTAGCTACCTTTCAAGGTCTGGTAACACTGAAGCAGCTCGGCGGTGTAG
>Ga0265797_10011782_pt1 | contig 10878 bp, 8 predicted proteins | sample P2T30metagenome_FD_192433 | JGI IMG/M metagenome (GOLD analysis project Ga0265797, IMG submission 192433) | Plant litter microbial communities from East Loma Ridge, Irvine, California - P2 T30 | ecosystem: Environmental > Terrestrial > Plant litter > Unclassified | place: USA: California... | reverse complement strand
TCTGCAGCGGCTTTAGGCGCGTGGGAAGACTTGATGTGATGAACCAACAAGCAGGCATATGACGAAGTCGTGCTGATGTGGGCTATCCCTCCGGTCCTGAAGTATGCTTGTTCGACGATTGCCCCAGTTTGTGTCCGTGGGGCCGAAAGAAAAGGTGGTGTTGTGTCTCACCTGCTGCCCTATCATAGGCGGTAGCCTCACCCGTGAGGCACGGAATCCTACCTGCACGTCTTCCTCGCCCTTCAAGGTCCTCACTATCCTTGAGTACAGACTACTCCCCACTTTCTTACAGCCTACGAGTGGTTCGTGATATGTAATCTCTCGCTCTCGCGGTAGCTCATCAGTGTGTGGGCTACAGAGAGTTAGCGGAACATGTCATCAGAACCACTCTTACCCCACACAAACCGGTCAGCTCATGCTCCCGTCCTTGACGGCAATATACAGCCTGGTGTGCAGGAGCCTGGAGTTACGGAAATCTCAATTTCCGATAAACCCCCCTTCCCGACCTCTTCTACTGCGTGCCGTGATTCTCAGGATCTACTCAGGCGCGAAAAGTTGTGGGGAATTTTGCCGCCATTCACGCCTGACAATCAACAATCAAGTCGGCTTATCACTTGCCCTTTACAAATAGAGCTGGCCCAACTCGGGCAATGACCGCGCCAGTATCCTGTGCATGCATGCAAATACCCACCTTTTTGTTGTCTTTTGCGAGGAATACGAGGGGCTGAATGTAGGGCGGTCGCTGATTCCAGCGGTGCCATGGATCGACAGACGCTCGGCGCGTAATCAATGGTCATGAGAAGACACAGCGTTTTGCACGTGTTATGGCAGGTATATATAAGATAAGTCTGGATACTTGGGTTTGGCTCTGTGAAGGCGATCCGTATTGCGATCACTCTCATAGATTTGCTACAGCTTGTCTTGGGCTGTTCGACCACACGGTTGTTGATGAAGGACGTCACCTACAAGGAAGACCTCGAGCTCAAGGATGCGCCCGCTTCTGATGGTGTTGGTTGGGAGAGATGCATGAGACGACCATTGGTGTAGAATTGTGTGATGTACCGCACGATCGCTACCAGCGCGGTGGGTGTGTTGTCATTCAAGTGCAGCATGCGAGCATCATAGCTCTATCCATCTTGTAGTTATTTGTGTTTTCGACGGTGGTACGATGATGGGGCTAGAAACGCAGGGTTATGCTTCCCCGCAAGCGAAATGAACAGGATCTAGGTTCATTCCCCAGGGGCTGCAAACGCCTCCCGCATGCGCTTTGTTTGCGTTCGTCGCTCGACATGTCGCACGTACGGTAAATTAAGTCGAGGATCTCGAAGGAGCGAATGCTTGCGGCAAACAAACCGTTGTGGGAGGTCCCCGCAACCGCTCAGATCTGACCGTGCCACAACGCTGTGGATGGAAAGGGGCCCGGGGTTCATCAGCTGTCTCCCACACTTCTGCGCCTTTGCTAGATTTTTAAAGCTCGACACTGCTGAGTTTGACACCAACAAGTAAAGCCGCCAATAGTACCCAAGTAGGCAGATTGCAACAGAAGTGCCGAAGCGACGCGATAGTTTGTGCCAAGAGCTCTAGCTGTTTGCAGACAACCCCGAACCTGGCGAGGCTGGTTGTGACAGTCGGTACCCGAAGCCGCCAACACACAAAATGTGCACGACTTAAGGCTGTGGCCTTTCTCGGGGCACCACACCCGCATTCTAACAGGCGGCTCGGAAACCCCCGAGACCCCGAGGTTTGCATTGAGTTTTTGAAGCGCCACATAGCCATGCAGAAGCAGCACGGCGACTGGCTATACTACATGCCAGGATGATCGTAGACCTGGCGCATGCACAGTATTTTCTGCGACTATCTGATGTTCTTCGGCATAGTTGCTAGCATCATTTCGGCGAGCCATCTTTGTCAGGTTGTGGAGATTCTATGCACAGATGCACGGCACGTAAGCTAACCACGAAGGGCATGCAGCTCGCCGCCTTCCGGTTCTATCGTAGGATATGTTTCGCCAAGGAGCCATGGCAACAAGCGTACCCAGGTCCCGGATTTTGGGGTGGGCTTTGGCATAATGTCAGTCTTCGCGATACCACAAACAGCTCGGCCCTCGTCTACAATCAGTAGCCAGTCCGTGCAATGCGCTGAACGATTGGCCGGGGAAGGCGCAAGACATATCCGGAGGTAGCGGGCTATTGTAGGGGGCTTGAACGGTTGGCTTCCTATGATCGAGGTGATGTACATGCGAAACCCCTAATGAGCCCCAGAACGGAAAAAATTGCAAAATTCTCCGTTCGATTCTGGATCAAAGACGGGCGGATTGCCATGGCGCAGTACTTGGGGATCCTACGTTAGCTTTCGCAGATCTGAAGCGCTCTGGTACTCTCTCTTGCAAAGATCCCAGATCTGGGGAATGTGGTTTGTCATCTCGGAGACGAGATCACCGTGGCGTAGGTAAGGACAATAGGCTCTGCAGGGGGATCGCGGGCTGCTCCGCAGTGTGTACATATAGTTTCGGCATTGCGTGCCTAAGCCTGGTAAGCGGAAGATGGGAGGCCTTACAGCAGGCAGCGGTAGCCGCACATGTCTGCATCCCTGTTACTTGCACGGCAAGGCGTCTCTAACTAGAGATTGTCCAAGCATGTACGAGATAAGATGAGAAATGCATCTGTGTTTGGGCGTCATCTGGGTTTGCCGGATGTGCAAGCGCGGGCAGTAGAGATCTGAGATGTGACGTTGTTTTTAGCTGCGTCGTACACGCCCCTAGCGAGTGGGCGTCTATCGCGGTATACAAGCGCCGCGATGCGCTTCGCTAGCAGGGATAAGGCGGTTCGCGCGGGCGGCGGAAGCATCGCGGCTGCTCCTGGTTCTTAACGCCTCTTGCCTTGCCGATTTACGTGGATTTCTGGAGACGCCGTCTAGCGCCTCGCGCATGGCTACTTGCGCAAGATGGCGTTTGGAAAAGGTCCTTGCATGGCATTTGCGCGGTGCTGCGTCAAACAATCATCTAGCGCCATGTGTATGGTTTCCCAGCAACCTGAATGCCGACCTGATGATGTACAAGTGGCTCCCACTAAGCACCTCATGCCACTCAGATCATTACAAGCTTTAAGAAATGCAAAAATGCCTGTCAAATGAGTTTGACATGGCTTAGTTCATGTGTACCTGCATTTGCGTTATGGGAGGGCAATCTGTTCAGTTTGCTGCTTGTTGCTGCATATCCATAGCCCCCCGCAGCGGACTGCAATGGGCGGGAAGGAACGCAGGCGTCAGATGTCAAATGAGACGTCGTCATGTGAGGAATGCTCCAAAGCAGACCAGTGCGAAACTGTGTGTCTCAGAAGTAGGCCTCGAGCGCAGTCACAGTGAGAACACCTGGGCTACTCGGTGCGCAAGCATGTCTCATTTTCTCCCCCGGGTCTTCGGTGTTGGTCGAAGAGGCGTGAAGAGGTGACCCTATGTGGCTTGCTGCATCGTGTCGGGTCGTGTCCCCAGCTGCAGCAACCCGCCATGCTCCCCGGAATCACGATGCGGTTGATCGCATGGTAGATTGCTGACTGCGTATATTGCACACACAGCTCCGTTGTTGGTCTGTGACGCAGTTGACGTGTACTGTATTGTTGGGTCTGAGTAGCATGTCGAGAGTGTTACCTGGGTCGGGCACGGTGCAATTTTGCAGTAGGCTCGGCTCGACACCCCTCAGCAAAGATGAGTTACAGTGCTGGACGAAGACGGGGCTCACAACCGCTCAAAATGTGATGGCGTTCATGAGCTGGTGCCCAATGAAGAAGTGGAGCGATGCCCGTATAGACATGTCACTGACGGATATTGGTAGACTCTAGAGTCAAAGTGGAGGGAATTGCGAACGTGTGCCGATTAGCAGAGATGGTCCCAGTAACCTGGCTGCTATGCACTGCAGCGGCAAGTCTCAGTAGAAAAGGGCTTGGCTAGTGATGAGAGACCGGTCCAGTCCGGGGCGACTTGTTCTTTGCTCCGCGGCAGGACACAGACATATGGTTTATTAATGCCGAGCGATAGGAGCTAGCCCGGCTGGGGCGCAAAGAGGGCACTGCACCGGTTGTCACTCGCATGCGACGGCTGTCACCTGAGTGGCGTGCGTTGAGGTTGTGGCATGGTGTCTCGCTCAGGGCCCGGCCTTGTTGCTCCAGCGTCCAGTGCCGTCATCCCAGAGTGGGTGCGGGCAGCAAAATGCGGATGATGATGTCCTGGTCGCCTACGACACGGCACGAGGGTGAATCAAGGAATGCTCGGGGCCATGTAGCATGCAGGACTAGGTGTGATTCGACCAAACTGGCGGGTTAGGCAGCAAATGACCGTTATTGCGACTGGCTTTGCAATTGTTCAGGGTAAGCGAAGAGACGCGTCGAAACGAGGAAGACAGGACGGGTAGGTCGATGGGGGGTTTAGGGGTGGAAGAGCTTTGTTGCCGTGACGCAGTAGGACTAGCGGCTTCGAGAGCTGCAGCTAACGCTCGCGCAAACCGACGTGGCTCGAGCCAGATAAGACGAGCGCAGACGACCAAACATTAAGCGCCCGCCGCGACGCTATGCTCTAGTCTTTGAGAGAAGACGGGTCAGTTGCAGTAACAAGTCCCGGGGTGGGCGTGCCATGGTGGGCTGGGGTCGCTGCGAGACACGGACAACCGCCTCTAGCACGGCACGAGGCAAACAGGCGCCCGCTGTCCCTGCTGCGAAGCCCGCCCGCGACTGAACCTTGCGCTGCAAAGAGAGGCGATATAACCAGCAAAGGAGCGGCCTGCGTCTAACGAACCCGCACATGGACTCCCTTGTAAGCGGCATCGCCGTGCCGCAGCCTCAGCGTATCGTAGGCCACTCAAAGGCGGGGTGCGCGAGAAGGCGCTTAACCTGCACCACCTGCAGCATTTCACAAACAGGACCCATCCAAGTAGTTTTAGCCTGCTTGACATGGGCCGCCCGCCGTGGCTTGCGGCAGTGATCTCCGCACGATGCCCGTTTGCCATGGGTGGCACAGAAAGACGTTGTGGGCAGTGCCGGCTCATTGCAGCCAGAAGCCAGGCACTCCCCTCGGTGGCGTCCCTCAAGCCACTCCGCAATGTCAAAGGCTCCTAGGCGAGCACGTCTTGATTTGGTTTCTTGTCATGCAAGCAGGCCATGGAACAGCGGTGGAAGACTGTCATCATATCCGTTGAGAGAATACGAGGGGCCAATATTGCAACGAAGCTTAGGCAACCTCAATATGCGACTGTAGTCTGTCTACTGCTCTCGCTTCCTTTCGAGCCCCCCCTCAAACGCCATGGATGCAAATTCCCGCCCACGCAAAAACAAACAATATCATCAAAAGCCCAAACTCTGACAAAATGACACCTGCCTCAAGCACACCCCCAATCCGTTGCCATGTGTATCCACATCCCTCTTATATTCACAAATTGACGTTTTAGAACGATTCGTGGGGCATCATGGGCTCCACGGTCATGACTTGGTTGCGGCGAGGACAACCATCTTCTTCATGTCTAGCAATCTGTTAGCGAGATCGGTGGGAAAGTCCTGGTGGCCGTTGTTTACCTGCGCAGTGTATCCTTGCGAGGGAATGCTGAAGAGCACCTTGTACAATGATATGGCTTGACTTTCTGATGCACACTGATGTCATGCCGCGCCAGATCTGTCTTGCGCACAAATCGTTTGTCGCAACCAGGGTGTGGGCAGGAATTTTCCTTCTTGCGGTCTTGGTCGTGCGTGAGCATGTGCTGGTTGTAATTGTACCTCCTGGCAAAGCCCTTGTCGGGGCAAATCTCGCAATGGAATGGCGCGTGGGCGGGATCCGTGTGTCTACGATTGCGAGTTCGTCCACGGCCGACACTATAGCTAGAGCGCGTGCGTCGCGAGCGCTGGCTACCAATGCTTTCTTCCGAGGGCTCTCTCTCATATGAGCGGTTCGAGTAATCGAACATTGGCTGCTGTTCATATCTAGGCATGGCGGATGGTGTGTATGCGTTCTCGTATGGGTACATGTTTGCACTGAGCCGGTCTGGAGCAACTGTGAGTGGCGATTGGCCTGAAGATGGAATTACGGTCATCTCCACAGCTGCATCAGTACCGTAGCAAGCGTCTGGATTCCACCCGGAGGGCTCGATCTTTATCCTCGAGTATGTGTGCTCTGAGCCATCATGCGAGAATGCAGACATTTCGCGAGTATAGGACAATGAAGAGCGCGGAGACGTTTGAGACGAGGTCCAGGGCAGAGGAGAGCGAGAGACTGGGTGGTCGAAAGCTCCCGAGACATAAGGGTCGGCAATAACTTCTTGCGTTGAACCGTGATGGTACTGGTTACACCAATCTTCTGATGGCTGGGGTGATGGTGGCAGGCCGTTTGCGTACGCATGCGGGCCTTCATATAAGCCAAGCCCCTGCGGATACTTGGATCGTGGGTTTTGTTGTCCTGGCGAAGGGTAGGGCGATTCAAGTAGGGAGCTTGTCTGTGATCCGCGGTTTTGGTAGGGGGAGTTGAAGGGTGGCGTAGGTTGGTCCGGATACATCATGATGAAAGGGTATGGAAGGGATGGATGCAAACAAGTTATGAAGTCTTTGTGGTAGACCAGGTCGGTGATAAATGGAGACAAGCAAAGAGGGGAATGATGGGGTAGGAGCTGAATGAGAATAGCAACTGCAGGGCGTTCCAAGGCGGGTTATATCTGTGCGATGCAGTGTGTGAGCAGCCTCGCCAGATCCTAGATCAAACGTCGATTTGGATGCCGCGCCAGTGCATTCTCGAAGCACACGTTCAAACAGTGGATTAGGCAGACTCCGAAATTATGCTAGACAGGGAGAGCATGAAGAGTGCTCGAGCCGCCTACGCGGCAGGCGCCTGTTGTTAGCTTGATGGGGCTATGAAGCAGTGTACAGGGGTGTGCAGTGGATGGCGGCTTGACCGGGCTGTAGGTGAACCAAACCCTCGGATACATAGCTAGGCCTTAGCGGGCCGAAGACAAAATCCTTGCGCCGGCCGGAGCGTGAGGCGCAAGAGAGTGAGGGCGGTTGTATCCTTGCCCGATGGACGTGCCTATGAAACTGTCCACCTGCGAAGATGTCCCGTCTGTGTCTGTGGTTCATCGTTCGTCCATTTCTGGCCCCAACGCTGTCACGACGGTAAGACAACTACACCCCACCCCTCATATGCGCTTATTGGGGTACTTTCTGTGATGAACATGCAAGATCGTCTCGATTTTTAGCCGCATTTGTGCTGCTCATCCGCGTACAAAAATCTACCTATATTCCCGCGGCTGGAAGCGCCGGCCATTAAGCGGCCAACGTGCTCGCTTCGCGTTGGTCCTGGAGCTGCGACACCATCGCGGTGAGTTCTTCTACTTGCGTCGAGAGTCTTGCAACTAGTGTCTTCAATTGAGCATCAGGTTCTGTGAACCCTGCTCGGGTGTGGGACCAATTCATCTGTTGCATCCTTCCCAGATTGCTTTGCGCATCTGCCATGAGTAGGCGCGGTGAGTTCACAGGCAGACGAGGGGGCCTCTTGAGCAGTGCGTGCGTTTGAGGTCCGCCAAACGACGTCACTTTGGCGTCGCGTGTGCGGGCATAGGCAATATGCTCGAATGCCCAGATCGCAAATACGAAGGGTAGATGAGTGGCCTTGAGCAAGACAATACGGGCGCCCCGAAGCCGCTCAGAAGGCAGAACGAGCCGCAACGGCCGAATGACTAGCGGAATAAGATTCTAGAGCCCGGTCAGCCTTGCAATCGTAAGGACAACAGTGGGGATGAGACCACAAGGGCCCACAGAGATTTGCAGCGGCCTTGAGCCGAGGATGCCTGAGCGGCAGAACAAGGCTCGTCCGTAAAATGACGACGGCAGTGAGCCCACACGATGCTGCCTTCAGGAACCGAGCACAAAGCTTGGACTGGTTGGACTGGTTGGTTTCGAGTGCCTCACCTCATGTGGTGATGGAGGCTATGTCAATTGGCCGTTATGCGGGCCGGCGCTTAATGCCCGCTTTTCGTGTCCGATAATAGTACGAAAGGCACACTTACCAGTGGAGGCAGGAAGTATGTCAACCTTTTTGAACTCGATGCTTCGAGTACATATACAGAATAGCTGCATTGCCGCTGCGGTCAGTTACTGAGAAGGGGCAATGAGTACAATGGGTACAAACATGAAGAGATATTCGTCTCGCGCGTGATCCAACACCTGTGCAATGTTAATAATGCCCCATGTTACTACAGAAAACCAATGCGGATAGGCTGCGACACACTACCCATGGGTGGCAGGGTAGCAGGAAAAGACGTGATTGTGATGATGGTGTTGAGCCGCGCCCTGATGTGGCTGTATCACGCCCCAAAAGCAACTGGCCGAAAGAATCCAAGGGCTGTGTCCGTTGCAACACATCCCGGGGAGACTACGGTTGGGGATGAGGCGGCGCAGCTGGGCGTGAGCCGTTGCGTTGCTGCGCTTGGCATGCATTGACATGCATGTGACTTGGGGTAAATGGAGCAATGACAACCAATGAAAATCGCAAGTACCTTGCTCAATGAGTTGCTCAAAAGCGATATCAAGCTTGTAATGAGTAGAATGTTCGTTAAGGTGACGAAAACGAGCTAACATGTGGATCAGCAGACCGCAAAGCAGTGCATTCCGAATCCTCTTACCATAACAGGGGGGCCAAAGAACGGCGAACTGTACGAAATTAGTGGACCAGCAATACCACTAATCAGTCTAATGCATACATTTCTTCAGCAACGTCTGTACATCGCTTTGTTAGCAATTGGCGGAGGCAGTGGAGGTATTCGCTTGGGTGTTGTCTAGGGCATCAACTTACCGAATCCTAGGTAGCTAGATCTGAGAAAGGGTTAGCCAGTGTGATACGAGCAGCAACATAGCCTCACTCACCCAAAGAAAACCTTGACCAGAATCCAGCTCTGTGTCGGCGGATTAGCAAAGCCGTGCCATGGACGCCGAGGAGATATAACGGACCATTTGTTTCGGATTGAACCTGCTGTCACGAGCCAGCAACACAAATGTAGTTAAGAATCCTGTTGTGCAATGAGCATCGGACGACAATTCTCGGAGCATCAGCCGGCTTACCCAAATACAAAATTACAACGAGGGAGAGGAATTTTACGAAATCCTTGGTCATCTCTGTCCGTCTGTTAGTGGAGTATGTATATGCTGCATAGACAGGTAGGCTGACCTTTGAGGCAAGGAATGAGGGTCCCAAAGTAGCGGTTAAGACTCAAAAGAGAGAAGATGCGCGGCACAAGGAAGAGAGCTTCGAGTCCAAGCACATCGTACGCAAGATCGATTGTGGCCGCATGCGCTGTTGTCAAACCGACAATTCCTGTAGGTTCTTAGAGCTATCCGATCGCAGCAAGTCGGGAGGACTCACTCATAATGCAGAAGGCAAAACCGACGACGACTATGCTGATGTCCCACATCCACCTATCCACATTAGCTTGTACTTGAACGAGCTCGAAGGAGAAGAGGTTTACCAAAAGTCCGAGGCATAGAAGGACGTCTGTCCAGCGTCGAGCAAATCCGCAAACTCATCGTATGCGAAGCTAGCGATCCACACATACAGCAAGAGCTCAGGAATGGTCACTCTGGTATTGTTGCGCTTCACCAACACTGCGTAGTACAGCCCCAGAAATGCAGCGAAGAACAGCGTCTCGAATATTTTCAAGTATAACGGAACGCGTAAACGAGAGAATGGATCAGCCTGTTTGCGGTTGTACTTTTTCGGCTTTTTCACCGAGTGCAGGCCAAGACTTTCCCAGAATACAATATCACCCTTCCATAGGCCATTTATAATCTTTTGCACTGGTCTCTGAGAGAGGAACTTCTTCGCACCTATGACTGCTTAGTATTTGCAGCAAGAGCGAATCCAGGTGGAAGTATGTACCAGATACAGTTGCAAGCTCCAGCGCACTAAGGTTCTCGCATTGCGACATCAGCGACGCAAATCGGGACTTAGTAGCGTCGCCATGATCAAAGTAATCGGTATTTGAGGTGGTCAGCAGCGGCGACCGCTCGCTAGGATAGGTAGAGCCACGTCCATTCTCAGCGAGCCCTAATCCGTTGTTAGTACCCGGGGTGATGGAATCTGCTGCAGGCGGTAGCTCGACTAGTAAAAAGTCAATCATATCAGCTTCCTTGAGACTCGTCAAAAACTGCCAAGCAACGAATTCGCATGCATATCCTCGCGCCTCATTCACACCCGGCTCATCGCTGGCTTCTTCCAGTGCAGAAAAGTGGCCTTTCAGAGCCCTGGCTTGGGTCAGCTTTGTTCCTTCCATATCATCACGTTTTGTCCCCAGCGCAAAGGGCATAGTGTTGTTTTGACGTACAAGAGGGCGCACACGAGGGCAGGGTGGTCGACCTGGTTGGAGAGGTAATGGATAAGGGGCTGCAGGGCTCGCCCTTCTTGCGACCGGCGCAGGTCTTCGAAAGCATGTGGCAGTTTAATCGTATGCTCGAAGAACCTATGCCTTGATTAGGGTATTGCGTCAACAATGCATTGGGTGTCCCGGACTGACTGGCACAGTTTGTCTACCAAGTCTCCGAAGCACTCGTCTCCGTCTATGCTGGGCACACCGATTTCATCTGCAGGCCATTTCGGCGTAGGTGGGTGCGACATGCTCGTGTCTTCTCTGCCCTGCGATCGACTTTCTTGTGCTTACCGGCAGGTTGGGCAAACATTCGCGACGCGTGGGGGACATAAGCGCGCAATCGCAGTGCGGCAGGACCCGCGTCATGGCTTCCTTGGCAATCCATCGCTCTTGCTCCCTCTCACGTCCACCAACTTCACAACACCTATAATGATGCAACACACTCTTGGTCTCATGTGGTTTTTTTTGCTGTATTCAACAACTCATATATCGTC
>Ga0265797_10011781_pt1 | contig 10878 bp, 13 predicted proteins | sample P2T30metagenome_FD_192433 | JGI IMG/M metagenome (GOLD analysis project Ga0265797, IMG submission 192433) | Plant litter microbial communities from East Loma Ridge, Irvine, California - P2 T30 | ecosystem: Environmental > Terrestrial > Plant litter > Unclassified | place: USA: California... | reverse complement strand
GGCGGGCGCAAAGTATGCCGAGCCTACGGCAAGTAGCACCGGCCACTCGCACCTTCCGCCCTCCGCCGCAAGGATCTCCACATCTGGTGGACGTCGTGCATTTTTCTTGAGATTAATCCAATCTCACCACGACACGCGCAATGGCTTCGCTGAGGACGTCCACGCTGCTCCCGCAGTGCACGTCATGCATCCGGAGGGTGACGCGGCAGAATCTGGACGTCTGGGGGTCCCAGCAGACTCGCAGCATTTCCAAGAAGGCGAAGGAGGCAGAGCGCAACATCATCGTGAAGCTGCTGAAGGATGTGCCAAGATTTGGTCGCGCAGGTACGATGCAGCTACTGCACAAGTTTGACATGTGCGCTCTGGCAAGCCACTGAAGCTGTCAAACTGACCGCAAACATCACCAGTCAATATGGCTAATACGATCAAGGCTCATATGTTCCCCTCAACCCATCTCTCATGCGCAACCGATGGTTTCCCGCACGCGTCGCCGACTATGTACCCGCTATCCAGATGAAGCAGCTCAAGGCGCAGGACGTGGATATGGCCCGTGACTTCACATATGGCGTACGACTGAATCTGGAGGAGGTCGAGGAAGAGGAGGACGACTTCGCGAAGCAGCCGAAACACTACGTGCGGCCGATTGAGATCAACGTGCTCAGCGTATGTTTATATCGACCCGCCATTCCTACGCACACTAACACGGACAGCCTGAACGATCTATGGAACTCCTCGACGCCTTCGTACCACCCACAATCGACTTCTATCGCCAACGGATCGAGCAAGAGAGCCAGTCCAGAGACCGCATGGGTGCGTCTGGTGCGGCAGACATCCTGACTGCAGCCGCGATGGGCAAGAAGGCATCTGTAGACGCCATATACGGATCTGTCTCGACTGCAGATCTGGTAGCAACCATAAGGGGAGCGCTCGCCCACAACGACGAGGCGGCTCGCGTAATACTGAACGAGGCGGACGTCAAGTTCCTCTCAGGGCATGAGGAGGGAGACACATCGCGTGTGAAGCAGCTGGGCACATTCAAGGTGGAGATACGGTTACCCGGCGTAGAGGAGTCTATGGTGAGGAACATCCGAGTCAGAGCGAAGACATCGGAATCATGAGGCTGCAGCAGCCGGCTGTTACGAGCCCCAGACCCCAACCTCGGACATCTGGAGGCCCAGGCCACACCTTCCGAGGATCCCTCCGCCTCGCTGTAAAGATATACCTGTGCCATCCATGTCACGTAGAATTCCGCATATCGGAAAAATCAGACAACGCCTCAATCACGATCACGATATCGCGCATGTGTACAATCCAGCATCATCAGAGTGACTTCATTGGTGGGACCTGGCGCATGCCTGGACGGAGCTGAGTAACATGGAAGAAGTGGCTGGCTCGGTAATTCGAGGCGTAAAGTGATAGCGTTTCGCGGCGAGACTCGGACAACATGTCACCTGTGGACTGCGATGATGCTTCACCGAGCTAATGTGAAAAAGACAGCCCACTTTACTTCCGCGCTGCCGAGCAAAAGCGGCCCCGCCATGACTTCAGAGCGCGGCCGTGAAGCATCATCGTGTATCAGACCAGGCGCATGTCACTGCGCACTGCCATCACCCACGGTTGGGTGCAGTGATTCAGCGCAGCGCCATCACGGTGTGAAAAGAATTTGACAAACCAAAGGTCATGGTATCGGATATAGCGTATCGGGACTTTTGTCGGGTGATGTTTGCTTTTACTCGAGCGCGGGTAGGTCGACTTTGGGTGAGGGAAGCTGGCGCGACGCTGCGCGCTGCGTCACTGCTGCGGTCATTACAGTAGCGGGGTGGTTTTTGTGGTCCGGTAACCCCACTACCATGTTTGAACTTTAACTAGATAGCTCTCAACACTGCGCAAACTTCTCTCTCCATACCACACCTTCCTACAATTTCAGACACTGAATTGTACTCTCCATTACACACCCAAACACATACCCAATACATACCCGATACAACAACCAACATGGCTTCCAAGGTTCTCAACGGCAAGTAAGTTACATCGACCCCGCTCGCATGATCGCGAGCTGAGGCTAACATTCCCCTCTCTAGGACCGGTGTCATCTACGGTGAGGATGTCTACAACCTCTTCAAGCACGCCCAGGCCGAGGGCTACGCCATCCCCGCCATCAACGTCACCTCCTCCTCGACCGTTGTCGCTTCTCTCGAGGCCGCCCGCGACTCGAAGTCCCCCATCATCCTGCAGATGAGCCAGGGTGGTGCCGCATACTTTGCCGGAAAGGGCGTCGACAACAAGGACCAGAGCGCTTCCATCCAGGGAGCCATCGCCGGTGCCCACTACATCCGCGCCATTGCGCCCGCATACGGCATCCCAGTCGTTCTCCACACCGACCACTGCGCCAAGAAGCTTCTGCCATGGTTGGACGGCATGCTCGATGAGGATGAGAAGTTCTTCAAGGCCAACGGTAAGTTCTGACTGTACCAAGTCCACGGAGACAACTACTGACTTGGTATCTCTTTAGGCGTGCCCCTCTTCAGCTCCCACATGATCGATCTCTCAGAAGAGAGCAAGGAGGAGAACATCCAAACTTCCAAGAAGTACCTCCAGCGCGCCGCTCCCATGAAGCAGTTCCTCGAGATGGAAATCGGAATCACCGGTGGAGAAGAGGACGGTGTCAACAACGAGGACGTCGACAACAACAGCCTCTACACGCAGTATGTTAATGCCTCTACATATTTCACTGCAGAACCGTACTAATCTCTACATGTAGACCCGAGGACATCTACGCAAGTCTCCAACTCGCTAATATCACGAGACACAGACTGACTTTTACTAGGACATTTACCGAGAGTTCTCTGAAGTATCCAAGTACTTGTATGGCAATTCGATACTACCTTCAAGTGAGACAAACACTGACACACGTCTAGCTCCATCGCAGCTGGCTTTGGCAACGTCCACGGAGTCTACTCCCCAGGAAACGTCAAGCTACGTCCCGAGCTTCTCCAGAAGCACCAACAGTTCGTCAAGGAGAAGACCAATGCCAAGGATGACAAGCCTGTCTTCCTGGTTTTCCACGGTGGCAGTGGCAGCTCTGTCGACGACTTCCGTCAGGCTATCTCATACGGTGTCGTCAAGGTCAACCTCGACACAGATATGCAATGGGCTTATCTCTCCGGTGTCCGCGACTACGTCCTGAACAAGAAGGACTACTTGATGTCCCAGGTTGGCAACCCGGATGGCCCGGGCAAGCCAAATAAGAAGGTACGTAACTCTGTATGGACTACATATGGAACAGACACTGACTTGAGCGCTCAGTTCTACGATCCGAGGGTTTGGGTAAGCTTTTGACTATACAGAGTGCATATGAGACATATACTGACTTCCCGAAGGTTCGTGCCGGAGAAGTTACTATGTCGGCTCGTCTAAAGACAGCATTGGAGGACTTTTACACCGCCGGCAAGGCCTAAGAGGCTTCCCAACAGACGACGCGGCGATGATTCCGGTCTCGGGGAAACGGCGTTGGTGGATGTGCATGTGGGGATGGCAGTGACATGGACGCGGTCTAGAGGTGGTGCGATCATGGAGTTGAGGACAGAAAAGTCGCATGCCTAGACATATATGATGATGAACGTTACGAAAGTCTCCTCGAGAGAATAAGATTTCAGTATCCCCATATTTGGCCTCTTTGGTGCAATGATTTCCGCTTTCATGTTCCAGCGTCGAGATAGTTCTGTTACCGAGGAGCGCTTTCACATAATGGGAACATTTGATAGGTCATACTGAAGTATCGATGCCGAGAGTGGAGATTGGTTGGAGTATGACTCTTCACGTCCTGACCAGGTTGCTGATACGGCAAAGTGGCTCTGGCCGAGTTCTGTAGTGTGAATGGATGAGAACACTTTATCATTTCATGTACTTCAAGAGCTCGAATACACAGCATTTTACCGCCTGCGCGTATGGGCGTGGTTGGCAGGGTGGCATGATCGACTTGACAATGGCATCAGAGACCGACATGTTACCTCTAGACATCATCATTCAACTTCATGTGCAAATGTTCTGACGTCCGTATCCGTTTCGATGCATTCATCTATGACAGGCCCTCACGTTAACCTAGGAAAAAGCTAAACAGGTCTGCAGCCTACATAAACATATAAACCTGCAAAGTAGGTGCCCTAATGTCAATGTAGTCTCCAGATCCGTTCAGGTCTTTTCCTTGTATGAGGTGCCCTCGTAGCCATGGAGCCCACCGCAACGTGCCGGATGTCATGCTCGACGCGTGGGAACCCCAATGCGGCTTAGTTCAGCCCTGCCGGCAGCGCGTCCTTGAAATTCCGAGCATGACATCACATCGTCGAGCCTATGTCGCAATGCGCTTTCCCAAACTACGCGCAAACGATGCACATCATGGCAAACCCAGAAGCAGGTTGCGTGGCAGCTACTGCCCGCGTCGAGTACTTATGTCGGCACCCCTCCTGGCTTCTTGTTCACGATTACTCTCAACACACACCTTGATATACCAACCTATACGCGTCTCTCCACAACTACACAAGCTTCTCAACTGCTATCCATAATACACCTAATACCCACATATCCAACATGACTCTCGGCGACTCTATCCGCAAGGGTGTGGGCATGGTTCACGTAAGTCAGTTCTATCGCTGCGATGCATGCGCCTATAGCTCAACATCGTCGCTTTACTCCAATCTCTCGAGGTACCTCGACATCAAACTCATGCTAACAATATCCAGGGAACTGGCGAGGCCATCCGAGGCAATGCCATGTCCATGGTCGACGAAGCGAGCGGCGATAAAGCGAGCGCAACCAAGAACCAGGAGATTGCCAATAAGGGAGTCGACGAGTGGGATCGAGGCTACCGAGGCCACCCTGCCGACGCCGGTGTCACTCCTGCTGACGCCGATGCCCACCGCGAACGCATGAACACGACCGGCACCACGGCCACAAACTACGGCTCGCACAACTCCAACATTGGCAACAAGGTCGATCCCAGGTACGACTCTGACCTCGACCACAGAGGTACCGCGACCGACTCTACAAACGCTGGACCGCATTCCACAAACGTTGGCAACAAGATGGACCCGCGCTTCGACTCGGACGTAGACCACCGCGCTGATCCTACATCCAAAGTTGGCGGTACGGGCTACGAAACGCGTAGATAGACGATACACTGAGCATTTCAACATCAATATACCCTTTTCCTCGTACCTACCGATCTTCATCCACTTGTTCTCGCTGACGTCACAGCTCATGTTCGTTCATTACTTCATACAGCGCAGAAAGACGGCACAGGTGAGATTGAGTATCCCGAATAACTACACATACTACACGACCTCCTTTTCTCAGCACCTTTCTCAAATTGATGCTGATGCTGTATAGCCGAGAGAGACTTTGCCGAATGGCAGCCATCGCAAGGCTTCAACGACGCATGGCACCCGCCACACGAATCCCAGCATGACCCGAATCCTCCGCATGAACACCGCGGTTCCATCGGCGGCTCGTCCGGATTAGAGGCTGCGAACAAGCTCGATCCTGTTTTCACGGTCGGGTCGGACGAAGAGTCGATGAAGTACACGGATCACCCCAACATCCATCGTCTCCGTGGCTCAATCAGCGGCGCTTCAGGTCTCGAGGCTGCTCAGAAGCTTGACCCGCCCGAACAGGCGACACCGTATATGCCAGACGAAGTATCGGCTCGTGGCCCCGGCTACAGCCAACCGGAACCTTCCTACCACCAACCGAAACCTACGCATCAAAGCAGCGTCTTGAACATGCTTGATGAAGACGTCGAACCAGAACAATATCCTCCTCCGAACCGCGCTACTACAGAGCCCGCGTCGCAGTACGACGACGGCTCTGAGAACTCAGCAGAGTCGGGAAGGTACTCGCCAGACTCTGACGACGAACTTCATCGCATATCTCGCCGCCGAAGCCGTAAGTTCACTCTCCGCAGGCTGTCGCATGTTTTCGTTGAAGGTGGCTCGCCACATGTCTTTCGTAAAGGTGCTCAGCGCGCAGCAGCCTCGGCGTACGCTTATGCTAATGTTCTGTGATTTGAAGATGCAAGAGTGGATCCACCCAGCTCTACGAGGGGCGAACCAAGATCGACGACGAATCCTCATAAGAGTGATCTGATGAATAGGTTGGACCCTAGGATCGATCGCGCTGCGGTGAAGAGGTCGAAGAAGAGTGATTGTATTTGAGAGAGCGTGGCTGCTGAGTGCTAGTGGGGCTGCGATAGAGGCGGTACGCTGATCTGCACCGTAATGCTGTAAACACATCAATGGCACAATGAATTTCTAGTCCACTGTCCCTTTATCTGTGTCAAATGAAAAAGCTCGAGACATTACGACCACGACCATCGACGTATACGAGCAATTACGAGGAATGACCATGACGATGATCAGCATCATCTACTCGAAATAGTACCCCACGATACTACACATCGGCAAGACTGTCACATGTCTTTTTTTCGGGATTCCCTAGCTGTACTCGGTACACTCTGCAGGTATACACCACACCGCAGGGTGCTTTTAGCTCGACCAAACTCATACGTATTCCTCAACGCTGCTTATCAACACAACATGGAACAAGAATGTTCTGGCTTTTGTTCTGATTTTCGTAGTATGCACTAAGCTCGTGTGTTGAGGCACAGCCATGACAAGCATTCTGAGGCATTTTGCTACTCTTCGTGATGTGAAAGCGATAGGAAATCATATCATTTGGACCCGCTATCCGGTATACGAGGGAGAACAAGATCCAGGGACACATAGACCGGTCACAAGGTTGTTTTTGGAGGCACACACGTCTGCCTGGTATGCTAGTTTTCGATTGAAGTGGATATTTGTATTGATTTGTTTTGCCGAGTAAGTGCGGTATTGGAGGAAGAGGAAGCAGAAGCATGGTGCCATGTATCTCTCGTTTGAGCGGGAAAATCTTTCATGCAACGTTCAAAAATGTCTTTTGGTTATTCTCAATCATAGAGCATGAATATTGACTCTTAGTGTTTAGACTTTCGCGGAGAAGAGAGACTAGATCATAATATTCTAGATGTCTTGTTTAAGTCAAAGCCGAACAACATGTTTTGTTATGATGTGAGCTTTTGGTTCTGGATTGCATGGCCTTGAAGTGAGAGATTTTGAATTCCACGCTTGTTTTTGGAGGAAAGAGCGGGAAGACAGGCATTGGTTGGACATGTCAATATTTCTGGTTGCGCAGTCCAGAGACAGCAGAAACATTTTGATTTATCGAAAAAGATTTTGATACAAAAGCACCACATGGAAAAAACAGGGTATACTTTTGGTGAAAAGGTGACGAGGTGTATGTCGATGAATGAAGGAGGGAGGAAGTGAAAGTGGTGGTTTTATACACCGGGGAAGCGACGGTCGTGTCCAGTTTGTAAGGAAAATTTCTTTCATTTTTGGGAAAGAAGGAAGAAGGACAACACAGACATTGCGATCTACTCGTCGCGGTTTTAGTAGCCGTAGGTCGTGATGTTGGAGTCATGGAGGGGTTGCTCGGGTCTCTCTGGTCGACCGACATGAGCGAACATGGTGTGTGTTTTGGACTTTGAGTCTTTTTGGTAGAGTGGAGGGGAGGAGCATAGAAATCAGATATGAACCCTTTTAGTACTGTGTTGAGGCGAGCGAAGAAGATAGCCACATGGATCCTGCACTAGTTTCTCTTGAGTCCACGATCATGCGTTGTGGTACTTCCTGTTTTTGGAGAAACGAGTGGATGCTTAAGTGATAAGGTAACAGCATCCAGATCACAGAATGAATGCTTTTATACCCTCGTCCTTAGCGTCAACCGGCTACACATTCCAACGACGCTTAGCGTGCCCGTGTCGAAAAGCAATGACGTCGTCTTCCGCTCTCACGTTTGATTAGGACATGGATTATACCGCTCAGCGTATCTACCACCACAGCTAATAGTAGGAAATTGATCGACTAGAACGTATATCGTAGTCCCCAAAAGCCTCCACTCATCATCATCATCCCACCGAGTTTGTTGGCAGCAGCGCTAGACACGACCGCGGCGGCAGAGGCAGTGTCAGATGCATTCTCACATGCAGTATCAGTGGCAGTGGCAGTGGCAGACGTGGTAGCGGAAACAGCTTCTTGATTTTCTTCAGCCTTAAAGATGTTGATAACACCATCTCCGCCGCAGAACGTCTCCTCATCGCCAGTGCATGGCTTATCGCAGCTCGTTTGATCACTCGCCCAGCTCCCGCCAACCTAGCTGCCGCACTAACATTCATTGCCGTTTTGTACGCCGGCGAAGCCAAAGGCGCCACGATAGCAGATGTCTTCGCATTTGGCTTTTCGTCCATGTTTCTTGTTATTGCGATACTTCCCAGGGGCTCGTCGGCAAGCTCGCCAACGAGGGGTCATCGCAATATCATGAAGCCTTGGGTCCATACAAATCAGCAATCTCCCATTCTCCACCAGGGCCTCGGAAAACTCGTTCGGGATCCTCAGGGTCAATATAGTATACGTTTTCCTCGCCGCAAGGCCAATAGTGTTCTTCTGTAGCTCCAATACAGCAGCCGAGTCCATCGAGAGGCACGATCCAAATCTCCCTTGCGTTGACAAAGTCTTGGACGTCTTTAACTTCCCCGTAGTAGAAATACTCTGCCTGCATTTCGCGGGAGAACTTTAGGTAGCGAATAGACTCAGCGACTTTCTCAAAGTGCTCAAAACAGGACTTTCCAATATCGATGGTGTCGATTTCAAGATTAGCCCATATGTATCTACGGTGCGCATCGCCACTTAGCATGCATCATTTTGTCTCAAGGAAAACAATCACTTACTGCGCTCCGTAGGTAGGCACAGCCAGCTCGGAGAAGCATCTCTTATACAATCCGTGATTTCGAGCTTCTTGGCATGCTTGGAGGACAGCGGGTATGGGCGTGGACGTCGTTAGAGGCAATTGTCGGGTCTTGCGGTCGTACTGGACTTCAGTGTTCACCACGCGGGGTTCAACAGTCATCTCCCATATCTGCATCCGCAGCTCGTAGGGCAGACGAGGGAAGGGGTGGAAAGTTGCCATGCGCCTATGAGGATTTGCGGTTGGCGATATTGAACCACACCCGGATATCTGGGTCTATATGAATTCTTTATGAGGAGATTGGCTTGAGAAATGGTGTCGTGATAAAGGGCGAAAGGGGGCATATACGTTGTTGCGCGAGTGTGGCGCAGTCATCTGCCCTTGTCGGAACAAGCGAGGGCGCATCAGAGAGGCTAGGCACCGTACCCAGAAGTGGGAGAGCAGGAGCCGCGGCTGCAACATTACTTCCACACCCACACCTTTTACAACCCAAACTATCCAGTATGGATCAATGGTTCAGTCAGAAAGCCAGCGCCGGTGACAAGGCCTTCCAAGAGTGCACCAAAATCCTCTCAGATTATCTCTCCAGCACCACAGACACCCCACCTGCATCAACCGCATCTGCAATCGTGACCTCTGTCAACGCCTCATCAAAACCCGCAGATACCGGCTTCGAAGTCACAAATCTACTGCTAGACATAGTGGCACAATTCTCCACCTCACACACCCCCATAATCGCCCTCCTCCCCGCCATTCGCGCCATACCACCCACCCCAAACCCAGTTTACTACCACTGTGAATCCATGCACCGAGAGAATTACGACGGCATATCCGGACTACGATATCTCTGGAAACCAGAAGATAAGCAAGCGACTGTCACACCGGGTGATCGATGGGTTAATTACAACGTCTTCACCGTCAAACTGGCCACCTCTGGATACAATGATGGCTACTTCATGTTCGGCTTCTTCTGCCTGCGGGAAGCGCTTGAGACGAAGAAAGAATCCAGAGAGGCTGAATTCGAGAAACACATTCGCCCAAGTTTCCTCGAGCGTTCTGCAATCGATGCCAATGAACTTCTCAACTACGACCTCACAGCCGCTGCTAAATGGGTCATCATCGGCGCATCTCACATGTACCGCTTGGAGAACTCGGTCTTTGGAGACGATTTGCAGAGAGGGATAGCGGTGCACACGGAATTTTGGGATGGAAACCCGGGTTTTTCGTTGGGAAGATGGAGGACGTGGTGGGGGAGATTCAAGTATTTTGCGGAAGAACCGTATGTGAAGGAGGAGGTGAGGGTATTGTGTAGAGAGGCGATTGATGCGATTGCGGATGCTCTGTTTGCGAAGGTGGATTGATGGGTTTGTGAAGAATGCGATCGTGAGATTTAGAGAGTGCGCTCGTGATGAAGAGGAGCAGAGAAGGAGCACTCATGTTCGCCCTCTTTTCATCTTTCGAAACGTCTCGTCACACAGCAGTCATGGTGAATAATTCTTTCGGTTTTGGTATTTCCATAACAGAAGACCTGGTACATTTTGATAAACCGCAAGAAGCAGTGAGTAATAAAGAAGAAGAAGGAGCGCACAGCATCGCGACTTTTATACATGCCCTCATCGCTGACTAGACTCTTTCCAGCGACCACACTTTGGCCATGAGTAACAAGAAGCGCGAGCAGCAAGCTCATGACACGTAGTCATGCGGTTTTTACCAACATAAGAACACCCCGGGTGCGTTTTGGTATATCCACAGAAATCGTAAACTGCACAAAGCAGTCGCAGCAGACATTGATGTCTTTGCTACTGCTTTCAGACATGCGTGATCTGTGAAGATGTTTCTGTTCATGCCATGAATGTGAGTGCATTTTTGCAGAAGACATGGCCACGTCGACGGGTTTCTTTAGTCCGCTGACGCCCATGTATTCTGTAATGATTGTTTTCGAAACGCCGAGGCCATGCAACGTGCTGTCGGATCATTTTGGCAGAAGAAGGAGCAGACAGCCATGCCCGTATAGGATGGTTATTTCGATACTGGAAGCACATT
>Ga0265797_10011780_pt1 | contig 10878 bp, 10 predicted proteins | sample P2T30metagenome_FD_192433 | JGI IMG/M metagenome (GOLD analysis project Ga0265797, IMG submission 192433) | Plant litter microbial communities from East Loma Ridge, Irvine, California - P2 T30 | ecosystem: Environmental > Terrestrial > Plant litter > Unclassified | place: USA: California... | reverse complement strand
TGTCTAGACTCCGCGACATGACTACGGCATTATGTATAGCCGTTGGGATCGGCCACCTGCATCGCGTCGAGTATGACGCAGCATCAACGTCTGCTGTTTCACCAAACTGCTCGACAAAGCAATGCGTATTTGCTTACGTCGGAGCAGCACACGCCTCCGCAGGCGCACCCATGCCAATGGACATTGCTCACAAAAGAAATATGCATCACCACGGCGCGTACGATGATGACGTCAACCACGCGTTCCACACATCTGGGAAATCACTCATCTCCATCGAAGTTGTTTGAACAAATAATATTATCGTCCATCCTATAGGACTATTGCACTGCACACCCCTAGATATCTTTCCTGGCCAGCTTGCTCTTCTGTCTGATCTGCTTGCCCCACTTGTAGAGCACAAATGGAATCGGGATAAAGGCGATACCCAGGAATCCCAGCAAACTACTCGCCCAGTTTATGCCCAACTTCTGGTACATGGCATTGGCGAACAGGGGGAATCCCGCACCGAATGAAGACCTCATCAAGTCGTTGCCTGCCAGTACACTAGCCACAGAGTCGGGGTAAGCATCCGACAGGTAGGGTAGGACGGCCTGGAAGAGCGTGAAGGCAGCGATACCGAAGCATCCAGATCCGATAATGGGCACAATCCAGTGCACATCCGACCGCGAAGTCCATCCAAACCAGAAGAGACAGATGGGCACGAAGAAGCAGCCAACCATGGCAGGAATCAAACGCTTCTCAGGCGCAATGTTGCCATTGTCGTCGAACTGCTTCTCCAGGTAGTAGTAGTTCCACGCGAAGAGCACAATGACGGCGATGAATGTACCAACGAGGATACCGAGGAACGCAACACCCTCAAGGCCGAGGTTGAAACCGTAAAGTCCTGAGAACACAAGAGGGAACGACTCGAACCAGATGTAGAGTAGACCGTAGATGAGTGCGATGTACAAGTTCAACAGGAATACAATGGGTTCCTTGAACATGAGGGTGATGGGCTTGAGAAGACTCATGTTGAGAACCTGAGGTGGTGTTAGCAGTGATTGGATATCGTGAAGAAGGATTACTTACGTCCTTGCCTGACATCTCAGCAGACATGATGTCCGGCTCGCAAGTAAGACGGTCGTCGCCAGTCAGCTTCTTAAGCCTGCGCGTCCTGCGGTGCAAGATATTGGGCGCGCTTGTCTCCGGGAGGAGGAAGAAGAGGAAGACCCAGCAGAAGCCCGAAAGCCACATGATCTCCCACATGGTCCACCTCCAACCTTCGGCCATGACGGCGAAGCCACCCACGAGGGGACCAAGAACAGGGCCGCAGACAGCGCCAATTCCCCAGACTGCGAGACCGTACACTTGTTTCTTGGGTCGGTACATGTCGGCGATGGAGGCTCCTCCTGTTGCGAGCGCTGGCGAACCAAAGAATCCAGTCAGGAATCGGAAAGCGAGTAGCATGCCGAAGTTGACAGAGAGAGCAGTGGGGATCTGGAGAAGGACGAAGATGACTGTTGGTATCGGTCAGCATGCCATGTCGATGTGAACAAACGGCTGCACTTACGGAGTGTGATAATGTAAACCCAGAGACGGCCAATCTGCGGAATCTCGCTCATGGGTGACCATAGGAGAGGACCAAGACCGTATCCAGCAACATACAGCGTCAGTCCCAAGGTCGCGGGGACCTGAGCAACGCCAAACTCTGCCATGACGCCCATGAGACCAGGCGTGTAAATGGCTGAACCGATGTATACCGAAAAGGTGAGAAAGCAAATCTCAAAGGTGACGAAGTACCTCTTTCCTCGCGACCAATTCTTTGGGTTCTACAGAGTCGTCAGTACGACCCAAAGACGTGAGCATGGAGCAAACATACCTGAGCATCATCCGGACCATACCAGTCAATGACATGAAGGTCCTTGCCCTTCTCAGGATCGATCCTCAAGCCACTGGCCTCGTTGACACCATTGCCCACAGTACGCGACGAAGTCTCCGAATCGCGTCCCTCCCGATTCCTCACACCATGCGTCTGAGCGAGTTCATCGATCTCGTCCTTGTTTTCCGGCGCCTGCGTAGATCCATGGTAGGCGGCATACCCAGACTTTTCGTGGCTGACATACTTCTTCCAAATCTCGGGGTCCTTCTCTTCGGGATACTGGAGATATTTGTTGCGCGTCACAAGGCGGACGATATGGCCAAAGGCCGAGTCGCGGATGAGATCAAACATGACGCTCAGTCACGGGAAATGTGTTGGACAGAGCAGCAGGTGTGGGCTTGTAATAAAAAAAGACACAACTACTCCCACCGAAGTCCTGGCATCGAATGCTTAAGTCCACTACACACCCGTGACATCATCGTCCCCATCACGCCCACCAGCTCGATCTAAGAACCCTAAGGAAGCTTATCCGTCCGCCAGGCGCCGCAAAGGGCACCCACGGAAGCCGAAAACACCCCTTGTAGTCACAACTGCCAAGGAATAGAGGCTCGAAAAGCTTAGCTTGACACAAGATCTGGACTGGTGATGGCATTTGTGCGCGAGGCTATCGAAAAGTCCATGACGCGCCGCATCGTTGAGATCGGCGCCAGGGCACTCAGATCGCGCGCACACCACGCGAAGGAGATCTGGCGTTTTACCTAATTCGCTCGGAATGCTGCGGATGGACTACGGTGGTGTATTTGTGATGGGAGGAATGCGCTGGCGGACGGGCGAATGACGTGCCGGGTGAAAATGTTTATCTATCATTTAGGTTTTGTTGTGATGTTCTGGACTGGATGTCGATGTGATGACGTCGATCGTGAAGAGGTTGCGCGTGGCTGGGTGGGCGAGTCGTGCGCGCTACCGTTCATGACTCGTCGACATGTGCGATCGAAAAATCCGTGGACTCCGAGACGTAGACTTGATGTCTCACTCACTAGGGCGCAACATCGAAATTGCATCAGAGTAGAAATGGATGAGCATTACAATGTGTGACGAGCCCATCGAAGCAAGTAAGCAAAGCAAAGCAGCTCCACCTTCAGAGGTCACCTCAACACCTATCTACTTTCATCCCCATCTCGGTCCTCACGTCAAATTCCCTAATCTTCTCCCTCTGTGCATCATCACACACCATTTCCCTTTCCGTATTCACCCAGTCCTGCCACGAACCAAACGTGTCCAACCTCTCCTTGACACTAAGCCCATCATCTTGGGTCCTCATATCCATATCAGCGCCTGCCTGTCTTAGCGCCGCGAAAGCCTTGACCCAGCACCTCGACACAGCGTAATGCAGTGGCGTCCATCCATTTTCATCGGCGTGGTTTACGTCCGCGCCGTGTTCCATGAGCGCTTGTGCGATGTATGGGTTTGAACACAGACATAGTGGCGTTCGGGCCTTGTTGTCTTCAGAGTTTGGCGAGACGCCTTTGGATAAGAGGACTTTGGTGGCTTCAAGATTGTGAAACTCTGATGCGAGATGCAATGGTTTGCGGCCACTGCCATCGCGAGCTGTAATATCGGTGTCTGCATGCTTGAGCAGGTCGAGTGATGGACTACTTTCCCTGTCTGCAACGCGATCCATGTGTAGAGGTCGTTTGAGGCCGATATGAAGGGGGCGGTCGCCGGTGTTTTGGCAGATGACGTTTGGGTCGGCGCCGTAGGAGAGCAAGGTGGGAACGACGGTGGGGGTATCTGCCATGCACGCGAGTGCTAGGGGTGTGTGTCCCCCATGATCTTCCACATTGATGATATCGTTGCAGGAAACCCCTAACATTACGTCCACCACACGTTGCATACTGGCCTGGGCTGCGTAATGCAAGGCAAGTCGTCCTTTGTCGGTCGTACGCTGTTGGACAGAGGCACCTCGTACCAGTAAGAAAAGAGCTGCACTTTCATGACCCTCCACTATGGCAGCGATCAAAGGGGTGTGACCTGCATCGTCTACAGCGTCGATGTTCAGTGGCTCCTCTTCAGCTAGATCGAGATCAAGGAGAAACCTGAGCACTTTGACTTGCCCACACGCAGCGGCAATTTGCAAAGCTCCCTGTCCCTTCTTGTTGACAGCAGACACGTCTGCGCAGCGTGTAACCAGAAAGTTAACCAGCTCCACATTCATGCCGCACGCAATGAGCAGAGGTGACATGCCGTCGCTGTTCTTCGCGTTGATGTCGGCGCCTTTGCGTCTCAATGCATCGATGAGCTCATTCTGGTTGCAGTGGACAGCGACGTGCAACAACGTAGACCCGTCGTCAGCCTTGTCGTCGTTCAAGTCAGATATGGAATCCAGCATCCGGAACGCTAGGCTTTTGGCAATCTCGGCACTCCCACCATCGAACGCGCTTACTACACTCTGAAAGGCACTAGATTGAGCGTCTGGTCCTTTCATCACCTTACATCGACCACTCGCTAACAGAAGATCGACGACAGCCATTTTCTCTGGGCAACCGTTTACGAATCCCAAGATGGCACGATGTAGTGGCGTGACCCTTGATGCTATGGTGGGATTTTGCGAGAGCTTAGCCGGGTCAGCACCAGCTTTGAGAAGGACTTCGACCAGTTCCAGGTTGCAAAACAGCCCGCCGACTGCGACGTGGAGTGGTGTGTAGCCCATGAACCCGATGATATTTGGATCGGCTCCTAGTCTGAGTAGCTCTGCAGTTATACCGACGTCCCTATCGGCTAGTGCAGCATATAGCATATTGCAGATGGCTTTTGATTTGACGAGCTCTCCGCCTGAATCCAAGATCCATTTGATCCAACCCAAATTTTGACCGTCGAAGGAATGGGAGATCTGATGGTACATGATAGAGATGGCCTTCATCACTGGTATCACTTCTACCTTGGATTGCGCGGTCGCCATTTGGAGTGCGACGCTATCCTTTGGGTAGTCGGGTCCACCAATGGCTTCTAACAGGATCTTGGCAGTAGCAAGGTGGCCTTTCGTCATGGTCATATCCAGGATCGTGTCACCATCTGCCCATTCGACTTCGAAATCTGGTTTGTAATCTGCTCCGTGCGATAGCAGGACCTGTAGCACTTCTGCATGTCCTTGTAATGCAGCAAACATTGCCGGGGTAAAGGATTCTGGATCCAGACTGAGTGCATTGATGTCTGCACCGCTCTCGATCAGTAGTTGTACGGCTTCCAATCGACCATTCATGCTGGCGAGTGATAAGGCGGCTGCTGATATGAGTTGCTGTTCAAAAAGTCGTGAAGGCTACATGAACTTACTGAGACCCTCCACACTACGGTCGTCCACCGTCGCGCCTGCCTCCAACAAGTAACGAACGACTTCATGCTGTCCGTACTCCGCCGCCCACATCAGGACGGTGCAACCATTTTCACTTCTTTCGTGCGAATCTGCTCCTTTGGCGAGAAGTAATTTGACAATTGCCATATGTCCATGCCTTGCAGCCAGCATCAAAGGCGTCCTCTCATCAGTGCAGGTCTTACTGACCTCTACTCCCTTGCCGATTAGAAAGTCAGCCCCATGTATCATGTCGTTCGATGCAGCGAAATGTAACGCGTTAATATCCTCTGTCCCAATAGCTTCCAAGCTGGCGCCATGGTCGAGGAGAAGCTGGATGATCTGGGGTGCTCGATCTTTTTGCATGACGGCGTGGTGGACCGGAGGAAAGCCGTCGAATGGGCGGGTCGCATCCGCGCCTCTTTCTAGCAAGAGCGTTATGATGGCGATATGTTGCTGCCAAATAGCGAGGATCAGTGATGATTCTCCCTCGTCTGTTCCACGTTCCACGTTTGCACCGTCGTCCAGCATCTTCTTCACGCCATCTAAGTCCCCGCCTTTGATCGCATCGTAGAACTCATCGTAATCCCACAACAAAGGTCGGCTTTCCCTGGATTCGTTCATTCCTCCGTTGCGCTCTGTTTCTTTTGTCACCGCTAAAGTCGGTACGGGGGTGCCATCTTGTGATCCAGGGATGCTCAGAACATCGAGGTCGTGCTCTACTATTTCGAATTCGTCATCGGAACTGAGCGAGGTTTTGTGCGCAATATCAGCCCTCAGCGATGGAGTTGTCGCACTCATGTTGGGTATTGAAGGCACGTTTGGAATTAGTGCAGCGACCTCGAGCGTCGTCCGACCGGAGGTGATGATGTTCCAATAAAGGCACCGAACAGCTCTTGTCAAGAGTCTAGAAAGTATGAGTCGAGGTGCGACGTTATCGTTGTGCGTGTATGATCTGGCGGCATCATGACTTCAAAGCTGAACTTATCAGCTGCTAGGCAACACTGCCCATCGGGCGCAAGGCAGGAAGCGTGGCCGCGCTAATGCTGCACAGTCAGATTGGTCAAGCAGTCTGGCGGGCGCAAGAGAGGGGTAGTGTGGCGCATGGCATGCAGTGCAGGAAACTTCATAATTGTTGATTTTGAAATCTTATTCATCTGAACGCACGATACCTAGGTAACAGAAAGAGCAGTCCCGATGTTGATCGATCGGTTTAGGCACTGGCGCTTGCTGAAAACGGACTAGGCGTCCTTCTCCAGCCATTGTCTACACGCCTCGTAAACCTTAGGGAAGGCGTCGTCAAGAGCCAGAAGCTTCTTGAACTTGTCCTCGCTTATGCACTTGACGAAGTGTAGCATCGACACAAGGATGAAGTCGGCATACGAGACTGCTCACAAGTTAGAATATATGAAGTCGACATGATCCAGCCAGCGCATTGTCACTTACCAGTCTGACCCAGGAAGTAAGGCCCACCGTTCTTCCTCAGTAGATCGCCCGCCTCCTTCGCCGGTGCCTTAGCCGCCTCCCAACACTCGTCTGCATTGGCATCCTTTTCTACTTGTTCGAGCGGCTTCCCGAACATCTTCTCTCTCGTCTTGTTGAAGTAGTCCGCACTCGGCTTGTTCAGCAGCACAACTGGTACCTGAGGAATGAGTAGTGGTCTCAATGGGCCAGCTATCTTGGCAATATGGTCCCTGACCTGCACCACGATGGGGTCATCGAGATGCAAAGACGGAGTCGAGTGTTGCTTCTCAAGTTCGTAGGCAATGGGCCAAGAATCCATCTGATAGGTGCCGTTGGCATGCTTGATAGCGGGACTGGTGTACTCTGCGAAATAGCCTGGCGCGTCCTTGGGGGTGGGTGGGATGCTGAGGGCTTTGAACTTGGGGGCCAGGTCGGGGTATTCTACCCATTCGGTCGTGTAGTCGATCTTCTTGTAGTTCAAAACCATGCGAGCTGCGCGCCTGTCAGAAGGATGAAGATAGAACTTGTGGTGTGGATGAACTCACTCTTCCACGGGTTCAATGACCACGAGGTACCACCCCTGCTAGGCAGATCGTATAGAACCACGTTTGACGACGACATAATGTTTTGGCCTCGATGATTGATAATTAACGGCAACGCTGAGATATATGCGATAAATATGAAGCTTTGAGCTGGTTGACATGACGCCCTTCGTGCCTTCTCCACAGTCATTTGTCATCTAGTGTTAGGTGGGGAACACCTGAGGCTAATCGGCAGTCGCTCTCGCGCGCGGGCATCATCGTCAGAGTAACCATCCCCCTGCTCTTGCGACGACGGATACGTCGCATGAGTAGCACAGGACCATCAAGATGCCTCCTACAACTCCGAGGATTGGTGGGTGCCCGCAAAGGTGAGAGCTGACGGTTTGGCAACCGCGGCCGGTTATGTGGGTACTCACTCCGCGACGCTTACAACAGCAACAACCACAACAACGTTGACATCGGCCTAAGCTTATCTCCGGCCTCGAAGAACTTCTACAACTGCATGGTTGAAGTCAGCTGCATTTCGCGACATGCTGCAAGCTCCGAGCCTTGCGCTTCTACCCTCCCGCAGCTGCATCTTAGGCGAATGAGCGTTCCGGCCCCCCCATACTTGTTGTTCGTGGCGTACAACCACTTGGATACTACTGGACTAGAAACGCCTCGATACTTCGCTTGCATGCAACAGCCTATCTAGCTAACAATAGGACTACCGATCGCTACATGTGTACACTCGTTGGTCTAGCGTGAGACTCAGCCTCCAGTTTGGGAAAATCCAGCCTACCAAGGATGAAGAGGGGTGGGCTGATGTAGTTCTCCGAACGCATGCTTCACGATAGGCGCATGGTAAGTCGTTGAAGTACTTTTGGTGCTTCTATTATTACAATTTAGTACTGGTTGTCGTCCTTTTGTCGCTGGCAGTTCTCAACTTTGGACTTGCTTCGCCCACGCTGTGCAACGCCAAAGGCTTGCAGATGCGGCTGTTGTGGCCCCCAAACTTTCAGCCCCCAATATGGTCGTCGCGCGGAAACCCGCCCGGGAGACAGCGATAAGAGCGCCATGTGCGCTCCAGAGGATTCTGCATTTTCTCCACTTCAGATAATCACTCTTACTACTTTACCTGGCAAGTCTTGCAGGACTACTGAGGAATCCCTTTCACATACCAGTATACCCGGGGAATGCAACCACAGTGTCGGTACTTTCGCCATCGCTAAAGAATGCGCGTAACGCCTCGCTCGCTCGCTACCTAATTTGCTATCTTCGCCCAAGACACCTGCAGCCTGCCGTCTGACGGCACACGAGGTTCCAAGCTACGCAAAGTCATCTCTACAGTTGTGATTTTGACAGAGCACAAAGACACCATCCCGTCGAACGTAGACAAAAGAATAAGAACCATGGATCGCAGCCGCACAGTCAGTGGGGGGCACTCCGACAATGCGCCATTGATCAGCTCCGCCGAACCACTCAGCTACGACAGTGGTGATGTAGCGATGCAGCATGTCGACGACGCATCATATTCGCCATCCAACTCACCAATGCACACACCATCCATGGTCCAGTCTCCAGAGATCATAGAGTCCAAGGGCGGATTCTACGCCAGCGTAGGCAGCCCCAGCTCCACCTTCGATGTTGAAGACGGGACTCATCACCACAAACACCACCACCACGTCAAGCGATTCGACCAAAGAGAGGCGCGGAAGACACTCCTCAAGACAGGAGCGATGAAACTCCTCGTAACGTTGTTCTTCAGCGCAGTGATGTGTGTTACACTCAAATGTTGGGAAGGATGGCGCCGCCCCGTCGTTCTCTCCAAAATCGATATTCGAATCTTCAACTCGCTCACTCTCGGTCTCTCGCTGTGTTTGGGTTTGAACATCTTGGCCTCGTTAAAGCACTATGCATCGGTGTTTCGATGGTCATTTCTCACTAGACATTACGTTAGTCTAGAAGTATTCGACCTGATCCTACACCTGAGTTCGCTTGCCAAGGTTACGAAACTGATGATCCTGTCGTCACCTGGCTTCCGGCGTCAGAAATGGCTGCGCAAATTTCGAATCTTCAAGGATGTTAGAGACGATGAGACGAAGTGGATGTGGCTAGCGTGTCTGGCATGGCTTGTTCTCAACATCGGCTCTCAGATCCTAGTGGCACTGCTGAGTCTGTTCTGGCCGATGGAGAACTCGGAGATACCACTGTTGTCCTACGGGAATGTAACTGTAGCCAATCTGAATGATTGGTACGTCGACAACCCGCCGCGCGAGATCGACCCCGAAATCAGTCTCATCAACGAGACTTCGCTGGAAGCGGCGTGGATGTACGGCATGGAAGCCATGGCATACCCCGAATTCAATCTTACTGACAATATGGACGACATGGTTACCGATCTATCCGGCATACCAGGCACACCCATCTACCGCGGCAACGGCGCGTGGCACTACCGCTTCTTCAACCGCGACCCAGCCCACCAATGGGTCAACTACCTCGCCAGCTCCCGCAACATCACAGCCCACGCATCATGCGAACAACTCGAAGTCAAAGACGGCAAAGTGCACGACGTACCCGACGAATCTCTCTACATCATGGCTCGACACCAAGGCGACGATGACTACGTTAAGTGGGAAGTCACTGAACAAGCCGGCGGCTCCGTAACCTGGATGGCCTCTGTTCCCGAAAACTGCGGGCCAAGATGTACGAACTTCACCGTCATGCAACTCCCTGAGTCGGATAACAAAAAGCACGCGCGCGTGACCGCCGCCTCCCTCTTCCTCTGCAACAACACACTCGGTAACGTAACCGCGATTAACGCCCCCAACGACATCGATCCCCGCGACCCCGCCGACTTCAGGGCAGTCTGGGGCTCGGATATCTTCGCTCGTACAGCTGCTGGTGCCATGGGCTGGACAGGTATACCATGGAACGGTTGGTTCGACCGCCAAACCCGGTCCTACAGTCAAGGCACCAAGTGGTCGCCCGCACACAACATCGCAAAAAACGAAGTCGAAGACCTCCTCATGCGCTTTACCATCGGCGCTGTCGCTGCCTTCGATGACCATGGCATTCGCTACAACGTCACGCACCAAACCGTCGTCCCATCGCAAGGCCAGCAACTCGACGTAGACTGGTCCTACGTTTTCAGCATCCTAGGCGGCATCTGCTTCATCCAATTTCTCGCTCTCTGCCTCTTAGGCCTCTTCGCCAACCGCACGATTGTCCGCGACGAGAGCTTTTTTAGTATGGCCATGCTGTTGAACCCCGTTGTTAGTCGTATTGGTGGCGATGCGGCGATGGTTATGAGTGGGGATGAGATTAAGGCAGCGAGGGCGCTGCGGTTCAAGAAAATCAAGTATGATTACCATGAGGGAGAAAAGGGGGAGCCGAACAAGGTTGCCATTTTCTTTGAGGGTGAGGATCGCAGGGAGAGTCGGAAGAGCTGGGCGGCGGGGAGTTATAGTTAGGGCATCTCATGTTTGTTGGAGGTTTGGGTATGTAATGGATAAAGATGTGTTGTTGTCATTCCACTACTCCAACATCATTGTAGTACACTACTCGCTCTCTTATTTCTTCTTACCATCCAAATCCGTGTAAAAGTTCCATCCAAAGTTACCCGAAGGATCATTGAACCGCATCTTCTTATCAATGCCAGTAATCTTCTCTACATCCTCCTTAGGCAG
>Ga0265797_10011777_pt1 | contig 10879 bp, 10 predicted proteins | sample P2T30metagenome_FD_192433 | JGI IMG/M metagenome (GOLD analysis project Ga0265797, IMG submission 192433) | Plant litter microbial communities from East Loma Ridge, Irvine, California - P2 T30 | ecosystem: Environmental > Terrestrial > Plant litter > Unclassified | place: USA: California... | reverse complement strand
TCGAGGCCGAGCTGACGGCCGCCGAGCAGGCCGAGTCCGCCGACCGGATGGTGAACGACAGCGTCACCGACGAGGACATCGCCGCCGTGATCGCGCAGTGGACGGGCATCCCGCTCGGGCGCCTGCTGCAGGGCGAGACCGAGAAGCTCCTGCACCTGGAGAGCGAGCTCGGCCGTCGGATCATCGGGCAGCGCACCGCCGTCAGCACCGTGTCCGAGGCCGTCCGGCGCACGCGCGCGGGCATCTCCGACCCGGACCGTCCGACGGGGTCGTTCCTGTTCCTCGGGCCGACGGGTGTGGGCAAGACCGAGCTGGCGAAGGCGCTCGCCGAGTTCCTGTTCGACGACGAGAAGGCCCTCGTCCGCATCGACATGAGCGAGTACGGCGAGAAGCACTCGGTCGCGCGGCTCATCGGCGCCCCGCCCGGGTACGTCGGGTACGAGGCCGGCGGGCAGCTCACCGAGGCCGTCCGTCGTCGCCCGTACTCCGTGATCCTGCTCGACGAGGTCGAGAAGGCGCACCCCGAGGTCTTCGACGTGCTGCTCCAGGTGCTCGACGACGGTCGGCTCACCGACGGGCAGGGTCGCACGGTCGACTTCCGGAACACGATCATGGTGCTGACGTCGAACCTCGGTTCGCAGTTCCTGACCGACATGTCCCTGACGCCCGAGCAGCGCGAGACCGCGGTGCGCGAACTGGTCCAGCAGGCCTTCCGCCCCGAGTTCATCAACCGGCTCGACGACATGGTCGTGTTCCAGGCACTCACCGAGGAGGACCTCGGCCAGATCGTCTCGCTGTACGTCGACCGGCTGGCACGCCGACTCTCGGACCGTCGGCTGGAGCTCGCGGTCACGCCGCAGGCTCGCGGCTGGCTCGCGGAGCGCGGGTACGACCCGGTGTACGGGGCGCGGCCGCTCCGGCGCCTCATGCAGCGGCAGATCGACGACCAGCTGGCGCGGGCGATCCTCGCCGGGGACGTCCGGGACGGCGACACCGTCCGGGTGGACGTCGCCGCCGGCGGCGACGCGCTGCTGGTGGAGCCGTTCGAGCTCGCGGAGATCGTCGAGGAGTAGCGCGGACGGGAGGCCCGGTGCCGGTTCCTGGGACCGGCACCGGGCATCCCGTCTAGCGTCCAGGGCATGCCTGAGATCCGTGCGCTCCGTCGCCTCACCGACGCCATCGAGGGCGCGAGCATCCTCGACACGGCTGTCGACCTCGACCGCAAGCTCGTGCAGCTGACCGCCAGGCCGCGCGCGCTGCGCCAGTTGCTGCACGGGGTGCCGTTCGGGCACCCGATCCACCCGCTCATGGTGCAGGTGCCGCTCGGCGCCTGGATCTCCGCCGCGGTGCTCGACCTGCTCGGCGGCAAGGGCAACGCCAAGGCCGCCAAGACCCTCATCGGCGTCGGGATCACCTCCGCCGGCAGCGCGAGCGTCGCCGGGTACGTCGACTGGTCCGAGCTCGACCGGGAACAGCTCCGCACCGGCTGGGTGCACCAGGCCGTCAACTGGGTCGGCATCTCGCTCTACGGGCTGTCCTGGCTGCAGCGGAAGGCGGGCAACCACGGGGCCGGCAAGCTCACCGGGTTCGCCGCGCTCACGGTCGTCAGCGTCGGCGGGTACCTCGGCGGACACCTGGCCTACCGGCAGCGTGCGGGCGTGAGCCAGCACGGCGAAGTGCCCTTCGACGCGTCGCGCTGACGGAACCATCCAGGCTGATGTCAGCCGGTTCAGAGGTATGTCACGTGCAATGTGCGCATGCGCATCCTCGTGGCCGACGACGAAACCGCCCTCGCTGACCTCATCACCACGGGGCTGACGCGACAGGGCATGGCCGTCGACGTCGCGTACCGCGGTGACCACGCCGACGAGCTGCTGGCGGTGAACGACTACGACGTCGTCGTGCTCGACCGGGACCTCCCCGGCGTCCACGGCGACGAGGTGGCACGACGACTCGCGGCCAGGGGGAGCCTGACCCGGGTCCTCATGCTGACGGCCGCGACGACGCTGTCCGACCGCGTCCACGGACTCGAGCTCGGCGCGGACGACTACCTCACGAAGCCCTTCGAGTACCCGGAGCTCGTCGCCCGGGTCCGCGCACTCGCACGGCGGAGCGTCGCCCCGGTCGCACCCGTCCTGGCGCGCGGGGGACTGGTCCTCGACACGAACCGGCGGATGGCCACACGAGACGGACGGCCGCTCGACCTGACCGCGAAGGAGCTCGGCGTCCTCGAAGCCCTGCTGCGAGCCGACGGGCGGGTGGTCCCCGCCGAGGAGCTCCTCGAGAAGGTCTGGGACATGAACGTCGACCCGTTCACGACCGCGGTCCGCGTGACGATGTCGAAGCTCCGGCGGAAGCTCGGTGACCCCGACCCGATCCGGACGGTCCCGGGCGAGGGCTACGCGCTGTGCGGCGACTGACCGCGTCCTGGAGCATCCGCACCAGGACGGCAGTCGTGTTCGCCCTCGCGGCGATGGCGCTCGCCGCCGGCGTGGTCGTGTTCACGAACCTGATGTCCCAGGCCGGCATCGGCGCGACGGTCCCCGCGGTCGCGGTGACGACCCGGCCGCCGGCGACGCCGATGGACGCGGCGACGGTCGAGGGTGCGGCCGCGGCGCCGGCGGCCTTCATCCAGGTCGTCGCGGCGCAGCAGTGGCAGTGGGCAGCGGTGGGGGTCGCCGGTGCCGGAGTCCTGGCCGGTGGGCTCGGATGGGTGCTGAGCCGACGGATGCTCCGACCCATCGACCGCATCACCGCGGCCGCGAACCGGATCTCGGCGTCGAACCTGCACGAGCGCATCGCCCTCGACGGGCCCGACGACGAGCTCCGCCGCCTGTCCCGCACCGTCGACGACCTGCTCGGCCGGCTCGAGACCGCGTTCGAGAGCCAGCGTCGGTTCGTCGCGCAGGCATCGCACGAGCTCCGGACCCCGCTCGCGGTGCAGCGCGCAGCCGTGCAGATCGGGCTGCCCGACGACGCCGGGACCGACGACGTGCGGATGGTCCGTGCCGAGCTCCTGGAGCAGAACCGGCGGACCGAGCACCTCGTCGAGTCGCTCCTGGTGCTCGCCGAGGCCGACCGGGGCCTGGACGGTGCGATGGCGGACGTGGACCTCGGCGAGGTGGCGGACGAGGTCGTGCTGGGCCTGGCCGGAGCCGCGGCCGAGGCGGAGGTGACCCTGGCCCGTGTGACCGGCACCGGGCCTCCCGGCGGTGCGGTCGTCGGCGGTGAGCCGGTCCTGGTGCGGCAGCTCCTGGCCAACCTCGTCGGCAACGCCGTCGAGTACAACGAGCCCGGCGGGTTCGTCCGGGTGCAGGCGGACGCGACGGGCATCGTCGTGGTGAACTCGGGCCCGGTGGTGTCGGGGGACCTGGCGCCCCTGCTCGTCGAGCCCTTCCGGCGCGCTGCCGGTGCAGGGCAGGGGCGGGTCCGGCACAGCGGGCTGGGGCTGTCGATCGTGGCGGCGGTCGTGCAGGCCCACGGGTGGCGGCTGTCCGTGGAGCCGCGGGACGGTGGCGGGCTGCGCGTCGAGGTCGGTGTTTCGTCGGTGTGACCTGACGGGTACCGCGCGCGAAACACCGGATGCGATGTGCTGGACGCATGACGCACACGACCACCACCACCAGGACCCGCCGGACTCGTTCACTCATCGCCCTCGGGGCGGCCGCCCTGCTGCTGCCCGGCCTGCTCGCCGCGTGCTCGGGCGGGGGTCCCCGCGACGACGGCACGCCGGACGCGGGCGCCGCTGCGAAGGGGTCCGCCCTCGCGTCGTGCATGCGCGACAAGGGCTACGACATGCAGGATCCCGACGGCGGCTCCACCGCTGAGATCGGGACGCCCGACGGCGTCGACGGGGAGCAGTACCGCGCCGACCTGCAGGACTGCGTCGGGGACGGCTCCGGTGCCGGTGACGCCCAGGCGGCGAAGCCCGTGCCCGGTCTCGCCGACAAGCAGCGCGAGTCGGCGGCGTGCATCCGCGACGGCGGCTTCCCGGACTACCCCGACGACCAGGACGCGAAGGCGTCGTACCGACCCGCCGACCAGGCCGCGTTCGACGAGGTCGCGAAGGCCTGCGACACGAAGGCGTTCGGCGACAGTGGAGAGGTCGTCGCACCGTGACCGCCTCCGTGCGCAGACGCACCACGATCATCGCCGTGTGCCTGGTCGCCGCCCTCGGCGTCGGCGTGGGGACCTGGGCGGTCCTGGACCCGGCTGGCGGCGGGGCCGCCTCGGCGTCGTCCTCCGACGGCGACCGGTACACCGGGGCGACGGCGCTCGTCACCCGCGGCGACCTGACCGACTCGTCGGTGTTCGCCGGGACGCTCGGCTACGGCACACCCACCGGGGTCCCCGGCGCGGCCGCGGGCACGCTGACGTGGCTCCCGAAGCCCGGGCAGGTCGTGCAGCGCGACGAGTTCCTCTACGCGGTCGACGAGCGCGGCGTGCGGACGATGTACGGCACGGTGCCGCTCTGGCGTGACCTGCAGCGGGGCCTCCGCGGCACGGACGTCCGGCAGCTCAACGAGAACCTGGCCGCGCTCGGCTACGACGTCGCCGCCGACGACGTCTTCGGCCCCCGCACGCAGCGGGCCGTGCGGCAGTGGCAGCAGGCCCGTGGGCACGCCGTCACCGGCGTCGTCACGGCTGACGACGTCGCGTTCGTCGACGGCCCGGTCCGGGTCGACTCGGTGCCGGGGCAGCTCGGGCAGCCCACCGACGGCGACGTCGTCCAGGTCACCAGCACCGACCGGATCGTGACCGCGACGGTGTCCCAGCGCGACGCCGAGCGGCTGGCGGTCGGCACGCCCGTCGACGTCCGGGTGAACGGCGCGGGTGCGGCGATGGCCGGCGAGGTCTCCGACGTGCAGCCGACGGCTGCCGAGGACGGCGGGTCGAAGGTCGACGTGTCCGTCTCCTTCGACCCGGGCGACCGGAAGCTGCCGGGTGCCGCAGCGGCGCAGATCGACGCGGCCGGCACGACCGAGCGGGACGTGCTGTCGGTGCCGGTCGCGGCCGTGGTGGCCGGGGACGGCGGGACCTACGCCGTGGACGTCGTCCGGCGCGACGGCACGACGAAGCGTGTCCGCGTCGAGCCCGGGTTCACGGCCGACGGGAGGGTCGCGGTCACCGGGGACGTCGCCGCGGGCGACCGCGTGGTGGTGCCCGGATGAGCGGGCAGCCCGTCCTGTCGTTGCGGGACGTGACGAAGACGTACGGGGACGTCGGCGCCCTGCGCGGGGTGACGCTCGACGTCGCACCCGGGGAGCTCGTCGCCGTCGTCGGGCCGTCCGGCTCGGGCAAGTCGACGATGCTCAACATCGTGGGCACGCTCGACCGGCCGACCTCGGGCACGGTGACGATCGCCGGCAACGACGTCAGCGCGATGTCCGACGACGCCCTGTCCCTGCTCCGGGCGGACCACATCGGCTTCGTGTTCCAGCACTTCCACCTGCAGGCGGGTGCGACCGCGGCCGAGAACGTCGCCGACGGACTGCTCTACGCCGGCACCGTGCGGCGGGAACGGCAGCAGCGAGCGGTACGCGCCCTGGAACGGGTCGGTCTCGGCCACCGCGTCGACCACCGGCCGAACCAGCTGTCCGGCGGCGAGAAGCAGCGCGTCGCGATCGCACGGGCCATCGTCGGCGACCCGACGATCCTGCTCGCTGACGAGCCGACCGGTGCGCTCGACACGGCGTCCGGCACGGCGGTCCTCGAGCTGCTCCGCGAGCTGAACACGGGCGGCACCACGGTGCTGGTGATCACGCACGACCTGGAGCTCGCGGCGTCGCTTCCCCGGCAGGTGCGGATGCGCGACGGCGAGGTCGAGCACGACAGCGGGGGCGGCACCGCGTCCGGCGCCGCCGCCGCCGTCGACGCCGCCGGCCTGGCGCTCGCGATCCGGGGCGACCGGTGAGCGGGCGTCGGACCGTCGGGGCGGGCGATCTGCTGCGCCTCGGGGTCTTCGGGCTCCGGACCCGCCCGGCGCGCGTGGTGCTCTCCGCGCTGGGCATCGCGATCGGCATCGCGGCGATGATCGCGGTCGTCGGGATCTCGTCGTCGAGCAAGGCACGGCTCGATCAGGTGCTCGACGCGCTCGGCACGAACGTGCTCACCGCGACGCCGGTCGAGGGGTTCGGTGACAGCCCGCCGCTGCCGCCGACCGCGCTGGACTCGGTGCTCCGGCAGGACGACGTCGAGTCCGCCGCCGCGGTGGGCACGGTCCCCGACGGACACGTCTACCGCAACCCGTTCATCCCCGCGCCCGAGACGAAGGGCATCGGCGTGCTGGCGGCGTGGGGCGACGTCCCCGAGGTGCTCGGCGGCACGCTCGGGTCCGGCCGGTGGATCGACGACCGCGCCGGAGCTGTTCCGCAGGTCGTGCTCGGGGCACAGGCGGCGAGGGCACTCGGCGTCGACCACGTCCGCGCGGACAGCCGGGTCTGGCTGGGCGGGCAGTGGGTGCAGGTCGTCGGGGTGTTGCAGCCGATGCAGCTCGCAGAGGACCTCGACACGCAGGTGTTCGTCCCGCGGGACCTGGCCACGTCCCTCGGGTTCGACGGCGCGCCGACCAGCGTCTTCACCCGTGTCGACCCCGAGCGGGTGGAGCAGGCGCGTGACGTGCTCGCCGGTGCGATCCGCCCCGGAGCCCCCCAGGACGTCGGGGTCACCCGTCCGTCGGACGCGCTCGCGGCCAAGGACGCGACGGACGACTCCTTCACCGGGCTGCTCGTCGGCATCGGCGGCGTCGCCCTGCTCGTCGGCGGCATCGGCGTGGCGAACACGATGGTGATCACGGTGCTCGAACGTCGGGCCGAGGTGGGCGTCCGTCGGGCGCTCGGCGCCAGACGCCGGAACATCCGCGACCAGTTCCTGGTGGAGTCGCTGCTGCTGTCGTTCCTCGGTGGCGTGGCCGGGGTCGTCCTCGGAGTGGGTGTGACGATCGTGTTCGCCGTCGGGCAGGGATGGCCGGTCGCCATCCCCGTGTGGGCCGTCGCCGGAGGGCTCGGTGCCACCGTGGTCATCGGCGGAGTGTCCGGGCTCTACCCGGCGGCGCGCGCAGCGCGGATCCCGCCGACCAGCGCACTGGCGGCCGTGTAGGGACGACCGTCGGTGGGGTGTCCACCAGTCAGCCTGGAGGCCCGGTGCCGGTCCGTCGGGCCGGCACCGGGCCTCCGGGGGGTGACGTCCGGTGCTGGGGACGCGAAGGCGGATGATGCCTGGTCATGACCAGTTCGTCAAGGCTCGGCCACGTTCTGTTCGCCATCCGTGATCCCCCGGAAACACGCGGATCTCCGCCGACCACAGGGACCGATCCAACGGTTGACAGGGGGCGTTCGAGGGTCTTCTATTGCGGAATACGCAACGACCTTTCATAAAGGCCGGACCTAGGGAGTCAACGTGACACGCACGCGATTCGCCGCACTCGGAGCACTCGGAGCACTCGGCCTGGCAGCCGCGCTCGCCCTCTCCGGGTGCTCAGCCGGGAGCAACGCCGCTTCCGACGGCGGCACGAAGTCCATCGGCACACACGATGGCAAGGGCAAGACCATCACCGTCTGGATGATGAACGGTGACCTCAGTGAGAAGGTGCTCGACGCCGCGCAGTCGCAGTTCACCAAGGCCACCGGGGCGACGGTGAAGCTGCAGACCCAGCAGTGGGACGGCATCACCACGAAGCTGACGACCGCCCTCGCACAGTCGGACGCCCCGGACATCGTCGACCTCGGCAACACCCAGGTCCCGGTGTACGCGGCGACCGGCGGGCTGAAGGACCTGACGCCCTACAAGTCGGAGCTCAAGGGCGGCCAGGAGTGGCTCTCCGGGCTCGAAGGCCCCGCCACCGTCGACGGCAAGCTCTACGGCGCACCGCTCTTCGCGGGCAACCGGGCGGTCGTCTACAACAAGGAGGTCTGGGCCGATGCGGGCGTCACTGCGGCGCCGACGACGTACGAGGAGCTCACCGCCGACCTCGACAAGGTCAAGGCAGCGAACACGCGCAGCGACTTCTCCGCGTTCTACATGCCCGGCCAGTACTGGTACGGCGGGCTGCAGTGGGTGTGGGACGCCGGCGGGCAGATCGCGACGGAGCAGGGCGGGAAGTGGACCGGCACGCTCGACTCCGCGAAGGCCGTCAAGGGCCTCGACGCCTGGAAGGACTTCCAGAACGCGTACTCGGCGACGTCGACGCAGGACATCAACACGGACAAGCCGGCGCAGTCGGACATCTTCGCGCAGGGCAACACCTCGGCCTTCCTCGGGTCCGCCTGGGAGATCGGCTCGGTGACGACCGCCAAGCCCGAACTCAAGGACCAGATCGGCACGTTCCCGATGCCGTCCGTGTCGGGGTCGGGCACGCAACCCGTGTTCCTCGGCGGCTCGGACCTCGGGATCCCGGCGAAGTCGGCCAACCAGGACCTGGCGCTGTACTACATGAAGATCCTGACCTCGAAGAAGTTCCAGCAGGACCAGGTCTTCGGGGTGGACGGCTGGGAGCCGAACTCCACGCAGCTGCTCTCGGCGGTCGCCGGTGACGTCGACACGCTGCACAAGCCGTACTTCGAGGCCGCCTCGACGAGCCGTCCGACCCCGGCGACCCCGGGCTGGTCGACGATCGAGGGCGACGCGAGCTTCCAGTCGATGTTCGCCGACGTGGCGACCGGCCGGAAGACGGCGGAGGAGTCGGCGAAGGACTTCTCGAAGCACCTCACCTCGGCGCTCAACGCGAGTCTGTAGTCGATGACCTCGACCGCTGACACGGCGACCGGTCCGGCAGCCGCCGGGCCGGTCGCCGGCGCCGGGGAGCAGCCCGTCGCCGGTCTCCCCGCCGGTCCTGACGCCAGGCGCTCCGGTCGGCCGGGGCGCCCCGGACGCCCGGGTCGCGGCCGGCGTCGTCCGGTCACGGCATCGCGTGCGCCGCTGGTGCTCCTGGCCCCGGCCGCCGTGATCCTGCTCGCGCTCGTCGTCTACCCGTTGGTCCGGCTCGTCGTCATCTCCTTCCAGGAGTACGGCCTGCGTGCGATCTTCACCGGGAAGGCCGGGTTCGCCGGGGCCTCGAACTACGCGAACGTGCTCACCGACGCGAGCTTCTGGCCGGTCATCCTGCGCACGATCGTCGTCACCGCGGCGATGGTGCTCGGCACGCTGGTGATCGGGATGGCGGTGTCGCAGCTGCTCACGCGGCTCGGCGTCGTGATGCGCACGGTGGTCAGCGTGGTGCTCGTGCTGGCCTGGGCGATGCCGAACGTGGCGTCGAGCCTGGTGTGGCAGTGGCTGTTCCAGCCGTTCTACGGCGTGCTCAACTGGGTCATCACGCAGATGCGGGTGTTCGGCGACCACACGCAGGACAACTGGGCGTCGCACCCGGCCCAGGCGTACACGATCGTGCTGACGCTCGTGATCTGGCAGGCGGTGCCGTTCGTGGCGCTCACGCTCTACGCGGCGCAGTCGCAGATCGCGCCCGAGTACTACGAGGCCGGCTCGCTCGACGGCGCCACCACGTGGGCGATGTACCGGGCGATCACGCTGCCCGCGCTCGCGCCGACGCTGCTCCTGGTGACGATCCTGTCGGTGATCTGGGACTTCAACGTGTTCAACCAGATCTGGCTGCTCACCCGCGGCGGTCCCGAGGACGCCACCCTGACGCTCGGCATCTGGACCTTCGTGAAGTCGTTCGTCTCCAACGCCTACGGGCAGGGCGCGGCGATCGCGGTCATCTCGACCGTCATCCTCGGCGTGCTCTCCAGTTACTACATCCGCCGGCTCGTGCGGAGCGGGGAGGAAGACCTGTGACCAGTCCTGTCATCCGGGCGCGGAGACGGCGTCCGCGGGTTCTCGCCAACACCCTCGCGGTGCTGTTCTGTCTGGTGTGGGTCTTCCCGATCTACTGGATGGTGAACACCGCGTTCAAGCCGGCGGACGAGGTCACCACGATGACCCCGATCTGGTTCCCGCTGCACCCGACGATCGAGAACTTCACCCGCGCGTTGACGCAGGAGCACTTCCTCGGCTACCTCCGGAACTCGGCGATCGTCGTGGTGGCGGCCGTGCTGCTGTCGATCGTCGTCGGGTTCCTGGCGTCGGCGGCGCTGTCGCGGTTCCGGTTCCGTGGGCGCCGGGCGATCCTCGTCGGGATCCTGTTCGTGCAGATGATCCCGGCCGGGGCGCTGCTGATCCCGCTGTTCCTGTCGTTCCAGTCGCTCGGGCTGCTGAACAGCTACCTCGGGCTGATCCTGGCCTACGTCGCGAGCGTGTTGCCGTTCTCGATCTGGGTGATGCGTGGGTTCTTCGTCGCGGTCCCGGTCGAGATCGAGGAAGCGGCGAAGACCGACGGCGCCGGGACCTTCCGGATCATGTGGAGCGTGCTGCTGCCGCTCGTCATGCCGGGGGTCATCGCCACGAGCGTCTTCGCGTTCATCGCGGCGTGGAACGACTACCTGACCGCGTACGTGATGCTCAAGGACCAGGCGATGTACACGCTGCCGGTGTGGCTGGCGGGCTTCTCGACGAACAAGGGCACGGACTTCGGCGGGCTGATGGCCGCGAGCGTGCTGTTCTCGCTGCCCGTGGTCGTCTTCTTCCTCGTCGTGCAGCGCCGCCTGGTCACGGGCATGACGGCCGGTGCCGTGAAGGGGTAGCACCCGCAGAGTGACCGACGGGAGGCACGGTGCCAGCTGGCACCGCGCCTCCCGTCCGTCGTGGTCGGCCGTCTGCGGTGAGATCGCACTTCGTGTCGGGTCCCGCTTGTGGGAGCCGACACGAAGTGCGATCTCAACGGAGTCCGGGGGCCGTGCCCGCAGGTGGGCGCCTTCGGGTGTGTGGGTTTTGGCGCGGACGGTTGCGTTTGTGTGGGTTCCTGTCGTAATGTGCTCGAAACCAACGG
>Ga0265797_10011776_pt1 | contig 10880 bp, 6 predicted proteins | sample P2T30metagenome_FD_192433 | JGI IMG/M metagenome (GOLD analysis project Ga0265797, IMG submission 192433) | Plant litter microbial communities from East Loma Ridge, Irvine, California - P2 T30 | ecosystem: Environmental > Terrestrial > Plant litter > Unclassified | place: USA: California... | reverse complement strand
CCTGGATGATGTGGTTGTCGTTCTTCTGGACGGAGAACTTCACCTTGCTTCTGCTGTAGGCGTGACCGAGACCGAGCTGCGCGCGGGAGACATCGCCGGTCTGGAGGCCCTTGAGGAGCTTCTCGGCGTGGGTGCGAATGCCACGGAGCAAGTCACCGACCATTTCGCTGGTCTCGGGAGTCTCGGCCTCAACGCCAGGGAACTCGCCCTTGATGGAACCAGCCAAGTTCCTGTCACCAACACCAAGGACGATCTTGTTCTTCTCCTTCTTGCCACCCTTGGGCAGGTTGGCCTCCAGCGTGGTCCTCAAGTAGTCGCTCATGATACCCTCGGAGATCTCGTTGGCGTTCTCGAGCGCCTGGGCGGCGCCCTGGAAGGGTGCAAAAGAGACGAGCTGGACCATCTTGCCGAAGCGGGCCAGGTCGGTGTGCGCATCCTGGACCTCCTTCAGGCGGGCACCTACGGTGTCGGCCTGCAGCTTTACGGAGAAGATGGCATAGCCCACGGAAGACTCGTGGAGGAGGTAGTCGACAGACATTGTGGGCGGTTTTCGGGGCGCTGCGGTTGTCGTCTCGGGTCAAAAGTGGGCGCCGGTCTCAGAGGAGGCGCGTTCGTTAGATTATAAGTCCTGTAAAGGACTGGACCCGCTGCGTAGGTGCGGTAGTGTAATTGTCGGTGCTGGCGCGCAGTTCGTCGGACGGCTGGATTTTGCGAAGCTCGAAAACTCGAAGGGCAGCAACTTTTCTGGCTAGGTGCCTGATACGGTTAGCGCGTCTTTTCGCCAAGCAGCGGAAGCTTAACTCCAACTCGCATCAGACAGAGAGATACACGATGGTAATGAATTCTGTGGTCTATAGTGAAGTAATGAAAACGGGCTATTCACGCAGTGTCGAGGTCAAGTAACCAATAATGTTTTACTTATCGCTGCGCGTAAAAATAATTGCTGTTTGACCAACCAAATCGGCTTCGTTGTTTGTATGCCTTAGGCATGAAAATGGCAGCTAGAGAGGACATATATCATAGGATCTCTGGTTGTAATCGAATTGAAAATCACTGCCGAAAAATACGGGAACTGATGGCTAGATAAGATACTCACAGTCCAGTTCACAGTACACAGCATTGTTCAACACACTTTGAGAAGAGTGCAATCATATAGCGAGATCGAACGCACTTGAACCTTATCACATTCATAGCAGTGCAACGATGAAAATTAGATATAGTCAAGGTATGGGACGACAGAAGAGAGGTATCTTCACGGGTATCGAGCAAGTTCCAAGCAAAAGGCAGAGAAGGCGACGCAAGAAGAGCGAGAAAGAACGAAAGAATTCATAACGAGACGAGACTCGCCCATCTCAATCATCCAATTCAGCTCTCCCAACTGAACCGCCCCGCAGTCTGCCTCTCCATGGCATTTCTTTCCGCCACGCCACACGTCATCAACACAGACGGCGGCACGAGAAGAGCATGCTTTTTCGCGCTTGGTGGGGTCGGGAAGCTTGCTGTCAAATTTGCGAGGCTGACGCTCTGCGCGCGAGACAAGGCAACGGGAAGAGGCGGTAACGGGCGGCGTGAAAATCGGGCGACGGAATCTATAGTCAAGCCGGGAGTAGCAATCGCCTAGAAAGCGCCTCTGATCTTGGCGTAGAGCTCTGTGTCGAGGAAGTTGTAACGGTTGTCCGCGAAGCAGAAGGGGGCGCGTAGAAGCGTTTCGGCAGTAGGGCGGTCGGCAGGGTCGCTGTCTTCGTGTTAGCTTATTCATACTATGTGTGCGTGGTAAGATCATGATGTGACTTACATTGTGAAGCAGTCGTACATGAAACTGAGGGCTGCAGGCCCTACAACTGTGCTCACATCTTCCGGAATGGGAGGCGCCTGGTTGAGGGAGCCAAGCTTGTAGATAGCACCGATAGCTTCCTCCTTGCTCCACGGTCTGCGGCCTGCGAACATCTCCAAGACCACGCAGCCGAGAGACCAAATGTCCACTTTGGCGCTGTAGCCTTGATTGTACACCTGCGTAGCGTCCATGTTAGAGCCGCTGGAGGGCACATTCAGCGCTTGACTTTGCGCGCGGATGACCTCTGGCGCCATCCAGAAAACAGAACCTTGCATGCTGTTGGTTATGTCGTTGATGTAAGGGTCGGCAGAGCGCTTGGAGATGCCAAAGTCAGAAATCTTGCAGGTTCCGTCAAGGTCGAGCAAGATGTTGTCCGCTTTGAGATCACGGTGGAGGATACCTTCGCGGTGGAGATAGGCGAGGCCGCAGAGAGTTTGACGAGTGAGTGAGGACACGACAGATTCTTCGAATTTGCCGTGCTTGCGAAGGCACGAGCCAACACTGCCACCGGAGATATACTCGAGGAAGATGGAGATGCTGAACTCCTTCTTCTCACAACCGAGATACTGCACGATGTTGACATGGTCTAGATGCTGCATTGTGTCGATTTCCAGGTCGAGCGCCTTGACCATCTCGCGGATCTTGGCTGGATCTGTGTTGGGTCCTTTGTGGTTCACCTCCACCTGCTTAACAGCAAGGAGCTCACCAGTGGTTGTGTTCATACCAAGGTAAACGCGACCGAAGGTTCCTTTGCCAATAAGCTGACCTCGCATCCATTTGAAGGTCGGCTGACGCTCAGGATGGTGCTTCGAATTCGACGTTGGCAACGAGTCTTGAGGAATAGTCTCCAGGTTGATCAACCTGCTCACACGGTTGGGCTTAACTTGCTCGATCCGAGCTCCGAACATCTTGGTACTCTTGCGACGATGCATGTCGCCACCAGCGCGCAAAGTGTTGACGCGACTGACCAGTGGGTTCTGCGCTTGCCCTGCGCCGCTCGCTCGGCTAGAGCCATAAGAGGAGTTTGACGGATGTTGATATCTGTCTTCGATTTGATACGCGCCCTTGACGACATCACGAATACTCTTCGTACGACCCAAGCCACCACTCTTGCGAATGCTTCGTTGAGCAAATGACGGGACTGGCTCAGTTCTCTTGAGTGTGCTCTCGTTGCTCCCAAGAATGTCGGGATCTTCGATGCCCGAAGCGAAACCAACATTCCTGGGTGCAGCATGCAGATCGCTGTTGGATGGCTTCTGTGGGATTGTGGCTTTGTCTGGACTGTCACCGTTGCCATTGCCGTCGTTTGCCTCGTCTTCCATCGGCTGATCGAGATCAACGTTCGGGAAGAATTCGTCTAGGTGCTCCACAAGTGCTTCGGCGGGAGGACGATTGGCCCAGATGTCTGATGCAAAGCTTTCCCTTCTACCAAGTCTCGCAAACTCATCGTGAGATCCAGCCGACCACTGATCGCTGGCAGCTGAAGCTGGTACGGGCCTGTCAGGCTTGAACGCATCGCTTGAGCTCCCGTCTTGCGCGGTTGGACGCCCCGCTTGCGACTGAATATCAGAACGCACGTTTGTTCTGCTTGTCCTGAGCTTCAGATCAGGCCGGTGAGGGCTTCTGTTTGTGCTAACAGGAGTCATCTCGTCTATGTCAATCCCTAAAACTTGCGCCGCTTTTCTACTAGTAGTCGGCGACACAGATGGTTTCTGTTTGGCAAGGGGAATGGCAAATAGTCCGTCATCGGAGTCTTCGTCCGAATCTTCCTGGGTAGAACCGATCGCAGGAGACGGATGGAAATCGACGGGCTTGTCAGGAAGATGGAAGCTTGGACCGTAGCTTCTTCGGCTTGAGTTGCGGCTCAGGCTGGTAGATGGATGTGCAGTACTTGGGCTGACATCGGGGCTACGGAATGGCTCTTCAGTTCTTAGTTTGTTGATAGCCGGGTTCGAAGGAGTCCGGAGCTTGAGATTCGGTCGTGCGCGTAAAGTGTCCTCGCTCTTTTCATCGTCCCGTCCTTCGACATACTCGGGTATTTTGAAGCTCTGCCCACCTCTAGACATTGTGAATGGGCTGCTAGGCGAACCGGGACTTGGCCTCACACTGCGGCCGAAGTCAACACCGGCCATGGAATTTGGTTGTTGTTGTTGTTGCGCGGCTTGCTCTCGAAGATCCGGCAGGGTTGAGGACTTTTGTAGTCCGAGTGGTGGTGCAGGTGCTGAAGGCGGCGCAGAATTGGGTGCGGCGACAAGACCGGCACGCAAGCCAGCACCTGCAAGTGCGGCTGCAATACCATGTCCTGCTGGTCGCTTTGTCTCTTCCTCTGCTATACTGCCGCCCGAACTTCGCTTCCACGGCTCTCTGGGCCAGCTCGAGCGTCCCAGCTGACTTTGTCTTTTTGCGGTCAAGGAATTGGCTTTCGCGAGCGTGCTAGTGGGTTCAGGCACGGGAGGTGCTGGCCGCATTGGTCTAAGTTGGTGAGGCTTTCCTTCTTGGTCCAAATTCTCGTTCGACAATGTCGGCGTTGAAGCCTCGTAAGGCGAAGGTCGAGACTTGTCAAAGTCATGGAAATTCCTTCCGACCTGTGTGATCTGAGCTCGTCGCCCGGCGAGGTACTCGCGCTGCTTGCGCTCTGTCTCAATTTTGTACTCTTCTGCCTTGGCCTCTAGTTCGGCCAACCGCTCAGCCTCGGTCATGGGTGCCACATCTTGTTGTATCAAGCGTGACGCGTCGTTGTGCCTGATAGCCTCATCTGCATAATCGCCCTCTTTCGAAAGATTACGGATCGCTTGGAATTTATCCGGAACCAGTGTGCTCTCACCAGAGCGCACGGTAGACGTAGAAGGCGAGTTCATATTGCCACCAAGGATTTCCTGATGCATCGCATCGTCAGCGGGTCGTTGGTTGAACGCCGGGACGCCGAAAGGACTGGTCGGTATCGGCACATTGAGGGCAGAGTTGTCTGCTGGCATATCCATTCCGGACGCGCGAATATACAGTTTGAGTTTTCCAGAATGATCAGTGCGTGTTTTGGCGTGCATGAGTAGATTATCAGTCAGAGCCTCGTCATGCTCGGTCTGGCCAGGACTGGTCATGTGGATGGTCACGTCTTGGTTGTCTGGAACACCGAGATTGAAACAAATCACCGTTCGCATGTGTTCTGCTGTCTCGACATCGGTGATGTCGATGAGTCTGTAGTTCCAGGAGTCCGGCGTGACAAAGATGAATTTCTTGTCAGAATCTCTCGCAGAGGGTCTGCCTCGACCAAACACTACGGGGTTCAGATCAGCACTCTCCACGCTTATATTCCTGCGGCTAGTGGTAGATCGCTCTGCCAGGCTGGTGTCAGATGAAGCAGGACCAAATCTCCCGTAAGGAATTTGTTTGGAAGCATGAGGGGATGATGGAGAGTGCTCGTCGTCTGGGCTGGGATGTGCCTCATGCTTTTTGTCTCGTCGAATTCTGTGCCACAAACCTTTGTGCTCTTTCTCCTTCGCAGATACGGGCGTGTCTGAACCGTGTCGCATGTTGTCCAGTGTAGGTGGGCGTGAACCTTCTTGGGCATGTCGGCGACTGTCTTGAGGAATTGGCTTAGCAAACAATCCGTCACTTTCGCGCTGGCTGGGAGTAGACACGATTCTAGTAGGCCCGGGCGATATGCTCGCGCCCTGGCCGGAGGCGTTCGTGTCTGAGCTGATCCCACGGTTATGGCCATTAAACCGGCCGCCGGGGATTGCAGCGAGTTTAGCACTCGACGGGCCGGGGCTTTGCGCTGGTGATGGAGGGTACCCTCTTGTAAGATCTCCCGAAGCGCCTGGAGAGTGTCTGCGAACGATGTCTCCTCCCACGCTAGCGAGGACTTGCTTGGTATAATCACTCCGGCCAGATGCTTGCGTCCATGAGTCCAAGGTCACGGATCTCTGGCCATGATGTCGCGGTCCGAGAGGCGGGGGCATAGCGCGTCCGGGAGAGTCATCGCCTGCAGTCGTAGGCGTCGTTCCGAGCAGATTGGCGTCTTGCCTCGACGTATTTGGGCTACTCTCAACGTCGCCCTCGGGACCTGCGCTATTACGTGGACCGCGACTGCCACGGCGGACGTTGTTAGTATTGTGTAGCGGAAGACTCGTGTTACTGCCATTTGTCCCAGCAGTTGCGGGTGTTGTAGCAGCCCCACCACCATGGATCACTTCTTTTACAAGCTTCCGAAGACGTCTGCCTTCATCGCGCTCCCTCAATGGGTTTGGCGTTAGTCCAGCGTACTCACACTCCCGGGTCACTTGTGGCAGAAGCTTTTGAGCGAGAAATCCGATGTCGCGCTGTCCGCCACTTCTCCCAAGATCGAGGAAATGCGGGCCATGTACGTCCAGGTGCTCAAATGCGGACTGCCATTCTTTGGAAAACGCGTGAGCTGCAAGCCAGATCTGAACACGTTCCTTTGGCCAGTTGAGATCCGACGGGCTGCCAGGGTGTTCGCCGGACGACGAATGATCACGATTGCTTGAAAGGTCACTGTGGGAGGTCTGCTTTGCCAGATTGAATGGGGTGTGGCCAGGCTCTCGCGCAGGTGAGTAGTGCTCCTGCCTTTCGTTCGCCGGCTTAATGTTCAAATTCGGCGCCCTATGACGCGAGGTGGGTGTTGGAGGGGCGTGATAACTGCTGGTTTGTGGAGGAGGTTGAGACTGCGACTGTGGAGGCGGCGTGGGCTGCAAATGATGATGGGAAGCCGTTGGCTGGTTAACTGCAGACCAGGCTACGTTGTAGTCTTGCTGGCCTACTTGGCTATAGCCCGATTGTGTTGGGTAACCATGCCTCTGGTGAGTGGCATAATACGAAGGGTCAACGCCAGCCGCAGAAAAGTCACCGGAAGCTCCTCGATAGAAGCTGGGAGTGTGAGGAATAGAAGGCCGCGGCCCTGGCGGCTGCAGCGAGTCAGTGTGACTATATAGTGGTGGTATGCCAACCCCAGGTCCAAAGCTCTCGCCACCGGGTACATAGGTTGCAGATGTCAGCGGCTGGTTTTCCTGCAGTGGCGCGAATGACATGTACTCGGAGTATGCCATTGGATCATACGCTCGAGGCTCGCGACTTGACTGTTGGTGATTCGGCGGTGGATGTTGGTAGGGAGGTTGTTGCCGTTGCCAGTATTGAGCCTGCTGGGCCTGCTGGTTCGGAGGAGGTGGCATCCATTGTCCATGCTGTTGAGCTGCGCTACCTGGAGGCCTGGGTGGAGGAGGAGGCAAGTGCAGCCCGCCAGGTCCTGGCGTGGGTGCAGTGGGCGGCGGCGGAGGTGGTAAATATCCCTGTGGCGCCCTTTGTGTATTTGGTGCTTGGTAATGATTTGGCGCCGCCATTGCTCCAGGTGTAGCCGGTGTTCCCCGCCGGTAGGGCTCTTGATACTGCGCGGCTTGCTGTTGGGTCAAGACTGGGTCCGCATATGTGTGCGCGCGAGGTCTAAGAGAGGAGCTGTGTGGAGAGCTGCTAGAAATGTGCGGATATGGCGAGTTGGTGCCAGACGAGGCATAGAATTGGTTGTCACCTGCTGGCACGCTGAGGCTGGGTTGACCGACGAAAGAGGGCGGAGGAGCCTGAATATATTCACGTCGCTGATCGCTTCGATTGCTTGCAGATCGTTGTCGCGAGCCAGCGCTCATGTCTTCGCCGCGCCGGACTGCGACGGAGGACTATTGCGCCAACCCTTCTAGCATTTCCCAGCTTGATCCCAGCTCTTTGTTTCTTCCACAGCAGCAGCGACGACGTCCAAATGAGAGCCAAGAGATGGAGACCAGACACCGGAGATGCACTGCTTCGCGGAAGTGCTTCGCGGAAGTGCTGAGGACGAGATGGAGGTCAACACGGCGCGTCGTACGTTCTGGGGCGAGGAAGAGATGGGACGGAATGCGCGTGGTCTGTACTGTTTGCAGTAGTGTTGTGTATGAAGGAAATGAATTGCAAAATACTACGAGCAGCTCACACGTAATATCGACTGGAGTGTTTCCGAGTATCATCTCATGCCCGATTGTTTGGGTCAGCCGCTGCCGTCGCCGTCGCTATTGCCGTTGCCGTCCTCCTCACTTCTCCACGAGGTCCTTGGTCTCAGCCCTATGGCAGAACCGCACTTGTCACTCCAAGTTTCCGATTCCCCACCATCAGGATCACTGAAGTGAAACAGAAGTGACACGACCACGTCGACGTCGGTGTCGTCTTATCGCGGACTTACTTTATGCCATCAACACGACCCCTGCCTGTCCGCGGCCGCGATCTGGAGTCTCGCCTGGTCGATGGGAGCAGGCAAGAGCTCGTGGCAATCAACCCGCAGATCTCTCCATCCTTCTCTCGCCGGCCGACGGCGAGTGTTATCAGCCTATCAGTACCCTCGCCTATGCACTACCGGCAGGCCTACAGACGTCTCATTCGCGAGCAACCTATCTATCAACATCTTACTTTGGCCAGCCATCTATTTCCCGAGCCTTCCCGGTCAACGACACGAGTGTACTGCCGTTGATGGAAGCTTGCTCGACGATATGCCTGGGTTTCGCAAGGTCATCGCCATTGCTATCTTTACGGCAGATATCTGCATCACAATTGTAGGCAGCATGTCATACTCGCTTTTGCCGTTACACTGTGGCAGTGATGTATAGATATATACAAGGCAAGGTCCCAACATCTTCTTTCATCTACTTCCCATCTCTATAGACGGTTTACTCTTGCCATTCTTTAGACAGATATGAGCAGCGTAATGCTTTCGCAGGGCGTCGGCTATGGGTGAGCATCTATGCTACATTACTTCAACTTGGATCGTACTGACCTGTGCGTACAGCGTGGTCATAGGCGTGGGCTTTTTCTGTGAGCCATCTCAACAAGACACAACACACCCGACCCAACATGCTGACACAGCCTCTTCAAGTCACCTTTGTCATGATGGGCCTCACCTGGATCCAGAATCGCTACTCACGGTTCGACACCAAGACGTCGGAGGAATTCAACACCGCTTCTAGGAGCGTCAAGCCTGGACTCATCGCGGCGGGCATCGTATCTGCCTGGACATGGGCAGCAACTTTGCTACAAAGTGCCACTGTTGGCTATCGTTATGGGGTTGCCGGGCCATTCTGGTACGCTGCAGGAGCGACTGTACAAATCTTGATGTTCGCCATCCTCGCTTGTAAGACCAAGATGAACGCGCCTCGATGCCACACCTACCTCGAGATCATCTATGTCCGCTACGGCAAGACAGCACACATCGTCTTTCTCTTCTTCGCGCTAGTGACCAACATCCTGGTTGGCTCTCAGCTGCTTCTCGGAGGTAGCGCTGTCGTTACGGCTCTGACAGGAATGAACGTCTACGCGGCTGTCTTCTTAATTCCCAGTGGCGTTTGCGCCTATGTCATCCTGGGCGGCCTTCGCGCGACTTTCCTGTGCGACTACAGCCATGGACTGGTGCTGATGGTCATTATCATGTACTTCATGTTCACGGTGTATACGTCGAACGAGACTATCGGCAGTCCGTCGGCAATGTATGACCTTCTACATGAAGCTGCGATCAAAAGACCTGTTGCCGGCAACCATGAAGGCTCGTACATGACCCTGAAGAGCAACTTTGCCCTCATTTTCGGCGTCATCCAGCTCTGCTCGGGATCGGGCACGGTCTTCTTGGATCAGGCATACTTCCAGCGAGCTGTCGCTAGCCGTCCCACAACCGCAGTAAAAGCTTACATCATGGGCGGGTTGGCGTGGTTTGCGATACCTTTCGGGTTCGCTAGTACTCTTGGTCTTGCAGCTGTCGCACTCGCAGACCATCCTCAGTTCCCAACATACCCGAATCTGCCATCCGAAAGCGACATCTCAGCCGGTCTTGCATCCGCTCTCTCAGCCAGCGCTCTCCTCGGCACACACGGTGCCGTCGCCCTACTGCTATCCCTCTTCCTTGCCGTAACATCCTGCGCCAGCGCCGAGTTGATTGCAGTCTCCTCGGTTCTCACTTTCGACATCTACAAGGCCTACGTTAACCCTTCCGCTTCCTCCAGCCGCCTGATTACCGTCAGCAAGATCTGCATCTGCATCTTCGGCCTGACTATGAGCGTCTTCGCTGTGATCTGGAACCTCGCGGGCATCGACCTCGGGTGGTTGTTTTTGGTAATGGGCCTCATCATCGGAGGCGCCGTTTTCCCAATGGCTTTCTCCATCACATGGACCGGACAGTCCACTGCGGGTGCCATCGCAGGTCCAATCTCAGGTCTTTGTGCGGGCATCATCGCTTGGTTGGTCACGGCGCAGCAGTACTTCGGCGAACTGACCATTGCGAGTACGGGGCACGAATACTCGACTCTTGCGGGCAACATGGCAGCAATTTTCACGGGTTTACTCGTGACGGTGGTCGTATCAGTCTGCAAGCCACAGAACTTTGATTGGGCGATCACAAGAGCCATCAACTCCCCTCCCGTAACAGACCTTGCAGTAGAAACTCCCCCCGAAGGATCGCAGCAGACATCACTCGAAGTGAAGCGCGATATTTCGCCAGCCACTGCTGCTTTAGTAAGTAACGACGAGAAGCCATCAAGTGATATCAACGCGCATCCAACACTTCCACCAACAGCTATATCTGCTAAGGAAGAGCAAGACATCGAAGAAGCAAACGCAGATGCCGACCTTGAAGAGCACCCAGCCAAACTCCGCCGCGCGCTCATGGTCGCTTACATCTCCGCCATATCCCTTACCCTGATCATGGATTTCATCGTAAGTCTACCCATCTACTCCTCCACTCAATCTCTCCCGGCATCCTCGGCCGTTGCAAAACATAGTTGTTTGGCCAATGGAAAACTAACATTGAATACGTAGATTCCAATCCCAATGTTCCTATCCCACTACGTCTTCTCCCGCGGCTTCTTCACAGCCTGGGTCGTCATCTCGTTCATCTGGGTCTTCGCTTCGACCGCAATCAGTTGTGTGCTACCTGTCGTTGAGACGGCTGGCTTTTTGAAAGAGTTTGCTGTCAAAGTTTGGCGGGATTTGAGAGGGAAGAAATAGGGGATGGCCTATGAGGTAGAGG
>Ga0265797_10011775_pt1 | contig 10880 bp, 9 predicted proteins | sample P2T30metagenome_FD_192433 | JGI IMG/M metagenome (GOLD analysis project Ga0265797, IMG submission 192433) | Plant litter microbial communities from East Loma Ridge, Irvine, California - P2 T30 | ecosystem: Environmental > Terrestrial > Plant litter > Unclassified | place: USA: California... | reverse complement strand
CATGGCAGCATAACCCGAACAGCACCATGTTCTGGATGTGAGTTTGGCAATCCATCTCACGACGGGAGCTCTTATGTTGAAGCCAACGACACAGTGATTTTACGGGCCTCGGGGTCTTGACAACGGTTTTGCAACATTTCTACGTCGCCGGTTTTTGTTTCAGTTTGCGTTGTTTTCGTCGTTGATCGGCTTGATCGTGTTTCTTTGGTATTGCTCCTCCTGTCGGTCGATCTGAAGATTCTACCCCGCCGCGAATCTATCCTATCAAGCCACAAGTTCTACAAATGATCATGAGTTGACGATGTGTGACTTGCACAGGTTTTCAGAAACGTTTGCTACAGTACTACCCGTCACCGATCGCGCCGCTAATCGGGAGAAGAGTTGGAATCAGACTCGTTGTGGCCAGTGAAAGCATCATCGTTTGATGGGACGACATTCGAAACATGCACAACACTGGAAGGGGCCGACTACAGATGCAAGGAAGTAGATTGGAGAGAGAACCGGTTGAAATGAAAGTTAGAGATGGAATTGACACGACTGTGCGGGTCAGAAATGAGTGAAGTACAAATGACCGTGGATGAAGACGATGAGACTAAGCGGAAGGCGATACGCATCATGTCTTGCCCCCTTTTGCACAGCAGAAACGGCAAACTCCCCGGAGAAGAAATGACGAGGCGCACATGCCGGCCAGCGGCATGCCAAGAGGCAGCTGTTGTCGAAGTGCACTCGAAGTGCCATGAGTCTGAACAGAGCTTTCCGAAATCTTTTAACTTCAACCTTTCGTGTGATCCTCTAGTGTTCCCTTACGCATTTCACCTCTCACTGGCCATGACCACGATTCCCTCGCTCTCGATGCGGATGTCTCGTTTGCTCAGCTGAACTTGACGGTTGATAATGCTGCGTCGTCTCTTCTTCTCGGTTCCCATGCCACATTCCCGGGTGCTGGACATTTGGCACGAATGGTGGAGCGGTAGGGTCCGGCGAAGATGATGCCGCAACATGAGATGAGCTCGTCGCCACCGAACCGTACCACGGAAACGCATTTACTGGTGTCATCGTCTCAGCACTACTTGAATAGAAAGGTGCTTGACATACGGTAGACGTTGATGATCCGGACTGCTGGGTCGACGCAGGTGTCTGAGTCTGTGATTGGGACTGCGATTGAGAAGTATGGGTTTGTTGTTGTGCGGCCTGGGCTTGGAGCTGCTGTGATTGCTGGGTTGCGATTGGCACCGGGGAGGAGAAGACGTTGGGAATCATTGGATGAGGAAGTTGGTGGTGGGATGCTTGGTGGGTGGGTGAAGTAGATGTGGTCGAGTTTGGATCTGTGTGAGCTGCTGGGGAGGTTATGTCTCGTTCCTTCCGTTGACTTTATACATCTATTCGACTCATTCCGTATACATCTTACTGCCATCACCAGATCAGATTCTACATGTTGTTATCCCATTGAAGCTTTCTTCGTGCAGGCTTTAGGTAATCACACAGACGCATCCAAATCCGCCTCGCCCCTACTAAAGTAATACCACAACCAGCAAGCATCTGGAGCCGTATCCCGCGCTGCGGACGCGTCATTGGTCAACCGGTCAAGACTCCAAGATCGAATAGCGTCCTCGTGGTTGCGTCGTGCCAGTTCCTGACACCCCTGCCATCTTACCGAGCTACCTAGCCACAAATCGCCACGCTTCAGCCGCGTAGGGCTTGGCCAGGTGGAGTTCCACTTTGGGTCAACGGTCTGCGGTCGGGTACCTGACTGCCGTTTGTAGGGCTGTGGGAGGGACCGATGGGACGGTCGAAATTTCTGAATTCTAATGTTATTGGTTGGTGTGCGTGGAATTGGGGACACGGTGTGAGGCGGCCTGACTGTGTCTGTCACTCGGTGTGCGGCCTTTCCGGATAGTCGAGACTGATGGCAATGCTTGACGAAGACTACTTGTAGCAGTAGATCATCATGTCCTGGCTCTTACACGGAGCGCGTCGATTGTTGTTGTCGTATGGTCGCGTGATGTTAAGTGTCCCGACCACTAGTGAGGAACGTATCACAGCCCTGTGTTGCGGTTCCAAGTCTGCTCGATGCTGCCTGCAAAGGGAAGCGGAACATCGTCGTGGGCCTCACGGGTCAGGCAGGTAGGGGCGACGGAGCTCCCTAAGTAGGGCAACCTCGCGCCCACCGGTACGCTACGATGAGCAGTATCACGCATTTTCCTATGTCGCCGCGGAGTGTTGTCAGAGTGAACAGGATCTTGTCGTTGTGGTACATAAAGCGAAAACGCCCACATTGAAGCGCTAGTGCTGAGATTAGTGCGCGTCACGTGCCCACGTGCACCACGTCGCGTCTTTTCCACCCCACCCTCACAACTCCACAACCACAACCACACATACGCATCCCAACAAACCAACCACCACACACACCCCGACCCCCCAAAATGGACCATCCCCAAACCCCCCGCATCCTCGCCTCCCACCTCCAAGCCTTCCAGCACCGCATCGTACGCATCCTCGGAAAAGTAGTCCAGCTACGCGGCGAAACAGCCGTCGTCGACGCGGGCGGTAATGTCGATGTCATACTGAATCGGGTAAGTCGTCAGCACGTCGTAAACTGGAATGCTTTGGCGGAATTGAATTCGAAAACGACTTGAGCGGGTGTCAAGACGCGAGATTTGGTTTGTTTGGATGTGAATTTCAAAGCACATTCCACAATATTCTACGACTTCATCTCCCCCTCCCACCTATCCTCTCCAAGACACACACTCACACCATCCACCAACCAGGACTCCCACCTATCCGTCGGCCACGCCGTCGAAGTAATCGGCAAAGTCGACCAGAACCTCGCGCTCAAAGTCCAAGCGAGTACAGACTTCGGCACGAATATTGGTAATTCCTTCGTCCCCATCCTGCCGAATTTACTGCGATTGTGCTGACATATGTGGGTAGATTTCAATGCTGCGAATGCGGTGGTTGAGGCGACGCATAGGCATAAGGGGATTTTTTATGATTGAGCGGTGAGGGGGAGTGGGGTTTGAGGAACGGAGGAAGGAAGCAATGTCATGCGATGAATAAATGTACATTCTACAACGAGCGAAACTGCAGCGCTCTTCCAAACGCCCAAGTATAGGTATCAAAATAGGTATACGCGAAACTCCAAGCCCCAGTTCCCTCCCCCATTCCCACCTGTACAACAAACTACAACTCGTTTCCAAAAAACTCTTACACCTACACAGCACTGTACGTACAAACTCAAAGCTTACTCCGCACAGCCTCAAGCCGAAACTTAATATCCTTAAGCTGTTTCCCCACCGGCTTCCACATCTCAAACATACCCAACAACTCCTCTACTTCCCGCCCCAACTCCTTCTTCACAAATTCTTCCTCCAGCAACCCGCGCATAGCCCACGGCAGGAAAAACGGATTCGGATTCGCGCTCGTGGCACTCGGTGCGTAGTCCTTCACACGCAGCTTGTACAAGTCTTTCGTGTCGGGCTTCTCGCCTACGATGGGTATATTTATGCCTTTAAAGCTACCGGATGTAGATGGGCGTTCCTTGGCTGGGATGGGAAGAGTGGTTGTTTCGAGCGCGTGTTGGACTGCGAGGGCGTACACGGCGGGGTCTTCGTAGACGCGCGAATGTCCCTCGCCGCCATATAATGAGCCCGCCAGCGCGGGCGACAGTTCGTGGATCAGGCCGTGGTCCGGTAGCCCGAGGTTGCGCAGCTTGAGCGTGAAGCCGACAAGGTGGGTGAGGAAGTCGGGGGCGTGGATGCGGCCGTCGACAAAGACGGCACGGTAGATGTAGGGGTGGGAGAGGGTGGAGAAGGTTGAAGACTGTGGCGGTTAGCAAAAGAACTCGGATCGAAATGTGGGTGTGCGCTTACCTCGAGCGAGACCAGTTGGTCGTCAATACTCCCTACGTAAAAGATCCGCACACCAAAGCGCAACGCCTCGTCTAGAGAGGCTAGATACATCTGGCTCACCAAGCTCTTCGGATTGCTGAATTCGAACAGCTCGGCGGCCGTGGGGCCGAAGTACTTGGTCTTGTACTCGATGAACGGGCCCATGTTGACGCCTGCCATGGCGCAAATACCAATGCGAGTAGCGTTAACGCAGCCGAATTGGATGAGCTTGGCGACGAGCATCATGGCTACGGGTACGCCTTGCGAGTGGCATGCGACGAGGATGAAGTCTGCCTGCTTAATGTGGTCAATCCAGTTCAGCAATAGCTTCCACAATGTGTTGACACGCTCGGCGATAAAGCCTTCGCCTTCTAGTGCGATCTGCTCGATCTCGGGTGAGTAGCCGCGCGCTTCGGTCCAGTCTTTGATGGCGGCGGCGGCGGCGTTGGCGAAGCGGATTGACGTGCCTGTGGGCTGGCCGAGTACTTTCTGGATGATGGGAGCAGGGAAGAAGCCGTGCACACCGATAGCGACCGCCTTCTTAATGCGCGGTGGCGCTGGGTTGATGTGCAGGTGAGGCATTGGGCTCTCGTTGCCGAGGAAGTATTGCCGTATCTGTTGCCAGAAGTTGGGCTGTTGGACCAGCTGGTATGTGGTCTTGAACTCGGGCAGGAGAAGGTTTGGCGGCTCTTGCTTGGCCTTGACTGTTTTTGGCGCTGGCTGGGCTGCGGGCGCGGGTTCTGTCCGTGTAGGTTCTAATACCGGTGTGGCATCTTTGCTAGCAGCTGGAGTGTCGATCAGCGAGACATTGGACTTGTTGTTTGGTTTCGAGCGTCCTCTCAATGATTGAATAGACTTCTTCGCAAGCGACACGGCCTTTGTGGGCTGTGGCACTTCCTTCGCAGCACTCGTGTCTGCTTTTTGAGTCTCGTCCTGCGGCTGTTCCTGTTCGTTGAACTGGGCTGCCTCCGGATGCGACTGCGATGGAGTGTTGTAGACGGCCACCTGCCCGACATGCTTCTGCAGCTCACCGTTCGCTGCAGCGTTGTCTTCTGGCTTCCCTCGGTACCAGAATGCCCAGGCCGACGGCTTCGTGGGAGTAGTGGCGGTAGTTGTCGCAGTCTCGGTTGCTCCTTCAGCTGTCGTGAGTGTCGCCGTCTCTTGCGAGGTCTGTGGCGATGGATCCGGGGCTGGCTGTGCTGCGGGTTCGTCTGGCTTCGGTGCTGGTGTCTCATCGCTGGGAGGGGCTTCAGCTTCGGGAGGGTTCGCCTGCGCATTCTGTGCGCTAGTCCATCGCCAGAACCATGATGAAGCGGACGCGTTCCTGGCTTGCGCCTTGGATGTAGCAGAGGGTGCGTCCTTGCTCTCGGCGCTTTCACTCGCAGGTTCCGCTGGCGATACGACTTCCGTGTCCTTTACCTGCTCATTGGTCTTTGCGGCCTCGATCACCTCCAAACCCTTTGTCTTCGCATCGGCCTCTTCTGAGGGTGTGGGTCCGGGTAACGGTGTGGTTTGCGCCTCCTCGATGCTGCCCTGCGCGACACTCCTCGCCTTGCCTGCTTCTGCGTATCCATCAGGCCGTGACCACCAGCTCCGCCAAGCCCAAGTATTCGCAGCTTGTTCCGAGGCAGGAATCGCGGGAGGCGGTGGTAACGGAGGCTCGTAGATGGTAGGCACTGTGGCTTCGCGCTCTTCCTTGGCTGGCTCCTTCGCGTGTGCTTGCTTCGCTTCTTCGGTGAGGCCGTCCGAAGACACGTTGACCTTGGTGATGGACGTCGGCAGGGCATCGCCTTTGCTCGACTTGCGCTTGGTGAGGAACTTGGTAGGCGAGTCGTCCCTCGGCTTCCTGGCTTGCTCACCAGGCAGCTCGCCCGCGGCACCTCCGCGCACGCCGATGCTCTCTGTCACGGTGTTGACCACGGCCGGCGCCTTTGACCGCCAGCTGCCCGAGCCACTCAGCCACTTCTTGCCCTTGGGTGTCTGCGTGCCGGTTGTCGTGGGCGTCGTCGCGCCATTTGAGGTGCTTGTCGACTCTGCTAGCGATGTGCTGGAGGGCGCATCGGGCAGTGTTCTGTCGGCGGTGGTGCTCGCGGTGCTCGAATCAGGTGCTACATCGGGCGCCTGGGTGTTTGGCTTCGACTTCTTGCGTGGGTTCATTCGGGCGGGGAGGGAGACGGAGCTGAGCAGGCGAAAGGGCCTCTAGGGGGTGTATTAGCATATGCAGGGGGTGTGAAGGCGGCCGTGTGCACCTTCAGTCGTCCCGAATCGGACGGGCTGGATTGCTTGCCTGCCATGAGTGAATGACGAATGACGCAGCGCACGCGCCTTTCTGCCGCCAGCCACCGCCTGCCGGGGGAGACGCGGAGATCAATGGGCCCAAAAATTGTTCGCGAACTTTTTGCGGGCAGCCAACACCACCGCCCACCGCAACGATGGCGATCCAGAAGAAGGTGCGCTCACTTAATATGACTATCAATATGAGTGCGCTAATGTTCTCAAGCATGGAAAAGGTCGTCTCGACAAGTGGTACAAGCTCGCAAAGGAGAAGGGCTACCGCGCGCGTGCCGCCTTCAAGCTGATACAGCTGAACAAGAAATACAACTTCCTCGAAAAGAGCAAGGTCCTGATCGATCTCTGCGCCGCGCCCGGATCATGGTGTCAGGTCGCTTCCGAGGTGCGTATAGCGAAGACTCGATTCACCGCCCAGTACTAATATCAAACTTCAGGTCATGCCCGCGCATGCCCTCATCGTCGGCGTCGACCTTGCGCCAATCAAGCCCATCCCGCGCTGCATCACCTTCCAGAGCGACATCACCACCGACAAGTGCCGCGCCACCCTCCGCGGCCACCTCAAGCACCTCAAGGCCGACTGCGTGCTGCACGATGGCGCCCCCAACGTCGGTACCGCCTGGGTGCAGGACGCCTTCACCCAGGCCGAGCTCGTGCTGCAATCCATGAAGCTTGCCACCGAGTTCTTGGTGGAAGGCGGCACATTCGTTACAAAAGTCTTCCGCTCCAAGGACTACAATGCGCTGCTGTGGGTCTTCAACCAGCTCTTCACCAAAGTTGAGGCGACCAAGCCACCCTCCAGTCGAAACGTCTCCGCCGAAATCTTCGTCGTCTGCCGCGGCTACAAAGCCCCCAAGCACCTCGACCCCAAGTTCCTTGATGCACGCAGTGTTTTCGCTGAGCTTGCCGAGCCGGCTCCCAACAACGAGGCCAAGGTCTTCAATCCCGAGAAAAAGAAGCGAAAGCGTGGCGGTTACGAGGAGGGCGACTGGACACAGTTTCACGAGGTGCCCGTCTCAGAGTTCATCCAGACCACAGACCCCATTGCCATGCTTGGTAGCCTGAACAAGCTCAGCTTCGAACAGCCCGCGAACGGCGATGTCGCCATTGCCACCATTGATAAGCTTAAGGAGACCACGAAAGAAGTCAGAGACTGCTGCGCGGATCTCAAGGTTCTGGGTCGAGCTGATTTCAAGCGCCTCCTCCGATGGCGACTCAAGGTACGCGACATCTTCGGCTTCTCAGCCAAGAAGAAGGAGGAGGAAGAGGCCAAGGCGAAGGAGGCTGAGGAGGAGACCGAGGTCGCCGAGATTGAGGACATGGACGACGAGATGAAGCTGCAGGAAGAGCTGGAGAAGCTCAAGGACAAAGACTCGAAGACCAAACGGAAGGCACGACGCACCGAAAACGAGCGAAAGCAAAAGGAGATCGTCCGCATGCAGATGAACATGACAACACCATACGAAATCGGTCTCGAGCAAGCGGGACCCCAGGGCGAAGATTCCATGTTCGCACTAACGGCCGTGGACAAGGCTGGCGCTCTCTCAAAGATTGCGAAAGGCAAGATGGGCACAATTGTCGAGCGCGAGAAAGCGGAGTCCAGTGAAGAAGAGCCGGAGACAGACGACGAGGAAGACCATCTGGAGCGCGACCTCGACGACATGTATGGCGAGTATGTGGAGCGGAGATCAGAGCGGGACGCCAAGTACCGCGCGAAACGAGCGAAGCAGCAGGGCGGCGACGGCGAATGGCAAGGCTTCTCCGACGACGATGGAAAGGCGGAGAGCAGCGACGACGATCTCGTTCAGGATGAAGATGATGACAGCGACTCCAGCGATGATGAAGGCCCCAAGAAATTGATCACCGATCTGGTCAACGAAGACGGCACGAAAAGAGCTCTCACAAGGCGAGCAGAACGTTTCTTTGACCAGGACATCTTCAAGGGTATCGATGGCTTAGACGACATGGAAGAGGACGACGACAGTGGCATCGATGTCGACGCAGATGTCGACATGGAGGACGTTGAGGACGAAAAGCCCGAGATTGAACTACCCACCCGCCCCGCCAAAAAGCTCTCACCACCGCAACCCACCGCCTACGACTCCGACTCCTCAGACGACGACAAAATCGAAGAAGTCAAGCGCGACGAAACCCAATGGGAACAAGACGACATGCCCATGAAAAACGGCAAGCCCGACATCGACATCATAACCGCCGAAGCCATGACGCTCGCCCACGCCATGGCCACCGGTAAGAAAACCAAACACGACCTCCTCGACGACTCCTTCAACCGCTACTCCCTCCGCGACGTCGACGGCCTCCCCGACTGGTTCCTCGACGACGAAAACCGGCACTCCAAAATGCAGCGCCCCGTCACGGCCGCCGGGGCATCCGCCATCAAAGAAAAGCTCCGCGCCCTCAACGCCCGGCCCATCAAGAAAGTTCGCGAAGCCCAGGCCCGCAAGAAATTCAAGGCCGCGCAGCGACTGGAGAAATTGAAGAAGAAGAGCGCGTTGCTGGCGGATGAGGAGGGCATGACGGAGAAGGAGAAGGCGCAGAGTATTGCGCGGTTGATGTCCAGGGCGTCGAAGAAGAAACCCAAGCAGAAAGTCAATGTTGTTGTTGCGAGGGGTGGGAATAAGGGAATAAAGAGTAGGCCCAAGGGCACGAAGGGGAAGTATAAGATGGTGGATGCGAGGCTGAAGAAGGATGTTAGGGGCGAGAAGAGGGCGGCGAAGAAGAGGAAGTGAGTGGGTTGGGTAGTGGGTAGACAAAAAGAATTGGACGATTTGATTTGAGATGGGAAGGTTTTTTGTTCGCGCAATGAGTCCTGATGAGTGAGTATATGTGGATGAGATGAAGATGTTAGAAGTTCGTGCTGGGAACGCGGTATGTTGTTCGCTTCACTCCTCTTCCCTACTCTCACTCATAAAGCCGCACCCGATGCTAGTAGCGACCTGTTTCTCGCATACTTTTCTACCGCGTTCCTGAAGTCAAGATCATATCTTTGGGCCTCGCCATACGTTTGCGAAGGCTGGGGTCCGAGTCGCTGAGAATCTGCTTGCTACACCAGCACTTCGATGATCCTGATGACTTGAGACAAGCAAGTACTAACTTGCCGTTCATCAGAGGACTCACGAGGGACCAGCAATCGCGTTTGCTGTGCATCAGTGACGGCGATGCTGACCTAGACAGTATGTTTCCAGAGACCACATGGCATCGCGCACACCGCACGGGGAGGCTGGAGCAAACATGGGACTTGTGGGTATATGAAGACGCTGCTGGCCGCGTCGAATTATTTCCTCACCACTTAGAGGATCATCCAGCTTGATCTTTTACTCTTCCTTCTTCTTTTCCTAGGCTTCCTATTATAATTATGTTGCATTTCTCTGTAGTACCTAGAGTAATAACTATAGTTAATTTAAAACGTTCACAACATCCACACTACTAGTGTTGACAGTTGTGGAGGAAATGTTGGGCTGGGTAGCATCTCATCGCCTCGTCGAGTACAAAGTATTAACAACCAAATTAACGCATTAACAATCGCGTGGATTTTTTGAACGCTTTAAACTAAAATATCAAACAAGCCATGCGCTATTGTTTGATTTGAAGCGTTCACAAAATCAATACTGCTGTTGATATGATTCATGATGCAGGATGCGCGGGCGGTACCATCGCCTCTATCGCCGCGTTGAGTATCAAGACCCACGTTAACGCAGTTATAATGACGTGGATTTTGTGAACGCTTCAAACCATAACGTCAATCTCGCCATGCGCTATCTATTGATCTGAAGCGTTCACAAAATCGATGTTGCTGTTGATGCGTTAAAGTGAGTCTTGCCAGCCGTGAAGAGGTGCTCAGTCTCAGCATCGTCGCCTAGAAGAACAACTACAGCAACGTTAAGCTCCGTCGAAATTGGTAGTCAAACAATCTTTTAGGTATCGACTTTCGTCTCATATTAAGTTCTCGCGATTTCGACGTGGTTGGAAGAAGTTTCACGAACACGGTGCGCGGCTGTATTAGCGCGCGCCGTCTTAAGTGCACTCGCTGTCTACTCCTACGTAGCACTACCACCACACACTGTGAACCACCGTTCAATCCAGTGCAAAAACGCTCTTTGGCGGACTAACAATTGGAGGATTCACAAAATCCACGCATGTAGAGAAAGTTTACCGATGAGAGTGCGCGAGTACCGGGAATGCCATGCCCTCGGCACAACTCACCTATATACCACCTCCAATACACCGTGAACGGCCATCGAAAGCTGTGAAGTCAGATTTGCAAGCCCTTTCTGCATACATTGGATTGGATAATTCACGAAATTCACGCGGGGGATAAAAGTTTTACGATGCAGATATGTGACAGCTTGCGACCGCGCACTGCGCAGCTGAACCAGCCCACCGACCTCTTGCTTTCGAAACGTCGCAACACCACGTGGATATGCATCGAAATTGATGTCATAATGCGGAGTCGACACTTCTCTTGCGATTGATTTGGGAAATTCACGATTTCGACACCGTTTGGAAAACTTGTTCGATGTGTCCAGATGCATAGGTGGCCAGGATCAACCTACCGCAAGCCAAAGATCACGACGACGTCGTGAAAATAAAATTCTGAATCAGCCAAACGATTTATTTTGGTTTCATTACCAATCGCGCACGGTAATTTGTACCATTTGATGTTGTCAGTTGCATGTTAACGCT
>Ga0265797_10011774_pt1 | contig 10880 bp, 9 predicted proteins | sample P2T30metagenome_FD_192433 | JGI IMG/M metagenome (GOLD analysis project Ga0265797, IMG submission 192433) | Plant litter microbial communities from East Loma Ridge, Irvine, California - P2 T30 | ecosystem: Environmental > Terrestrial > Plant litter > Unclassified | place: USA: California... | reverse complement strand
GGCGCGGCCTCGGCGATCGTTCCTGTCTAGCGCTCGCGATGCAGCTTAGTGTTCCCGCGCTTACCGCGGACCGGGAGTGGAAAAAGATAAAGGTCAAAGGGCTTAAGGTGGAGCATATCCGCTAGCCGCCTATCCTGCCCCGCCGTGCCCCCAGCATTTATCCCCAAACTAAGCGTCGCAAATGTGTCTTGGAACTGGTTCGTTTTGCAACGGAGTTATGCGACGATCGAACATCTGAAAGCCGGCGGTTGCTTCAACTGTCGCAAAATTTAGTACTTTTGCGACATTGACCGCTCACCGCTTCTCCATTGCAGCTCCTTCATTTGAAGAAAATCGCCTGCCTTGGCCCGCCCGGCCAATACAATTGGTCTTGCCGGTCGGAAAAGCGGTAACTCGCATGCCTAGATCACAAGTCACCGGTCAAGAATTGCGCTTTGCCGAACCCAAAGCTCCAGTCGACGTCGCTATTTTCGATCACGGAGAGCATCACGTCCTCCGGCGAAACACCGCAGCGTTCAGCAAGGCCACGCGTCACTATTTGGTAGAAGGTCTGTTTCATTTCCTGCGAGCGGGGACGCGTTGTCATACGGATCAGCACGCGCTGTTCGGTGCGCTCGAAGCCGAGGCCGGTGTCCTCCATGACAAGGTGGGTGGCTTCATGCTCAGTAACGATCTGATAGCGGTCACGAACCGGTACTTGAAACGCCTCTACCATTGCTTCATGGATCACCTGCTGCAATTCGACGATGGCCTTAGCAGGACGGCCCTTGACGATATGGATATTGAGCAGCGGCATTACTGATCCTTCCGATTAGACAGCGTTCAACTCGCGCGCAAGTGTTACAATAAGTGTGGCACCACGCGCGGCGTCAGCCGTCTCCAATCGCCGTTGTTGGGAAAGCTTCGCGGCGGACGCGCTCGGTCACTTTTACTAGCTCGTTCGGCTTTGGTGGGCTTGCTTCCCTAACGTACGCAACCAGAACAGGCGCAAAGATGCGACGTATCTCCGGGTTGATGTTTGGCCGGCTTAGCCTCATCGGCGCACTTGCCCCGTGTCAACGTGGACAAAGCCGTCATGTGAATAATAGCCGACACTACCCCCACACAGCGATATGGCACCCTTTTGCAGGTCCCGCAGCAGCGCTACCCCGGGTATGGCGATGTCGCTCGCCTTGCTCAGCATTTGCTGGCTACGCCGTTCGAGCGGGCATGGAGCGCACGGTTCGTCCTTGGGCACCGATCGACGCTGTTGCGCTGGACGCTTCCAGTGCGAGCGTTGGTTAACGCCGGCGTGACGCTCAGAACCGGAATGTGGCGAAGATCGTTGCATAGTTCAGATCGTCGCCTTCGCCGGTCTGCTTGATAAACCGGCCCGCCTCGACGTGGTTCATGTATGCCCCGACTGTGACGAACGGGGATAGCAGATAGCGCGCGCCGAAGGTGCCGCGGAGGCCGACGTCTCGCGACGTGCCTTCGTTCGCGGCACGCAGCAGGGCACCCGAGCCGAGATAGATGCCGTCACCGCGCGTGGTCCGTCGGAGGGCGTTGACACTGGCGTCGAGCGTTAGTTTGCTCGTGGGGGTCACGGTCAAAGAGGGCCCGAACACGGTGAGGTTGGATCGGTTGAGTTCGCCGTTAAGCGTTAGCGGACGCGCGAACAGGCTGAAATAGGTGCCGATCCGGTCGTCGGCCGGATCGCCGTCGCCAGAGCCTCGTTCGTAACGGATGCCCAGCTTAGGCCCCCATGCGCCGCCTAGTAAGTAGGAGACGTTGGCGGTTACGTAATTGGCACGCACCCCCTGATCGCCCCATTGGCCGTTCTGCAACGTGCCCTCGACGTCGTAATCGACATGCGATCCATGCCCGTTGACGCGCAGTGAAAAGGTGTTGCGACGTTCGGTTGCGGTGCCTGCATTATAAGCAGCGTTCTTGCGGTCACTACGAATCCATATCCCCTCGAACGTGTTGGCGAACGTGCCGAGTTGTATCTTTCGTGCGACGCGGGCGCCGTAGAAACCGAAATCCTCGTTAGTGCTGTTATTGAACGGGGTCAGCGTTTCATTCTGTGCATAGCCGCCCAGCAATTCGCCGTTCCACGCCCCCTTTGTGATCATCAGGCGAGCTGCGTCGAGCGAGCGACGGACATTCAGGCCGTCGCGCATATCGAACAGGCGGAACGCCCCAATGCCAATTTCCTGCCGGCCGACCCGCAGATCGAGCGAGCCGTCGTCGCCCAGCCCGGTCCGCGCGTCGACAAAGGCCTGGGCAATATCGATGTCCTTGCGATCGGATACGGTCTGCGTAATGTCGTAGCCCTGCTGCAAGCCGCTCTTCAGTTCGAAGAAGCCGCGTAGATGCTCGCCGACATGCAGGTCAGCCCACGTGCGGAAGCGAAATTCAAGGTCGGCGTCGTCTTGCTCACCCCGGCCGAATCGCTGCGCGCCTCGCGTCTCGAGCCGCGTCCGTGCCTCGCCGCCAAGCGTCAGGAAGGTCGGACCGGCAATCGGAATATATTTCAGTTTGGCCCAAAGGGATGTGCGGGGCTGGTCACGTAGGCCACTGTAATCCTCATCATAAGGCAGGTCGCGATCCTGCGGATGGGTTTGCAACGCGGTATCGCCTGTCCTAACCGGCTCCGTCTTCGACTGGGTGGCAATGTCGGTGGCGGCGGGGGCTGCCTGCGGGCTTCTAGGCGCGACCTGGGGTGCCGTCGCAATCGCGACGACAGCAAATATCTCGAACATAGTATTTCCTAACGTACTGTAGGGCCGCATGTCGGGCGGCGATGGAACAGCGCGTAAGTTCGTCAGGGTCCGTGCGCGATCACGATCACTCTCCAGAGATAATCGGCAACGCCTTGGATGCGATCAGGCATCGTGGGTCGCTCGTTAAGGTTGCGTCACGCCGCCGGTCAGAGACCTCGGTCGAGAAACCGGACGACGGATTTGATTACAAGATCGGGGGCCTGCAACGGCGGTACGTGCGCACACCCGGGCAGGATGCGCAGGTCGGCATGGGGGACAAGACCGGCGAGCTCGGTCGCCATGGCCGGCGGGGTCGCCGCATCCTGATCGCCAACCATCACCAGCAGCGGCATGGTCAGCGCCGCGACCTCCTGCGACAGATCCAAGGTGGCGAGCGACCTGCAGGCGCGCTCGAACACCGCGATGTCGGTGCGCAGGAACGCCGCACGGCGATCGGCCATCAGTTCGGGCTGCGCGGCTTGAAAATCCGAGGCGAACAGGCGGGCCATCGCGGTGTCCGCTACCGTAGCAAGGCCCTTGGTGCGGGCCGCGGCTGCCATGTTGCGGAAGGCCGCACGCCCAGGTTCTGAGAACCGCGCACCGCAGCCGGCTAGGATCAGCGCCGTGACGCTGTCGGAATGACGGATCGCCATCTGCAACGCCACGAACGCGCCATAGCCGTTGCCGAACACCACGGCTTTCCCGTCCGTTGCCAAGCTGCGCACGAATGCCGCCATCCGGTCTGCGACCTCCGTGAGTCCACCCTCCACCGCCGGCGAGTCGCCGAAGCCGGGCAGATCGGGTACGATCACCGTGAAACGTTCGGCAAGCCGCGATGCCACTGCATCGAAACTGGCGCTGTCCGACAACAGAGAGTGCAGCAGCACCAGCGGCGGGCCTGCGCCAACCATCCGGGCAGTCACGCCATCGTTGTTGATTTTGGTGGTCATGCTCGCAAAACCCTTTGAATGAGCAACGATGGCTACGCACCATGACGCCCCGGCACAAGCGTAAAAACAAATAATATGCTCTTGCGTGAAATATCACGATTGACCATATGCAACCCAGGATGAGCAATATGCTACTACGAGATAATGTGTACGAACGGATCCGCAGTGACATTCTGACCTGCATATTTGCCCCCGGCGAGCAACTCAGGGAGCAGGATATGGCGGCGCATTACGCGACCAGCCGCCAGCCTATCCGTGACGCCCTGCTCCGCCTGGAGCGCGAGCATCTCGTCACGATCGCGCCGCGTCAGGGGTATCAGGTCAATCCGATCTCGCTGACCGATGCGCAGGATCTGTTCCGGTTTCGCCTGGCGATAGAACCCGCCTGCGCGACTGAGGCGATTGAGCGCGCCGACGACGCGGCGCTGGCCGGTCTCGACCGGTTCCGGACGCTGCCGGACGGACAGGATTTCACCGAATACAACCGCGCATTCCACTGCGCGATTGCGAACGTTTCGGGCAACAGGCGTATGGCGATCGTCGCCTGCGACCTGATCTCTCAGGCCGACCGGCTGGTCCGCGTCTCGCTGGGCGCGATCAAGGGCCGCGATCCCGCGGCATTGGTCGCCGAGCATGGCGCGATCATCGACCTGTTACAGCGACGCGACGTGCGTGCAAGCCGCAAGCTGTTGAAGGCACACATCTCCCAGGCGGAAAAGCGCGTCATCACGGCGCTTTCCCGAAGCGCAATCCGCTCTTGAGTTCACAAGGAGTACCGATCTTGAACGTGATCCAGAACCACGACATCGACGTCGAGCAACACGGCAATTTCATCGATGGTCAGCAGGTCGAGGCCGGCGGGGCCGAGATGATAGACGTGCGCGACCCGGCGACCGGGGCGGTGATCGCGCGAATCCCGAATTCGACCCGCGAAGACGTCGATCGTGCGATGCAAAGTGCGCGGGCTGCATTCGAGGGCAAGGAATGGGGCGGGATGGACATCCGCGCCCGTGCCCGACTGATCAACCGCCTGGCCGATGCCTTCGAGGCCAATCTGGAAACGCTCTACCGGCTCGAAACGCGCAACAACGGTCGTCCGATCAATGAGACGCGGGCGCAATTGTCGCGGTTGCCCGATTTTTTCCGCTATTTCGCCGGCCTCGCGCTGTCGCGCCGTGACGACGTCATCCCCGTCGAGGGCAATTACCTCAACTACACGTTGCGCACGCCGATCGGCGTGGTCGCCAACTGCACGCCGTTCAACCACCCTTTGATGATCATGTGCAAGTCGCTGGCCGCCGTGCTCGCATCGGGTTGCACTACGGTCGTAAAACCGTCCGAATATACCCCGCTAACGACGCTGAAACTTGCCCAGATCTTCACCGATGCGGGTCTCCCCAATGGGGTGTTCAACGTCGTGCTTGGCTATGGCAAGGATTCGGGGCGGTTCCTGTCCGAACACCCTGATATCAACAAGCTGGTCCTGACCGGTGGCACCGAGGCCGGACAAATCGCTGGCAGCGCAGCGTCTAAGGTGTTCGCCCACCAGACGCTGGAACTTGGCGGCAAGACGCCGGTGTTGGTGTTCGATGATTTCAATGTCGATCAAGCGGTCAACTTGGCGGCGTTTGGTGCGTTCATCGGCGCAGGTCAGACCTGCGTGTGTGGAAGCCGTCACCTCGTTCAGAAGACCATTTATGACGAGTTCGTCGAGAAGTTGGCGATCAAGGCACAGGGCATCCGCGTCGGCGATCCGTTCAACCCCGCGACGCAGATGGGCCCGGTGATCTCGCAGCGCCAGCGCCAGCGCGTGATGAGCTATGCGCAGTTCGGCCGCGACGAGGGCGCCCGCGCCATCGCTGGGGGTCACGAAGCCACGGTCGAGGGCTTCGAGGAGGGCTATTTCGTCCAGCCGACGGTGTTCGCCGACGTGCGGTCGGACATGCGCATCTTCCAGGAGGAGGTGTTCGGCCCGTTCACCAGCATCACCCCGTTCGTCGACGAGGCCGATGCATTGCGTCTTGCCAACGATTCGCCGTTCGGCCTGGGTGCCGCGATCCGCACCAACCACGTCGCCCGCGCGCATCGCGTCGCGCGCGACATCAAGGCGGGGATCGTCTGGGTCAACGACCACCACCGGCTCGACCCCGCCTCACCCTGGGGCGGCGTCGGCCTCAGCGGTATCGGCCGCGAATTCGGTACCGAGAGCTTCAACGACCATTTTGACGTGAAGAGCGTCATGGTCGCGATGAACGACGAACCGCAGGACTGGTATGGCGATCCCGAGGGTCGTCGCCGCCTCAACTGACCCCTGATGCTGGCCAGCCCACGCAGACGGGCGGCCGGCATCGTTTTTCGATCGATCTGGAGAGATGTCATGGCGGCTTCCGTAAGTGCGGGCGTCAACGCAGGAGCGCGGCTGGACCGTTTGCCCGTTGGCTCGTTCCATTATCGGATCATGTGGCTGATCGGGGCCGGCATGTTCCTGGACGGCTTCGATATATATGTCGCGGGCACGGTGCTCGGCGCGACACTGCACAGCGGGTTCTCGACCCTGGCGCAGAATGCGATCTTCGTGTCGGTCACCTTCGTCGGGATGATGATCGGCGCGGTCGGCACCGGCTTCCTCGGCGACCGCTACGGCCGACGCTTCACCTATCAGATGAACCTGTTGCTCTTCGGTGCAGCGTCGCTGGCGGCGGCATTTGCGCCCAACATGACCGTGCTGATTGTGCTGCGGTTGCTGATTGGGATCGGGCTGGGCGCAGAGAATGTCGTCGGCTATTCGACGATGACCGAATTCGTGCCCGCGGCATCGCGTGGGCGTTGGCTAGGACTGATGGCGGTGTTTGTCGTCACCGGCCTCCCGATTGCATCGTTGGTCGGATGGCTCGTGATCCCGCTACTGGGATGGCGGGCGATGTTCGTGATCGGCGGCATGGGCGCGCTAGTGATCTGGTACATGCGCAAAAAGCTGCCCGAATCGCCACGCTGGCTTGAATCGATCGGCCGCACCGACGAGGCGGAGGCCTTGATGGTCGAGATCGAGGCGGAGGCAGCGCAGACCGCGCCGTTACCGCCGGTGGCGGCGACTACGCCGGTTGCCCCTGCGCCGAAGGTCGGCATGGCCGAGCTGTTTTCCGGCGTTCTGCTGTCGCGGCTGCTGGTCGGCTGCATCTGCCTGATCGTCATCAACACCCTGTTGTACGGCTTCATCACCTGGCTGCCGACCTTCTTCATCCAACAGGGGCTCAGCGTCGCCAATTCCTTTGGCTATTCGCTGATCATGGGTATCGGTGCCCCGATCGGATCGGCGATCGGCGCGATGACCGCCGATGCCTGGGGGCGCAAACCGACGATCATCGGTGCCTCGGCGCTGGCGGTGGTGATGGGGGTGATCTATCCCAACGTGTCCGATCCGGCGTTCCTGCTGCCGATCGGTTTCCTGCTCACCGTGCCGATCTACGTCCTCGTGGCGCTGCTGTTCGCGATCTACATTCCCGAACTGTTCCCGACCGAAATTCGTCTGCGGGCGTCGGGCATCTGCCAGTCGGTCGGGCGCGCCGCGACAATCGTGACGCCGTTCCTTGTCGTCTGGCTGTTCACGCAGCACGGTATCGGCGGAGTGATGGCGTTGATGGTCGGGCTCCTGATCCTGCAGATCGTCGTCGTCGCGTGGTTCGGCATCGAACCCCGCAATCGGCGGCTCGAGGAGTTGGACGGCACGCTGCCGTCGCGCGGCGCGTGATCTTCTGACCGGTGGCGCCGACAGGTGCCACCGGTCAGAAGCGCTGCTGGTTGATCCGCACGACCTCATCGAGGAAATCCACGACGGCACGGATGCGGGGCAGGCGTTGCTGGTCCGCGTGCATCAGCAGCCAGTAGCTGCGCGTCACCTCGACCTCCGGCAGCACGCGGCGCAACCGCCGATCCTGTTCCGCCGCGAAGACGTGCAGGATCCCCAGCCCCAACCCGTTGGCGACCGCGGCCTGTTGCGCGGCGATTGAACTCGACCGAAACACGGTCGGTGCATCGCTCACGATCTGGTCGAAATAGCGCAGTTCCGGCATGTCGATCAGTTCGTCGATATACCAGACCAACGGGTGCGCCTTGACCGCGTCGAGCGCGTCAATCGCGGGATGGCGTTCCAGATAATCGGCCGCCGCGTACAGCCCCAGCCGGTAGTCGACCAGCCGCCGCGCGACCAAGCGACCGCGCGGCGGGCGGGTTAGCCCAATCGCGATATCCGCTTCGCGCCGTGACAGGCTGACCGACCGGCTTTCGGGAGCGAGTTCCAGCTCGATCGTCGGATGGCGGGCGTGCAGCAGATGTACGTTGGGTGCGACTAGATAGGTCCCGAACGCCTCGGGCGTCGCCAATCGCACCGAGCCGGCGACCGTCCCTGCCCTGTCGCCGACCGCGGCACCAGCCCCCATCATCTCGTTTTCCATTCGCTCGGCATGGTCGCGCAGTAGTTCGCCGGCCGCGGTCAGCACCACTCCGCGCGGCGACCGGTCTATTAGCCGCGCATCGAGCGCAGCCTCCAGACCCGACATCCGTCGCGCGATCGTGCTGTGGTCTATTCCGAGCGCCCGTGCCGCCGCCTGCAGCCGGCCCTCGCGCGCCACCGCCAAGAAGAGCCGTACGTCGTCCCAGTTTAGACTCTGCATATTCACACAACCGATGCGGTTTAGTGGAGGTTCCGGTGCCGAATTGTCGAGCTTATGTGCTTAAAAGGCAATCTGAAAGGAGCATCATGCGCACCGTAACGCATTTCATTGGTGGACAGGCGATACCCTGGTCCGGGGCGCGGACCGGCGATATCTTCGACCCGACGATCGGCCGCGTACAGGCACAGGTCGATCTCGGTTCGGCGAGCACAGTCGCGGACGCCGTCGCCAACGCGCGCGCCGCCCAGCCCGCCTGGGCAGCGACCAATCCGCAGCGGCGCGCTCGCGTGATGTTCCGCTTCAAGGCGTTGATCGAGGAGCATATGGATGAACTCGCCGCGCTGCTCGCTTCGGAACACGGCAAAGTACTCTCCGACGCGAGGGGCGACATCCAGCGCGGCCTCGACGTGGTCGAGTTCGCCTGCGGCATTCCGCATCTGTTGAAGGGCGACTATACCGAAGGGGCCGGCCCGGGAATCGACGTCTATTCGATGCGTCAGGCGCTCGGCGTCGTTGCCGGTATTACGCCGTTCAACTTCCCCGCGATGATCCCGCTGTGGATGCTGGCGCCAGCGATCGCATGCGGCAACGCCTTCATTCTCAAGCCGTCCGAGCGCGACCCATCGGTGCCCGTCCGCCTCGCCGAACTGGCGCTCGAGGCCGGGCTGCCCGCCGGCATCCTCAACGTCGTCCATGGCGACAAGATCGTCGTCGACGCGATCCTCGACCATCCCGACGTTAAGGCGGTGAGCTTCGTCGGGTCGTCGGACATCGCGCAATATGTCTATGGTCGCGGCGCGGCGGTAGGCAAGCGGATGCAATGCATGGGCGGCGCCAAGAACCACGGCATCGTCATGCCCGACGCCGATATCGATCAGGCGGTCGCCGACATTCTCGGTGCGGCCTATGGCTCGGCGGGCGAACGGTGCATGGCATTGCCCGTCGTCGTCCCGGTTGGTGAAAAGACTGCCGAGATGCTGCGCGAAAAGCTGGTCGAGGAGATCGCGAAGCTACGCGTCGGCGTGTCGAACGATTCCAAGGCGCATTACGGCCCGGTGGTCAGCGAGCAGCACAAGGCGCGGATCGAGGGCTACATACAAATGGCAGTCGACGAAGGAGCCGAACTGGTACTCGACGGGCGCGGTTTAGTGTTGCCGGGGCATGAGGATGGCTATTTCCTCGCCCCCACTCTGCTCGATCATGTCCGTCCCGACATGCGGAGCTATAATGAGGAGATTTTTGGGCCTGTCTTGCAGATCCTGCGCGCGAGCACGTTCGAAGAAGCGGTGCGATACCCGTCGGAGCATCAATATGGCAACGGCGTCGCGATCTTCACGCGCAATGGCGACTTCGCACGCCGCTTTGCGAGCGCAGTCGAGGTTGGCATGGTTGGCATCAACGTACCGATCCCGGTCCCCGTCTCCTACCACAGTTTCGGTGGGTGGAAGCGGTCAGGGTTCGGCGACCTCAACCAGTATGGCACCGACGGCATCCGCTTCTACACCCGGGTCAAGACCGTCACGCAGCGCTGGCCGGGCGGCGGGTCGGTAATCGACCAGAGCTTCGTCATTCCGACAATGTGAGGGCATGCGTCGGCGCCATCGCCGACATGCCGGCGACCGCAGACCTACGAAACCAAGAGAAGAAACAACCGATGAGGACCGAAACCCCGAAGCCGGACACCCCGGCCACCGAAAAAAGACCGGTCCCGCAACCGGTGACGCCCTATGCGCCGCATACCGGCAGCCCGATGGACGACGAACCTGAACCCGGCACCGATCCGCTACACCAAGGACCATGACCGACCCGTCGCCGGCCGTACCGATGAATTAGGTCACGATGGCCCCACCGGCATGGCCGGCGATGAACGCAGCGAAATCGCACCGATCGAGCGGTATGCCGTCCCGATACCATCTTGCCCTGGTGAACAGCATACCGTTCAAAGCCGCTCACCACGGCTTTTGTAGGTGTCTGCATACAACCGCTGTTCCCCCTTTTTTGCAGCCTTTTCATCATCGCGCTTTGCAATCGCTGTTGGCACTTATTCAGCCTGCTCAGCCAAGTCGGCCCATCGATCTGCGTCATGCAACGCCCGCAAGCTCCGCAGTCCACCATCTGGTATCATGCCAATGTCGCAAAAGTGGCAACACTCGAGACGCCCAAAACTTAGGACATCAGCGACAGGGTGGTGGATAGAGCCTCTGCGGCGCGGTTCCCTTCGTCGGCTATTATGAAAGCTGTCAGCCCGGTGCGATCCAGCGGCCTACTGACATGGTAACCCTGGATCGTGTCGCACCCTTCCGCGACCGAGAAGTCGAACTGTTCCAGCGTTTCCACGCCTTCCACCGTGGTGGACATGCCGAGGCAGGTGCCCATCGTGATGATTGCACGAACGATCGCCGCACTTTCAGCATCCTCTGGCACCTGCCGGACAAACGACTGGTCGATCTTGATCTTGTCGAATGGAAAACGCCGCAGATAGCTGAGCGACGAATAGCCCGTGCCGAAATCGTCCA
>Ga0265797_10011773_pt1 | contig 10881 bp, 9 predicted proteins | sample P2T30metagenome_FD_192433 | JGI IMG/M metagenome (GOLD analysis project Ga0265797, IMG submission 192433) | Plant litter microbial communities from East Loma Ridge, Irvine, California - P2 T30 | ecosystem: Environmental > Terrestrial > Plant litter > Unclassified | place: USA: California... | reverse complement strand
AAACCTAGGAAAAGTTAACAGAGACCGAAACCGTCAGGTGAGCTAGTTACCAGTAAACGCAAGTTTGCCACGCTGCATCGTAGAAGCCGTAGCTCATGTATAAAACCATTGGGCCGCCATATCCATCATGGGTCCAGTCGTAGTGGAGGCTGTTATCATCGCGACTGTATTGTCGTTGAAAGACATATCCTCCGCCCCAGACAGCAAAGGTCAACACCAGCATAGTTACCCAGGCTATCTTTGCTCGGGTAGTTCTTCTAACGTTCGGGAAGTCTAGCGCAAACCCGAATACAGCAGCTCCAAAAATCTGCGCTAACCAATCTAACGGTCGGTATACGGGTCAGTATATGTCTCATATACAATTCTAACAAGGATAGTACTAACACAGTGTGTTGTTCAAAGCGCGGGTCCGCACGTTAAACCGCGCATAGTTGACGTCATTGAACTGGTATGTATAAAACCAATTCGAAGCGAAGAACATCGGGAAGAGGAGAATGATATATGGGTCCGTACGGAGAGTCTCCCAAAGACCGAAGATCTCGGATTGCCAAGTTGGGTGCTGCATCATGATTACCCGACTGCCATCGCGGCGTACGACATGTTTGGCATCAATGAGTGTCCAGGAGAGGCATGCGCCGAAGAACGTGAGAATCATGAAACCGATATATGTACCATTCGTAACTGCTGCTTTAGTTCCGTCGCGGGTGTTAAAGTTGAGCGCTAGTTGCACCTGATATTGAAGTCAGTGTTTGTTCTTTCTATGCCTTCTGGGAATCCGCTTACCAAACCGCCTATAACAGCCTGAGAAGTGATGGTACGAAGTCAGTGTATGTCTCAGATGCATTCTGCACAACCACAACTTACCCCCATATTGAAAATTATCCAGAACCAGGAGATATACCGTCCTTTCATTTTCTCGGGCTGTTATAGGCAGTCTGGTAAGCGGATTCTCAGAGCATGGAAAGAACAAAAACTTACTGGGTACGACATCATGATCGCTCCTTGGGAAGCCCACAGAATACCAGCACAACATCCCAGCAGGAAACCAGAGAAAACCACGTAACCTAAGTTTTGGGTCTTGTTGAAACAAAGCAGTGCACTGACGTAGATGCAATATCCCAGACCACCGAAGGAGAGTGCAATTCGAATGCCAAGGACGTTCGTGATGGTACCGGCGAAAAATCCAACGACGGCGAAGGTAGCATAAAGCGTAGTGTTGGCAGCGTTGCTGGCATGGGCGTCATCGTCAAGACCTGCTGCGCCTATCCCATTGACGGCATTGAACATGCCTGCGCAGTATCAGTAACTTGTTTATCACTCGGATGATGCGCTGAAGCTTACCAGGGCACAAGAAGCAGACAAATGAGACCAGTATCAACTGTGACTCTGGCGATGCATAGTATGGAAGCTTGACGGGTCCGATTCCTAGGCTTCTGTACTTCCATCCTCGTCGTCTCTCAAAACTTCCTTGATCATCGTCACGGACTGGCACTCTCGTGTTCGCCCATGTGCTTTGATTGGGTCCAGCCATCGAGACTGATGTAATTGATGATGTGCCTTAAGAGACTAGAATCTTGCGTTGACACAGGCGATTGATGGAATGGTATTATGAACGCTGTCGACAAAGGAACACGATGATCAGGTTCTAGGAAGAAGGCATGGGATGGTCAAACAAAGAATGGGTTTCAGATGCTGCGTAGAGTGACTTGTGAACCATTCTGCAACCGAGTTTCGTTTGCTCACATACGTTGGGGGCCAGGCCAATCGGTCAACGTATATCTACGCTTTCGTGTCCTTCGGTGAATGAAATGATTGGCGCAATGCATAATTGTGGTAGCGTGGACGTGCTATGTTTAGTCCCACCAGCTGTGTTACTAGGCTCTGCCTCATGCAGTGGGCACAAACTTGGTGGGGAATACCTTATCGAGATCGGTATCGTTAGAATCGTTGAGATTTACTTGTCTCATCACCCCGTGTTTTGGATCAGTTCATTGCTAGTTCCTGCGCTCAAGCCAGTCGCACGACCAAGGCTGAATGTGAAGTTCATCCTGAATAGCTCGATCGTTGCGTATCGGTAAGCTTGCCCTGTTCCGGCGGGGAATAAACCCCTCGCATAAGCTTGTGGCGCCAGCCATCCTTGGTAAATGGGCACAACTCGCCGCCGTAGACGTGGCTTTGGCGCGCCAAAAAGATAATGTCGAAATGTGTAAATGTTCACTGGGGGCTATGGGACGCCATTTGCGCAGTGAGCTAGAAGACTGATTTATTTACGGTCAGACGCAGAGGCTTAGATGACCAGGACGTGATAACATTTGGCCCCATTGTCTTGCTGACCTATCAACATATCCTTCTTTCCATGTGAAAGAGGCCTCCCATATAATATTTGTGATGGGCCTGCGTCTCATGGCGCATCTCGACCAGGACGTTCAGCCATTTCCGCCCCTTGCTAAAGGGTTTGCATGTTTGACCATCGACGTGAATATGCAAGGATGTTGTGACACCAATGATTCCTCTGAACCCGATTATGGGCATTCGATATACCTTTTTGTGTTTCTACTGGACAAAGGGGTTCCACATCGGCGTAATTGTATTCAAATTTCAAAGTGGTCTTCTCGGTCATGCTCACCGCATGACACATAACCTTGTGGCGCAAGCCATTACCTGCATGGCTATCGGCGCTTAGTGTCACATTCATCGCACTGCCTAGTACGACTTTCCGCAGACGACAGTGAGCTTCACCCTGCGAGTCACACCCATCGCAGTGTCCACGTCGATTACTAGCGATGGAGATAGTTGCATCCACACCTGTAAACGCAGCCTCTGCTGTCATCGCTCTGAACAAAGCGGCTTGGACATTATCAGTATCCCTTTCCGAACTCGACAAGGACGCAAAGCTCGGCAATGCATCCCTCGAAAACCTCACAGGTGAAGTCAAATCTCTCGGTAATGAATGTTACCAAATACACCTCAAGTTGGTAGAAGTCGCAAGCAAGACAAAGATAGGGTCACCCCCACCCTACGATGGCGACGGCAGGATGTGGACTTGTCTTACAACTCAGGTGGAAGACGCGAGCCAGACAATACATGGCCTGGAGTCATTCGTCAAGAGCGTCAGGTTGGAGGAGGCTGAGGAGGCCAGTCTCGTGTTCCGGCCGCAGCGCCTGGTGCAGCTAAATAAGAGCAAGGATCAAATCGAGGAGATGGTAGCGAATGTACGCAGACATAGTGACAACCTGAGGACTACGCTGCTCCTGGTTCACACGTAAGTTGCTTGTTTGCCAACAAGTAATTATGGGATGCTGAATCACTTTACAGTGTACTTGCCCATCTTGTATCTGTCCGTCCCGAGCGACCACCTGCATCCGACGTTGTGGAGCTGCAACACATGGTGACCAAGCTGCAACGCTCATCTCGGATCGGTCCAACTTGGCGATATTCCCATACAGAAGCTACATTGATGCAGTACGCGCAAGAAGTTATCGTCAAAGAGATGAAAATTTGCGAGCGAAATCCAACTGTAAACCGGACCGTTCAGGCTTTACATATCGAAAGTAACGATGACCGTGTCCCACAATGGGCGAAGGCCATACAAGCGATACGAGAAGATCAGCAAGAATCAAGGGTCTCTTCTGTAGTTCCTGCAATCTCTTCAAAGAGCCCTGGAAGGACGTATAGTGTACCGAGAAGTCTGTCGCCGATCCAAAACATGCAACAACATGAAGCGTCCGACTCGGATGATGATCTGGATACCGACTTCGCCAAAGCGGCATTGAGCACTGGCTCCCAAGCGTTCGACGCGGGTATATATGTGAGAAATGTCCCTATACTAATTGCGTGTGAGACATACACTGACTTCTGACATGAACCTCTCAGGAAGAGGCAGACTCTCTGCTTCAAGAAGCGCTAAGGATATTGCTATTGCTGCAAAAGCGAAGGCGAGCTTTCTGCGACGTCTTCAGTCTGCACTATAAGCTTGCAGTTTGTGCGTACCACGTTCAGGGACCGGCAGATGCCGAAAAGGCTTTGACCGGATTCGTTGAACAATCAGCGAACTCTGATACAGAACGTGAATGGATTCACAATGCAACTCACCTGTTAGCTCAGCTGTACGTCCGCATGAATTTTCTCGACCGCGCACGGATCGAATGCGAGAAGACCTTGCAAGCACGGCGACGGCTACAAGGAAAACAAAGTGCCGCCTCTTTAGAATCGATGGCGCTCATGGCCCACATCTATGTTTTGCTTGACAACCGTGCGCTTGCAAAATCGTGTCTTGCTATGATACCAGAGGCCAACCGGGAGACCGTGTTGAGAGTGGTCGAAGAATCACTTGGGAAGAATGTAGAGCACCTAGATTTCGCCTCACTGCTCTCACGAGTGAGACCTGTCGATGCCGATACGATTGCAGAGCGAGCCCATAGCAGCAGACTCTCTACAACAACCTTAGAGTCATCCTTGGATCACAATGGCAGCGACTCGGCGTCTGTGATGACGAAGTCACACGTAGCTGACCCTTGGCATACACCTCGAAGTATTGCATCCGAGAACGTTACCTTGTCGGATTCGAGTCCTCGTATAAAGAAATCGCACCCTTCTGTATCGAGTGAAACAGAGCGGGGGTTCTCAAAAGATGAAAGCCAAGTACGAGATTACTCTCCTAGCATAAGGAAAGCAGACGTAACGGTTGCAAGCTCATCTGAACCCGAGTACAAAGGGGAAAACAAGGCGAAGCCGCTCTCCCGTAAAGAGATACTCAACAAAGTTGGCTGTCAACCCCGAGACCGAGCTGAGGAGGCTGTTTGCGATGGAGATTACGGAGCTCTGATGACTACACTGAATAAGAAGAAAGGTTTCTGGCGGTCAAATGTGCGTAAGCGTGGCCGCACAGAGCGTGTGACAGCACTGCACTTTGCCGCTCTATTTGGTGAAGTTGACATGGCGCGGGCCCTGATACAGGCAGGTTTCGGCGTCAACGAAGTCCCTTTCGGCTATTCGACGACTCTGACACCCTTAAATTTTGCCATCGGCGCCCGGCAGGTGATCATGGTCGACCTGCTCACTATGAATGGTGCGGTACCGGCTTCACCAGACACATGGTCGACATTGGCAGGACAGCTGATGAGCCGGTCATGGCTGATGAAAACGATGTCGGAGGCTGAAAAGCACCTGGTCCCAAAACGGATTACTGAGATTATGGATATTCTACTTCACCGCGGATGGGATATCAATGCCCCAATAACGGCATCTGGAGGGACTGTCTTGCACCAAGCGGTATGTTTTTGGACCGGGGCATACAAATGGGATTTGAGTCTTCGCGCTGCGGTAACTTCATTCCTATGCGAGAGAGGCGCAAATCCATTTCAGGCGAACTCAGAAGGCAAGACCCCTTATGATATTGCGTCCGCCTCTGAACACCAGGACCTCATGGTGATCATCGAAGACCACTCCAGACAGAAAAGGCTCTTAGGCACACCTGCGATGCCAGTTGAACTGCCCGGTCAGTCCCATTGACATCGCTGATGCGCTTTTAAATTGGGTCTCCTGGAGTACATCGGCTCACACAAGCCGCTGAAACCTGCGGAACAGACGGTCTGGGATAGACGAAATCTGATTTGATCAGCGTCATGAAGCCTTGTTGGAAGCGACACACATTAGGAACAGAAATGGCCGGCATACAACGATGAAGTCGATCTGTAGCTCATAGATGCGCTATGAACGCGAGAGCATGTCCTCGTGAATTCGCCTATGTACTTGGATGCGACAATGGAGAAGGCTTCTACGAAGGCTATCGCACCTTTGAATAGACATGTAATGTGTCTGCAAGGCGTATACAATAATGCAGGAAGCTAGAGTCCACTAGAAGAATTAACTGCGAATGCCTCCCAGCTGGCTGGTGGTAGTAACAAAGAATCAAGGAAAACCGGCCGTTTTTCCTAGAAGAAGACTACTGGATCTGCCTGTAGTTGACTGAGTCCAGGTAAAGAGTCATGCATGACGGTACAGAATACATCGTGCGACGCTGGCGGATCATCCTGCTTATCCGTCAAAGGTGTGAGCCGCACATTGCGGACTTGATTCTTGGCTTCAGGGCTTAAATGACGTATGAAATCCAGAACAGGCAAATAGTTGAATGCATAGAAATGGAACTGGTTCTCCGAGTATATGATTTGCAGGCATTCGTGATAGATCAGGCGATTCGTCCGTAAAACATCCAGACTTAAGTGTCTGTCAGGGTGAGGGCGGCAATTCTTGTTCCATTTCCTGCTGATGGATCGTGCGTCGCAATCGGTGTAGAGAATAAATCGCTTGTTTGATGATGGTAAGACATATCGGAAAATCTCCCTCCGAATCTCAGACGGGATGCGTAGTAAAGGTGGGTAGGTGTCCAAGGGTGATATGGTTTCGGCAAGCGAAATTTGTTTCTCTACACTCTCTTTTGAACGGCGTTCTAGGCGACGTAGGCAGATGTCCTCCGTTGTCTTGGGTGTGGGTGCCATCTATACAGATGTCAGTACTACGCGAATATCATAGGCACTACATGGCCTGACCTTCTTGGCAGATGTCTTGGCCGGCATGCTCGTAATATGAACGCTTACGAGAGAGCTCGAGATGCAGTCGGGAATAATGGCAAAGTTCTGCGATAGGTTCAGATCGTATTGGCAATCAACCCTGGGAGACGAAGCGGTCACGAGGTCATATGTGCCGTGTCAATGTCACTATGCAGCACGGAATTGATCGTTCGAATGCGTCGACGACAAGTGTTTAGGCTGGGAGCTTCTGGGATATGCGACGACGTAACTGTGGTACAATGCATGGAAGGACTGTAGAATGCCGAGCGAAGGTTGTCAACAGAAGTCGGGAAACTTACGCACGGTCCTCCGGCTTGGCAAAGGGTCGTGCTCTGGAGATTGGGAAAATTCATGGGACGCGTTTGTTTGATCCCCGCATACAGCTGCGCATAGCTCACCGTGCCCCTCACAACACACCACCAGCTTTATTTGAATCACAAAGCTTCCACAATCTGGGCCCGAGTCTTTGTATTTCTCTAATCAGACAGCATGTCGTTCGGCGGTCAAACACCGACCATTGTGGTGTTGCGGGAGGGTAGGTGCCTCGACACTTTTTGATACATCGCTAACAGTCTCAGGTACCGATCAGTCACAGGGCCGCGGTCAGGTAATATCAAACATCAACGCTTGCCTTGCTGTACAGGCCACGATCAAGGGAACACTCGGACCATATGGCGGTGATCTACTCATGGTCGATGAGAATGGCAGGCAGACAATCACCAACGATGGTGCCACAGTCATGAAGGTAGAGCCTGCTGCAAAATTTCAGCTTCCTTAGCGGGTCTAACTGTACACAGCTCCTTGATATCGTCCACCCCGCCGCCCGCGTTCTCACCGACATCGCACGATCGCAAGATGCCGAAGTGGGCGATGGTACCACTTCCGTCGTGGTTATTGCAGGAGAGATACTGAAGGAGATCAAGGACTTTGTCGAGCAGGGAGTCAGTAGCCAGACTATCATGAAAGGCCTCCGGAGAGCATCGCATCTTGCTGTCAACAAGATTATGGAGATCGCCGTAGACACTGCCGAGGGCAACCAGCGGGATACTCTCCAGAAACTTGCCGCGACCGCCATGAGCAGCAAGCTGATTCACAGGAATGCCGACTTCTTCACCAAGATGGTCGTAGACGCTGTACTCTCGCTCGACCAGGACGAGCTGAACGAGAAGCTCATCGGAGTAAAGAAGATTACTGGTGGTGCGCTCCAGGATTCGCTTTTTGTCAATGGTGTCGCATTCAAGAAGACCTTCTCATACGCTGGTTTCGAGCAACAACCGAAGACTTTCAAGCAGCCGAAGATCGTGTGCCTGAACGTCGAACTTGAGCTGAAGAGTGAGAAGGACAACGCTGAGGTACGGGTAGAGCAGGTCTCGGAATATCAGGCGATTGTCGACGCAGAGTGGCAGATTATCTACAACAAGATGGAAGCGCTATACAAGACGGGTGCCAAGGTTGTCCTGAGCAAGCTCCCTATTGGAGATTTGGCGACACAGTACTTCGCGGACCGCGACATCTTCTGTGCTGGACGCGTAGCGGCAGACGATCTCGACCGCGTATGCCGCGCAACAGGCGCGAGCCTTCAATCCACCTGCTCTGATATTCAGAGCAAGCACCTCGGAACCTGCGAATCGTTTGAGGAGCGACAAATTGGTGGCGAGCGCTTCAACTTCTTCGAGGGCTGCCCGGAGGCCAAGACTTGCACATTGGTGCTTCGCGGCGGTGCAGAGCAGTTCATCGCCGAGGTCGAGCGAAGCTTGCACGATGCAATCATGATTGTCAAGCGTGCGATCAAGAACAGGAACATTGTTGCCGGAGGTGGTGCCGTCGAGATGGAGATCTCCTCATACCTACACAACTACGCCGACAAGAACATCCCGCATAAGCAACAACCTATTATCAAGGCGTTTGCAAAGGCCCTCGAGGTCATTCCCAGGCAGCTCTGCGATAACGCCGGTGTCGACGCGACGGACATTCTCAACCGACTCCGCGTAGAACACAAGAAGGGCAACATCTGGGCTGGTGTCGACTTTACAACAGAGAGCATAGCGAACAACATGGAGAGGTTCGTCTGGGAGCCTAGTCTGGTCAAGGTCAACGCTCTGCAGGCAGCAACGGAGGCGGCATGCTTGATCCTGAGCGTTGACGAGACAATCAGTATGTGAGATGACATTCCAGGGCAAAACAATGCTAACAGTATGCAGAGAACCAGGAGTCACAGCAACCACAAGCCCCCAACAGGCCGCTACCGCCTGGCGCTGCACAGAGGGCGCTGGGTGGTGGAGGAAGGGGACGCGGCCGCGGAATGCCCAGACGGTAAAGACACCAGAGCAGAAGAGAGTGTGTATACCAAGACAGAGACACCTATGCTACGCCATGTTGCAGACGCAGATGTCCATGAATAATGCAAAAATGATGAATCGAACAAGTATCTTGTTCACAAGTCTTGAGCGCACCGAAGAATTTTCGATGGACATGAAACGATGCAGTGAATTCTATCAAGGATATTTGAATTGCTCCTTCACACTCGTTACGACTCCTTAATGCCTCTCTCGCCCCAGCTCATGCCATAGCTCTTTACCCTACTAAAGTAGAAGGCACGATCATTCTTCAATCCAAACTCGGCCCAGTCATCCGTCAACCGGTTATAACTCCAGTACCCTTGCCAAACAAGTTTGTTGTTCTTAGCTCCTCGCCCTGCATTGCCAAAACTCAGTGCCATCTTGTACATGTACTTTGGCGTGGCGCCTGGTTTCTCAATATGCAGCGTGCCCTCCGGTTCCTCGCTGCCAGGCTCCGGACCGCTCATGCGCCAGCGGCCTAACACGGCATCTTTCATTGGTGCACTGGGCAGGTTGTGATGGTTCTTGTGAATGTGTTCGACATACAAGTAGGGAACCACATCGGCGGGCTCGGTAGTGGTGAGTAGAGAAATGCATGTCCCGTCGCGCAGAAAGCGCAGGTAGCGGAAGTAAGTTACAATATGGATAGGCGAGTTCCAGGATGATGTTGTAGGTAGTGCTTGTCCCGGACGCGTATAGTTGACCGTACTGATGTAGCAGCCGTTGAACCGAATGCGAGGGCGTTGTCGAAAGAGTGTGCGGTAAGTGGGGTATGGTGTTGGGACGAGAAGCTGGGTCAGTGCTGCTGGAGAGAGTGATTCGGCTGCGGCTTCGATGTCTTCGGTATCAGAGAGGTCAAGGTTTGCAGCACCTAGAGTGATTCCGCCCATGTCGTCGTCATTGAGCGGTTTCCCACCAACTTGACACGACCATGTGTAGTGCATGGACGCGAAGCCATATTCGGGCCCTAGAGCTAAACGTTTCCAAACACGGTCTTCGGTGGTCACTAGGTAAGCCAGGCGTTTACACACTTGGGCCAGGCGAGCGAATGACGCAATGTCTTGTATGGCGAGTTGCTCTAATATCTCAACAACAATCTCTTCTGGAATACTGGATATCGGACATGGAGGCGCGGAGCTTAGATCGGTTGGTGCTAGCTCACCGAGAATAGAAGTGCTGGCGTATTCGTTGATCAGGCTTTGGTACGTGGAAGAGAGACCATGTAGGGAGTGGTGGGCAGTGTTGGGCACTGTGGCTGAGGCATTGGATGGGTTGGGGTCCTGGGGTTTGGGTACAGGGTGGGACGATGCTGGTGTTGATGATGAAACTGAAGCGCTTGCTGCTTGTGCAGCTTTGAGTTTCTTGAAATATGAGGGCGGGAAGTGTTTCGCTTTGTACGTCTCTTGAACGCCAGAATCGAGCTACCAACATCAGACGATAGTTTATGGTGACATTGAAGTCAACGCACCTTGAATGCTTTTCTGTACAGGTCTACACTGTCACCCAGACTACCTTGGCTTTCCTTTTCTACGGCTTTTTCATAATGTTCTAGAGCAGACGTCGGTTCGGTCTCCTCAGCAATGGCGGCAGCGGTCTGAGCGCTCGTTTCATCAAGTCTCCGGCCATGCTGCTTCTCACCCAGATTATGGTAGGTATAGGAGTTGACTTCGTCACCGCCTTCTAGGCTTAGGCTTCGAGCACGAGTGTGATGCTGCACATCAGGCGCATTGCTTTTGTTTGCATGAGATTTGCTCGTTGAGGATGAAGTAGCGGTGTTCTTGACCGACACAGGCGAGGCAGGCGCCTTGCCCTTTGATCTGGCAGTCACTTCTTCCCTCCATTTCTGTCGGAAAGACTCGAGCTCGGCCTCGGTGTTGGTGGGAACGTCTTGAGGGTCCATGGCAAACTTGGCCAAGAGCGGTGGTACTTGGGTATCGGTTAGACGCGGTATGTCCGAAGTCGCAGGATGTGGA
>Ga0265797_10011772_pt1 | contig 10882 bp, 14 predicted proteins | sample P2T30metagenome_FD_192433 | JGI IMG/M metagenome (GOLD analysis project Ga0265797, IMG submission 192433) | Plant litter microbial communities from East Loma Ridge, Irvine, California - P2 T30 | ecosystem: Environmental > Terrestrial > Plant litter > Unclassified | place: USA: California... | reverse complement strand
CATCTTCAACAACTCGGCCGATACTGACCTCGAACTTGTCAGTCGGACGATTGGCATCGATCGCGTAATTGACGAGTTCATATTCAAATTTACGCACGACAGGGAGCTCGATTGGCTGTACGTTCCCATATCTTCTTGTGGTCTCCGAACTTGGCTGACCTCGTACAGATTGCCGGGTGTGCCACCCACCCACCGTAAAGCAGCACTTCCCTTTACAGCTGTCGTGAACATCAGAGGCGACAGGCTTTACCACGAGCATATCGCATGGGATCAAGGCACAGCCCTGAGACAGCTTGGTCTTCTGCCTGAATATCTACCTTTCCCGTACCCTCTGCCCGAGGGCAGTGCATTGCCAGCGGATGCAAAGTTGGAGTATCGTCTGCCGGTGCTTGGGATTGAAACAGCGGATAAGCTACGTAACAGGAAGTCGGTGCCATCGAACCAGATGTTTGAGTATGCTGTGCGGGAGAGAAAGGACTAGATAGGCATTATTTTATTTTACGTGTTCTATACAGCATGAACAAACACCATCCATGCCTCAAATGTCCTCTCACTGTAACACAGCGATCCCTCTCAGCTGTTGCTCGTCAATGTCACCCTGCAATTCCGCTGCTCTGAAAGCCTGTGATGCCTCCAGCCTCTCGACCGTCATTACATGAGCCATGTCCAACACCGTACCATTATGAGCCGTGATACCAGTGTCTACAGCAGCTGACGTGGGATAACGGACAACGGCAAGGCTACGTTCCCAAGTCAACTTGGCACAGCATAGCAGGAGATAGCCATATGGGTTTACCCTAAGGTATGTCCAGATCCATCGATTGGAACATATATCTTCGTATGGTCATTTGTGTTGGCCTGCAAGAGCTTGCGAAGAAGAAATCTGCTCAAGACTTGCTGGGACTGCTGAGGTACTACTGGAACCCCACTTAGTACAACCAGGTTCTCGTCACGCGAAGCTTCCATTGTGATCAAATTTAGTATGTTGTTGTGCTCACACGCAGGCTATCGCAGTCGCCACTTGTTGCTGGACGGAGGTCTGGTGCCAAGTGGTCTACTGCAGGGATGCTTTCCTTGATGGTCCAAGCACGCGGGGTCAAGACAAATCATGGTCCGACCACATCCGTTATCAAGCACACTCTTATCACGGTCGGCTAAGGGCTGGGGAAAGTGAGATAACGGTCACGCAGATACTTGGATCTTATTGTAGGCAGCATGATTTGCCATTGGGCGACCGCAAGATAGAGGTCAAAGGCGCAAAGGCGAAGTTCAGCCCTCCGTGTCCCCAATCACAGGGTGCGTGTCATAATACACCACTTCCCATCCTCATCACAGTTACAGGTAAACCACGATAACATGCCGCGACCAAAAGTTCATGAGAGTCAACGCCAAAGAGCGGCGGAGGGTAGGTAGAAAGCAAGTGCCATTTATTAATCGATCGATTCTATTTACTGACATGTCCCGTTTCTTCCGAACAGCATGTTCGTTTTGTCGTGAAAGCAAGAAGAAATGCAGCGGCACGGCGCCTTGCACGCAGTGTTTGCGGAGAGGCTTGCCCCATGAGTGTCTGATCACATATCTGCCTCGAGGTTTCAGATCGAGGAACAAGCATGCCTCTACAGGAGGCAGTCGACAGACCGTATATCCTGTCTCTCAAGCGTCGGCCACCTCTGCCCAGGACGCACTCGTTGCCACGCTGCCGAGTCCTTCAAACGTGATGGGTTCTCTGCCTGGTCACAATACAACGGCAGCAGCAGGACCCATCGGACCATTATCCCCGTCAGAGTCCAGAGATGATAACGAGGACAACAGAAGTTATCGGGCTGCAGGCTCGATCGCGACAGCAGCATTGGGCGGCTATACAGCAGCAGAAGACACATCCTTAACCGCACCTGGTCCACGAATGTTACTGAGTTCCCATGGTGAAAGAGGTATGTTGGCTTGGTCCCTGTCCTTCTCTACTACTATTGACATTGGCTCATTGTACAGTCTATGTTGGAGCTGCTGCCTCGATAGCGTTTCTTCAAACCGTGAGGCGGGTCGTTGCTGGACAAATCGGACCATCAAACTTTTCGCACAGCATGGACAGCGAGAAGATGCTGGAGATTGAGACTCCACAGTCCACAGACAACACCATGGGTATTACGGTAGAGCAGAAGCTACAATTCTTACAGTGTTACTTCTCCGTCGTAAGGATACCTTTCACAAAGCCTGTTCAGACCGGAGTGGCTGACCGTGTACCTCCAGACGGAAGCATTCATTGATATCTTTGATCCACCAGAACTCGAGGCTTGCATAATGAATAGTGGCAAAGGTCCTTTCTTGGGCGGAACAGATGACAACAGCGAGTCCGACACAAGCAATCCTGCCGCTAAGCAGTTTAGTCCACTGCGAAGAGCTAGTCTTGATCTGGTCCTTGCCATTGGTGCGCAATGCACATCGAAGCAGGACTCTCAGAATATCGCGAGAGCCCTATTTCGCAAAGCTCAACGTCAAGCTTTATCAGAGATGATCCAGGATCCCGATCTTGATATGGTCAGGACTTATCTTCTGATGGCTTTCTACATGCTGGGCGAGTGTCGAAGGAACACGGCGTACATGTACCTGTCCATCGCCGCCAGAGCAGCTATCGCTCTAGGTTTACACAGTCCAAGCTCATACTCCCGGCAGCAACCTCTGGATACGAACGACAGACTCAGGTGAGTGGCATACTGTACTTACACTTTCGTTCATCGCCAACTGTATCGCTTAGGCTCCGTGTTTGGATGACATGTCGTGTTGGTGACAAGCTTGTCAACTCGCTGCTTGGCCGCCCAGCGACCACTATCGGCATTTTAGAACAGCTCGACCCCGTCTACACAGACCTTGTCTCCGGACACGATCGTGGCCTAAAATGTATGGTTGCTGCTTATAGGATCGTCTCCATCATTGACGAGATCAACACCAAGCTCTACAGCGAGCAGGACGTCCGGCCTGCGGTTGTAGAGCAGCTCTTACACTCTATTGATACTTGGAAGCGCGATTGCCTGCCATCTTTACAGCCAAGCGTTCAAGAGACCTCGCTTCTGTCTGGAGATGCGTCCGTGGACGCAAAACAAGGATCGGTGGGAATCGTGCACGTTTCCTGCCTGTACTACTTTGCGGTCATTCTTGCTACCCGGCCAGTATTCATCTCAGCCCTCACATTACAACAAGGGCCAAAAGATCAAGAGTCGCCGATGAGCGAAGCATGTCTCGATGCAGCTATTTTCCTTGCACAGACCTGTGTCGAGGCGCTCGATACCGGCTTACTCGCGAGCAACATGTGTATCATGAAGTAAGTCATTGCGATTTAACATTCTTCCGCGTACGGCGGTACTGACAGGATGGCAGAGCACTTGTCTTCGCCGCAGGTCTTGTGCTTGGTGTTCAAAACTTTGCTAAGCCCGGCATGAATCTTGAGACTGAACGCGCATTCGATGGTGCCAAACGAGTTCTCAGCTTCCTCGCTACGCGCAGTCCCCAAGCCAGCCACTACCTCGACATCCTCAATTCTCTCTCCAACGCAATCGCGGAACAGCGCTCTCGCACAGAACAGGGCCGTACAAACCGCTATGTGTCCAGGCTGTTCTCTTTTGGGTCGTCGACCTCGAATGTCGAAACCTTCGGCGATCGTATGCAGGACGACATTTCGGGTATTGGAGCTCTGCTGGGAGACTCGGCTTCAGTTGCCATCGACGACCTTCCTTCGCTTGGAGGGAGCCCTGCCAGATGGCCCAGCAATGATCAGCTCGATCCAGAGCTCTTCATCGACTGGGAGACCGTCAACATCTCTCACTGGGATAACTTCCCTTTCTCGATCTAGTCTTATACCCTTGAGATCAAATTATGCACTTTGTTTTCAGCAGCACTTTATTTATGCGTGACGTATGCTTGGTAAATGTAAACTTTGTCGATATTTGCTATCAAGAAGTATAGCTGTCATAAAATAGGAAAGCAGACGGGTATGTAAGAGAATCATGCGCTTGCGCCAATAACAATACCGTTCGGAAGCTTCAATCCGACTGGTAGACCACAAATGAACTTGTCGGCATACTTGACTTGCTTCCTTGCCGCCAACTTCTCTTCGATGTCGCGGTACATGTCATATCTAAGAAGATGTCAGTGATGCTAACCTCACGATACGGATCATTGCCCGATGACTTACGCATTCATCTCCTCAATCGTCAGCACCTTCTTCTCATCTTCGACCTTGTAGAATGGCAAGTCTCTGTTGTTTGAGAAGCCGATGCGCTCGTTGATGTTGTAGGCGGCTTTGGCTGCTGATGCTTGAACTCTCGTAGCGCGAGGTAGTCGCACGTTGGTGTAGACAGCAAGGGTTTGCTCCACGTTTCCGTCAAAGTACTCTGGGCTGAAGAGGATGCCGAGAGCAGCAGCATCTTCGATCGCCATACAGGCGCCTTGGCTCTGGTGAGGCATCATAGGATGGCCAGCATCACCAATGAGACAGACTCGCTGCTTGTTCAAGTATGGGTAAGGTTCGTGAATCCAAAGCCTCCATGGTTGGATCTCCTTGCCGATACCAAGGTGGCCGAAGACTTGTCGGTCTAGCTCAGGGTAGTGATCCAGAAGCTCACTCACGGGACGGTCCTCGGTGCCCCAGGCTTGAGTGACAGAGTCGCCCTGCTCGCGAGCGAAGAAACAGTAGTAAGATAGTAGCTTGCCACCATTGCAAGGAGACAGGACAATCTTGTCCCATTTGCCCTCTTGTCCTCCCCAGTATTCCAGGGCCTCGTTCTTTGAGTAGTCGACCAGACCAGCCTTGACGGCGTCTTCTGTCATGACGTTGCAGTGGAGACACTGTTGGTCTGCGATCCTTCGCTTGGGGTAGATGCCGATGACACCACGGATAACAGAGCCGATGCCATCGGCTCCAATGACGAGATCGTGGCTTGCAGTGACTCCGTTCTCAAAAGTAATAGTGTTCGACTCCAGGTCGATAGTTTTGCACTGAGAGGGTAAGTCAGTATCAGAGCGCAAACATCAATGTCAGCAACACGTCAATCATACCTTGTGGTTGACCACCAACTTAGCGGGTGTTCCCTCGCCCGCCTCATCCAGCGCTGACTCCTTAAGCATGGCATGCATGTACTGCCTGTGGAACATGTTGTAAACATGTCCCCATCGCTGCTCGTAATCCTCCAGGCTGTACTCGCTGATGGGCTCGCCTGTCTTCCAGTCTCTGTTGATCAGTTGCTTGAGGATCACAGGGTCGCCTTTTGCGACGTCGACTTTCCATTCGTGCAGCCATCTTGTGCCATTGGCGGCGCATGAGACTGATGCTCCAACCTCTCCCGCAAAGTCTGATCGCTCGTAGATAACAACGTCGTGACCAGCCCGTCTGAGAGCGATCGCGACACACATACCGCCGATGCCGCCACCAACCACACCAACGTTGAGCTTCCTCCAGCCTGCAGCCATTTCGTCCGAGATTCGAAAGAGTGTAGTTAAATTGCTTGGGACTGTAAGCTTCGAGATGAGTATAGCTGTCAATGTGAAGCCAAAGTGGAAGTCCGTTCACTTTGTAAGTAGTCTTATACAGAATGAGATGGTGGAGACATTGTCACAGACGCTGCACAACAGCTATCTCTTATCTTCACGCATGGTCGCAAGCCGCAGCTCGCCCACCTGGCTGGTCAAGTGACGGATCCTGTACGGCCAACTGATACTACACGGTCCGATGTTCTTGAGACTCTAATCATCTGCATAAGCTTCACGATAATGACGGAGGCGGTTATGGACCTTCCGTTCCGTCGCCTGGCGAGCTTGAGTACATATCCGCTCCGCGCGGGTAAAGCACCCTCATATTCCGTTCCGCATCTCAGATCCATGTTGATGCCTCTTCTTGCGCTGATTTGTACACTTTTGGCAGATACGATTATCTTGAAATGCATGGACTTGATCTTCTCCTTGAGATTGATGCTTGTCGTGGCTGTTAGATTGATGCTCGCATGTGTACACACTGCGGATCCGGGTCTTTCGCGATCAGAATTCTTCCGTTGAATGACGTAGTTAGCCATGGCGTCTGGTTCTTGGCTCAAGTTCCGTACTGTTCGAACATCCCCGGAAGATACATGCCTTATATACCGATTAGCTATAGCCAAATTTCTACAAGCAAGTGAGGAGCAGCATGATATCTCATATACTTTGCTCCCTCGAAAGTTGCACACGTATTTTCATTTCTGCAGTAGTTGTTGGTACACCACAACTAGGTTTATATAGCTAAGCATCATTGCAGAATTTACAGTGAAAGCGCAAAGGTGTACAGCGGAAACATGTTCATAGATTCTATGGTGAAACCTCAAGCCTTACTGTCCTTGAAATCCCCCAGCTTAAGCAGCTTAGCAGCATTATCCCGCCCAATCTTCTTCTTGTCTGACTTATTCATCGGAATGTCATCATACCAGTTGCACGCATCACCAAATGACTCGAATGGGTAGTCGATCGAGAACAGAATGCGGTCGGCTCCAACCTCGCCGAGGCAGAATTGCAATGTGGATGTCGAGAAGTGGCCGCTGGTGGTGATCCAGAGGTTCTCCTCAAAGTACTCACGGATGGTCTTTTTGCATGACAGACCGAGAGGCTTCTTGATATCCTCAAACCAGTGGTTGATTCGCCACATGTCAAAGGGAATGTGCTCACCCAGGTGACCAAGGATGACCTGGAGTTTAGGGTGGCGATCGAAGACGCCATTGGTGACCATTCCGAGGACGTGCAAGCTGACACCTTGTGCAAAGCTCAGGGGAGGGCCAATCAACCATGAGCGCTTTGCCCATAGCTTCTCGTGGATAGTTCCGGTTGGGTTGCGTGGATGGAGGTAGAAAGGGACGTCAAGCTCCTCAACGGTCGACCAAAACACATCCCATTCTGGACCGTCGTAGAAGATCATGTCGTCGCCGTCCTCGCCAGCTCGTTGGGTGTCGTTGACAAGAGCACCCTTGAAGCCGTAGTCTTTGACGACTCTCTTCAGCTCTGCAGACGCTTCATTGGGATCGTGCATGGAAAGAGTGCTAGGAAGAAATTAGTCTCCATATCATACTCCAGTCCGCCCTTTGATACATACGCGAAAGCACTGAGACGGTCAGGGTGGCTTTTGATCGCATCTGCAATGTAGTCGTTTACTTCGACTGCAAGTGCTTGTGCTTCCTTGGAATCCCAGATATCTTGGACGCCAGGAGCTGTGTATGACAAGACAGTGTGACCAACGCCATGTTCATCCATGTACTTGATGCGCCTGTCGGTGATGTCTGAGATTTCTGCTGCATGCTTCGCTGCGTCGATGGCGAACATGGACGCCCACCATTGTGTCCTCTCATGGAAGCGCGGCAGCGCAAAGGCTTCTTCTAAGGCAACCTTGCCCAACATCGTGATGACTGGTATGTGGTAGTGGGAATGAATAAACTGCTTTGCTCGAGGATAGAATGTGCAACGAACTTCTTGCAAGGCAATGTAGAGATCCAACTGCGAGAAGTAATTGTTTTAAACCTCATGATCATACCGGTTACCTTCGCCTATTGCGATAGCTCAGTATCATGTGATGAACTACCGACATGCGGAGTCGTGGACTGCAGCCGTGGTGAGCACGGCAGAAGGTACCGATCCGAGAAAAGGGAACACAGCCGCCCTCAGTATCACGCTCAGCGGTGGCCGGACAGCGCATCCGCACCTGCTCTCCAGGTTCGGAGTATTGCTGTATCAATGCGCTGATTTGCTTGTTACACCACGGAATATGTAAGCTTGACTCCATGCGACGAAGTCATCACCAATGTATGATTGTCCAACATGAAGGTGCTTTCTCTCTGAGCCAGTCAAACGCGTCGCGCGAAATCAACCCCAGCTTTTGAATCCCTTGGCGAGGCTGGGATCATGTCCGCCCGCTAGTTGGGGGGCCAAGGGGGCCATACCCGCCACCACCACTATACCATTCCCTCACAATCCGACGTACGGGTATAGCACCTTGTACGACAGGATTAGGCCCGCTGCATGATCGCAAGGCGAGCACATGAACGTAAGCAATAATCCTTTTCGTGCTCCTGGGAGGGGAAAGCTGAATGCGGTCCGCCTTCTGCTTTCGTGCTCTGATAAGTATTATGCTGCATGGGACTGTGCAATTTGAGTAGTTTGTATCATTTTAACCATCGAGAGCGCTCAACTCCGAAACTACTAGATTCCTTGCTAGGCTCTAATCAACCACTCTGCTATCACCATCATGGGCTCAAAGGTCGAGAGCGGCCCTTTGGGCAGCGAGTTTACCCAGAAGGTCGTAGACTCGATGGGTCCTAATACACCTCCACGGCTCAGAGAGATCATGTCCTCCCTGATCAGACATCTCCACGAGTTCACCATTGAAACACAGCTCACAACAGACGAGTGGATGCTCGGTGTGAATGCCATAAATTGGGCTGGACAGATGAGCGATGACAAGCGCAACGAAGGACAGCTGATGTGCGATGTCCTCGGGATTGAATCATAAGTCTCCCACGAGCCTCAAAATCGAGCAGTTTGAGATGCTGACCGAACACACATTAGTAGACGACATCACGTTTACTGCTGCCACGAAGAGTTCGAACGGGCTGACAGCCTCTGCGATCCTGGGCCCCTTCTGGAGAGAAGATCACCCAGTGCGTCCGAATGGCACCACAATTAGCTTCGACACGCCCACGGACGCCCAGGTAGCGTTCATGTACGGCCGGGTTACAGATGTGACCACCGGCCAGCCGATCGCTGGTGCTACTGTTGACATTTGGCAAGCATCGACCAATGGTAAATGATGCAATCTGCAACCAGCAGCCAGTGGTCCTTCCGCTAAACGATCCACAGGACTATATGAACAGCAAGATCCCAACCAATGCGACTTGAATCTCCGCGGCCAGTTTGTGACAGATGAGGACGGAAAGTACTCACTTTACTGTTTGCGACCCACACCATACCCTGTCAGTACCATTCCACCGATCCGCCTTTCGAGCAAATTCGTTCGCTAACATGTCGAAGGTTCCTGACGATGGTCCTGCTGGACAACTCTTGAAGATGATGGATCGACACCCGTTCCGCCCTGCACATATCCATCTCGTGGTTCGCCACAAAGGCCATAGTCCATTGACGACGCAAATATTCGACAAGGACTGCAAGTATCTGGCCGATGACAGTGTGTTTGCGGTTAAAGACGAGCTGGCTGTCACGTTCGCGCCGAGAGATGACGACCCGCAGGCGAAGTTGGGACTTGAGTACAATATTACATTAGCGCCGAGATCTTGAAGGGAAAATATAACCCAGAACTGTCATGATCACACAATCTTCGTTAATTGCGGTTCTTCTGATCAAATTTGTTTACACGAATTACCATCCTCTCCACCTGGTCCAGACGTCCACAACTGTGTCCGCATCTCCTTCTTCCGAATCGACAATCAAATACCATCCAAAGCTCGGCCCACACATGCACGCATGGTTCGGCCACAGCAACAACTTCTGCCCAACCTCCAGTTTCCGAGCCTCTTCGGCCGGACCCTCCCACGACAGCACACCATGTTCCTGGCTGATCCTACCAACAATCCAGCCCTTCTTCTCCCCCTCAGGATCATAGACCTTCCCGTCGTTCTCTGGCCAAGAGCTAACAACTGCCCAGCCAGGATAGCTTTTGCAAGGCTCGCGACCCATCACGATGGAGCCTGCAGCGATCATGGCTTCCGGTTGTTCGCGATCGTTGTACACGCTAACGACTTCGACCAGCGCTCGAAGGCCTAAATCGGCGAACGATAGCATGCTTTTGCTGGGATCAGAGGAGGATTGCTGTGGCCTTGCACGTGTTGCCAACTGCTGCATGTCCATCACCGGATAGACACCAGCGTGTAGCTCAACGGCGAAGCTCTGTCCGATCCGCTCGAGCAGTGCTCTGTAATCCTTCGTACCCTTGTGATCATCGACGATATTCTGTGTGGCAGTCGCAGTGGGTGTGGCGCCAATGGACAGAACGGCTTTCGGAGCATTCGGATCTTTCGAGCTGGTCACGCCAGTACACTTCAGAAACTCCAGCGCTGCCTGCTCAACGCCCTCAAGCTCTTCGGCGAAGAACTTGAGTGCCTCTTGAGGGTCACCAACGCCGTACGAGTGGCCCATATGCGCGTAAAAGCCTGCTGTCTGCGTGCGCTCCGAAGATTTGAGAGCGTATGCAAGGTCGCTAAGCTGGCCGGAGCCTACGGCGACTCCAGCACGGTGATAGCCGATATCGATTTTGACGAACACTGGGATTTGGCCTGGCCAAATGTCTTCGGACACATTCTCGAGCAAGCGCACGTGGTCGGGGTGGTCAACGAACAGTGAAATGGAGTTCGCTCCCAGTATGCGAGCCACGGCTCCTAGCCTTGGGATGGCTGAGGGTGCTACTGGCAAGCCATAGATTATCTAATATTACGGTCAGCTTTCTCCCAGGAAAGCCCATGTGATGACTTACGTTAACGTCTTTTCCTTCTCTCTTGCACTCGGCCAACCAAGGCATCAAATTCTCAATCTCCGCAACGGTGCTCGCGATCAATTTCACGCTCTGGGAGTCTGTGCCGACTTGTAGCTTTGTAAGTTGCGTAGTCTAATAGCACAAGCAGAGCTGTATCAGCGCAATGCTCACTTCGTCAAATTTACAAATAGCGTATCACCGCCAAGCTGAACATACCTTGTGTGTCTTGACATGTGCTCTGAAGCCCACGCCCAGCTCTTTCGCAGTGTCAAGCATGAGCTTGCAGTTACGCCTTACAACCGCGGCGTCGATTACGACTGCCGGTGCTGGAACATCCTTGAGCTGGCGGCCGAGAAAGTGATGTTTAAGGGCTGTGTCGGAGGCTTGTGGGATAAG
>Ga0265797_10011771_pt1 | contig 10882 bp, 12 predicted proteins | sample P2T30metagenome_FD_192433 | JGI IMG/M metagenome (GOLD analysis project Ga0265797, IMG submission 192433) | Plant litter microbial communities from East Loma Ridge, Irvine, California - P2 T30 | ecosystem: Environmental > Terrestrial > Plant litter > Unclassified | place: USA: California... | reverse complement strand
CAGTGTTTGTCCCTTGGCGCCACACTCTCTCGCTTTTCGGATGTCGGTGTCAAGCATCAGAACGACATAAGCGCTTGGTCTCTACCCCGTACTAACCAGGAGGCACCCCATGGTCCTGCTCCATATGTTGACGAGGGCGATTGAAACAGAGTTGGGAGATATGAGCGCGTGCTGCGCTTGACTGATAGTGGAGTTCGACAACATCATGGCTGCGTTTTAGAATTCTTTTCAAAGGAAACACATTCGAGAGAAGATTTGGCACCGAAATTTCAATGCGAATGCATGCCGGGAAACTCACATAAACCGAAGCGCCAGATGCAAATAACTCGCTCAATGCCCAGAAGTCAACCGATCATTACTTTTACACGCTCATCTCCTTCAGGTCTTCCGCAACCTTGAATGGGGCCTCAGTCTTACTCCGAATCTCCTCAACGCTCATACCCTTCGCATGCTCCTTGAGCGTCAAGCCTGACATGCGATCACATTCGAATACCGCGAGGTCAGTGATAATTGTGCTTACACACTTCTGCCCCGTAAGCGGAAATGTGCATTGGTTGAGGATCTTCGGGTTGCCCTTTTTGTCGACGTGCTCCATTGTGATGACGACCTTCGTTTGTGTTGGGTTGGCGACCAGGTCCATGGCGCCGCCAATGCCCTTGACCTTTCCGGGAAGCATGAAGTTCGCAAGATCTAGTAGTTTACGTGAGTGCGAGTCTTGTAGCGTAATGCGCGAAGGTAATTACTCACCACCGTACTGGTTGACTTGCATAGCACCTAACATGGCAACATCAATCCTACCACTTCTTATCATGCCGAAGCTCTCATGGCTACCGAATACACTAGCACCCTTGATAAGTGTGACTGTCTCTTTACCCGCATTGATTAGATCCGGGTCTTCCTCGCCTGGCTTCGGATATCCGCCCATACCCAGGATACCGTTCTCTGACTCGAGCATGATTTCCGTGCCAGGTGGAAGGAACGCAGGCGCTGCGAGAGGCATGCCGATGCCGAGGTTGACGTACATGCCGTCCTTGAGCTCTTGAGCGGCGCGTTTAATGATGCGTTCGCGCCTCTGGGCGGCTTCGGACGAGCCTAGAATTATGTTAGGCTATGGGCTCCAATATGAGCACAACAATACGCACCACCTTCCAACAAGGCTTTCTTTTGCTCCTCGGGGCTCTTCCAGAACACCTTGCGCTCAATGTGCTTCGGTTCAGTGCTCTTGATGACCTTCTTGACGTATATGCCTTGAAGATGGATATCCTCAGCTGCAATCACGCCGTCCTCAACAATCTCATCAGCCTCGACGATCGTGATCTTTGCGTTCTTGCCCATCGTTTCGTTGAAGTTGTTCTGTGCCTTGCGAAACTGGCAATTTCCTAGCCTATCGGCCTTCGCGACCTTAACAAAGGCGTAGTCACCAAAGATGGACTCCTCCATGACGTACGACTTTCCGTTAAACTCGCGGGTCTCTTTTGCCGGGGCCATCACCGCGATGGTACCGTCAGTATTGTAGCGTACGGGAAGTTCGCCAGTTTGTACTGCCAAAAGATTAGTGTCCTCGCCCAGTAACTCAGTGAGCATATGCATACCTATCGTTCCATAAGCAGCAGGTGTGTAAAATGCTGGTACACCCGCTGCACCCGCTGCGCACTTCTCCGCAATCGTACCTTGTGGCGTCAACTGCAAACTCAATTGGCCTTTGAGATACATCTGCTCGAACACCTTGTTGTCGCCAATGTAACTCGCAATCATGGTTCCAATTTGCTTTGTCTCCAGCAATTGACCCAGTCCTACGCCGGGCATACCAGCATTATTGCTAACGACCGTGAAGTTCTTGAGATCTGGGCGGTCGCGCAACGCATTGATAAGTGTGTTTGGGACTCCAGAGAATCCGAAGCCGCCAACGAGCACTGTGGTGTCGCTTTTCATATCTGATATTGCTTCTTGTGCTGATGAGACAATCTTGTTGATTGCGGGTCGCGCGGTGGTTGTGGAGAAGAATCGTGGAGACAGGGCCTTCCGGCGCGCGGAGAAAAGAAGTTGTCGTTGCATCGTTAGAGCCGTCAATAGTTTGCAAGGAACGAAGTGCTTGGACTGAAGCAAGATGCTTGCGAGCTTAGGGCAAGCAATCGCAGTGAGAATCGAGCGTTTGGCTTCGTTGTGGTTTTGTGAGGACAGGTAGACGTGATCATCAGCAGTGCGATCAATCGGACTTGTGTCTCAATGAAGAAAGTCGCGATAGTAAATGCAGGTTACAACTTTTTCATGCGCGCAGCGAGTTTCCCACACGACATCTAGTCGATGCGGGCAACTTGCATCATGAGCTAATACACTTTCAGACGACCGAAGTCGATTGCCGGCCGTGCGGGTGGAGCTACAAGCCTTCGGAAAAGACTCCACAGCTGTGTCGGGTAAAATGTGGATGAATAATTACCCGAAAAGAGAACGGAAATGCGGGCAACTCGCGCTATCATTGGTTGCTTCCGGGAGTCAAGAATCGCTTTGCAGTCGGAGAAGGATACCTTTTCCTTGGAACATTTTCGTCGCACGTGACGGCGCGTCTGGTCGACGTGACTGCAATTCGGATACGGGGTTTGAGCATCGGCAGCACGATATTCGGGCGCTGGAATTGATGTGTCTTCTCTAGATCGCCACGATTCGCGCTCCATTCGGGTTGAGTCGCGCATACTTTCAGTATAAATCGTGTACGATCTGCTTCACTATCATGGCGAGTTAGTAAGTTTTGAGGTGATGCAGGAGATGCACTGACAGTTGGCGAAATCCTTGTGTGCTTTGCTATGCAGCGCGCGCGACGCAATAGCTTCTTCTTCAGCATCCCCAGTGGGAACGTCGTACTTTTCGTATGTCAGCGATGTCCCCATAATGACTGAATATAACTCACAGCCGTCAATGTCGTCTTGTGGCCCAGCTTCTCCACCAGCTCCGAGATAGCGTCTCCCACAATGTGTGAGTCTTTCTCATCGCTCCCCGAGCTCTGCTTTCCAATATACGGAAGGATGCGGGCAATCTGCTTCGCCTCTTCCGGAGTACTTGCCTTGAAGTGTACTGTAGGCGCCAAGCTCAAACAGCTCGTGATGCCGTGGGGAATGCTGTATGTGGCGCCTATCGCGTGGCCGATGCTGTGACTGAGACCGACACCCCCTGTGTACAGAAAAGGGAATAATGATGAGTAGCATGCAATGAAGAGCTTTGTACGAACTTCTGCATTGTCCGGATTCGCCTTGGACTGTGGAAGATATGTGAATAGGTCTTTGATGGCTTCGAGGCACATCCGCTTCGTTGGTATCTCGGATGCGAGAGGGTGGTACATGAGCTCTACTGCGTGGTCCAGGGATCGTATCTGTCTCGGACGTTAATTATCTTATACCATCTCGTCTCGACATCCAAGTTGCATACCCCTGTACTCGTCCAGAGATGTAATGGTGTGTGAAGCGCGATATCTCCATCATACACAACAGCTGCCGTAGTTCAGTACCTACAGACAAGATATTGTGAGGCAGCCTACCCTTTGGAACCAGCTCCGGGTCGCTAACAGCGATCTTATGCCTCTCTCCAGTCGTGAAGCCCGCGTTTTGTGTTGTTTCTGCCACACTCAGCGTCGTTGGTACCGCAATGCTCGGTATCCATTTTCCGGTCTCCTGGTGAATGTTGTACGCGATCGCTTTTGCAGAGTCAATCGGCGAACCTCCACCTATGGCGATCAATACGTCGCATCCAGACTTTGACATCAACGCTGTAGCCTCGCGAATGTCTTGGATTGGTCTGCAATAAGTATTAGAAAAGCAGACACATCAGGCGTGCTCACATACGCATGCTGTCCAATCTTGCTGAATGTGCCACCATGTGCCGGGCCCAGCGACTTTTCGATGTTCTTGATCACAGGTGTCTTTTCGTACAGCGACCGACCGGTGATGATGAAACCTTTGGTTCCTCCAACTTCCGCAATAACGTCCGAAAGCTGGTTGCTTGTTCCTGCACAAGATTAGCCGTGGGTCGCATGGTTTTGCCGACAGACATCGCACCATTGCCATAGATCATCAATTTGACGGGTGACGCGCGATACACTCCTTTGACGGAAGAATCGGTGCTCCCATTTTGGTACTTGTTTGGAAGAGACATGGCGGGCGATTCTGCTGCTGCTGGCCTGACAAGATTGCAAAGGCCACGTCTGCCAACTTGAGCATCTAGAGCTCAGTAAGTGCGCATTGCGCGATTTCGCGCCGTCCTACTTCAACCGTCATCAGAGGGGCAGATCCGGCTTCGCCCCACACGGTCGCTCTGCCCCGCCACTGTGACTGACTGCGATCAGAGCCACGAAAAGGCACATCCGCAGATTACGCAACAACGCGTCGAACACAGCGGAAATGCAATGATGAAAATAGGTGTCTTGCGACGTAGAGTATGGTGTTACAACGCGAAAGTGACGCGTGGCTGGGTTGAATTTGAGCTAACCGCTTTTGCTGCATTTAAATTAGTCTGTGGCAGAGGTCTCCCCACACTCCACTCACAACACCATGTCCCACCACTCCCAATATGTCGGCACCGGCAGAGCGTTGCACTTTCGTGCAGTTAGGCACCTTGCCTTATTATCGCCGTTCATTCAATTTGAGTCTATAATGCAATTGAACAATCTAGCATGTTCCTGCTCCGCCGTGTTCCACTCCGAGCCCGTCCTCGCTTTCCCGTTGCCGGTCAGCACCGTGCTCTGGGCAGCGTGAGTGCTATCGACTCTGCCATCTTCCGCACCTTGTTTGGCACCGCCGAGATTCGAAAAGTGTTCGACGATAGAGCTTACGTAAACCGTTGCGTTGACGCTGAGACTGCTCTGGCAAGAGCGCAGTCGAAATGCAATGTCATACCTTCTCATATCGGCGAGTTGGTCACGTCGAAGGCCAATGAGCTAGAGCTGGACTACGAAAGGTTGAGGAAAGAAACAGAAGTCGTTGGCTACCCCATCTTTCCCCTGATACAGCAATTGTCTGCGTCCTGCGGCCATGAGGCTGGTCGTTATGTCCACTGGGGTGCGACGACCCAGGACATCATGGATCTTGCTAGCATCCTCCAGATGAAAGAAGGTCTGGAGATTGTTGAGCGCACGCTCCGATCCGTCATTAAAAACCTCGAACACCTCTCCAGGAAACATCGAGATACACCAATGGCTGGTCGCACACATCTGCAACATGCGCTTCCCATCACTTTCGGTCACAAGTGTGCAGTCTGGCTGTCTGGCTTTCAACGCCACCTGGATCGGCTCGAAGAGCTCAAGCCTCGTGCTCTGATGGTGCAATTTGGCGGCGCTGCAGGCTCGCTGGCCTCACTCGGTTCTGGCGATGATGGCATTCGAGTCAGGAAAGAGATGGCGAGGGACCTTGGACTCACAGATCCCCCAATCACGTGGCATGTTGCTCGAGATGGAGTGGCCGAGATCACAAATTTCCTTGCGCTTGTGGGGGGCAGTCTAGGCAAGATAGCCCTCGACATCATCATCATGTCGTCAAATGAGCTCTCAGAAGTATCGGAGCCTTTTGTGCCGCATCGTGGTGCTTCCTCCACGATGCCGCAAAAGCGCAATCCCATCTCTAGCGAAGTCATTCTGGCCGCCTCCAAGATCCTTCGATCGAACGCGGGGCTCGTCCTGGACGGCATGATATCCGACTTTGAACGTGCGTCGGGTCCATGGCATTTGGAGTGGGTAGCGGTGCCCGAGAGTTTCGTCATTGCGGTCGGCGCACTACATCAGGCCGATTTTGCCCTGGCCGGACTCGTTGTGAACCCACAAAAAATGCTCGCAAACCTGTACTCCACGAGAGGCCTGATTGTGGCAGAAGCAGTCATGATGGGGCTAGCTCATCATCTTGGTCGAGGGAAAGCACATGACGCAGTTTACGAGGCATGCAAAGAGAGCATCGAGAACGACACAAGCCTTCTAGAAGCGCTGCGCACACGCAAAGAGATCACAGACCAAATTTCAGATAAGCAGCTAAGTTCCTTGTGCGACACGAAGAACTATCTCGGATCCTGCGGTCTGATGGTCGATGAGGTTTTGGCATGGAGAAGATAATCGAAAAAATGGCAGGCTCGACACCTCAGTGCATATTCCAAACCTGCCTCTGGACTCTAAATGAACCCCGGAATAAAGCTCCTTTTGAATTGCTATCGTGCTGTTACAAAAATGCAAAGTTTTGCTCGTACTGTCGCATACAACAGTCGCATGTACAGCTTGCCAGGAGTACGACTCGCAATCGGTGGAGGAGAAGGAAAATCATATTAGCAGTAGCTAACGAGTGGTGTTCCGTACTTCTCCCCGGCCCCATGCCTCCATCTCATGTACGATAGCCCTCGCTTACCTCATCTCATCCCACGTGACGTGCTACTACACCACAGTACGTCCCAAAACCATCGGTAAGCATAGTTTGAAAGAACTGATACTCCTCCAGAATGATTCTCCTATGTAATCTCCACCAACCCTGGCACTCTGGCCAGCTCAGCGGAAACTTCGAGTTCCAAGGCGTGCACATAAATGTAATGCCTTTATGAAGGCAATGTTATTCATATGCTATCCGAATCTGGGTGTTTTGCTGCATTTGGCTTGCTCTACTGCCTACAATCGAATCATTTGGAGCAAGCACTTGACCGCGAAAGAGTCTCTCGCAGCATCAACACTTTAGACTGGTAGCTACACAGGATTCAAGGCAGTGTATGCAAAATCAGTTTCTGTGTCTCTCATGCTCCTACTGACCATGTCCCGCTGCCAGTACCCACATAGTTTGGGGCCGTCCAACAGCGGCAGTGGCACAGTAGCTCGAATCTACAACCCCGCCAGCCCCGCCGCCACATCCTGACCATGCACCGTCCACAACACTCGGTCACGGCAGATGGGATGCTCCTTGTGCGTTCATGGTAGCTTAAATAAAAGGTAAATAAGAAGCTCGGATTTGGCGCGACGCCAATTCCTTGTCAAGATCTATCTGACTGACACCATGCCAGAGTTCAAAGAGCGCGAGCTTATCACCGATCCGCAGAAAGTTTTCCATTACACAGATCTACAGCGACTGAAGCCTACTCGCGCGAATGATCCGTATGATTATCAGCATGGATGGGGAAACCGACATCAGTCTGAAGTCATCCCTGGGACGCTGCCCATAGCACAGAACAATCCTCACGAGGTGCGCTTTGGCCTTTACACTGAAGGCATTACCTACTCAGCATTTGCTGCTCCTCGGGTACACAACTTCAGTACCTACATGTACCGCTGTCGACCAGCCGCTGCACATAGTATGCTGTTTTCCCAATAGTTCATCTCACACACTGATCGCAACCAGATGGCTACGTCCCCATTCACTCAAAATCAAACATTCAGAATTGTTTCCTCTCCATCAACCCAAAGGTCGCGACTCTACCTGAGCAGGCAGAATGGAGTCCGTTCCCATTGCCGAATGATGATGAGAAGATTGACTTCGCCGATGGGCTTCACACGCTTGCTGGTAGCGGAGACCCCAATATCAAAGAAGGGCTCGCGCTATACGTCTACATGATCAACTCGAGCATGGAACGTCGGGCTTTCTGCAACACCGATGGCGATTTTCTTATCTGCCCGCAGCTCGGCAATATCGACATTGTCACCGAAATGGGCAAGATCTTTCTGCAGCCCGGCGAGATCTGCGTCATTCAGAGGGGCGTGAGATTCTGTCTGAATCTTGGCCCGAACGTCAAAGAAGCACGCGGATACATTACAGAGGTATGGGGCTCAATGTGGGAGCTTCCTGACCTCGGTCCTCTTGGCGGCCACGGTCTTGCAAATCCGCGCGACTTCCTCTACCCGGTAGCTGCCATCGACGATGAGCTACACGTCGACTGGAAAATCTTCAACAAGAGCAACGGACAACTGAACGCCATACAGCAAGACCACAGCCCGTTCGATCTCGTAGCATGGCACGGCAACGTCGTTCCGTACAAGTACGATCTCACCAAGTTCTCATCGCAAAACAGCACATCCATAGACCACACAGATCCGTCGATCTTCACTGTCTTGACTGCCAAGTCGCGAGACCCCAACACACCTCTCGCCGACTTTCTCTGGTTCGGGTGGGTCTAGATTTCTCTGCATGTGAGACGTACACTAATTTCGTACATATTTCTCTTAGGCCACGCTTTGACGTAGCCACCAATACTTTTCGGCTCCCCTACTTCCATCGCAACTCAGCTTCAGAGTTCCTCGCATGTATCTACGGAAAGGGTCTAGGTCGGAGCGATGACTTTCAACCTGGTGGCGGCAGCTTCGAAGGTGGACATACACCGCACGGTGGCTTCCATGAGGGCTACCAGCATGGTATGCGGATACACGAGAGTCAGCCGGAGAAGATCCTCACCGGTACGGGCAGGCAAAATTTATTCCTTCTATTATCGCTGATCATACTAGATCAATTGACAATCATGATCGAATCAAGCCGCCTATTCCTGTTCACAGAATACGCCCGCAAAGACTGCGGCGTTATCGACGAGCACGGCACCGATTACAGGGTCTGGGAAGCTCTGCCTGTGAGTACACACGGCCTGTATCTTCTCTTGGACTACAATTGACTTGACACAGGACCGGTTCTCCGCCAATCCGCGAGCCCAGGAACTGTTAGCCATGATTAAGGAAGATAAGGTGGCGGAGAAGCAACGGCTCGCGCCTTACTACTTCGGCGGCTTTTCACAAGGCGCAAATACAAGCAACACTGAAGGTGTTCACTCTGCGGAGCTGGGACAGTACATGAGCAAAGACTCTGAGAGCAACGGCTTGAGTGGCACGAGTTGCACCGCTTGAGTTTACGAATGCTATCCAAAAGCTTCGCACAATTCAAATACAGCTGAAGATCGAGCGGCCGTTCCTTCTTGGATCGTAATTTACAATTTGAGTGCCTTGCGCTCCAGGTCTAGCCCGAATGTCCCCCTTCTCGCGGAGCCTGTATTCACGGAAATGACATTACAAGTACATTCTCGAACTCCTTACCACCCACAGCAAATTTCCACAGCAACATGAGCTCGTTCGGCGTACCACAGTATGTTGAATCGAAGATGGCACGAATTACGCAACAGACTGACGGCTTTCTAGTTACGGTCGTACCTGGCCGCGCATCCAAGATGAAAGCCACCAAGATCGCAGTCGATAAGTGCAACAGAAAACTCTACGTGCATAGGGTTACTCCAAAATATCAAGCAGCTCTTGCTCACGTGCGAGTGAGCGTATGTGACGCATCAGACAAATCAAATGCCCTCGCGCATAACCTTCCTTGATCTCTCAAAAACGCTTTCGCCGAACTTCATCTTGCATAATCTGCCCAGCTCACCCTTTTCGTCGTGCTGACGACCCACATGCCCTTTCAAGCAGCCCCACATCTCAAAGCAGATGCGTCCCCTAGCCCCACATGCGCTACTACTGCACCCCACAAAGATCTTGTTTTCTCCGAACGATCTTCAAATGACCACCATGTGGCTACCATCTGAGATTGCACGTACGTCGCGTAACTTGCAGCTGGAGCTATGCAGTGTGGATGTTGTAAGGTTGAAGCTGGGCCAGACTACCGTGCAAGATGGTGAAGACTGAAATCAGAACTCTCGAGATGGGATTCGAAAAGAAATCTTCAACCTGATGAAGGAACAGCGAAATTGAAGAAGGGAAGACGTCTCCATTCAGGTATCAATCTGCTGCCAGCGCCGTGGCTGGAATATCGAAGGTCAATTTCAATGCTGTAGATATTTCTCTGCTTGGCTGGCCGGTTGATATACTTTAGTGATGTGAGTAGCCAACGAATACGAGAAAGAGAAAGCGCTGCAGGTGTAGACAAGTATCTGTATCCGCTTGATATGGTGAAGACGCGAATACAGCTGCAGCATGGGAATGCCATGGACAGTGAAAGACACGCTGGTGTACTTGACTATTAAATTCTCGAAGGATTATCAAGCATGATGAATCTCCGAAATTATATCGTGCCATCGCCGCTCTGCACGTTCCAGGTACAAGCCCAAAGGCTCAAACCAACTACTTCGCCGAGCCCAGTTCGGCAAAAGGCCGTCAACGGTCTCGCAGCTTTCGTGAGAGGTGTTGTAGGAACGAGCTCCACCACGCCGCTTGAAGTCGTGGACACCAAGACAGTGATGAGTGTTGGTAGAATCTTACACCAGTCTGTTTGTTTGGCCTGAATTCCCCACGGTGTTTCAAATAGCCACGATGGGCGTTGTGAGTATCAGCTGTTGTGCACAACGGTACAAACGTGCAGTCGCTGCAATTTGCAAAGGGAACAGTGCAAGTTTATATGCTCTGTGTTCATTGAAGGTTGGTTGGTGGATCGATACATCCCAGTCTAAAATGACATTCGAGTCATGGTCGTGCTTCTAGCGGCAGGTATTCCCCGCATCCGATCGCTTGGCGGATGAGTGCAGAAGCCACCCATTCACTCGACCAGACCCTCCGACGACGCGACACCAAAATGCCAGCACACCAATAGAGCGCTGCATTGCAGACATTTTGCGATCAGAAGCGTCCATGGCGCTCAAACAATGTAGCATGTGCGATCGGACCTTCACGAAGCTGGTACGTCGGAAGAAAAGCTGCACACCGCGCCGATGGCTGACATCTGCCAGGAACATGTAAAGAGACACGAGAGGTCGCGTACGCTCAGATCAACTCTTTGTGGGAAAGATTGCAACTCACAGATTCTCAGACACACGTGAGCGTCCCTATGAATGTCCGACATGCAAAAAGCACTTTTCTAGAAGGTGAGACCGAAGCCCAGCTGTCAAGACCCTTTTCCAATCTCAGACCTAGCGACGTCTTGTTCCGTCATTGCAAAGGTCATGCCCAGAATGCGCTCAA
>Ga0265797_10011770_pt1 | contig 10883 bp, 13 predicted proteins | sample P2T30metagenome_FD_192433 | JGI IMG/M metagenome (GOLD analysis project Ga0265797, IMG submission 192433) | Plant litter microbial communities from East Loma Ridge, Irvine, California - P2 T30 | ecosystem: Environmental > Terrestrial > Plant litter > Unclassified | place: USA: California... | reverse complement strand
AAACTAGATCTCCTCACCAATCACCGCTGAGAGGGAACGGTGAGTAACTTGACTTTTGCGGTCTTACCAGGTAGCAAAGTATTGGAAAGATACCAGTGACTCTTTGACATGCTGCATTCCGCTGGAGACGATCGTGCAGTGTGCTTACCTATTCGGGATGCTGTAAGTGAATGTGAACGTCAGCCAGCGACCCTGAGCAGACCGGAACGCAGCACCACGGCCACGCATAGCGAAGGCGACGGCGACGGCGAGCTCATAGCAATTAAGTGCTTGTGTGAATGGATATATATATGCTTGACATAGGAGCGGTATCTAAACGACGGTCGCATTGCGGCAGCTCTGATCTAATGTATGCCGCACAAGTGACTGATTGCTTGCTGATCCGACATTCGAATTCTCGCGGTCTTCGAGACACGCATACGACGCGCCTTGCACATCAAAGGCATTGCGACTATTTACTCTTTGTAATGGGTTCCTTTGTTGGTAGCTAGGCGACTCACCAGCACCAGCATGGCGAGACGCTGAGACTGGTCTGCAGGTTCCTTTGTTCGGTGGACGCGGCGCCGGCGGCGGCGCACAATGTCCTGGAAGCAGTAGCGACATGCCGTGCATGCCTGACGGATAGCATGGCGGCAAGACAGACTTGCAGCTTCCTTGTCGGCCGAGTTAGACAGGAGCATCAGCGGCACACGAGCATCCAGCTTTCGCAGCGACATACTTACGATCTTGCGAGCACCGGCTCACGACAGACCCTCGAAGCGCCAGCGTGACTTACCTGTGCAGAACAAACTGGGATCTCGGGAGCTGGTTCGTCTCAAGGCGGAAGGCCAGGAAGGAGGGCAACTCACGATCATCCTTGGTCGAACGAAAGAGCATGGTGATGAGGCGGAGGTGTCGACTGATACATACTGCTGGAAGCCTTTGCTCTTCAGCATGCCTATTGCGATCCAATCTTGGTACGGCTCGAGGGCTAGGGGATGCTTGGTCGGGAGGAAGAGCCAGGAGGTCGGTCAAGAGTCTCTCTGCTTGGTTATTCGAGACATCATGGCGGTCAGGAGTGGCGGGTTGGATGAATACACACTGCTGTAAGCCTATGCTCTCTAGTGCACTCGTAGTAATGTAATCTGGGTGTAGCTCGAGCGGTTCAGGGATGCTCGCACAAGAAGGAGAAGAGCTAGCTAGCAAGGAAGGAAGGGCCTCTTACCGGGGGGATCCTACGCTCGCCAGCATACGTGTGCTGGTGAGGTCCAGCTCGAGTCTCTACGGGATGCTTGCTCGGGAGGCAGGGTGGTCACGGTCAAGTACAGAACAACATTCTTTTGATACATCTCACGCGGACGACGAGGATTGCCACTTATGCGCTGGCGAGCTGCACAGGGACCCAGAGCTTATGAGACTTTACAGACGCCGCAACCATGCCGTCTTTTCCAATTGAAGCTGCAGTCTCCATCCATCTGGTACTCGGCTCAGATGATGTACTGCGAGAAATGGTTAGCACATGAAGGACAAAGAACACTACAGGACTCGAGGACGAAGGAACACTCACCGGAATAAAGAGATAAGGAACCTCCTTCTCATAGCGGGTCCACGCTTCGCCGTACTTCCTACGACACCTGGCGACGTCTCGGCCAGTGCGGTGGATGATCATGACCATGAAGAAGACGAAGTAGAACCAGGGGAAAGGACTCCTGTAAAAGAGAAAAAAGACATGTCAGTGAATCAGTCCAGACAAAGTCCAAACATCGGCATGCCCTTCCACACGAGGACCGAAGAGAGAGAAGGGGCAGAACTCACCTGAATCCCGTAATTGCCCCCCAAGCAAAACTGAACCACATATCCGGCACATAGTTCGGCTTCCTCACAATCTTAAACCACCCATCGACCATAATCTTATCCCCGGCATCCGTCTCGATGAACTTTGGATCCTTGACAGCCTGCCAGGGAACCTGCGGGAAAGTGTTGCGCTTCACGATCTGGTCTTTGTCTCCCAGGCGGACGGCATTCTTTTGCCCGTTGGCGCTGTCCCACATCCAGTAGAAGAACAAGTACACCAGAGCAAAGGCGGCCAGGGCGGGGCGGTTCCAGCGGTAGGTGGCTGGGTCGTGGTTCGCGAGGTACAGGGCGCAATGGCAGTAGGTGAAGGGCACGCCGGCAAGATTCCAGAAGGTTAGGAGGAAGCCGAGTTTTTCGAAGTACATGTCCCTGGAATGTGTGGTCAGCGGCCATCACTGTACGTTTGAGATCGGATGGTTTGGAGGCTTACCAGCTGGTTATGATCAAGTGCTCTCCTTTGGCACAGGCGTTGGCGTACAAGTAATGGGCGCCTGCCAGGAAAACTACTTCCGCCGAGACGTAGCCGTACACTTCGTACTGTCGAGCCGCCACGGAAGCTGTGATGAGGAACAAGATGAACCACGGGATCCGCACCTCGTAGAACATCTTGAAGTCGAGAATGCCGATGCGAGGGTTCAACTCGACGCCAACGAAGAAGTCGTACACAGGAGAGCCAGAAAGACGGTGCGTTCTGCCACGCAGGATCGCTTGGACGTATACGATGATGCTGTTGAGGTAGCCGGAAAGGATCGCAACAGTCATGATCGATCCGAATTCGTCAATCAGAGTGTATAGCGGGAATAGTCCTGTGACGTGCAGACCAAACGCCACGGCAATGGTGGTGTAGAAGCTGGTGTAGGCGGAGCAGTAATACGGCAATCTCTTGCCGCCTTCGTGGTTGAGTTTCCTTCCGTGGCTCATGACACCGGGCATGTAGCAGTACATTATAGCCTCGAAGATGAAGAAAATCCAGTAAATCGCCCATGCTTTGGCGGTGGGGTAGGCCCCCTCGTAGACGAGCTGGCCAAGGTGTTGAATGAAGTTGGTCCAGGATTGATCTTTCGCAGGTAGGGGCAGTTGGCCGTCGTAGTAAGTCGCTCCAATCCACATGTACCACATGAGCAAAGGGAATCCGATCATCAGTGAAGCAGCACCCAAAGAGCCCCCAAATTCGAACTCGTCCGAGGCGCCATCTTTGTAATCAGTTGCAGCCAAGGCGCCATTGGTCTTTTGCTGCTTTGGAGAGGTGACAGACCTCTTCTTAACCACACCCATGGTTGCTGCTGTCGACGGGTATTCGTGTTCGTTCCAGCCGAGAGGGGCTGCCTCTCAGGCGTAGGCCAGTCAACATCCCATATATACTCGTGAGATTTCTTAGGTGAGTGTCGTACGACTTTGATACGAGCCCCCTCCATTCTAGCGCCCCGGTCGATTGCCAGAAGCCCTATATGGATGGTCTGCAGCAACAGGAAGCAGTAATTTAACAGTGCTTGTTGTGGAACCCGCGGACGCCTGGGCAATCCTCATTCTCGTTTAAGCTCGTATTCAAGATTCGAGTGCTGACAGTCGGAAAAGGGATTCTTTAATTTCGTCAGCTTTTTCAAACAGGCCGGAATATTCCGACCATGATCAGAACTGCATGTTTTTCTTCCTCGGCAGTGTTTGATCGTGTTTATGCACTCGGCTTGCTAAGTATCCGTAATAAGGTTGTGACGAGTTCGAGATTGTCTGAGTCCATCACTGAGTCGTCGGCGGTGACGCACAGACATGTAAGTGAAAGCCCATGTCCGATTGCTAGGGTTGGGGTTGGGGTTACGCTCAATCACCACTTGTCTTTTTTTCTCTAGAGATATCGACCTACCGTTATTTTGATCGATCCCTATGATCATTAGGGGCATGGTATAGTGTCCATATGAGTCAAACAGTGCTTCACATGCTTCACATGCTTCACATACTCCACTGGGGACGAAAATCTTGTGACAAGACTGATAACAGACGTGAATCCGTGTGGTTGCTACTCACTTGTGTCAACTTATCGAGTGATCAACGAAATCTCGTCGAAAACGACAGTCGAGCCCAAGGGAAGGCATGATGAACTTGAAGTCAGGCCAACATGATCGAGAGTACAGAGCTTTTGAGCCACAGTCGTCTGGATCGTTCATTGCATGGCTAGACAAGTTGAACCAACACCAACCCTAACCCGCGTCGAGAACCATGAGTAAAATCGATCGCATGGTGCTTGGTCCGCCATGAGAATGCGACCCAGGAGGCATAGAGAAGGTTCCCAGAGAAGAGAAGGCTTGAATGGCGAGCAGGAGTTGCATTCGAAGCATGGCAGGCTCTTATTCTCGCGGTGGAACTACAGTCTCACCAACATCTACAACACAAGCGGTTCAACCCAACGACCCACCCAATGAGACTCGTCTTCGATATTCCAACACGCTTTCAACGATTGATCCAACCATGAACTTGCTGACATCGCTCCGTCTTAGCAGGTTTCACTTCCTCGCCCTGAGTCCAAACACCACAGCGCGAGCAGCAGCAGCGTTGGCTGCCAAAGAAGCCGTAGTGTCGACTCCAGTATCAGAGCTCTTCTGAGGCTGTTCAGCAGGCTGATCAGGCGATGACTGAGCAGCGTCGATGTCCATCGGCGTCGCAATATCCTCCTCGGTGTCGGCGATCTTCTGACGCTTCTCAGCGGGCTCCGGCGAAGACTGAGCATCGACGAATTCCTTGAGCCCTCCATCCGAATCACCCCCACCGACATCCGTATCGCTCTTGATCTGTCTGCGAATCTTGAGCTTCACCACGGGTCTCTTGCGCTTCTCGCCGCTCTCGACAACATCGCCTCCAGTGCCATCACCACTACCGTTCTCTCCACCACCATCCTCACCTCCAACACCTTCATCGCCGTCAACATCGCCTTCCCCCTCCCTCAACCCCTCCACCCCCCTAACATCCCCCCAACTAGTAACCACAAACCCCTCTTTAACCTTCACATAATTCAAATCCGTCAACCTCACCTTACAACTCACATGCGCATCCCAAGTGCCCTCCTCTCCCTCCGGCTTGCCCTTCTTCGCCCAGCACCCTGGTCTGCCGCTCTGGCCATTGTGGTGGCGCTGGACTTCGGCGGGGTGCCCGAAGCGGTCGCCGCAGAGGGCGTGGATGTAGGGTTTCGTGGCGGGGCGTGAGAGGATGGTGCGTTTGTCGCGGTAGATAGGGCCGAGGTGGGGGATTTGGGAGGCTGAGGGGATTGGGCCTGTGGGGGTGGAGGAGCGGGGGTTGGGAGCGGGAGATTTGCTTTTGCTCTTGCTTGGTGAGGAGGATCGGGGGATCGGGGAGAGACTGGCTTTGAAGACGGAGGGGCGGTCGAGAGGGGTGGGTTTGAGGGCGGGTGGGCTGGTGCCCAGCGGCGTATCGGTCGGGCGAGGAGGTGTGGTAGTTTGCTCTTCAACTTCATCTTCATCTTCATCTTGTTCCTTTTCCCGTTCCTGTTCCTGTGCTGGCGGTGATCTCGTGGATTTTCTGGTTGGTGCCGGTGTGGACTCTGGCGAAGTCGTACTGCTCTGGGCGAGGCGCGAGGGAATCTTCGGGGACGAACGGAAGACGTTCATGATATTGCCCCTCTTCTTGATCACGGGCATCTCTGCCTGTACCTCAGTTTGATCTCCAGGAGGTGGCGGAGTAAGCTCTGGAGGAGTAGGCTCTGGCGAAGTCGCACCGCTGTCAACAAGGCGCGAGCCAATCCTCGATGTCGTGGCACGGAAAGCGTTAATGGGAGTCTTCCTCTTCTTGACCACAGGCAATTCCACTAACGCATCAGCATGCTTCTTCGTGGTGGCAGCAGCATCATCATCATCATCATCACTAAGCAAAGCACCCTCACCACGTGCCCTGACACTCACACCCCCACCAACCCCTTCCAGCAACGCAACCAAACTCCTAGTCAACTCCCTACTCTCCCTCGCCTGCTTCTCCACATCCTCCTCAACAGCTCTATCAAGCCATCCCAGCTCAATGTTCATCCAAGCGCTTGGCAAGAAAGCTCTGAACCCCTGCATCAGATGCCGCGCGTCGGTGGCACAGAACAAACGATAGACGGAGACGTAGAAGGCGTTCTCGTCGGATTTGCCGGTGTGGTAGTCCTTGCAGTGCTGGGTGAAGATGTGCGGCGTGACGACGTCAGAGCGAGCAGCGTAATGTGCTGCCAGGGAAGCGAGGAAGGCTTGTGTTTCCGAGGGTGAAGCGGTGATTTGGTTTGGTGGTGGGTGGCGCGAGGTCGGAGCGCGGTTGGTGGTTGTGGGACTGAGTTGCTCGGTGGCGCTCGTTTGGGTCATGTTGTGGGTTTGCGGCTCACTTGAATCGTCGCTGCTGGAGTGCCGGGCGTCATCGTCCATGATGCCGGAAAGTGGATGGGTGGCGATGTTGTTGTGTGGAAGCGCGAGCAAGCAGGCCGCTGATGGTCGTGTTTACGCCAGCAGCCAAATTCATGAAGCTGAGACAAAAGCCTGCGGATCAAGCAAAGCGCAAGCAGGTCGCAAACAAAAGCGACCTTTAAAACAATGGAGTCCAGTCGCAGCAATTCAAGCGCAGCAGTCGAAGCGCAGACTAAATTTTGCTGCTGCTCAATGTCGAGCGATCGGTAAATGTGGGGCAACGAAGTGAGGTCAACCGACGTCTTTGAGTGAATGCAACGTAAACGGAAGGCAGCGGCTCACTATTGATGCTGATCGTAGATATTGTGTCGAGCAACGAGAGGAGAATGGAGAGGCAACAATGAGATGAACAAATGGGAATGCAGAAAAGTGTCAGTACTCTTACATGTCTATACTACCACGGTGGGTACTCTGCGACCCAGCAGCGGCCTGCACGGCGTGTAGGTTCGGCCGAACCACTTTCGTTAGTTCCTCAGACACCCCGCAAGTCTCCGTTTCAACTCCATCTACCGCATCTTTCCCCATGATCGGTACGAAAGCGCGACCACAAGTGCTGTTGTAGATCGCTTCGCGGTCGGGCCGGGAAGGTAGCAGGAGGGTTGACCCCCCCTCACCGCCTCACTGCCCGCCATCCCCAACCAGGCAAAGAAGCCACCTTGGGTATCATAATCTCAATGCGCCTTGCTCTGCCTCGCGAGCCAAAGGCCAACACTCTCCCTGGCGACCTGGCTGCCCCAAAGCCCACCCTCGCCACCCTTCCTCCACTCTTCACTCGCGCCTTCCTCGCCGAGCCCGCCGCTTCCCCCGCCCCGAGTGGCCTCTGCAAGAATGACCTCGAGATCGCGCTGCTGCGAAGAGACCCATCGCTTGACGAAGCTGGCAGGATCTTTGGCCAAGTTCTCGTAGAACTTGCGTTTCGCGTTTGTTTGGTTGAGCTTCTGGACAAGAAGGGCCAAATCGTCGTCGGTGCGGACGATGGATTGCAAGTCTGCAAGGTGGGATTTTGAGGTGGCGTATTTGTGGATGTGGTAGGCGGTTGGGTTGGGAAGGGGAACGCGGATGTCGTAGATGGTGGGTGTGGAAGGCTTGCTCTCGCTGTCGGCGGGTGGCGATAGGTAGGCCTTGTCAACGCGGATTGTGTAGTTTAGTTTGACTGGCGGCAGAGGGCGAAGGTGTGGTTGGAGGATGTCGGGAAGATAGGGGAAGCTGAGTTTCTCTTGGTTGAAGAGCTAGGCTTGGTTAGTCTACGCATGTCAAGCATTCAGTATGCGATGGGCTTACCTTTCGTAGAGGCTCGTCACAGACAATAGTCCTCTTGTCGTCGTCTTCTTGCAAGTTGGTGGCACGCGCATATTCCCAGATACCCTGCACAGCGCCCAGCATATCTTCCTCCTCGCTGTCCAGAATCTGGGCCAAGCCTGGGCTGAGCTTGTATCGTTCCCTCTCGGTATCTCTGAACAAGCTGATGGTAATGTTGACATTCTCATCGCCCTTGCGCTCGAATTCGAGCTTGTCAAAGCTGTTCTCTGAAGAGTTCGGATCGTAATTCGGATTCGGGTTCTGAGGGGTGGGTGGTTGCTGTTTCCTCCATTCGATCTGCGAGTAGCCATCGGGCATGAGCGCAGGATTCCGGTGGAGATCGATTGTGATGCCTTTGAAGAATGTGCTTAGGCGCGGTCGCTTGTCCAGACTCGGCTTGTCTTCGTCCAGTTCAGATGGATCATCCAGAAGGCGGCCTTCGATCTTCACACGGAACGTCGCCTGGCTGTTCTCGCCCAAATCGAACATGCCGTCCTCTGCCATGCCGCTTCCGTCCTCCATGATTTGCCAGGGCTGGCCTTCTGCTGTGTTTGAAATCCAGACCCGAAGGACTCCCTCCCGGCGCGCATATTCCCTTTGCGCATTGTCCATGACATCCAGCCTTTTGCGCATCATCACGGCATCCAACCTCTTCTCGACATCCCGCAGCCGCCTGTACCTCTGCACTCCGTCGCCAACAATCACCTCGTTCACGTCCTCGGGAATGTCGCGATCCGTAGGTTTCCTGCTCTGTCGGCGCGCCATATCAGCGCGACGCGCCTGTTCCATCTGTTGCGCCTGCATTTGCGCGGCGGTCATTTGGGGTTGCTGGCTTGGGTGTGAGGGTGGAGCGACCATTGGGCCTGCATTGCGATAGGTCGCCATTAGCTCAGCGTGACTGATCTTGCGGCGGTGAGAGGAGGAGTGTTGGGGCGTGGTGAATTGCACGCTGCTGCCGCGACGGTCCATGGCGGTGCTGGAGCCCTGGTTGTCGCACGAGCTAGCAAACGGGCGGCCAGAACAAGTGGGGCGCGGTCGCGTTTGATCAATGGCAAGGACAGAGCACGCGTGGGTTGGGATATCTTGGGAAGTGAACTGCGAAGGAGGAATCACGTACCAGGGCCCCGTCGCGCCTGAGTCGCATGTGGACTGCGCTGCTGGCTCGCTTGGGAGAAATTTCGATAGTGCTGCATGCTGGCTGACGGCGCGCTTCACGCCAAGAGAAGAGATGGGTTGATGATGGTAGGCGAGCTAACTGGTGCGACTGGGAACGAACAAGCAGCGCGATGGCAATGGCAGAAGGCAATCAGTGATGGGATGGGATGTGGAGGACTGAGGTCTGAGACTTATGCAGCGGAGGTAAGACGCGACTGAGTTGCATAAGGACATGTGCAGGCAAGCGAGAAGCGAGATTGGGTGAGGGGCTCAAGGTTGTCTTGTGTCACCAGAAGAGGTGGCTGGTGCGCTGCTACCTACCATCACTGTACTCTTTTCCTTCTTTTTAAGAATGTGAGACGACCCGATTGACGAGGTCAAGTCAATGATCGAGTATGGCTTACTTCGGTAGTAGGTAGAAACATCATCCTACCCTCTAGCCCTTCGCGTAGAGGCGGGATCCCAATCAATCACGCGTCAATTAGGTAAACCTACAGTAGTGTACACCTTATCGGCTTGTATACCATATCTATACCATCTTCAACCTCTACACAATCTGCTCCAAACTCACATACATCTAGATCCCAAAGAACACGAAAGGCAGCTTCCAGGAAACCGACAGTCTCAGCATTCACACCAAGTAGTCTTTGAAGACATCCATTCATCGAAACAAATCGGATCAGCAGGACAGGCGAAGTACCCGCCTCTCGTGGAAATCCACATCAATCTCGAGTCCGGGCACAAAGAAAAGACTATCAGAAACACATCACAATGGCCGATCCAGACAACGCCACGCAAACACTCAACCTCACCAATGTCACCCTACCTGGCACCTCCGACCCATCAGACGTGACCATAACCTCCAACCAAATCACTTCCATCAAACCCCACGACTCCGACTCCGACTCAAACGCTCAAGCATCACACATCCACTCCCCCTCCACTGCCCTCCTAGCACCTTCCCTCTGCCACCCTCACATCCACCTCGACAAACCCTACCTCACCTCCCACCCACGCTTCCGCGACTCACAGACCCTCAAAGATGGAACCTTCGCCGAAGCAATGTCCCTGACCTCCAAAGCCAAATCGAACTTCACCCACGAAGACTTGCTAGAACGAGGTCAACGACTGCTAGACGAGAGCATCGAAGCCGGCGTGACGCACATCCGAGCTTTCGTGGAAATCGACGCTGTAGTCGAGACCAAGTGTCTCGAAGCCGGCCTAAAGCTGAAGCAGACCGTCGAGAAGCAGTGTTTCGTGCAGATCTGTACCTTCGCGCAGGTGCCGATCTTTTCGGACTCGGAGAAGGATAAGGGAGGGGAAGTGGTTAGGGATATGTTGGTTCGGGAGTCTGGGGCTGGTGGGGTGGATGTTGTTGGCAGCACTCCTTACGTCGAAGCTGATCGCGAGAAGATGCAGAAGAATGTGGAGTGGATGATTGATTTGGCTGTTTCAAAGCATGTGCACTTGGACTTTCATCTGGACTACAACCTTGACCCGAAGGAAGAGCCGATGGTTTGGTTTGTACTGAAGACTCTGCGGGACAAGCGCTGGAATGATAAAAACCCCGGCAAAACCATCGTGCTCGGCCACTGCACGCGCCTGAGCCTCTTCTCCGACCAGGAATGGAAAAGCCTGGCCGAAGAAATCGGCGACTTGCCCTTGTCCTTTGTAGGTTTACCGACGAGCGATCTCTTCATGATGCGAACTCCCGAACGAACGCGAGGAACTCTTCCCATCCCGAGCATGATCAAAGACTACGGCCTCAACGCTTGCATCGGCGTCAACAACATCGGCAATGCTTTCACGCCGCAGGGGAGCTGCGATCCTCTTTCTCTGGCGTGTAGTTGCGTTGGAATTTACTCTGCTGGGACGAAAGAGGATGCGGAGGTGTTGTACGAGTGTGTTAGTACTAGGGCGAGGGAGGCGATTGGACTTGGGAGGGGGGATAAGAGGGTTGGTACTGAGATACGCGAAGGCGATGAGGCGGATTTGTTGCTATTTGGGAGCGAGAAGCATGCTTGGCGTACGAGGAGGGAGGTGAGTGAGGCTGTGTATCTGTATGATCATTGCAAGGGGAGGAGTGTGATCTCTGGTGGGCGGTGTGTGGACTGATATTGCGATGTCGAGCAAAATCGACAGCGCTGGTACGTTGTC
>Ga0265797_10011769_pt1 | contig 10883 bp, 13 predicted proteins | sample P2T30metagenome_FD_192433 | JGI IMG/M metagenome (GOLD analysis project Ga0265797, IMG submission 192433) | Plant litter microbial communities from East Loma Ridge, Irvine, California - P2 T30 | ecosystem: Environmental > Terrestrial > Plant litter > Unclassified | place: USA: California... | reverse complement strand
GATCAGCTCGACCCGGTCTTCGCGACGGTCGGCGACGAAGTTCCAGCAGCCCATGCCCAACGCGCCGCTGGCGAAGGTCCAGCAGGCGGTCACTGCGTCCTCCGCCGCGTAGCGCTCGGCCTGCCGCGCGCTGAAGCCCGAGACCTCGACGATATCACCCGCCAGGTACTGGAACAGGTCGAACCCGTGGCTGGCCAGGTCGGCGAAATAACCGCCGCCGGCAATCGCGGGATCGGTGCGCCAGTTGGCCGGGCTGGTGTCTGCCGCCGCTGCGGGTTTGCACAGGGTCCAGGTGAGGTGGCGCAAGTCGCCGATACGGCCTTCGTCCAGCCAGGTGCGCACTTGCTGGAAGCGCGGCAATGAACGTCGATAGTAGGAGACAAACAGGTGCAGCCCGGCGCGCTCGAATGTGCGTTGCATCAACGCGCTCTGCTCGGCATTCAACGACATGGGCTTTTCGACGCAGCAATGCTTGCCTGCGGCCGCCACCATCAAGCTGTAGTCCAGATGGCTGTCGGGGGGTGTGGCGATGTAGACCGCGTCCACCTCGGGGTCGTTGATCAGGGCCTGGGCGTCTGTATAGAAGCGGGCAATACCGTGGCGTGTCGCATAATCACGCACGGCTTCCTCGCGGCGCCCCATCACGGCCACCAGGGCCGAACCTGGCGCTTTGTAGAAAGCGGGTCCACTCTTCAATTCGGTAACACTGCCACAGCCGATCATGCCCCAACGTACGGTGCTCATCTGCTCTCCTCGTTCATTGACGTCAAACGGGCAGTATCCACATACACACCTCGGCGCGCCATAACCACTTAGCATGACAATTGCATTACACTTTTATGACAGTAACCCGTTAAAGGCATAGATGATGAAAATACGGGCCACGGTCATATGCGAACACGAAGGGCACATTCTCTTCGTGCGCAAGGCCAGATCAAAATGGGCATTGCCGGGCGGCAAGGTCGAGCGTGGTGAACGCCCGGTGGGCGCAGCGCAACGCGAGTTGGAAGAAGAAACAGGGTTGAACGTGGACGGCTTGCTGTACTTGCAGGAACTGAAGGCCCGCGACACCTTGCACCACGTGTTTGAGGCCTCGGTGATCAATATAGACGAGGCACGGCCGTGCAACGAGATTGTCGACTGCCAGTGGTACGCTTACGGCGCTCTCGATGAACTGGACACCACCGACGCCACACGGCACATCGTCAAGTCCTTCCTGCGTCGCCTCTGACACGGCGTGTCGAGGTTCTACCCGGCGGCAAACCCACGGCGCCCGGCCCTGAGTTCAGTGCGCAGTTCACCGATCAGGTTGGAGATGGAACGCACGCTGTCCAGGCCTTCGGGGGACACGCGGGTGAGCAATAGATCGACGCGACCGGACGCTGGCTCGAAGGTACTGATGCGCAGCGAGCCATCCCTGTTCAGGCTGCAATCGCAGGCCAGCGGCAGGAATCCAGAGGCCATGATGCGGTTGAATTCGACGATCGAGATCATGAAGGCATCCTTGCGTGGGCCTTAGCCTGTAGCGGTGATGCAGACAGCGTAGATGAGGTTTTTGCCCAGGGTCGAACGATTCGCTCAAAGTGCTGACCATGCCTCATTTCGCCAGGCGACGCTGGATACAGTGGATATTCCCGACGCGGTTGTATACAAGGTCAAATTCAAGGCAAAAAAAATCCCAAGTAGCTGATGGAAACTTGGGATTTAAAAATGCATAAACCGTGGGAGGTGAACGCCTGGCTATAGTAGCGATTGCAAAAACGCGTCACAAGATTATTTTATTCCTTTCGTCGGATTTGAAGCGCCGTAAGTCATTCAATAACCACATGTTTTTTAAGGAAAGCAGGCTATTAACGCCTCTTTTTGGTGCAGCCATTGAAACTAAGCCCTTCATTTAACCGCCTATAAGTAAGCGGTTAATAATCATTGAACTTTCGCGCGCTTTACCACCTGTTCATTCAACTGTCTGCACGCCTCGCCAAGTTCAATATTGGTTGAAGCGGTTGCTCCGGCGACACGCTCCAGATGAAGACACAGTGCCAACTGCTCGGCGGCTTCTTCACGCTGGCGATCTACCTTGGCGTTGAGTTGTACGAAATAGACGCCCAACAGCGCTGCAGCGCCCAGCACGCCCAACACGAAGTTGCGCAAACTGTTGGATGAGTGAGGGGCTGAGGCGCTCATGAAATCAGAGCGCCCTGCTCTTTCCCATGGGTGAGCGACAGGTATGTCGTAAGCACTTGCATACACGCCTCCTGATCAAGGACGCGATTGTATGCAAATACATACACAGCATTTGTCGTGGATTTGTAAACCGGCCCCGCTGGAGCCCGGGAAGGACGCTTATTTGCGCGCTACCTTATAGCGCAGGCAATCCTGGTAGAACGTCTGGCGAATCGCCTCCGGCTTGAGGCGGGAACGGCTGTCATAGGTCTGTTCGGTGATGCCCATGGCCATCATGCGCATCCACGACTTGTTGAACTTGATGGACTGGATCTTCTGCCGCGCAGCGTACAGCGACACCCCCGACAGCTTGAGTTCCTGGGCTCTTGCGGCCGTGCCTGCGCCCCAACTGCACATGTACTTGTCACCCTCGCGCAACTCCCGAGCCTGCACGGCTGACGCGCCGCCGGCCAATGAACAGGCAATCAGCATGATCCCAACAGTGCGCATTAGCTTCCTCACCTAACCACCTGAAATAAAAGTGATTCTGGCGAGGATTTTGTTACAAGGGGGCCATCAGATTGCCTTTTCTCTCAACCCCATGCCACCACCAGCAACCCCGCTCCCAACACCAGGCACAGTGGCGAATACAGATAGGTATCCAGCTTGGCAAACCTTGAGCCGGCCACCTTCTTGAAAAACCCCACCAGCTCCGAATCGCCAATCGCCCGGGCGAACATCAGCACGGCAATCACACTGATCCCCCATTGCAGCGCTCCATGGGACACCGGCGAAAAGTACAGTCCGGCGCGCAGGCAGACGAGCAGCGCAATCGCCACCAGCCCCATGGCAACGAGAAAGGTGCCCAGCGCCGAGGGCTTGAACGCCGGCCTGGGCCCGCTGGCGAATTCGCCCGGCAATTGAGGGATGGCGGCGAGGCTGCCGAGTTTGCCGCCCGCGGCCCAGTACAAATGCACCATGCTGATGCAGGTGAATATCCCGACGATCCAGCGTGCAATGACGAAGCTCATGGCGGGCGCTCCCTGAAAATGTGCGAATGAGAATAGACGCCCTGTTACTTTCTGCAGGTATTTCGTCGGCGGCTGATGGTAAAGTGCCGCCCCATGAAACTCGCCCATACCGACCGCTCGCTCATTGCCTGGATGCTGTATTGCAGCGTCCTGTTCAATGTGTTCGCCTGCAGCATCGGGCATGGGCAGATGGTCGGGATGCAGCTCAACGGCATCAGCGGTCAGTTTTGCACGGTTGACCCGCGCACCCAGGCGCCCGTGCCAACGAACTCGACCGATGAAAGCCTGCCAACGCTGGCCAAGGCGTTCGGTTGCCCGCTGTGCTCCACGGGCGGCATGGGCCCTGCGCTCAGCAGTCAGCTGAATGTGGCGGTGCTGCCACAGCCGCACGCACCGCCTCCGGCCGTGGTACTGGCCGCTGACATCCCTGCCCGCTTCACCTGGCCCACGGCTCATCCGCGCGCGCCGCCTGTTTCTGCCTGAACCCTGCGCTAACCCTTTGCACTGACCCCGCGTTTCCCTGAGGAACACGTGCGGCCGTGCGTTGTTTTCAAGCCACGTTTTCAGGATTCAACCATGAAACATATTCCCCTGCTGGCGGGCCTGTTCGGCTGCCTGCCTGTCTGCGCCCCAGCCCTTGAGCTGGCCCCGACCACCATTGACGGCGAGCAAACCGCTGATCCCGGCCTGGCCCTGGATCAATCCAGCGGTGTGGCGTCGCGATTGGGATTGAGCATGCGCGAAACCCCTGCGTCGGTGGCCATCGCTTCGCGCAACGACATCGAGCGCCGTGGCGCCAAGACCTTCCGCGACGCCGCCAATACCCTGCCCGGCGTCAACGCCAGCGCGCCGCCAGGCTTTGGAGGTTTTGTCTCATACCGCGGATTCACCAGCAGCCAGATCACCCAGATGTTCAACGGCATCAATGTCGCCACAGGCCTGGCGCGGCCAGTGGATGCGTGGATTTACGACCGTGTCGAACTGGTGGGCGGCCCCTCCTCCCTGATCAATGGCGCAGGCTCCGTAGGCGGTTCGCTGAACTACGTGACCAAACTGGCCAGCCGTGACGAACAGGCCGCCGAAGGCCAACTGACGTATGGCAGCTATGACACCGCCGGCATGGCTATTGGCCTCAACTCTGCGCTGACGGAGCCAGGCGCCAATGTGCAGCATTACGCGCGCCTGGATGTGAGCCGCAACACGCAGCACAGCTACATCGACCGCGACCAGCGCGAAGCCTGGAGCCTGGCGTTTTCCCTGCTCAGCGACCTGACCCCGGACCTGTCCCATACCCTGGCGCTGGAATATCAGGACGAGCACGAAGACAGCCCCTACTGGGGCACCCCGGTGCTCAATCCCAAGGCGGGCGAGCTGAAGATCGACAAGCACAACCGCTTCAACAACTACAACGTCGCAGATGGGCGCTACGAGCAGCGCACACTCTGGGCACGCTCAATCATCGATTACCGGATCAACGACAGCACTCACCTTAAAAACACCCTCTATCACCTCGACAGCCAGCGCGACTACCGCAACCTGGAGACTTACCAGTACAACGCCGACAACAGCGCAGTGAACCGCTCGACCGCCTATCAGGTGCGCCATCAGGGTGAGCAGCACGGCAACCAGTTCGAGCTGCGCCACGAGGACACTGCCTTCGGCTTGGCCACCACCTGGTCCGGCGGGTTCGAATACAAGGTCAACAGCACCACCAATAACCCCTTGAACGTGCCGGGCAACAGCACGGTTGACCCGAACGGCTACAACCCGGGTCACTTCTACGACATTCCCGGCACCCGACCCGGCTTTATCAAAGACAAGACCAATGCGGTGACGACCAAGGCGCTGTTCGTGGAAAACCGCCTGGGCTTGACTGACAAACTGTCGCTGCTCTCCGGCCTGCGCTATGACGCCATCGACCTTGACGTCACCAACCACCGGACGATAACCGCCTCCAACCCACGGCATTTCAAGCGCCGTTGGGAACCGGTGACCGGGCGCGTGGGTTTGACCTACCAGTTCATTCCATCGGCCAACGTCTACGTGCAATACAGCACGGCCGCCGAGCAGCCGAGTACCACGACCCAAGTATTCGACGTGTCGACTGGCAAACAGTGGGAAATCGGCAGCAAGTTCGACTACCTGGACGGTCGTGGCGCCGCCACGCTTGCCGCTTACAGGATCGAGCGCAAGGATTTCGCCGTGACCGACCCACAGGATCCGACCCGCAGCATTCCTGTGGGTGCGCAGTCTTCCAGGGGCATCGAACTGGCCAGTTCGCTGCGCATAACCCCCAGACTGCTGGCTGAGGGAAACTTCGCCTGGGTGGATGCACAATACGATGACTTCAACGAGAAAACTGCCAGCGGTGCCGTGGTGTCGCGCAAGGGCAATACGCCGACTAACGTGCCCAAGCGGGTAGGCAACCTGTGGCTGACGTATGACGTTTCCGAGGACTGGCAAGGCGGTGTGGATGCGCGCTACGTCGCCCAGGTGTATGCCGACAATGCCAATACCCAGACGGTACCGGCCTACACCCTGCTTGGCACGTCCCTGCGCTATAAGTGGGATGCACAGACCTCGATCACGGCGCGGGTCCGTAACTTGACCAACGAGGTGTACGCCGAGTTTGCCCACGTATCGCCGGCGTATTATCTGGGCTCCCCGCGAACCTTCGAGTTAGCGGTGCAGACGCGCTTCTAGCGCTGAAGCTCCCGTGATCGTTCCCACGCGTGGGAACGATCCGGACTCCATCATTCGGCTCTGCCCTCTACTTGAGGCTCGCCTCGACCTTACCGGCCACATCGTCCGTCAACCACGCCTTCCACACTTCAGGATGCTCCTTGAGGAACGCCTGGGCGACTTCCCTGGGTGGCGTGTGATGCTCGCTCATCGTCGCCAATGCCTTGTTCAGCGGTTCGATGGGAAACTCGACCTTCTCGAAGAACTGGGCAATCTGCGGATGCTCCTTCTGGAACGGCGTGGATACCCCGATGCTCAACTTGGAAGCCAAAGACCGCGTCGGCTTGGGGTTCGGATTGTCCGCATCCGTCAGGGTCTTCCAGGCCTCCGCGTCGAACGGCGGTTCTTCGAGCTGAATCAACTTATAGCGGCCCATCAACGGTGTAGGCGACCAGTAATAGAACAACACCGGCTTGCCCCGGCGGATCGATGAAGCAATCTCGGCATCCAGTGCTGCCCCCGAGCCGCTGCGGAAGTTCACGTAGCTGTCGTCCAGGCCGTAAGCCTTGAGCTTTTGCTTGTTGACCACTTCCGAGGTCCAGCCGATGGGGCTGTTGAGGAAGCGTCCTTTGCCCGGTGATTCCGGGTCTTTGAACACATCCTTGTAGCGCGCCAGATCGTTTACGCTTTTCAGGTCCGGGGCCAGCGGCTTGATATTCTTGCTCGGGTCACCCTTGACCACGTACTCCGGCACCCACCAGCCTTCGGTGGCACCCTTGACCGTATCGCCCAGGCCCACCACCTTGCCTTCAGCCTCGGCCTTGACCCAGACCGGGCTGCGGCCCGCCCACTCTTCACCGATCACCTGAATATCGTTCTTGGCCAGGGCGGTTTCCAGGGTGATGGTGGTGCCGGGCAAAGTGTCGGTGGGCAAGTCGTAGCCCTTCTCGACGATGAACCGCAGCACCTCGGTTATCAGGCTGCCACTTTCCCAGTTCAGGTCGGCAAAGTGCACAGGCGCCTGTGCTGCCGACGCGGGCAGTGACGCCATTGACAGCCCCACGGCCGTCAGCGATGCCGCCAGCAGTGTTCTCAATCCTTTCATCCCCAAGCACCTCGCGATAACGCAGCAATAAGCGAACGGCTTTGCTGCTATGCGCGAAGCCTCTGAGTAGTTAAGTCAACTCAACTGTAGTAGAGGTTCCGGGAGACAAAGGAAGTTCGCAGTAATTACCGCTTACTCGCTGGCCTTGAATGTCACCAATTCGCCCTTGCGCCACTTGGCGGCTTTGCCTGTCACGGTCTTGAGGGTTTTGGTCAGGCCTTCCTGCAATTGTTCATGGGCAGCGAATACCAGCATGACGCTATGGCCTTCCTTGAACACAATGCCCTCACCCTCAGCTGATGACACAAAGGCGTAATCACCCAGGCCATACACGGTCAACTTGATATCGCGGAATTTAAGTTCGAACTTTCCACCTTCGCGGCTGGGCAACACCGCCGCGCGAAAATGGTCGCCTACCTTGAGTTCAAGGCGTTGCTTGTCGTCCACGACCAGCGCCGCTTCGGTATCGATCTCAGCGACGTAGATACCTTCCGGCGTCTGTTCGGTGACGTAGACAAAACGAGATTGAAACAGCTTGACCAACTTTGCGCGCAAATCGCCCAGCACGAATAACGCGTGCATATCCAGATTACTGACTGCCAAGGAAACGCCCCCACATCGAAATAGCACCGACCGCGTAAGCGGACAGCACAAAAAAACGGCCGTTACGGCACGATTACACACTCGTTAAAAATCTGAAGAAAACCCATAAGACCCGTACGGATAGGCGCGGTGGCCCTTTTGCAAGGTCATCCGGCAACACAGCAAATCACAGGTTCAACGACCCGAGAATACGAGTCGAGCAACTTCAGAGAATAACCTGATTAAAAACGCAGTTTTCCGACACGCATCACAAAAGAAAATACCCGGGCATGGAACCAGGCGCGAGCTGCCGACGACAATAGTAAAACAGCAACACAAGTCAAAACCACCGCAAACGTGGCGGCTATATCAACAAGGTTGATCGACAGGAGCTGAGCATGCAACGACGTCAACACAACGAAACGTCCTTTCACACTCGTCCATCATGTCCAGACGAACATCAATACTACTGCTTACCTGCACCCGATGTGTACTCCAATTCCGTGCTTTATCGGGTGCTGCCCGCCGGAAAGAACTTTTTCCATATCCAGGAAGTGACCAGTGGCAGGATAAAAGGCTTTCGCAGCGACCACACCAAAGCCTGTGCGCTGGCCAAGGCGCTGGAAGCCAGCCTGCACAGCCTGCACGGCACGCACGTTTCGTCACCTGGCTGACTTTACTGCACAGCGGCCCTTCAACAACTGCCATACTGCCCCGTCCATTGAAGTTTGCCCCCCTGCGGGTCAGGTTTCATCAGTGCAGTTACCGCGAAGGGAAGGCTATACGTGACGGAATTTGATATTGGCGAATTTTTTATCCATGGCGATGCCAGGGAAGTAGACGGTGAGTTTCAAGCGGTCATCATTATGCGGGCCAAACCGCCGCTGACCACAGTCACAGCGCATCAGGTAGAGAAAGACCGCTGGTTCAAAACCGTAGATGCTGCCGCCATCGCCGGCAAAGAAGCGGCCAAGGCCCTGAAAACCGCCGTCGATTCAGGCGCGCTCAATTCGTGACAATCCGATAGAACTCTGGCGTGCCCTGCCCCTCACATGCATGACGATAATCGGCTCGCATGGAGAATATTATGGACACCACTACACCGACACTTGAAACCCTGTTTGAACAACTGGGCCTGGATTCCACTCAGGAAGCTATCGAACGCTTCACCGCTGAGCACCGTCTGCCGGACGAGGTAAAGCTTGTCGATGCGCCGTTCTGGAGCGAGCAACAGGCCAGTTTCCTGCGGGAACAATTGCACGTCGACGCCGAATGGGCGCCCGCGGTCGATGACCTCAACGCCCTGCTGCACGAGTCTCCCGCCGTTTGATTCAATGCAGGCTGTCTGACTGTTCCAGGCGCAGCAGCGCTTGCCAGGCAGCCTTGCACTCTTGCGCCTGTTCGCGACCCCGGGCAACAATCCCTAGGGTTTTGGCGTGGAGCCCTGTGGCTTGTAGCCCAGGCGCAAGCCACCCCAATGTCGCCCCTGCACGATGATCGGCACCGACAAATCGTGCATCAGCTCGCCGGTGTCGCGCGTGTAGGTCTGCAGCAACATGGCTTGTTGATGGCTGCCACAGCGCAAGCCGGTGCGGTCGTCAAACTTGCGCTTGGTACGGTTTTGCACTGCGTCCACCCCGACATCTCCGGTCAAGGCGTGGGAAAACGCTTTGTTGTGCGTGGGTACATAGCCCTGCGGGGTACAGGCGATGGCAAACACCAGGCCTTCGTGGCGCGGCAACAGCGCTTCCTGAATGGCGGGCAGCACCTGGTCGGTGTACGCGTCAAAACGCGTCTTGTATTTGCTCGGGCTGGTATTCGGAATCAGCGTGTAGCTGCGGTCGAACAGATCCTCCTGGCTGATCCGATTGTGCAGTACATCCGTCTCGAACTGTTCGCCAATGCGCCGGGCGCCTTCGCGGGCCAGGTCGTAGATACGCTGGTGATAGTCATCCAGGCCGACTTGCGCCAGGCGCTCGCTGATGGTTTCGGCCTGCCCTTCCATTTGCACCGCCGCGTCAGCGAGCTGCCGGGTTTGCTGGTCGCTGACCGTCAGGTCGCTGCGCATCTGCTCCACGGCGTGGAACAGACTGTCGAGTTGCGTTCGGTTGGTGTCGGTGCCTTGGGCAATTTCATTGACCTGCTGTTCCACGTCCGCCGCCAGGCTGGCGATGCTCGCCAGGTGTTCGCCGGCATGTTCCACCTGTTCGACGCCGGTGTGCAGGTCCGCCGACAGCTGGCGAATCTGCTCCACCACCTGGGCCGTGCGCTGCTGGATATCGGCGACCATCACCCCGACCTCATCGGTGGCCGTGGCAGTGCGACCAGCGAGGCCGCGCACTTCATCGGCGACCACGGCAAACCCGCGTCCATGCTCCCCGGCCCGCGCCGCCTCGATCGCCGCGTTCAGCGCGAGCAGGTTGGTCTGGCTGGCGATAGACTGGATCACCAGCGTCACGCGCTGGATTTCCTCGCTGCGCTGGCTCAATGCCTCGATCAGCTCGCGGCTGGCATCGGCACGCTGGCTGAGCTGATGCATGCGCGTGATCGACTGCACCAGCACCTCACGGCCTTCGCTGCTGCGCTGATGGGCCTGGCCGGCGGCGCCCAGGGCCTGGCGGCTGAGTTGGGAGGTGACGTGTTCAGTGCCAATCATCACTTGCGCGCTGCTGACGATCTGCTGGGAGGCGCTCAACTGCGATTGCAGACGCGCCGCCAGTTGTTTGACCGAATAGGCCACGCCCGCAGCGGAGAGTGCATTGTGGCTGGTGGTATGGGACAGGTCGCGCGTCAGCTCGCCAATCGCATCGCTGGCGGCGGCGTGAGCCACGACAGGCCTGGTTTTTTTCAGGCGGGGCAGCCAGATCACCAGCAAGGCCAGTGGCAGGCAGAGGTAGAGCGGCAAGCGGGTAGACGCCAGACCCAGCATTAACAGCACCAGGGCGGTGCTCTGCAAGAGCGGTGTCAGCCAGCCGGGCAGCACGCGTGCCACCGTTTGCGGTGGTACTGCTGCGCCCATCAGAGATCCGTCTCCAGCCATTGTCGTTACCCCGCTGCTTGTCGTTATTGTGTCTGCATTAAACGCCAGTATCGGGCCATTATCCATGGGCCTTTAGTACGGGTGCTTGCAGTGGATCAATAACCAGGGCGTAACGAAAACTCTCCGGGGGAGCCGATCATGCGGCCCCCCGTACACCGCATCAGGCTTGACGCTGGTGCTTGTCGATCTGCTCGTGGCGCTCTTGGGCTTCGATGCAGTATTTGGTGGTCGGGCTGATCAGCAGGCGCTTGAGGCCGATAGGCTCGCCGCTGTCATCACA
>Ga0265797_10011768_pt1 | contig 10883 bp, 7 predicted proteins | sample P2T30metagenome_FD_192433 | JGI IMG/M metagenome (GOLD analysis project Ga0265797, IMG submission 192433) | Plant litter microbial communities from East Loma Ridge, Irvine, California - P2 T30 | ecosystem: Environmental > Terrestrial > Plant litter > Unclassified | place: USA: California... | reverse complement strand
CCGCCCGCGCCTGTTCGTGATGAACGCCGAGGAGCACACCCACGGTCTGACCGCCCCCGATCTCGGCTTCGCCGCCTGGCGCGCCTCGAGCATCATCGCGTCGATCACCGGGCGCGAGGTCCATCCCATCGAGCGCCGCACGGTGTTCCAGAGCTTCGGCCTGCCGGCCGAGGAGGTCGTCCGATGAGCATCCTCACCCCCGAGCCCGATATCACCGAGCCCGGCGTCGTCGAGCCCGATGTCGCCGAGCCCGGCGTCGCCGAGCCCCGAACCGCCGAGGAGGCGCGGGTCGCGCCGTTCTCGCACCGCACCTCCTGCGGTCCGGTCACCCTCGAGCCCTTCGACCCCGAGCCGTACGCGGTGCCGCTGCGTCGCTGGCTCTCGCACCCGGCGTCGGCGGCGTGGGGCATGAGCGGCGTCAGCGGCGACGACGTGCGCGCCCACGCCGCGGGCATCGCGGCCGACCCGCACCAGAACGCGTGGCTCGGGCGGGTCGACGGCGAGCCGCTGTTCTACGTCGAGACCTACGACCCGGCGCACGTGCTGCTGACCGACGTGCACGACGCCGAACCGGGCGACGTCGGCATGCACCTGCTGGTCGCACCGGCGCCGCCGCCCGAGCAGCGGGTGCCGGGGCTGACCTCGGCGATCATGGCGTCCGTCGTGCGCTTCGTCGTCGAGCGACTCGGCGCCCGGCGTGTGGTGGTCGAACCCGACGTCGAGAACCGCCGCATCGCCGCGAAGAACGACGAGGTCGGGTTCCGCGCCGTCGGCGACGTCGACCTGCCCGACAAGCGGGCGCGGCTGTCGGTGCTGACGCGGCACGACGCCGCGGCCGCGCACCTGGCGCCCGGGCCGATGGGCTGGGCCCACCGGCACCTCGTCGCGAAGTCGCTGTCGGAGTTCTCGCACGAGCGGCTGATCGCCCCGCACGACGAGGGCGACGGGTGGTGGTCGCTGACCGTCGAGGGGGCGGGCGAGCCGCGCGAGGCGAGCCGCGCCTCCTCGGGCCCCGCCCGGTCGGGTCCGCCGACGGTGGTGTACCGGTTCCGGGCCCGGGTGCACGAGCTCGAGCACTGGGTGGTCGACGAGCCGAGCGTCGCCCGCGAGATCGACGGCGCGCCCGCCGAGCTCGACGCGCTCGATCTGATCGCCGAGCTGCAGGGCGCCCTCGGGCTGCCGGACGAGCTGATGGCCGTCTACCTCGAGGAGCTCTCGTCGACCCTGGCGAGCGCCGCGGCGAAGCGGCTGCAGGGCGGCCCGACGGCGGAGCGTCTGACGACGGCCGACTTCCAGAGCATCGAGGCGGCGATGACCGAGGGCCACCCGGCGTTCGTCGCCGCGAACGGGCGCATCGGCTTCGGGCTCGACGAGTTCCGCGCCTACGCCCCCGAGACGGCGGCGCCCATCCGGCTCGTCTGGCTCGCCGCCCGCCGTTCGGGCACGCATCTCGCGCTCGGCGACGGCCTCGACGAGCGGACGCTGCTCGACGCCGAGCTCGGCGAGCGCACCCTCGACCGGTTCGCCGCGACCCTGGCCGCGAAGGGACTCGACCCGGCCGACCACCACTATCTGCCGGTGCATCCGTGGCAGTGGCAGCACCGCATCGCGATCACGTTCTCCGCCGACGTCGGGCGGCGCGACCTCGTGCTGCTCGGCGAGGGCGACGACGACTATCAGGCGCAGCAGTCGATCCGCACGCTGGCGAACCGGTCGCATCCCGAGCGGGCCTACGTGAAGACGGCGCTGGCGATCCAGAACATGGGGTTCCTCCGGGGGCTGTCGCCGGCGTACATGCGGCCGACGCCCGCGATCAACGACTGGGTGCACGAGCTCGTCACCACCGATCCGACCCTGCAGGAGGCGCGGTTCCGGATCCTGAGGGAGCGCGCCTCCGTCGGCTACACCGGCGACGCCTACCACCGCACCCCGACCCCGTCGCCGCAGCGGAAGATGATCGCCGCCCTCTGGCGCGAGAGCCCGGTGCCGCTGACCGCCCCGGGCGAGCGGCTCATGACGATGGCGGGCCTGCTGCACCGCGACGCGGCGGGCGATCTGCTGGCGTCGGCGCTCATCCGGGCGTCGGGGAGGCGCGCCGAGGACTGGGTGCGCTCGTATCTGCACGCGTACCTGCGGCCGGTGGTGCACTGCCTGCGCGCCCACGAGCTCGCGTTCATGCCGCACGGCGAGAACCTCATCCTCGTGCTCGAGGGGCACGTGCCGACGGCGGTGTTCATGAAGGACATCGGCGAGGAGGTCGTGCTGCTCGCACCCCGCGAGGTGCCGCCCCTGGTCGACCGGATCGTGCAGCCCGTCGACGACCGCGAGAAGGCCCTGGCCGTGTTCACCGACGTGTTCGACGGGGTGTTCCGGTACCTCGCGGCGGCGCTGGACGACGACGGCATGCTGCCCGCCCGGGAGTTCTGGCGCCTGGTCGGCGAGTGCGTCGACCGGCACGCCGACGAGCACCCGTCGCTCGCCGACGCGCTCGATCTGCGCGTCGACCGGTTCGACCACTCGTGCCTGAACCGTCTGCAGCTGCGCGACGCCCGGCAGATGGTCGACCTCGCGGCCCAGTCGTCGTCGCTGATCTACGCCGGGACGCTCGCGAACCCGATCGCGCGCTGAGGGGACGGCGCCGATCGGCTCCCTACGGAGCGATGCACCCCGGCGCTGATCCGCACCGACGTGCCCTATCCTGTCGTTATGCATATCGACCCGGATGCTTCAGGGGGTCGCCCAGGCGGGGGCGGCGCTCGCTCGACCCACCCTCGACGTGCGGACATCCAAGGGCTCCGGGGGATCGCCGTCACCGCGGTCGTCCTCTACCATCTCCGGGTCCCGGGTCTCTCGGGCGGTTACGTCGGGGTAGACGTCTTCTTCGTCGTGTCGGGGTTCCTGGTCGCGGGCAACCTCCTCCGCGAGCACGCGCGGGCGGGTCGGATCTCGCTGCCCCGGTTCTGGGCCCGGCGGGTGTCGCGGCTCGCCCCGCCGGCCCTGCTCGTCATCGCGGCGACGACGCTCGCGGTCGCGGTCTGGGCGCCTCCGCTGCTCTGGGTCCCCACCCTCCGAGACGCCGTCTCGTCGACGATCGGCGTGGCGAACATCGCGTTCGCCCGACGAGGGACGGACTACCTCAGCACCGACTCCCCCTCGGTCCTCCAGCACTTCTGGTCACTCGGCGTCGAAGAGCAGTTCTACGTGGCGCTCCCGATCGTCATGGCGGTGACGCTCGCGATCGCCGGGCGTCGACGACTGACCGCCGTCGTCGGGGTCGCGACCGCCGCCTCCTTCGTGCTCTGCCTGTGGCTCGTGACCGTGTCGCAGCCGTGGGCGTTCTTCACCCTGCCGAGCCGCGCGTGGGAGCTCGGGGTCGGCGCGCTCCTCGCCTGCCTCGGCACCCGCGCGGCCCTGCCGGCCGGGTGGGTCTCGCGGGCGGGCGGCTGGCTCGGCCTCGGCGGGATCCTCACGGCCGTCGCGCTGTTCGACGAGACGACCGTGTTCCCGGGCGCGGCCACCCTCGTGCCCGTCGTGGGGACCGCCCTGGTCCTCGCCGCCGGATCGCCGCGCGCGATCGCGCCGACCCCCGCCGCCTCGACCGGGCCGTCCGCGTCGACGGCCACCGCCCTCCTGGCACGGCGCCCGCTCACCGCGGTGGGCGACGCCTCGTACCCGCTCTACCTCTGGCACTGGCCGCTGCTGATCGTGCCCGCGGCGGCGCTCGGTCGCGACCTGCGTCCCCTCGAGCTCGTGGGGGCGTGCCTGCTGACCGTCGCCCTCTCGGTCGGCACCCATCTGACGCTCGAGCGTCGGGGCATCCCCCGCCTCGCCCGGTGGCGCCCGCGCACCTCCGTGCTCGGCGGCGTCGTCGCGTCCGCCGGCGTGGTCGCGCTCTCGGCGACCGTCCTCTCGACCCCGGTCCTGAGCACCGATCGACCGGTGGGCGACCCCACCGTGGCCGAGGTGCTCGCCGGACCGGTCGCGACGCCGTTCGTCCCGCGCGACATGACGCCCACCCTGGCCGACGTCGACGGCTCGCTCCCGGCGCTCTACGACGGCGACTGCCACGTCGACTACGACGTCGACGTCTCGCCGGGCTGCACGTTCGGCGCACCCGGGGGCGCGACCACGGCGCTGGTCGGCGACTCGCACGCTGTGCAGTGGTTCTCTCCTCTCGCAGCACGGGCGACCCGCCTCGGCGACGAGCTCATCACCCACACGAAGCGGAGCTGCCCGGTCGTCGACCTCGACGTGGAGCACCCGCTCGGCACGGGCGACTTCACCGACTGCAGCGAGTGGGGCGCCGACGTCCTGTCGCGCCTGCAGGCGGACCCCGTCGACACGGTCGTGATCTCGCATGCGGTGAGCGGCTACCGGGACCTCGTCGCCGAGACGGGCGACTTCGACGCCGACTGGGAGGCCGCCCTCGCCCGTTTCATCGACGCGCTGCCCGAGACGAGCCGGGTGATCGTGGTCGGCGACACTCCCCGGTGGCCCGATCCGCCCGCCGTGTGCGTCTCGGCGCACCTCGACGACGTGGGGGCCTGCGCCCTGCCGACGTCGGCCCTCGTCGACCCCGGCGCCGAGGACGCCGACCGTGCGGGCGCCCTCGCCGCCGGAGCCTCGTGGCAGGCGACGACCGACTGGATGTGCACCGACCTGTGCTCGCCCGTCGTCTGGAACCACCTCGCCTACCGCGACACCAACCACCTCACCGACGAGTTCGCGATGCGGCTCGCGCCGCGGCTGGACGCGCTGCTCGACTGACCGCCCCGCTCGACCCCGCCTCGCGTCGTGTCGCCTGGGCTCGCCTGACCTGACCTCGAGTGGTCAGAAGGTGCACTCTTTCTCCACCTGGAGAGCATCTTCTGACCACTCGACCGAGCGGATGGGCGGCGAGCGGAGTCGAAGCGGGTGCTGGCGCTGGCGGGCGCCGTCGAGTGACGCGCGGCAGCGCGTCGGGCCCGCCTACAGCCAGCGCTTCCAGCGGAACGCGCCGAAGAGCCCGCCGGCGATCGCGACCATCAGCCCCAGCGCGAACGGGTACCCCCACGCCCAGTGCAGCTCGGGCATCACGTCGAAGTTCATGCCGTAGACGGCGCCGACCAGGGTCGGAGCGAACAGGATGGCGGCCCAGGCCGAGATGCGCTTCGTCACCTCGTTGCTGTCCTGTGCGACGAGGGTGGCGTTCAGCGCCAGGGCGTTCTGCAGCACGGCGCGGAACGTGTCGGCCCGGTCGACGACGCGGATGACGTGGTCCTGCACGTCGCGCAGGCGGCGCTCGAGCTCGGTGCCGACCCGGTACTTCTCGCTGCCGCGCAGCAGGCCGTCCAGCATCGCGATGAGCGGGCGCGACGCCTTCTGGAAGTCGGCGACCTCGCCGAACAGCTCGTAGATGCGCCGCGAGACGCCGGGCTCGCCGGCGAACAGCTGCTGCTCGATCTCGTCGATGTCGTTCTCGAGCCCGTCGATCACCGGCTTGTACGCGTCGACGACCGCGTCGAGCAGGGCCCAGAGCATGGCCTGCGGCCCGGCGCCGAGCAGGTCCGGCTTCGAGCGGAGCCGGGCCACGCCCCGACTGACGTGCCGCGCGTCGATGTGCGCGACGTGATTGATGCCGACGAAGAAGTTCTCGCCGACGAACCCGTGGATCTCGCCGAACGCGACCGTCTCCTCGTCGTCGAGGTACACGGCCGGTCGCACGACCACGAAGAGCGTCGCTCCGTACCGCTCGAGCTTGGCGCGCTGGTGGCCCGACCCGGCGTCCTCGACGGCGAGCTCGTGCAGATCGAACTGGCGGGCGAGCGAGGCCAGCTCGTCGGCGTCGGGCTCGGCGAGCACCACCCAGGCCGTGCCGCCCGTGTCGGCGAGGGCCGCATAGGTGTCGTCGAGGGTCTCGGGCGACACGTGCAGGCGGCCGTCGACGTAGACGTCGTTGATCTGAAGGGGCATGGGTCGAGTCTCGCAGGACCGTCGGGGGCCTGCGGACGCCACCGCGTCGTAGACCGGGGAGGAGCGGCTCGAGGACGCGCCGACCAGGGAGGCGCGACTCGAGGAGGCGCGGATCACCCCCGCGGACCCGCCGAGGCGGTGTCAGTGACCGGCGGTGAAGCGCGCCTGCACGGCGGTGGCGGTCTGGGCCGTGTTGTTGTAGATGGTGCTGTTGTCGACCTGGCCGGCGAGGAAGTTGCTGGTCGGGGTGCCGGTGAAGCCGGCGAGCGGGCCGTAGCCGATGCGCCAGTAGCCGGTCGCGGACTGGGCGGTGCGCGACGTCGAGTCGGTGATGACCGACTTGCCGTCGACGTAGACGACGGTGCCGGCGGTGCTCGACAGGGTGGCGACGACGTGGTGCCAGGCGCCGTCGTTGTACGCACCGGTCGTGGTGAGCGTCTTCACCGACGACGTGGTGGGGCGGACGCCGAAGGCGAGGCGGCCGGCGTTCGTCATGAAGAGGGCGCGGTCGGCGTTGGCGGTCGTGGTGCCGGTCGGCGTGGTCGTGAACGAGGCGAGCGCGCCTCCGCGGGCCGTGGTCGTCTTGAACCAGGTCTCGATGGTGAACGACGCCTGGCCGGTGAGGTTGACGGCGGTCGTGACCTGCCCGGTCGAGCCGTCGAGCTGCAGCGACGGGCTGTCGTTCACGGCGCACGACCCGCTGACGAACGTGGCGCCCGAGGTCAGCGTGCCGACGCGGGCGAAGCTGCTGCCGTCGGTCGTGGTCGTGCCCGAGAGCTCGTTGTACGGGAACCCGAACGAGGTCTCGTTGCTGTACGTCTCTTTGAGGCAGTCGTAGTTGGCGTCGGCGTTGTAGTTCGAGCCGGGGTTCGCCACCGGGGCCGAGTAGGCGGCGCCGGCGCCGCCGCCCACGACGAGCGTGAAGGCGAGACCCGAGGCGACGACCATCAGGCCGAGCACGCCGGCGGAGGCGCGGAGCCGGGCGAGACGACGCTCGCGACGGCGGAGGGCACGGCGGGTGCCCGCCGAGGAGGCGCGGGTCGCGATGCCGGAGGCGACCGACCGGAGCCCGGTGGTGCGGATCGAGCCGACCCGCGCCTCCTTGGCCTCACGGAGCAGGTCGCGGTCGAGACGCGACGCCCCGAGCAGCAGCAGGAGGACGCTGCCCGTGACGATCAGGTGACCGTACTGGTGGCCGGCCGCCCAGACGAACGGCATGCCGAGGTAGGGGACGCGGAGGAACCCGACGCCCACGACCGCGCTGCGCTCGATCGGGGTGGAGTCGGCCTCGGGGTTGGCGTCGCCCTTCGTGACGATGGAGGTGCCGGTGCCGTTGTCGAGGTAGCGGTGCAGACGCAGGTGGTCGGCGTGGTCGGGATCGTCGAACAGCAGCACCTGGCCCTTGTGGATCGACGACTCGGCGACGGGCTTCGCGACGATGATGTCGCCGGGGCTGATGCGGGGCTCCATGCTGCCGGTCATGACCGTGGTGGGGGTCCAGCCGATGAGGGCGGGACCCGCCGACCAGAGCAGCAGACCGAGCAGCGTGCCGAGCACGGTGCGGGCGAGCGTCGCCAGCAGGAGGCGGACCCAGGGGCCCGACGAGCGAGAGGCGCCCCGCGGGACCGTGATCGACGCTGTCGCCGGCGAGGGCTGCAGCTTCAGGTCGATCGTGGTCACGGGGCGCCTCTTCGGTGTCGGTTCGGGTTGCGGTGGTGCGGGTGGAGCGGTGCGGGTAGCGGTGGTGCTGGAGCGGGTCGTTCCTGGTGGTGGTGCAGCACGGCGGTTCGGGCCGCCGTGCGGGTGATGCAGCACGGCGGTTCGGGCCGCCGTGCGGGTGGTGCAGCACGGCGGTTCGGGCCGCCGTGCGGGTGGTGCGGTTCTCCTGCGGCGGTTCGGGCCGCCGCGGAAGGGGTGGTCTCGGCGGTTCGGGCCGCCGTGACCGGTGTGTCGATCCGACTGGTTCGGGGTGTCGGATCGGTTCCCGCCGCCGGCCGGGAGGGGGCAGGGCGTCCGGCGGCGGGAGTCGAGAGGGCTGCGGGTCAGCCCGGAGATCAGCTGTTCTGGGCCTCCCACGTGAGGCCGAGGGCCGCGGTGCCGCCCTGCGTGGTGTTGGGGGCCGAGGGGCTGACCGTGTAGGTGACCTGGTAGGTGCGGGTCTCGGACGCGGTGCCGGTGGGGGCCCAGGTGCCGACGCCGGTGGCGAAGTTGGTCGAGGAGGTGCCGAAGGCGGCGAGCGAACCCGAGTAGAGCGACGCGCCCTGGCCGAGGGCGGTGAAGCCGGAGCAGGTGCCGAAGCCGCCGCCCGTGCCCTGGACGACGCTCAGCGTGATGTTCGACGCGAGGTCCTTCGTGGTGGTGGCGTTGGTGCCGTAGAGCTTGACGGTGGAGGCGAGCGACCCGGTCGAGGTGACGGCGATGCAGTTGGTGCCCGTCGAGCCCGGCTTGAGGTTGGCGGCCGTGAAGAGCGCGGTGTTGTTGTCGTCGTCGGTGAGGGCGACGCTGCCGGCCGTCCAGTTGCTCGTGGGGTTGACCGTGGTCGACGAGAAGGCCGAGTACGAGGCCTGCGAGACGACGACGCCGCTGGCGACGAGGGCGGCGGGGATGGCGATCCAGGCGGCGAGGCGGGTCATGCGGGGGGTGGGACGGGACATGGTGTGCTCCAAGTGGTTAGCGGGGGCTGATCAAGACGGGGGTGGGGTACTCGGTGTCGAGTGATTCGCAATCCGAGTAGTTCGTTACCCGAGTTGTTCGTTTCCCAAGTGGTACGACAATCAAGATACTTGCGTATCGAATCGCTCGCAAGCGGAGAGAAGTCCCCAGTGAGGGGGGTATCTTGATGACCGAGATACTTGTTGAATGAACGAGTGGCGCATGCCGCGACGTACTGCGAGGAGCAGCCTCCCCCGATGACCGATGTCTCGCCCCAGCCCGCCCGCGGTGCGGCTCCGCCCCTCGACCCGCACGGCGAGGTCGACGTGACGGCGGCGATCATCGCCTTCGGACGACTCGAGCAGAGCAACACGGCGGTGATGAAGATCGTCGCCTCGCAGCTCGGTCTCGGCGTCACCGACATCCGCGCCCTCGTGTTCCTGGCCGGTGCCGCCGATGTCACGCCCAAGATGGTGACCGAGCACATCGACCTGTCGACGGGCGCCACCACGAGCCTGATCGATCGTCTCGACGCCGCCGGGTACGTCCGCCGGTCCGACCACCCCACCGACCGGCGCAGCACCGTGCTCGAGCTCGCCCCGCGAGGCGAGAAGGCCATCGCCGACGTGGCGGCGGTGTACCGCGCGGCGTTCCGCGAGGCGGTCGACCCCCACTACCTCGAGTTCTTCGCCATCGCCCTGCACTCGCTCGCCGACTCCCTGCGGGTCCGCGCCGGGAGCGGGCTCGACGAGGTGCTCTGAGCCCACAGCCCGGCGCCGTCCCCCGGACGCCGCCGCGTCGTTCCTCGTAGCCTGGGTCGATGACTCCGTCCGACGTTCTCATCGAGGCCTTCGACCGCCTCCCCGCCATCGCCCGCGACGCCGTCTCCGGTCTGACGGTCGACGACCTCGCCTGGCGACCCGATCCCGAGGCGAACACGATCGCCTGGCTGGTCTGGCACACAGCCCGCGGGCAGGACGTCCAGATCGCCGATCTCGCTGCGAGCGAGCAGGTCTGGACGGCCGACGGCTGGGCCGAGACGTTCGGGCTGCCCTTCGCGCCCGGCGAGATGGGCTACGGGCAGAGCGCCGCCGAGGCCGGCGAGGTCCGGGTCGAGGCCGACCTGCTGATCGGCTACCTCGAGGCCGTGACGCTGCGGACCCGCGGCTACCTCGACGACCTCGACCCCGCGTCGTACGCCGACGTGGTCGACGAGCAGTGGGAGCCGCCGGTCACCGCGGGCGCCCGCCTCGTCAGCATCCTCGGCGACTGCAGCCAGCACATCGGCCAGGCGTCGTACGTGCGCGGCCTGCTCGACCGCCGCTGACCGAGCGTCCGGACGGTCGCTGACCGCGGTTCGGGGTGCTGCGGCGGGTGCCCGTCGTCGCCGGCGGGTCGGCGCCGACCCGCCGCGCATGACGGGAACCCGCCCTACCGGCCTGGGGAACGCAGAAGCCGAGGAGGTGCGGGTACCTGACCCGCGCCTCCTCGGCTCCTCTGCTCCGCCTACGCCTTGGCGGCGGCGAGCTGGTCGATGAGACGGTCGCCGGGGCGCGTCTCGATCATCTCGGCCTCGATCTCGGCGCGGTCGAGCAGCTCCTCCATGCGGCGGCGACGGGGGCGCGTGATCAGCGTCACGACGGTGCCCTGCTTGCCCGCACGACCGGTGCGACCCGAGCGGTGCATGTAGGTCTTGTACTCGTCGGGCATGTCGGCCTGCACGACGAGGGTGATGTCGTCGACGTGGATCCCGCGGGCGGCGACGTCGGTCGCGACCAGCACGTTGACGCGACCGCTCGTGAGCATCTGCAGGTTGCGGGTGCGGCGGGCCTGGTTCAGGTCGCCGTGCAGGCTCGTCGACCGGATGCCCGCGTCTTCGAGCTGATCGGCCAGCTGCTCGGCGAATGCGCGGGTGCGGGCGAAGACGAGGGTCTTGCCCTCGCCCGAGGCGAGCTGCTCGATGACGGCCGTCTTGTCGCGCTGCTCGATGACGAGGACGCGGTGGTCGATGGTCGCGCTGGCCTGGTCCTCGCCGGCGACCTCGTGGACGGCCGGGTTCACGAGGAACTCGTCGACGAGCTTCGCGACGCCCTTGTCGAGGGTGGCGCTGAAGAGGAGCTTCTGGGCGCGCGAGCCGTCGCGCTTGACCGGAGCGGTCTCGCGGATGATGCGCTGCACGGGCTCGAGGAACCCGAGGTCGCACATGTGGTCGGCCTCGTCGAGCACCGTGATGACGACCTCGCTGAGGTCGAGTCGGCCCTGGTCGATGAGGTCCTCGA
>Ga0265797_10011767_pt1 | contig 10884 bp, 10 predicted proteins | sample P2T30metagenome_FD_192433 | JGI IMG/M metagenome (GOLD analysis project Ga0265797, IMG submission 192433) | Plant litter microbial communities from East Loma Ridge, Irvine, California - P2 T30 | ecosystem: Environmental > Terrestrial > Plant litter > Unclassified | place: USA: California... | reverse complement strand
CCGCCGCCTTCCGTCACCGGCGATGGCCTGCGCCTGGGTGAAAGCGTGGGCGGTGTGGTGGCCACGGACCTTGCCAGCGCGGCAGCCTGGTGTCCGGTGTCGAAGGTGCCCTACCCTGATGGCAGCCATGGGCACTTTCCCCACATTATCGAGCGAGGAAAGCCTGGCCTGTTTGGCGTACTGGCCAACGGCAAGCGCTTCGTAAACGAAGCGGACGGCTATTACGATTATGCCAAGGCGATGGTCGATCAGGCCCCGGGCGCCGAGGTGGTGTCTTGGCTGGTCTGCGACCATGCCTTCCAGCGCCGTTATGGCCTGGGAATCGCCCGGCCGTTCCCGTTCCCGGTTGAACCGGCGGTGCGCTCGGGGTATCTCAAACGGGGCGCGAACATCGAAGAACTGGCGCGCAACTGCGGCATCGACCCGGGGGGGCTGGCCCAGACACTGAACGATTGGAACCTGCATGCCCAGCGTGGCGAAGACCCGGCATTCGGGCGTGGCCACACGCCGTATAACCGCAAGCAGGGGGACCCACGGCATGGCCCCAACCCGTGCGTGGCGCCACTGGATACGCCCCCGTTTTATGCCGTAGAGGTAAGGCCGGGGAGTTTCGGCACCTTCGCGGGTTTGAAAACCGATGCCAGCGCCTGTGTGCTGGATAGCAACGGCGAGGCGATCGTTGGCTTGTATGCCGTAGGTACAGACATGGCCAGCATCATGGGCGGCTTTTACCCGGCGGGGGGAATCAATCTAGGGCCCGCCATGACCTTCGGCTACATCGCCGGGCGCCATGCCGCTGGCGTAACGCAGAGCGAATGAATTCAATCAAGGAGGCTTACATGCAAACCATCGACAACCCGCACGGCCTGAAGATGCCCAAGCTGGGCCTGGGCACATGGCCCATGCTCGACAAGGAATGCACCGACGCGGTGCTAAGCGCACTGGACCTCGGCTATCGGCACATTGATACCGCGACCGCCTACAACAACGAGGCGGCGGTGGGCGAGGCACTGCGGGCCACCTCCGTATCGCGCGAAGCGATCCATGTGACCACCAAGGTCTGGTGGGACAAGCTGACACCCGCCGACCTGCAAGCCTCTTTCGATGCCAGCTTGAACGCCTTGCAAACCGACTACGTAGACCTGTTCCTGATCCACTGGCCCGGCCGGGAAGGTTGGGACATGGACCGTAGCCTGGCGGCACTGAGCGCTGTGTATGACAGCGGCAAGGCCAAGGCTATTGGCGTCGCCAACTTCCCGCTGCCATTGATGCGCCGCGCGGTGGAGGAATTGAACGTCCCGCTGGCAGCGTTGCAAGTGGAATACCACGTAAGCCTGGATCAACAACCCCTGCTCGACTTCTGCCGCCAGCATGGGCTGGCACTCACCGCCTACAGCCCATTGGCCCGCAATAAGGTATCGGACATCCCTGAGATCAAGCAGATCGCCGAGAAGCACGGCGTGCTGCCCACCCAGGTGGCGCTCAAATGGCTGCTGGATCAGGACAATGTTGCCGCCGTTCCAAAAGCTGCAAGCGTGAAGAATCAGCAGAGCAACCTGGATTCCCTGAAGGTGCAGCTGGACGATGAGGACCGTGCGCTGATCGCTGGCTTGGCCAAGGATCAGCGCCTGGTGAATCCCGACTTCGCGCCGAAGTGGGATTGAGCCCGGCCTTGAATCAGAAGTCGAAGAACACCGTCTCGCCTTCGCCCTGCACGCGCATGTCGAACCGGTAGGCGGTTTTTCCATCCACTTCGCAGCGGCGTGCAATCAAGGTTTCACGGCGCTGCGGTTGCTCGATCAAGTTAAGGATCGGGCACTTCGCGTTGGCGTCGGCTTCGTCGTCAAAGTAGATCCGCGTTTGCAGGTGGATGTTGATCCCCCGCGCAAACAGGCTGACATTGATATGCGGCGCCATCGGGATACCCGCCGTGGTGGTGACCACGCCCGGTTTGATGGTGTGCAGGCTCCACTCACCGGCATCGAAGGTAGTAGCGGTGCGGCCGAAGCTGTTGAACGGCTTTTCCAGGTTGTACTCGGTGTCATAGCGGCCCTGGTGGTCCGCCTGCCAGAACTCCAGAAAGGAATCGCGGACCAGGTGGCCGTTGCCGTCGTACACGTTACCGACCAACAGAATGTGCTCGCCCGGCGCGCCCGGCTTGGCCATTTCGTTCCAGATCTCCTGGTCGCGGGTGGGGTTACCGGCCACGCCCAGGGCAAGGCCGATGTGCACGTACGGCCCAGCGGTCTGCGAGGGGGTTTCGGGCAGGAATTGAACAGGCATATGCGTCACTCCTCTCAGCAGTTTTCGAAATGGGTCTGGCGTTGGCCGCGCAGCACGATATCGAAGCGGTAGGCCAGGCAATCCATCGGGTTGGCGTTGGTCATGTCCAGCCGTGCGATCAGGCTTTGCACCGCTTCCGGGCTGGTGATGGATTTCACGATCGGGCACATCGGAATGAGCGGATCGCCTTCGAAATACAGCTGGGTGATGAGTTTGGTAGCGATCGACGGGCCGCTGATGGACACATGGATGTGCGCCGGGCGCCAGTCGTTCGGGCCATTGCGCCATGGGTACGGGCCTGGCTTGATCGTACGGAAGGTGTAATAGCCTTCGCTGTTGGTAAGCGTACGCCCTACACCACCGAAGTTCGGGTCCAGCGGGGCCAGGTAACGGTCGTTCTTGTGGCGATAGCGGCCACCGGCGTTGGCTTGCCACATTTCCACGAGGGTATGCGGTACGGGTTTGCCGAACTGGTCGATCACACGGCCGGCGAGCACGATGCGTTCACCGACCGGCAGGCCGCCATTATTGAAATTCAGCAGAAGATCGTTGTCGAACTTTCCGAGCTTGAGGTGCGAGAAATTCGGGCCGGTGCTTTCGCTTGCGGTTTGCGGAATGCTCACCAGGGCCTGACGAGGCGAACGCGGTACCGACGTTTTGTAGTCGGGGGTCAACGCCTTGGGATGCCAGTTGCGGTCACGGATAATGAAGCGACTGGTGTCTTGTTCAGACATGTCGATCTCCTGTTATTGGATTTATAAGGTCGCATAGATAAGTACGCTGGCTTCAGTTTCCGCCAAAGCGGGCGGTGCGACCACTGAAAATGTGCGGTTCTTTCATAACCGTGCGGTTATGTAAAATACTCAAGGAGACACCAGCATGCTGTGGAAAAAAGGCCGGCGCAGTGACAACGTGGTCGATGCCCGCGGCGAAGGCGGGGATGGCGGAGGTTACGGAGGTGGCGGGTTCCGCGTGGGCGGCAAGGGCCTGAGCCTGGGCGCCGTGGTGCTGATTGTCGGCTTTGGTTTACTGACCGGCCAGGACCCTTTGCAGATACTTGGCCAACTGACTGGCCAGGCTACCGCGCCCGCCCCGACTCAGCAGCGTACCGCGCCTGCGGGCGGTGATGAGCAGACCGAATTTGTGAAGGCGATTCTGGGGGACACCGAGGACACTTGGCAGGCCATCTTCAAGGAAGGCGGCCGCCAATATGAAGACCCTACCTTGGTGCTGTTCGGCGGACGGGTGAATTCGGCCTGCGGCCTGGCCTCCTCCGCGGTGGGCCCGTTCTACTGCCCAGGTGACCATAAGGTGTACCTGGACACTTCGTTCTTCACTGAAATGAGCCAACGTTTTCAAGCGGCGGGCGATTTCGCTCAGGCTTACGTAATCGCGCACGAAGTGGGCCATCACGTACAAACGTTGCTGGGCATCTCGGCCAAGGTAGACGCCGCGCGCCAGCGTGGGCAAAAACTGGAAGGCGATAATGGCTTGCTGGTTCGGCAGGAACTACAGGCGGACTGCTTTGCCGGCATCTGGGCCAACCATGCGCAGCAGCGCCTGAACTGGCTGGAACCCGGCGACGTGGAAGAGGCCCTTAACGCCGCCAACGCGATCGGCGATGACCGCCTTCAGCAACAAGGCCAGGGCCGGGTAGTGCCCGACTCCTTCACCCATGGCACGTCGGCGCAGCGCGTGCACTGGTTCAAGGCCGGCTTTGAAGGCGGCAAGCTGGACCAGTGCGATACGTTCGCCGCGCAAAAGCTCTAAATGCGGCACCTGTAGGAGCCAGCGCAGCTGGCGAACCCGGCCTGACTCTATCTCAAGCCGTAGTCCATCCCGGGCTCTGCCCGGTCCTACGCAGATTGCACTGACCTGTAGGAGGGGGGGCTGGTCTACAGAGAGTCCAGTAACGCCGCGCAATCCACCGCATGCCAGTCGGTCAACTCCGGCCAGGGGTTGGCCGGCATGTTTACCAGCACTGTACGGGTACCGGCAGCGCGGCCGGCGGCGAGATCGAAACGGTAATCGCCCACCATCACCATCTCGGCGGGCGGCACTTCCCAGGCCGCAGCGAGCTTGAGCAAGCCCTCGGGGTTTGGCTTGAAGGCCGCTTCGTCACGGCCGAGCACATCGCGCGGCGCGAAGCAGTCGTCGATGCCAATGGCGGCCAGCGTGATATGGGCCAATTCGCGGGCATTGCGGGTCAGCACGCCCAGCCGATAGCCACGTTCCGCCAGTGTGCGCACCAACGCTACCGCGCCAGGCGCAGGCTGGGAGGCAATAGCCAATTCACGCTCGTGCTCCAGCAGCCAGGCATGCTTGGCGGCGGCTTCGTCGGCGGGCAAGGCGGCCAAGTGGTGCAGGATGTCGTCCTCGGCCGGGATGTTCAGCGCGGCGCGGATCGCGGCAAAGTCGTGGGCAGCCACGGTGAGCGTGCCGTCCATGTCGAATACCCAGTGCCGTATCTGCCCAAGCATTAGGCCCAATCCTTACGGTGGCGAATCAGCCCTTCCTGGGCCGAAGAGGCCACCAACTGGCCGGCGCGGTTGTACACGCTGCCACGCGAGAAGCCGCGAGAATTGCCGGCCCAAGGGCTGTCCAGCGCGTACAGCAGCCAGTCGTCCGCGATCAGGTTGCCGTGGAACCACAGCGCATGGTCCAGGCTGGCCATCTGCATATCCCGGTGCCATACGCTTTTGCCGTGGGGCAGCAACGAGGTGGTCAACAGGTTGAAGTCCGAGGCATAGGCCATCACGTATTTGTGCAAGGCCGGGGTATCGGCCAGGGCGCCGTCCGCGCGGAACCACACATACTTGACCGGGTCACCCGGCGTAGGGTTGTAAGGGTCGCGCTCGGTTACCGGGCGCATCTCGATAGGCTTGGGGCACAGCAGCTTTTCGCGCAGGTGTTCGGGGATCAGCGCTTCGCCCAGGCGCATCAGCTCAAGCTCGGTCGGCAGGTTTTCCGGGCCTACCACATCGGGCATTTTGCTTTGGTGGGAGAAGCCTTCTTCGTCGTACTGGAACGACAGTGAGCACGTGAATATTGTTTTGCCCTTTTGCACCGCCGTCACGCGCCGGGTGGAAAAACTGCCGCCGTCGCGCACGCGATCAACCATGTACACCACGGGCAACGAGGCATCGCCCGGGCGCAGGAAGTAGCCATGCAGGGAATGTACGTGACGGTCCTCTTCTACCGTCTGGCTCGCGGCCGACAGGGATTGGCCCAGCACCTGGCCGCCGAACAGCTGGCGGAAGCCCAGGTCCTGGCTACGCCCGCGGAAGAGGTTTTCTTCGATGGGTTCAAGGCTTAACAGGTCGACCAGATCGTCGAGGACGTGGCTCATTCGGGGTTACCTCGGCTTACAAATACCATGAAGGGGCATCATACCTTGATGTGCAAGCGAACCGGCTAGCCGTGCATGGCCTTCAACCAGGCGGCGCGGTCTATGCGGTACAGGTAATGCCGGCGCAACGGGCTGGCGGGATCGAGCGCCGGGTGGTCGAAATCTTCGGTTTCGTGGCGCTGCATACCGATGGCTTGCATCACCTTTTGCGAGGGCAGGTTCACTTCCGATGTAAACGCCACTACCTCTTTGAGGCCCAATTGTTCGAAGGCGCACCCGAGGCTAGTGAACGCTGCCTCACTGGCGTAACCCAAGCCCCAGTAATCGCGCGCCAGCCGCCAGCCGATTTCCACGGCGGGGGTGAAAGGTGCCTTGAACGGCACGTTCCACAGGCCGGTAAAACCGATGAAGGCGCCATCGTCCTTGCGCTCCAACGCCCATAGACCATAACCGTATTCGGCAAAGTGGCCACGCACGCGACCAATGAAGGCCGCACTTTCAAGGCGGTTGAGCGGCTTGGGAAAATAGCGCATCACGGCGGGGTCTGCGCTCAGCATTGAAAAAGGTGCGAGGTCTTCGTCTTGCCACAAGCGCAGCCGAAGGCGCGGGCTTTCGAGCGTCAGCACGTCGGTCATGGCCAGGCTCCTTTGTTATCGGCCGGCAAAAACTGGCACACTTCCAGCTTTCGCGCCGTGCGGTGGATCATGCATTTACCTCTGGTTTACCACGAAGATTACAGCCCACCGTTCCCGCCCGAGCACCGGTTTCCCATGGAGAAGTTTCGGCGGCTCCATGACCACCTGATCAGCACAGGTGTCGCCTCCCCGGCGGCCTTGCATCGGCCGGAACTCTGCCCCGCGCAAGTACTGGCATTGGCGCATGCTCCCGACTACATAGAACGCTACATGGCCGGTGAGTTGTGCCGGGAGGACCAGCGGCGGCTGGGTTTACCGTGGAGCGAGCCCCTCGCCCGCCGAACCGTACGCGCGGTAGGCGGCTCGTTGCTTACCGCCGAACTGGCGTTACAGCATGGGCTCGCCTGCCACTTGGCGGGCGGCACCCATCACGCCCATTACGATTACCCGGCGGGGTTCTGCATCTTTAATGATCTGGCGGTGGTCAGCCGTTATTTGCTGGAAGCCGGCCGGGTGAATCGGGTGCTTATCTTCGATTGCGACGTGCATCAGGGCGACGGCACCGCGCGCATCCTGGCCGATACCGCCGACGCAATTACCGTGTCTCTTCATTGCGAGCAGAACTTCCCCGTGCGCAAGGCTCACAGCGACTGGGATATCCCCCTCGCTCGAGGCATAGGAGACGCGGCTTATCTTCAGGTGGTGGACGATGCGCTGAACTACCTATTACCGCTGTATCAGCCTGACCTTGTGCTGTACGACGCCGGTGTGGATGTGCACATGGATGACGCCCTGGGTTATTTGCAGCTCACGGATGCTGGCGTTGCCGCCCGGGACGAGCGGGTGATCCGGCACTGCCTGGGGCGAGACATCCCGGTGATGGGTGTGATTGGCGGGGGCTACAGCAAGGACCGCGAGGCACTGGCGCGGCGGCACGGCATTTTGCACACCGTGGCCCACAAAATATGGGAAGCACAGCTGGGTTAGCCGTAGCGCTACCTTCAGGAATTACCCACATTCGCTGTGGAGCTGCCTGTGGATAACCTGAGCGAAAGCTTCGAAGTCCCTTCTGTACACAGGCTGCGGGGCTGCTGGCTAATTTTTGATCAGCCCGAAGCAGGCATTCACTGTTCGCCTTCGTTACACTACTGCCCTTTTGATGCTGGCGAATTTCCATGGCGTTGACTCACGCGGCCTCCACGGTAGCAATCATTGGTGGCGGCCCTGCCGGGCTGATGGCGGCTGAGGTGCTGAGCCAGGCTGGCCATACCGTTACGGTGTACGACGGAATGCCTTCGGTGGGCCGCAAATTCCTGTTGGCGGGTGTGGGCGGCATGAACATTACCCACGCCGAACCCAAGGCCGCATTCGTTGCTCGCTATGCCGAACAGGCGAGGTGGGTGGGTGAATGGCTCACCCGATTTGACGCCGATACCTTGCGTGCCTGGATACACGAGCTGGGCATCCAGACCTTTGTCGGCAGCTCGGGCCGGGTTTTCCCCACTGATATGAAAGCTGCCCCGCTGTTGCGGGCGTGGCTCAAACGCCTGCGCGATAACGGTGTGGTTATCCACACCCGCCATCGCTGGATAGGCTGGGCGCCCGAGGGCGGTTTGCTGATCCAGCATCCCGACGGCCAAACCGTGGTTCAGGCGCGGGCGACCGTATTAGCGTTGGGCGGCGGTAGCTGGCCGCGGCTGGGCTCGGACGGCGCCTGGCTGCCTTGGCTGGCGGAGCGCGACGTGGGCATCGCGCCACTGCAGCCGGCCAATTGCGGGTTTGAAGTGAGTGGCTGGAGCGCTGTGTTGAAAGCGCGCTTCGCTGGCGCGCCCTTGAAGAACATTGCCCTCTCGCTCACTGGCGACGTGCCTCGCAAGGGCGAATGCGTGGTCACCGAAGCTGGCCTGGAAGGCAGCCTGGTATATGCCCTTTCCGCGCGGGCCCGAGAAGCGATCAATCGTGATGGGCAATGCGAGGTGTTTATCGACCTGCTGCCTGACCGAAGCCTGGCGCAGGTTGAAGCGGCGCTGAACAAGCCGCGCGGCACTCGCTCCATGGCGCGGCACCTTCAGGGCCAACTGCGCCTGGAGGGAGTGAAAGCGGCACTGCTGCGAGAACTGACGGACGCCTCGGTGTATCAGGACATGCCTCGGCTTGCCCAGGCCATCAAAGCCCTGCCACTTACCCTGCTGCGCCCTCGCCCACTGGCCGAAGCCATCAGCAGTGCCGGGGGCGTGCAACATGGCGCCCTCGACGACGGCTTGATGCTGACCGCCCTCCCCGGCGTGTTTTGCGCCGGGGAAATGCTCGACTGGGAAGCGCCCACCGGCGGCTACCTGCTCACGGCCTGCTTTGCCAGCGGCCGCCGCGCCGCCGAGGGGGTGTTGCGGTACTTAGGCTGAGGCCGGCCTAGGGTTTGCGCTTGCGCGGCCCGGTATTAAACGCGGGCACCTTGCGCACCGGCTTGATAGCAGGTTCGGCCACCGCCGCATCACGGCTTTCGGTCCAGCGGCCGAGGGCAGCTTTCCCGCCGGTTGCCTTGGGTTTCTTCGGCTTTTTGGGCTTTTTGAGAACCTGCCCACCGGCCGCGGTTTCCGGCACCCGGTGCTCAGGCTCGAAATCCTGCTCTTCGACACGCTTGAGGGTTTGTCGCGTCATGGCCTCGATGGCCGCGAGCTGCTCCACTTCGTCGGCGCACACCAGGGAGATGGCCTCACCGGTGGCCCCGGCGCGCCCCGTTCGGCCGATGCGGTGCACGTAGTCCTCGGCAACGATGGGCAGGTCCAGGTTCACTACCAGGGGAAGGTCCTGGATATCCAGCCCACGCGCCGCCACGTCGGTTGCCACCAGCACGGTCAACTCACCGGCCTTGAAGCTGTCCAGCGCCCGCTGGCGAGTTGCCTGGGGCTTGTCACCATGGATGCCCTCGGCCGCCACGCCCTGGCCCTGCAGCCGCTCCACCAGTTGATCCACGCCGTTGCGGGTTTTCGCGAACACCAGCACATGCTTCCACCGGCGCTGGCGCAGCAGGTGGCAGAACAGCTCCGGCTTACGCTTTTTATCCACAGGCACTACAGACTGGCGAACACTGGTGGCGGCCTGGTTGCGGGGGCTCACTTCGATGCTCAGCGGCTCATCGAGCATTTGGCCAGCCAGCAGGCGGATGTCATCCGAGAACGTCGCGGAGAACAACAGGGTCTGGCGACGCTTGGGCAGCGCGGCATACAGGCCGCGGAGCTCTTCGGCGAAGCCCAGGTCCAGCATGCGATCGGCTTCGTCCAGCACCAGGGTTTCCACCTGGCTGAACTTGACCGCGTTCTGCCGATGCAGGTCCAGCAGCCGACCGGGCGTGGCGACCAATACATCCACGCCCTTTCGCAGCGCCATCATCTGCGGGTTGATGCTGACGCCGCCGTACACGGCGTAGGTGCGCAGCGGCAGGTCGGTGGCGTAGGCCTTGATATTGGCGTGCACCTGCTCGGCCAGTTCGCGGGTAGGCACCAGCACCAGAGCGCGTACGCTGTTGCTTGCCACTTGGCTGCCTTGCAGGGTCAGCCGCTGCAGCACAGGCAGGGCGAAGCCGGCTGTCTTGCCGGTGCCGGTCTGGGCGGCGGCCATCAGGTCGCGGCCAGCGAGCACGGCGGGAATTGCCTTCTCCTGGACCGGGGTAGGTTTGTCGTAGCCCAGGCTTTGCAGCCGGTTCAACAGCGGCTCGATCAAGCCCAGTGAAGCGAAAGTCATCGGGTGTACCTGAAAATGAACTGGCAAGGCGCGCAGTTTACCCCGGATCAGCGCCGCCGCCATTGCGGCAAGCCGATCAGTACAACGGCGGCGACGATCACCAGCATGGCCAGCACCTCCCAGGGGCCGATGCGCTCGCCGGCGAACACGATGCCCAGCAGCACCGCGACCACGGGATTCACATACGCATAGCTGGTCGCGGCCGCCGGGCGCACATGTTTGAGCAGGTACATATAGGCGTTGAATGCCAGGATCGAGCCGAAGAACACCAGGTATGCCAGCGCAAACCACCCGGACAGCGAAGGCCAGGCTGTAATCCGCTCGCCGCTGATCAGGCCGACCGCCAGCAGTGCCGCCCCGGCAATGAGCATTTCCACCGCGCTGGCCATGCCGCCGGCCGGCAGAGGCAAGTGGCGGCTCCATACGGACCCGAAAGCCCACGCCGCCGCCGCGAACAACAACACCGCCGCCCCGCCGGGGCTCGCTTGCAGGTTGGCCCCCAGATTGAGCAGAGCAATGCCGGCGATGCCCAGCAAAATACCGCCCCACTCCAGCCAGGAGTTGCGATGGCCCCACAGCAGCCCGAACAACAACGTAAACAGTGGCATGGTGGCCACCACCAGCGCGGCTACGCCCGAGGCGATACCGGCATGCTCGGCCAACGTGACTCCGCCATTGCCGCACCCCAGCAACAATAACCCTACCCAGCCGCCGGCGCGCCACTGGGGCGCGGTGGGCCGGGGCGCGCCCCGCAACCGTAGCCAGGCATACAAAATCGCGCCAGCGACCAAAAAGCGAATACCCGCCATGGTCAGGGGCGGCCAGGATTCGACCCCGATGCGAATGAATAGATAGGTGGAACCCCACACCAGGTAT
>Ga0265797_10011766_pt1 | contig 10884 bp, 14 predicted proteins | sample P2T30metagenome_FD_192433 | JGI IMG/M metagenome (GOLD analysis project Ga0265797, IMG submission 192433) | Plant litter microbial communities from East Loma Ridge, Irvine, California - P2 T30 | ecosystem: Environmental > Terrestrial > Plant litter > Unclassified | place: USA: California... | reverse complement strand
CCTGCGATGACGCCGAGATCATAGCCGTAGAGGATGGAGCCCACGGAAGCGAAGACCGAGACCAAGAACTGTAGAGGAAGTTCGTGTCAGTGAAACCGAATGGATGTAGTCGGACACATCTCGACAAGAAGAAAAGAAGACTGCTGCGCACCTGGTAGACTTTAGGGGGAAACACCATACTGGGCAAACCCGACGCAACTGCTGCCCTTGTACAAACAAGTCAACAATATGAACGCGGATCTCCAAACCATTTTATATTAACTCCATCCCCTCCATCTCCTCACCTCGCCAAAAAGCACGGCCTCACGTCAGTACAGTAGTGCCCGCATCGCACGCCTGCGCACATGCAACGGGAATCATGCCCATGTGCACCTGCAAATGCCAAAGCGCAACGCCTGTCTAGAACCGACGACAAGCAAATCCTCCTAGGGCTTGCCTGCTTTGCCATCCGGCTACAAGTGCATCAGCCGGCATCCAGACGATAATTCCACCATTCGCGTCGAGCGTTTGCCTCGGATGTCGCTCAGCAGCAGTGTCGGAGGGGAGGTTCCAAGAGTATTGGCGCCGAGAAGCTGGAGAGCATGGGGTTTATATTGCGGGCGTGGTCAAGTGGTGGCGGTTAACGACCCCGGGAAGTTCTCCACGTACCGACGTGAGTTTAACCAGAGTTGCGCACCGGGCTGACATAATGTGTCTTTGAATCCACTTCCTCGTTCTGTTTCCTAAATTCGTTTCCTTGGCTGGCAGAAGTGTATAAGCGAAGTCGCGTGATGTTCGCGATGACGATGACGGTGATTGGTAATAACGTACAGGTAATAATACAACTCATTTTTGCTACTCTCATTCGTACACATTTATCCTCCTCTCCATCCATTTCAAGCAGAAACGCCGCGCTAAATGGCTTGCTAACAAAACGATACACGAAACTCTTTTCCTCATCCCGTCTCTTTTTCTTCTTACACGACTCAGAACTCCCTGCTCTCGCCAATGTCACACGTGTCGAATGCGCCCGGCTCGAGGCCCTTCCATTCGGCAGCTTCCCTCAGTAATCGTGGCGGTTCCAATACATCTTCCTCTGTGAGGACCCACGTTCCCCAATGGATGCCCATCGCGCGCTTGCACTTTGTGTCGGCGAAAATATTGACGCTGTCGTAGGGGTTGGCGTGCATGGGCGACATGATCCATCGGGGATCATATGCGCCGATTGGAATCAGACCAAGATCGAACGGTCCGCGGAGGTCGCCGATCTGCTTGAAAGCAGGGCAGGTGGGCAAATCCGCGTACTTCTCGCCGTAGTCGAATTCATCCTCGGGCAGCTCTGGGACTGAGCGGTAGCCGGTGTCGCCACCGAAGTACACCTTCTTGCCGCCCGACGTTACGCTCCAGCTTGACCAGAGGGTGCGGCCTTTGTCGAAGGGTGTGCGTGCGGTGGTGTGTTGGCAAGGGAGACATCCCAGTGTAGCAACGATATCTTCATGTCCAGTCGACGATGCACTGATGCTTGCACGCTCAGACTCATTGGGGTTGTTCTCAATGTGCGTCGCGGGCTCCGTAGAAGGTTGTTTCGATGATAATTTGATATCCTGCTCTTCCCACCAATCCAGCTCGGTGACATTGCTGAGACCGCACTTGGCAAACCATTGCTTCACTCCCAGCGGGACGAAGAAGTGGACGTTCTTGTGCTTCTTGGCGATCTTGAGGATTGTAGGGTGGCTCATGTGGTCGTAGTGGTTGTGGCTGATCACTACAGCATCGATGTATGGTATTTCCTCAACCTCGCAAGGTATGTCTGTATATCTCTTGGGGCCCATAAAGCTGACGGGACTGCACCTGGGCGTGAAGACGGGGTCAAACAAGACTCTGAAGCCACCGGGAAATTCAACATAGTAGCAAGCATGACCCAGCCATGTCGCGCGCAACTGCTCAGTTTTGCGCGAGGGCAAGAAGTTGGGCTTAAGGACGGAGACTGTTGGTGGGGTTGTGTCTGGCTTCTTCATCTTCCCACTGATCGATCTCCATGCCATAGCGCTAAGCAGCTCCATAGGACCACGCTCAATGTACGAGTCCCAAGGATTGAGAAAGCCCTTGCCATGCTTGTTGTGGTGTCTCTTCTCTTGAACGTCGGACGGCTGGGCGGACCTGGCGCCAGGTGAGGAAACGGTCGCATAGAGCAGGGCTGAAGTGGTCGCAGAGGCCATGACTGAGGAAGTGCTGAATGCGCGACTCGAGGATCCAAAGAGACGGGCGCCGCGACGTGCAGAGTGTGCAGCGAGGGTTGCGCTGGCGGCGGATTGGAAGAAGTGTAGAGGGGAATGCATTCTAAACGAGTGTGTCTGCAGCGAGCGAATAAGGAAAAGATATAGTACAATTGGGGAATCCTCCCGGGGTCACACCACCAGCACTTGGAAGGCGCGTCGTCGTACTCGCATACACCTCGAGCTGATGATGATGATGCAAAAGATGCAGCTGTCGAGGAGCAAGCGAATCCGAAACAGACTCGAACAATTAATTCGCCCGCTTCCGATACCTCCGACCATGACATTTACGGGGTTAGTAAGCCCTAGGGCTAAAGCCCACACAAGACTATGGTAAATACCTACGTCTACATTATTATCATCGACTCTTTACAACCTTACGTCCACAGATACCATTTCTTCTCCTGGTCTTGGAGCAAAAGAGGTCTTGAGAGTGATAGCATTCTCGCGTTACATTCCTCGACCTTCCACGTGACCGATCCTCAGCCCATCGACTCGGCGGCCTGTGAGGTTCCTCATCTGGCGGAAGAAGACATCAAGGTACATAGTACGTAGGCACGTCAATGGCCGTGAGAGATAGCATGGCCTCAGGTCTTGTGGCGTCAGCTATGAGTTCGACAGCGACATGTCGAAACCATTGCGAAAAGTCAACTTCAGTCCAGACGCCGACGATATTGGACCAGAAATTCGATTCCAGGTTGCTTGCAAGATATGCATCCGAATGCCGCCGCCCATACCTCGCTTGCAGGACTTGATCACGCATCTGGAAACACGAAATTACTCCCGAAAAACATGCGATCAAGTGCTCACGTTGCCGCTGCAGCAACGACTCAAAGTTATGGTGTCTGCGGCAGGGGGCACTCATTGCAGGTGGGGCTTGCAAGAATTAAGTGTGCATCGATCCAGGCTCACTACTGCGCTCCGCGTCGATCAAGGCCATCGTGTTGGCTACACGGAAGGCTTTTCAACTTCAAACCAGCGTGTGTTCGGTGCAATTCATGTCTAATGTCTTGTCAACGTTCTTCTCAATTACGGTCGGAGTGCATTACATCACTGCTTTCTTCAGTGTTTCGATTCACAACTAGGAGCTCAGGGATGGCGATCAGCTTGCGTCACTGAGATGGATCTGTCTCCCATGCAATGTTTCGAATCCTACATTTTTTTTTCTATCATGGACAACATATCCAAACTCCACTTCCAAATCGTCACGATCTCGTAGCCAGGAAATCTTGCTGGTGCTCACTCGATGCTCTTCACGTTCACAACAGCATAGATCGGCGCATCAACAGTCTTCCAAGCCGAAGACGCAGTGCACTTGCCCTTGCCATCACAGCTACTATAATCCGGATCCTGGGTAGCAACCGTCAAATTCGCGTAAGCCAGATTGTCCTGGCACTGCACCTCATTGCAGATATTCTGCTTGATGCCCAGGTTGAAAGTCTTGTAATCCGTGTACGACTCAATGCGGAAAGACCAGTTTCCAGGGATGTACTCGATCTCCGGGCAAGGGTACCAGTCCGCCGGCTGGGCGGATTGTGTTTTCGAGTCCCAAGCCGGGCCGTTGCACTTGACGCGCCAGCCGTTCTGGGCATTGGTCAGGATGTCGAAGCCGATTTGGCTGTAGACAGTGGAAGAGGTGTCCGCGGGCCCATCGGAGCTGTATCTGATGGGCCAGTTGGAGACGGTGGGCAGAGGGTTTGGAGGGCATTGCTCAGGGAAGGGGGTCGATGGTGGACCATTCTTCTGGACGTCGTACACCTTCGCGTGCCCTTGTTCGCCCTGCGGAATAACGTGTGAGTAATTGTTGCACTGAACGCGGCATGGAAAGAGGAATGGCTACTAACAAACATGAACCATGCGCTGCATCCCTTTTCAGTGCAAGAGCCCCTCAGTACGCCCTCGGTGCCATCGTAAGACGCGAGGATTGTTTCGCTGAAGGGACCCTGGACGAAGGTCTGCTTGACGACGAGGTTTAAAGTTTTGGAGTCCGTATGCGAGGTCAATTTCCATGAGAGGGTGGGGTCGCTGCATGACAGGTACTCCGTCGGGAAGGATTGTTGCGTCGAGTTCCACCTCGCATCAGTGCATACAATCGCATTCTGGTCTTGGTTCGTTGGATCCGCGATGTTGACTCGGACTTGGTTGACGTTGGTCGCCTCTGAGGCGTAAGGGTTTTTCGGTTCGTACGTCTTGACTTGGAGCAGATATTCCTTTCGAATGGTGGCGTTGAAGCAAGCGTCGTCGCCAGTGTCCTTCTTGATCAACGGGCTGGCGGAAGCACACACACCCAAGAGAGCGGTGGCGAACAGGATCGATTTAGCCATTGTTGTCTGTGGTGTTAATGTTAACGGAGGATGATGAGGAACAATAGATAGAAGCAGGTACAAACTGGAAGAATATATAAGTGCGCACCGTGCATACAGGTACCATCATTAGTGAGGCTGAGAGGCATATACAATATTGAATGCATGCTCTAGCCTCTACCACTGATTTCTGTATTCCTTCCGTCCCGCATTTTGTTGGTGATTCGCCAAATGAAGATAGGGCAAAAGCCAGAAGCGGTAGTATACGAGTATACCCTTCGTATAATAGATTAACTTATATTGCGAAGGATCATGAAATTGGCGAGAAACCCGTGTAGTCTCTGTACCTAGATCCTATATGCTCCACAAGTTAACATTCGAGAGTCGAGGCGATACGGGCGACGTGTTAATAATTGAGCCGTCTTACGCGTGAAGAAAGACGATTTGCCACTGTTGGGTTGTGTCGAGAATGCGGGTGGGAGATTTAGCGACGCACAATACATAATTATAGGCACAAGTGGGGGATTTCGCAAACAGATGCAGTAGCCCGTCATGTTTGCAAAATGCTCGGTTACACAATGCATACGAAATCGACAAGATGGACTTGAACAACAACTCAAACGTTCTAGACCAAATTGCTGGAAATCTGTTATTCCTATACTCTTCTTTGTCCTCTTTGGTACTAAAACTGATATATGAACAGTAGAGGCTACTAGAGAGAGTACCTTTAAACTATCAAACTTATTAAGAGTGTATAGATGAAAGCGCTAGGGCAATAATATAGAGGTACGAGGGCAGGTATGTATAAGAACAACCACAAGCGAGAGGAAGTAGAAGTCAGGGACAGGAAAGAATTTCGGCGCCTAGACGCCCGTACCTCACTTCCCAAAAGTATTGAGAATATATTATCACGGACAGCGAGATTCAGATGTAGATATCAGACCAGGGGCCCGCGCAGGCACGTTGCACAGCATGAAGCGTTGCAACACGTGGCTACGTCACGTGGCTTGCTCTCATCGTTCTTGAGCTCGTCAAATTCGCGCACTGACAAATACCGCGGCAGCCTCACAAACTGTATGCTTTTGTTCCTGGAAGCTGCACGTCTTGTCCTTGACGCAATGGGCTCTGGCATGCCGGTCTTTTTTCGTGTGTCCGCAACACACTGGCTTGGCCAAAGCCGCCCAGACGAAGCAGGATGGAAGCCTAGCCGACACAGGGATTCGCCTAAGCCTTAACGGAACTCGGAGCGGTAGATCTGATCGACATTGCATAGCCCGACACCGAGTACGATGATAGCGAACCCAAGGTTAAATCCCGACAGCACCACAGACACCACAGAAGCATCATTAGGTCATTAGAGTCTCCTCAGAACATCCTCACGTGCAGTGTCAGATCCAGACGATTGGTCTGCCTATGTATCGAGCGCTGACCAACACTGTCCATCATTATACCATTGGCCATTTGCATCACTAGTATCGGCTGATGCCTGTGAGAGGTCTCATATCTCGTATTTCAAGTCGGACCGAAAAGAGCTCTTGAGTTTGTGCCAACGGTGTGTGTAGTATATATAGGTTTGGATTCGTAGTCCTACTAGCTTGTTGCAGCAGTTCGCAGATTGAGCTTAACTCCCATGTCCCAAGCATATCTACAACGAGGAGTGCTCAGGTTAAAGCCAATGCAAGATATCACGTACTACTAGCTTTCGCCTAGCTTCAAGACGCTAGAGCCTCATTGGCTTGGTGGAAAGTAACAAGAGTGTAGTGACTGAGATGCAAGCACGAAGTCACGAAGGCAACGCATCACCGTGCCCTTTGAACTCTGAATACAATGGAGCCCGCGCGTATCCTTTGTATCGGGCATCACGCCATTGACAAATCCGATAACTCGGATGCCCGCATCGTTGCTACAGTCCTGCCATTCGACTATCTTTTGTGGTCTTGCCCATCGTCCATCGAAGCCCATTCGTAACTTCAGCTCTACCACTTCCAGCCTATCTTAGAATCAAATTCGAGGTTTGTCCATCTTGTAAGGATGGTCCGCCGTACCAGCCATGGTGAGCTGTGGTCCCCATCTCTGGTCGGGTTGGCTAATTTCGCAAAAGAACGCTCGCTATACTACCGCGACCTCTACGCTGACTTGGAGATCGATGATAAGACGCCATGGCATGCTGTCCCGACGGTACAGCACTCAACTTATTGGACGTCAAGCAAAGACGAAGGCAACGCAGTCAGGACAAGCAAAGTGTTCGACGGGATCCTTTTCAAAACGGGAGGCACGACAGGCAACGAGAAATACGCCGCGCTATCTCAGATCGAACTCCAGCAAACAGCAATGCAACTAGCTCAGGGACTAGTCGCTGCTGGTGTCAAGCCTGGTGACAGAGTTGCAAAGATGTTCTACGCTGGAGAACTCTGGGGCTCATTCTTGCTGCATGTCTTGAGTATCATGAGCTGCCCGATACCTTTGGTACAGATTCCCATAGGAGGTCTTGGAAGCCCCGACACGAACGAACATCTGCTCAGAGACTGCAAGGCGACTGCCGTCCTATCGACGGTCACGGGGCTCATTCGTCTTGCCGATTACATGCTCCCACACGGAAGAACGCTGCCTCTGATCCGCAACGTCATGTTCGGTGTAGAAGCGATGTATCCCGGCCAATGCGACAAACTGTCTAGAATGCTGCCGAACGCAACTTTCCGTGGCTGTATCTATGGTTCAATTGATGCCGGCGTCATCGGCGAGTCTGCGAGCGATGAAGATATCCGAGTCTACAGAGTCCTCACTTCTACCGTTCTCCTGGAAATCTGCACCGATGAAGAAGGTCGCGAAGTGGTGGACGCAAATGGCGTCGAGGGGTTTCTGATTGCCTCTAGCTACATCCGCCGCTTGACACCAGCAATTCGCTATCCTGTGGGGGACAGAGGCGAATGAATAGATCGAGACACCGGCCTATTTCGTGTCCTTGGTCTTGGGGCATCGCTGTTCGGCTTGGCCCTGTGTCTTTGGATCTGGCAGATCTGAGGTCGATCGTTCCCAAGGCGATGGCTCCCGTTGCGCCATCAGTGGTCCAAGCCGTGGTCTGTCGCGAGGATGGGCTGGACATCCTGCTGTGCAAGATCATGGCACGTTCAAGTGATGAAGAAGTTGTGGCTGCCCGTATCGTTGCAAAACTCTGACAAGAGCGACCTATGATAAAGCAGCATGTTAACTTGGGTCTGATTGGTCCTGTTACTGTGAAATTTGTGGACCTGGATGACATGCAAGTCAACGATCGCACGTCTAAGCTCCTAGAGCTCGTGGACAATCGACACAAATGATACAGATCACTCAATAGTGCAGTCAATTCGCTTCGGAAGACCAGTCTGTAAAAGATGACGTACTTTTATGACTTCTGCGTCGCTATTATAGCGCCACGTCGGGTATCACTGCGCGTCAAAGACAGCAGGGTCCTGCAAGCACCTCTATGATCCACTTCTGACCGTGGCGCGGCAACCTGCCTGCAAGCGACGTCAACCAGGAAGCCTCACCGCCTGAAGATTCTGGGTACAAATTTTGCGAGTTCCCGCGAGGGACGCACAACGTATGAACTACGATGGGTTGATAGAAATGGCGGTCTGATTTCCTTCATCGCATACTTCCAGCGCCGAACGACATCATACAAGCTCCTCTTGGCTAGGTACTAGAAAACGGGAGGAAACGGAACTCTGGAGATATCAACTTCCAGCTCGGACACAGTAGTCTCTGCCCGTCGTTCATTGGAAGGTAAAAGAATACCAAGTCTCCAGAAGGTTTGTGAAGATAATGTTTCGGACGATTCGCCGATCAGATCGTACGGCCTCGTCTCGGTATAATAGGGAATGGTAGTCATGAGGTCCGCGGGCAGCATACTGCATTAGTTGGAACTCTCAAGGACGATCTACGCGTCTTCGTCAAAACGTGCTCGTGCCATGTGCATCCAAGATGCATGCACTACGTAGGCCTGAGACTTGAACATTATTTGGAAACTCTCAAGAAGGATCGACGCGTCCTCGTATAAGACGTGCTAGTGCCAATGTGTAGCCAAGATGCTTGCTCTATATAAACCCGAGACGTAGACGCAGCAAGCGTTGTACTCATCAAATATCTGTCCACTCGTATTGGACATATGTCCAAAACGTCGATCATGTCTGAATCTCTCTCCAAATTCTCCGATGGCTGGCTTTATGAAACACCACTGGCGGCCTACCTATCGTCGACAAGCCGCTTCGGAATTGCATCAACCTTTTCACCGGGGCTGCTGTCTGGGCGACTGTTGTCTGGAACGACACTAATGGCAGTCCAGCTGTTGGTCGTCCTCGTACTATTAACTCTTCTCGTACGGGAATTATTATCTTCCGCCCGGAAGTCTGGCCTGCACGATATCCCAGGTCCCTGGTACGCCCCGTTCACATCACTCCACCTTAGATACATGTTCGCTCGCGGCACCATCTGGAGATTTGTCGAGAACAAACATGCAAAGTACGGAGACGTCGTCAGGTTGGGTCCCCGACAAATCTGGGTTTCGGGACCCGCTGCGATGAAAGAGATTCTGTCGACCGTGGATCTGCCCAAAGTGACAATGTACGCAGAGATCTCGCGCGACAGGAACAGTCCAGGTCTCTTCGGAGAAATGTAAGGAGTTGCCTTGCCAGTGTATCTTTGCTTCATGGGCTGGAAGAGCTGACCCATACTTACTGTGTAGACGACCCGGACCCCATCGCACGCTGAAGAAGTTCTTAGGCCCTGCTTTCACGGTCACTTCAGTGGACAAATTGGATGAGTTTTTCAAAGCACGAACATCATGTCTCCTCGAAGAATACTATCGCCAGCTTCAAAAGACACCCACAGAATCGTCAGGGCCATCGATCAGGACAGACTTCATGCGTGATCTCCATTGTCTGGCCTTGGACATGTACGTCGTCACCCTACTGCAAGACATAAAAGATGTGTTCGTTAACCGCCAGTTAGCATGGGTCAAAGTGCCTTTGGGAAAGGCTTTGGCCAAATCGACAAAGTGTTTAACCCGTCACAAGTTCTGTCGAAACGAGACAAGGCTTGGTCGAGAATACCAAACGCCATCTTCGATGGGTTGGCAGATCGCTATAGGGTCAGTGAGGTTAACAAATCCGCCATCAAACCTCCACACTGATAATTCTGACAGTTCGTCTTCGTTAAAAGATTCTTCAGAAGACTGGGCATCGAGTTCAAATTCGATTGGCCCTCTTCCATGACAAAGGTACGAGACCTGCTTGGTGTCCATTATGAGTAGACCTCAATTGGCTGAAACGCACGGCTGCGATTAGGCCATCTCCGAGCTCGTACAAGAGCGTAAGTCGGAGACGGAAGATGTGAAAAGGATAGACCTGCTCCAGCACATGCTTGACAACGGCAACCGACCGGACACCGGAGAGCCCATGTCTGATCAAGACATCATCGATCAGATGTCCGAGCTTCTCCTCGCTGGCTCTGAGACGACTTCCGGTAGGCTGATTGATGCTATCTTCGACGAAAGCTGCAAACATTAACGACGAAGTATAGGAACGATCTCCTGCCTTTTCTTAGAGCTGGCCAGAAATCCACGAGTCAAGCAGAAGCTACTCCACTCACTGCCAGTCCTCGGTGCTCACGACAAGATCCTGGACAGTAAGACAGTAAGAAGCGAGAAGACATTCGAGTACCTAAAAGCTTGCATCAAGGAGAACCTGCGGATGCACCCCATCGCTTCAGAGATGGGACGGCGCACAACCGATCGCCCGGTCGTCATAGGCGGGATCGAGATTCCGCCGTACACGGTTGTATCAGCGTCGTATCGAAGATTGCACCTCGATGAAAGTTACTGGCCGGAGCCAAATACGTTTTGGCCAGAACGTTGGCTGCAAGGCGATGCTGCAGAGAGCGCACCCAAGCCGCAGTGAGTAATCGAAACAGTTTGGTGTCAACTTTGTTACGCGTCATCGACTGACTTGATATACAGTCTCGCCGCGTACTACCCGTTCTCCAGTGGAAAGCATTCCTGCATTGGTCAAAAGTTAGTCCTCTCACTTTTCTGGATGGTCGTACATCACAACGAGCATCGGCTGATCAATTTTTTAGTTTCGCATACGCAGAGATTCGCACAGTCGCTGCGAATATACTGTCACGATTCGATGTCCATGACATCCAGAAGAAGGCGATCGACTTTCGCCAATTCATCACTATGCAGATGCACGACGGGTCTTGGGAGGTCATTCTCACTCCAAGGGTGAAGACTTCTTAGAGGGTCAGGGTTCAGGGCTTGGTCTTGGGTAAGATGTAGTTCTACTCTATTA
>Ga0265797_10011765_pt1 | contig 10885 bp, 10 predicted proteins | sample P2T30metagenome_FD_192433 | JGI IMG/M metagenome (GOLD analysis project Ga0265797, IMG submission 192433) | Plant litter microbial communities from East Loma Ridge, Irvine, California - P2 T30 | ecosystem: Environmental > Terrestrial > Plant litter > Unclassified | place: USA: California... | reverse complement strand
AAGAACAATCGTGCCGAGATTGAATAAGACCGTTTGCACGCTCGACGCTGCGGGTTGAGGTTTAGTGGGGGCGATCTTCGACGCTGGGTCGTCGTGCAGCGGTGTTACGGGCGAGAGATGCGTGCCGTCGATGGAGAGGAAGCGTTCGCGAAAAGAGCCTTGGGAGTGCGAGGAGTGGCGTCTGTCGATGTCTGAAATGCGTGGGGGAATGATTTCATGGCCGTTGCCGTTGCCGTTGCCATTGGCGTACGAGGTGCCGTTGGTTTGGGCGGACAGCAGAGGTGAGCGCTCGGAGGGCGTGGAGGTGGCACTTGAGCCCGCGTCACCTGGCTTCTTGTAGTCATCTCTGAGCGTGAAGCCTTTGTACCAGAAGCACTGGAGCAACAGGACGATGTCTGCTAGCGTGTAGTACACGGCTAGGATGATCATGGTTGGCAACACGTCTTGTAGTACTGCGCCTATGATGTTGAAAAAGTCGCCGAGCAGCCATATTACGATGAAGACTACGGACAGGCCGTCTGCTGAGCTTCGTCTCCAGTTCTCGATGATTTGGGGTGAGAAGACGACTGTGGCACGTGTTAGCTGTGGACGCCATCATGTTGTGCGACTGTGGCAGATACTAGCATCAAGTAGCGAATGCACGTACCGATCCAACACGCAATACTGATAGATCCAAAGATCTGGCTGATAGCATCGACGTCGAGCTTTATGCTCTGGGACCCGCCATACGGAGGAAACATGAGTGCTATGACGTATGTGCCTCGAATAGTTCCTTCTCTTACAATTTCAGACGCCAGCGAAGCGAGTGAACCGTCCCAACAGCTAAATAGAATATGAAAGCGCGGTCCGAGTAGAGAATAGTCCTGCGCACTGAGTAATTGCCTCCGAGCTCGTCTTTCCAGGTAGCAAACAGTATGTGGCGAGAATAACGCGGTGCGAGGACTTTGACGAGTCAATGCGCTCGTAAATACAAGGTAACGAGTCAGCAATGTACAACGAACCGAGAATGTACAGTGAATGGAATCGCTCGTGCAGCTGAGGCGAAAACGCGCATGACTGAACAAGTGAAAACCTTACGCCAAGAAATCCGGGGTAAAGCGCAGGGATCAGCTCTTTTGCTGCAGGAACGAGCCGCAATCGGCGACGCTAGTGCACGCGACAACGGTATCACAGGATGTTGGCGATGTAAGGATATGATTGATGGGTCGACTGCTCGATATGATGAGTAGCACATACAGTTTCCAACTACAGATTATTATCCGTCTTAAACTTATCCCACGCCTCGTTCAGCGTCGCAAAAACACTTGCGCTAATCATCCTCTGCTCAACCGTCGCAGCTTGGGAAATCTGTGCACGCATTAGCTCAAGCCTAAAGTCCCCAGATTATTTCCACAACATACCTTGTCAGGATGCACCTTCGCAATCGCCTTCATGTACACAATCTTGACCTTATTCGGCATGACAAGATCGCCCATATTGACTTTCTTCCACCCGGCCTCGGGCCAGAGTACTTTGTCCAAGCTCCCCAGTAGCGCACGCAAATTGTCTGACTTCGTTCCTTTCCATGCAATGAGCTTGGAATCGACCTGGTCTGTGAGCGCGAATTTTTCGTCGTCTGCGGCTTCGGCGGCGGCATTGGCGGCTTTCATGCGTTTTACGGCGGCGGAGTCTTGAGTGGCGGAACCGCCGAGGTCGGACATGGCTGAGGGCCGTGGTGCTGCAGGTTTGCGTGCTGGTGGAGTGCGTTTTACTGGCGCGGCCTTGTTCGAGCTGCTGGAGGCTTTCTCGCATCTGTTGCGACCCGAGATACTGATTGCGCCGCCGACACCGTTCTGCACGGCTTCTTTCCACACGGCATGAGCATCTGTCCACTTCTCCATTGTCTCGAGTGCTTCGGCTTTTCGCATCAGCGCCTTGCCGTAGAACTCTTTCATGTCCTTCTCGCCTTCAATGCCACCTGTTGCAATCTTCTCGCCCTCGCCTTTTGAGATGCCGATGATGGCAAGAGCGGCATCTGCATCAGCGACGGCTGCTTTGGGATCGCCAACTTTGATGTTGGTGACGGCACGGTTGCAAAGGACTACGATGGTAACGGGATGAGATTGCGGAAGAGGGCTCAAGGCGGATGTGTAAGCAATATGAGCGCCTGAGTAGTCGCCTCTTTTAAAGGATTCTGAGCCACGCTGGCGGTCAGCTGAGGAGGAGCCGAGTGCAGAGGATGATACAGGGGGTATCTGTCGAGGCGGTGCTTTCGGTCGAGGTGGTGAGGGTGTTCTTGCTGGTGTCCTTGGCTTGGAAGCCACGTCGGCTTGCAGGAATGGGTTTCGTGACTGCGCAGCTGGTATCGGCTTCGAAGGTCGAGCGACAGGCGCAGCGTCGTCTGCGAAGAGATCTGCTTGCGGTTGTGGTGTGGCTTTCTTCCGCCGTGATGGGCTGATGTATGCTTGCGCACTCTGCTCTTCGACTTCCTGTCTTGTTAGTCGTGTTGCAGGTCGCTTGTCTAACGTTGGCGTTTGTTGTCGGGGCGCTGGCGATCGAGATGACATGCGATCTGGGTGACCGCTGCGTCCTTCCTGTTCTTTCCTTTGCCGCACAGGGAGGGGCTCGGCATGTCGTGTCTCGCTCGATCGAGAAGGTTTAGATGGACGTCCACCACCCTCAAGCATCATAGCTTCATCCGTGGCACTGGGATCGAGACTCTGCTTTTGAGCTTGACGAGGGGCAGCCTCCGCCGCCTGTGCATCCCGCATCCACTTTGGCACGTTGGGGTCGCCGTCTTGCTGGAAGTCAGCGACTGCTTTCTGTACTTGTTTTCGGCCAGTCTTCCATAGCGAGTTTGCAGACTTGAAAAGGCTACTCCCGATTTCAGTGGCCATCTGTGAGACATCCTTCTCTTGACCACCGTCTTCCTGCTTTCGTTGACCAGAGCGACTTCGACCTTCTTCGCCTTTCATCCAAGCTGGTACAGGCTCGCTTTCACGTGCCTTCCTCGTGTTGGATCTGCTAACATTCCGCCTCGGTCTTTCTTCGGACTGCTCGGGGCTATGTCGTGATCCTTCTTGACTGCGTCCTTTGGTCTTCTGCTTGGCCTCTGCGTGAGCTTGGTTGAGTAGCCACCCCACCGCCGCCTGCACATCCAGCCCAGATTCTGTTGTTGCCAGCGCGATCGCAGATTTGTCAGGTGGAAAGCCCATGTCGACCAACTCAGCCACCGCCTTGTCATTATCGTTCAGCGGGCCTGGCGATGGCCTCCGTGGCTTTGTTTGCTCCTCCTCGAGTCGTTTCGCTGCCTTCTGCTGTTGTTCAAACTCTGATATTGGTTTCCCTAGCAGCCCAAGTATGTCATCATCTTCGCCGTTCGATTGTGGCGGCGGTGCGGGAGATTTCGGCTTCGGCGGCATTTGTTTCAGACCAAACATGTCGTCGTCGTCGTCGTCGTCTCCAAACGTATTGGAGGTCGCGGGCTGGGGGAGGGGCGTATGACCTCGAGAGACGTTTGAACTCATGGCAGGCGTGCTTCGCCCGCTGCCGTACGTTGCTGGAGGGAAGTGGCTCGAGGCATCGACGGGCGCCGCCTTATTGAAGGCGGCCAGAATGTCATCGTCGGCGGGCGGAGACTGCACGGGACGCTTCGAGGAGGTGTCTAAGCCTGAAAATGGCTTGTTTATCACCCGTGACAATCCTTGACTCCCAGAGGCGTTTGTAGCAGGCTTTATCACACCATATAATGCCGGCTCTGGTGTGCTCTTCCCACTGCCCAAAGTATCCCAATGCTTCGAATCTGCACCGCCGAAAGTCTGGTCATACTGCTTCCTCCTATCCGCCTCTGCCTTCAGCTTCTCCGCCTGTATCTGCTTCTGGCGCTCTTGTAGGGAGAGGTTGCTGGCCGCCGCTTTCCCGCTGTTGAGGGACACGAGACCAGCGAAACTGTCGTTTGCTGGTGTCGCAGGTTTCGAAGGCGGTTTGAAAGCATTGCTGGCGGCCGGACTCGCTCGGGAGCCCGGTTGCTGCAGAGGAAGGCCGGCGAGAGGCGTCGAGCGTCCTGATAGTTGCGGTGTGGGGCTCTGGCGTAAAGCAGGAAAGGCCGCGGGAGTGTTGGAGGATGGCTGTTTGGACGGCTTGGACCAGTCAAGACCTGCTAGATCATCCATTGCGTAGTGTGCGTGAAAGAGAGTAGGTTAGTTTGTGAGGATGTCATATCATGGTTGCGACATGTGTAGCGGTCTCGCCGGTTTCGCGAGTATGCATGTCGGTCGCGCTTGCTTCAGTTGGCGCCACAGCTGCGCCACAACAGCCACATGAGACAGATCATTAGTAGATTCTACCACACAGTGCAGTTTCAATCAATTGCACGTGAACGTGAAAGAATTGTGAGTCCCAGAAGACTCGGCGCCTGTCGTGATACACTATATGTTCGCAGTGCCATACAATGATGGCAGGCAGTCAAGTCGATGCAATTGTGGCGTCTGTGCTTGAATGTCCTTGGCTGGCAGGCACAAGATACAAACCTCTATCCTCGAGTGACATGTGAGTATAGCCAAACGTATGGCATCATGTTGTCTGGAGCTGTACGCGACGCTAAATGACCAAGATGTCATAGAGGGCATTGAGCAAGTACCTAGGTACGACAGCAGGATTGACATCTTGAACTGAACCAGCATGCCTGCGAAGTCAATTGTTCCTGCAATGTGGCTGTAGGAGTAGCCATGAAGCATGAGCAAACGACGCAAGCTCGTGTATGTAAGCCCACGAGTCTCGTTGCGCCGCTCGCTACCAGACATGCGCACCTGCGGCCGGCTAATCCTTCAATGTCATTAGGTTAATTACACTGTTTAGCACAATCGTCGGCCGACTCTCGAAGTCTTCCCATCTCGTGCCTACTCACATCAATGCAACTGCCGACCTTCGACTCAACGACGTTGTCCAGACCAGTTGCTTATCGATCATTGAGCCTCCGAGGACATCGACATAAGAGCTGGTCAGTGGGCTCCCATGATCCATAACCACGACGCCGGAGTCGCAGCACGGCCTGGCGTGCGCGGGAAAGTCCCGAACGTCGTGCCCCTGACAAGGATGTCTTCAATCCAATAATTTCAGGATCGGCTCGGTGCTCGGTGCCTTCAGTTCCTTGACTCGGTCCGAACGACAATTTACTCTTCAACAACAATATACTCTATTTTGCGGCACAGTCTGCATGTATAGACAATGTCGTACAACTGTTGGTAGTTAATTCTCACGATGTGGTGGTGCTGGTGTCCGCAGAGACAAAACCCTAACGAAAAATTGACATGTTGATCGCGCCAACTTTGTTCGACTGGTGCCAGATTTGGGCGCTCAGAGCGGGACTGCCGACCCGGTGGCCCGCAAACCCATACCGTAGCCGTGGATACTGTGCTGCTTGGGTCCCGCGCATCCCCCAGCTTAGCGATATTGGTACCTGGCGCTTTTGCATCCTGGCCGCGCACACGCAACCTCGCGTGCGTGGCAATCAGTTCTGTTATGTTGATGCATATCGAGAACACGTGTCTGGTAAAGAAGTGAATACGTCGTAAAGAAGAACCGAGTCATGGTACTTGTGCAACGAGGCTTTCTAGCCTCATGGTGGAGTATTGGCGATAGTCTGAGACGGACGATTCGAGCTTGTCCAGATGGAGGGCAGTTTTAGGTTCCGCAAGACATGACGCCTTTGGACACTTGGCCGAGAAAAACGATCGGTATATGATGAGGCGTTCACATTATACCTTTGTAGGGTACGGGATGCGCTAGCCAACGGTTCATGTCAGACAGAGTACAAGTTGAAGCGAGATCCTACGACAGGGTAACAGGGCGCATCGTGCAGAGCGCAACGCACAACAGTGGGGGAACGATGCATGCGGCTCGCTTGGACGAGGGTGTCACGTTGTTGATGGGGAAGGGAGGGGCTTCAATCTGCAGAATTCATGAGCCACGTAGCAGAGTATCAACATTCACGTGAAGCGTGAAAGAACCGCCACACCCACAGCCACGCGAATGCCATGTTATTGACAGCAATTTGAATTTGCGAGCGTAAACCTGCCCCATCGGCTCCACTTAACCACAACTTCCCGTAGCGTGGCCCTTGCTCACTTGCGCGTTAGCATATGCGCTGCCGCGGTCGAGCTCTTTGTCTAGTGTCCCGCCGGCTTGATTTCTCTCGGGCTCTAAGTGACCCTCGACCCGACCCAAACAGTGCCTTGTTCTCCCAGGGCAAGAAGAACAACATTGCACCTTCCGTCTGAACTCACACGCCCTCACCCGCCGCCGCCATGAGACTCTTCGGGCGCAAAGGCTCCAAGCCCTCGAACTCGGACGTCGGTAGCCTGGCCAACTCGTCCAATGGCTCTCTGCGGTCCCCTGGCCCCACTCCCAATGGCTCGAGGCCGACGAGCTTCCCTGAGATCCCTCTGCCAAAAGCACCCGACCCGGCACTCGACCCCGCAGGCTACCTGCGCAGCATCTATGCCGTCCGAGAGCGCTCCAGACTGGTCCTCGAGAAGGCCAAAAAGAACCAGCTCAAGCACTTCACCGTGGACATGAGCAAGTTCCACGACGTTGCCAGCTTTGTAGTGTCTATAATTAAGGTGAGGATTTTTCGGGGAAGGAACAACCGGTGCATGGTTTTAACAATGCAACAGCGAGACTATGCGCCTGACTACGCCTCCATCCCTCCCCACGGCCGCTGGCAGCACTTCGACGTTGGTGGCCGCCCGCGCATCGACCAGCTCATGGCCACATGGCCGTCCTCGGTCGACAACCAGGAGCGCACGCGCCGCTTACTCGACCTCTTCCTCGTATCGGTTCTCCTTGACGCCGGCGCTGGAACGAAATGGCAATACAAGAGCAAAGAGTCGGGCAGAATCTATCGTCGCAGCGAGGGACTAGCGGTCGCGAGTCTGGAGATGTTCAAGGCAGGCGCGTTCAGCAGCAGCAGCGATCCCACCGAATTATGTCAGGTCGACAGCGTTGGGCTGAAGAAGCTGGACGTGGCGACCATGGCACGCGGTCTGCAAGTGACGGAGAGCAACCCACTAGACGGCCTCGAGGGTCGCACCAATCTGCTTATCAGACTCGGAGATGCGCTTCAGAACCAAGAAGTCTTTGGACTCGAGGCACGTCCAGGAAACATGCTGGGTAAGATCTTCTACCACATCTCGAGTATCCCAGCTTACCATCTCAGACTATCTTCTTTCGCATCCAACCACCCAAGCCTCTTCAGTACCCATCATCCCTCTACCCACGCTCTGGAACACGCTCATGGAGAGTCTCACACCAATCTGGCCCGCGAGTCGCACACAAATCGATGGCTTCCCCATCGGCGACGCGTGGCCGTGCTCAGTCATGCCGTCGCATCCCACACACCCTTGGGAAAACATTGTGCCATTCCACAAACTGACGCAGTGGCTGACCTACTCGCTCATGGTACCCATGACGAAGCTTCTTCACGTGCACTTTGCAGGCGCTGAACTCCTGACCGGACTACCAGAATACCGTAACGGCGGTCTATTCATCGACACCGGTCTTTTGACTCTAAAGGCAGATGACCAAAAGCGTGGCCTAGCACAATACCAGCGCAACGCACAACAAAAAGGCCAGCCAAGCATGGAGGTTGTACCAATGTTCACAGCCGACGACGATGTCATCGTAGAGTGGCGTGCAGTCACAGTGGGTCTACTAGACGACCTCCTCGTGGAAGTCAACAATCTGCTGGGCCTGAGCGGCAGCGACAAGTTGAATCTGGCACAGATGCTCGAAGCTGGAAGCTGGAAGGTGAGCCGCGCCCCAACCCATCATGTTACCCGCAAGCTAACCAAATCTACAGGGAGGACGAGAAATCGCAGAGGTGTCGCGACCCAACACAAAGGAGCCGCCAATCATGATTCTGTCCGACGGCACTGTTTTCTAAAAGATACCCCCCTAGTGCTTGTTCGTTTGTTTCACATCTTCTTCCCATCGAGCTGTTTCCCTCGGAATCCTTTTTTGAACCCGCGGATGCACGCTGCCGAGCTTATCGGCGTTTTCCGCCATGTTATGCTACCTACGAGTGGTACCTTCTCTTCACGGCCAAGTTAGCTTGGATTTACGACGCACGATCTTGACGGTCGATTTGGGAGGGCGGTTCTTTGTTCATACTATGTTCTTTCATCTATGTCGAGCGATGCAAGCTTTTTATGCGCGGGCGAGATCTTAATACAAAACCCTCAGCGGTCTTTCTGTGTTCGTCTACTTCTGCATGGCACTTTGAAGAAACACCATTCATGCATGGAGAGCAGAACATAACTTCAAGGGTTGTCTCACAGCTGGAAATACCGCAAACAAAGCTGCATATCACGCCCAATAGCATAAACTTACCCATAATTCATCTCGTGTGCGTGAAGCGCAAGATATGCGGAGGAGAAGCGCATCCCCGCTGCACCAAAGCGACCGAGCGAATCACGGTTCGGATTGTTCCGCGTCCAAGCTCCAAATATCAGTGAACCTTGAACGGCCCTTCTCACGTGTTGTCACGCTCTTGCATCGTTGGGCAGCAGCTCCCTCGCCCTGAAGGCAGACAAACGTGCGCGATCCGTTCCCATCCTCCACCCCGACGCACGTTGCTTAGCTTAGAGCGTACACATGCTGAACACGTGCGGCTAGCTCTGTTTACGATACGTCATTGCCAGCTCGAATAATTACACTCTGTCGTACTACACGCGATACGGGCCAGGAACCGGTGATATACGCCCCGATACAACGGTCTTCCAAGACACCTCCCTCCTCCGCAACGAGCTAGGTCGACAGCTGAAGCAAGATGAATTCGACCACCAAGCGGCAGAAGCAGCGCAAGGTGCTGCTGATGGGCAAGAGCGGCGCCGGCAAGTCTTCGATGAGAAGCATCGTCTTCAGCAACTATGTCGCAAAGGACGTGCGACGCCTTGGCGCGACCATCGACGTGGAGCACAGCAATATCAAGTTCATGGGCAATCTGATGCTGAACCTCTGGGACTGCGGAGGGTACGCCATGATACTCCCAGCTTCTTACGTAGAAGTAAACTGATAACATCTCAGACAAGACGGCTTCGTCGAAAACTACCTCACCCAATCGCGCGCCCACGTCTTTGGTTCCGTCGCCGTCCTAATCTTCGTCTTCGACATCGAATCCCGCGAATTCCCCGCCGACGTAATCTCCTACTCCAACATCATACGGGCCCTCCACGAATGCTCCCCCTCCGCCAAAGTCTTCTGCCTCATCCACAAAATGGACCTCGTGCAAGGCCGCCTGCGCCAAGCCATGTTCGACGAGCGCGCAGACTACATCCGCGAGGCGTCCGAGGGCTTCAAAGACAGCGTCGAGTTTTTTGCGACGAGTATATGGGACCAGAGCTTGTATAAAGCCTGGACGAAGATTATATACTACTTGATTCCGAATGCGGGGAGTATTGAGGCGCTGCTGGAACAATTAGCCGAAGTCATCGACGCGCGAGAGCTGATATTATACGAACGCACAACCTGCCTAACAGTCGCACACGTCACGCGCCCCTCCGAAACTCCCAACCCCTTCACCGACCGCTTCGAGCGCATATCCAGCATCCTAAAAACGCACAAGCAGTCCATGGCCCGGCACACCAACATCCCCGCCGGGTCCGCAAACTTTGCAGAAATGCAGATCAAGACGGGGCGCTTCATGTTCTTCATCACAAGGTTGACCGAGAATACGAATCTGGCGGTTGCGATCCCGCCTAGCGAGCAGGTGTTTAATGCGGCGAGGGTGAATATTTTTGGGGTTAGGCCGAGGTTTGCGGAGCTGGATATTGCGAGTAGGCCGAGGCCGCCAATTCAGCAGGCGTTTGCGGGGAGTGCGGATATGGTGGATGGGAGTGTGGGTGGGGGGAAGGGGAAGGAGAGGGAGAGTGGGTGAAGGGAAGGGGGTTGGGAATATTGTTACAGCAATATTGGGTATAAAACGCGGCATCGCGGCAGAGAGAATTGTGATGAGAGGGTAGCGGTGGGTAAGGACAATGAGAGGGAGAGTGGGTGAAAGGGAGGAGTTTGTCGGAGATATTGTTCCAGTGATATTGGGTATAGATTGCGGCGCGGCGCCAGAGGCATATGCGATGAGAGGGCCGTGGTGGGGAAGGAAAGATACATGACGTGGGAATCACGCGATGGTGTAGATGGCATACGTCCGCTCAAGACACTATCACTGGCCTGCCGGACCACACGCCCGGCAATATACGCGAACGGAAAGACAGACATCTGGCTATCCCACGCGCCAATCAGAACAACGTTGGCACGAATACAGTCGCGGGCCTAGTCATCAGAAAGACACAAGCGCAGCCGCGGAAGTCAAACCACATACAGGTAGAAGCAAGATCTCAGAAGAATGGGTAACGTGGTTCATCACCGAGTCGCCAATCGCACCGAGTCGTCAGCTCTCCCCCACTAACACGCCTGCGCGGCAACAACGCGTAATGTCTCAACAACGCAACGTGCAAAAGCCCTATAACGAAGGAGATATTTACCTTGCTATCTCTAATATTGAACCCTAGCGAGTTCTAAGCGAAAAACGCGCTGCAGAGATCTACAACGTCCCCCGAACCACGATCCGAGACCGACGCGCTGGACGACGCGCCCGACGCGACTGCGAGCCGAACTGCAAGAGCCTGACAAAGCTAGAGGAGGAGGTGATTCTACAGCGTATACTTGACGAGAGTCTACGTGGTGTACCACTCTCGAAGGCACACATACGAGATATGGCGGATAGACTGCTGGAAGAGCGCGGAGGCAACCCTACTGGCAAGAGCTGGGTTGATAGGTTTATCAAGCGTACTCCTGAGCTGCGAACGCGATGGAGCCGTCCGTACGATCGCCAGCGAGCTGCCTGCGAAGA